>ULKI01003672.1_pt1 | contig 38284 bp, 20 predicted proteins | sample 1951101 | NCBI WGS metagenome assembly ULKI01 (sample SAMEA4835495, study PRJEB28245) | human gut metagenome | biome: gut microbiome; material: fecal sample | place: Denmark | collected 2008
GACTTTCGATGCCGTATTGGAATATATATCACCCAAAAGCGTAGAAAACAACGGAGCCAATCAGTTTGAAATCAAGGCAGCCATCGAAGTACCGTCAGATGTAACAATCCGTTCAGGATATAGTGCGAACGCTGAAATGGAACTGCAACGGGCCGATAATGTATTATGCATACCGGAAAGTGCACTGGAATTCCAGGGTGATTCTACTTTTGTATATGTACTGACAGACAGTGTTCCAGTACAGAAATTCACCCGCCGACAGGTTACTACAGGTATCAGTGACGGCATCAGAATCGAAATAAAAAGAGGTCTGAAAGCTAATGAACAAGTCCGTGGATTAAAGAAGGAGGTATAAGCCATGAAACTGAAACAGATTTTGCTGGCAACAGCCTGGATGACTGTATTACCGGTATCATCCCAAGAAAGTTGGGACTTGGAGCGATGCATCCGCTATGCCATCGAGCATAATATATCCATCAAACAGCAGGAAGCGACAAAACAACAGAACGAAATCGAATTGAATACAGCCAAATGGAGCCGTCTGCCTAACTTGAACGGTAGCACATCGTATTCATTCAACTTCGGACGAAGCCTACAGGCCGACAACACTTACCAGAGCATCAATACACAAAATACCAGTTTCAGTCTGAGCACTTCTATACCACTGTTCACGGGCATGCAGATTCCCAATAACATAGCTTTGGCGAAACTGAATCTGAAAGCAGCTACAGAAGATCTGGAAAAAGCTAAAGACGACATCAGTGTGCAGATAGCTTCGGCTTATCTGCAGGTACTCTTCAATCAGGAACTGGCGAAGGTAGCACATGAACAGGTAAAATTAAGCGGTGAACTGCTAGCACAGAAACAGGCGTATTTCGACAACGGGAAAGCATCAGAATCGGAACTTTATGAAGCGAAATCCCGTCTGGCCCAAGACCAGCTTTCGGCTGTACAGGCTGACAACAACTGCCAACTGGCTCTGTTGGACTTAAGTCAATTACTGGAACTTCCATCACCGGAAGGCTTCCAGATTGAAATACCAAACGTAGATTTTATTACCCTATCCGACCAACTTACATCTCCATCGGAAATCTACAGCATAGCCTTACAGATAAAGCCGGTCATCCGTGCTGCGCAATATCGGTTAGAAGGAGCCGGTAAAAGTGTACGCATCGCCCAAAGTGCTTATTATCCACAACTCAGTTTCGGAGGAGGTATCGGAACCAATTATTACAAAGTGTCCGGAATGGGCAACAACAGTTTCGGATCGCAATTGAAAGACAACTTCAGCCAATACATCGGCATGACATTGAGCATTCCTATCTTCAACCGTTTCAGTACCCGCAACCGGGTACGTAGTGCGCGCGTACAGGAAACCTTGCTGAACTGGCAACTGGAAGAAAGCAAGAAAACACTGTACAAGGAAATCCAACAAGCCTACTACAATGCGGTAAATGCTTCTACCCAATACGAAAGCAGCCAGACAGCCGATGAAGCTGCACAAGCTTCATTTACCCTGTTAAAAGAGAAATATGCTTTGGGTAAGGCTAATGCCACAGAATATAACGAATCGCGCACTGCATGGATGAAAGCGGTTTCAGACCGGATTCAGGCCAAATATGACTACATATTTCGTATAAAACTTCTGGATTTCTACCAAGGTAAACCGCTTACTTTATAGCATCCTTATCAGAAGGACATAAGAACAGGCCTCAAAATGAAAAGGCCTGTTCTTCCGCTTTCTGTCAGGTTCACTATTCTTCTACCTCATTCTGCATCAGATACCTGCGTGCAGGTCCTTTTATTTCGATAACCGGAGCTACAGCTTCTGCCTGTTCAGCCGTAATTACTCCTTTCGCCAAAAGACGTTTTGCCAACAATTTGAAATAACCGGACTGATTTTCCTTCAGTGTGGCATCAGGATTGAACACCGAACGGAAATGTTTTGGCTTCGGAATGATGGAAGCCAGAAATATAGCCTCATTTACCGTCAGATCCGAAGGTTCCTTATCAAAATAGAAACGGGAAGCTTCACAAGCACCGTAAACCAACGGTCCCCATTCCACAATATTCAGATAGACTTCATACATCCGCTCTTTTGAAGTTACCCGCTGATTTTCTAAAAGCCAAACCAACAATGCCTCCTCCAGTTTTCGGGCAATATTCTTATGACGATTCAGAAAAATATTCTTTACCAACTGCATGGAAATAGTACTACCTCCACGGGCAAAACGTCCCACTTGCAGGTCATAGGCCAATGCCTCCTGAATAGCACCCGGCAAAAATCCCTGATGATAAAAGAATCCACCATCCTCCGACTGCAAAATAGCCATCTGCAGCAACGGAGAAATCCGGTCTAACGGACGAAAGTTCGGATTGGACGGTCCGATAGCAAAAGTACGCACAGGCATATCATGCTCATAGGCAGTATACTCGAATTCTTCATTCATACGGGCCAGCCCGGTATCACCGTAATCTAGGATTCTGAATCCTTGCCCAACCAAATCAGACGAAAAGTGAAGACTGTCCAGGCAATTCCAGTCAATATCCACCTGTAAATCATACTTCAGATTACCCACTGTACGCAGACCGTGGACATGATGGAACAGACCGGTTGGAAGAGAAGCAAACAGTTGTGAAGAAGGGAAAGAGTCCTTATGGACAGAGGCCGTCAGATGCCAATGTCCTTTCTTCTCCAACCTTACATACGGATGAAACTGAAGTTCATTAACCGTGACTTCAGAAAGGCTGTCCAGCACAAAAGCCTGCTTCTCTACCCGCACAGCATAATCCAACTGACCTCGATTCAATAAAATTGTATCGGGAGAAAGCGCCTGATGGAAAACTTCTAGCCCAGATACAGAAGCAGTACCTTCTACTAGCTGTTGTTCTGATATTCCAGCATGTTCCTTCAAAGAAAAAGTAATGGAATCAAAAGCTACCGTTGCCTGATAATGGGGGCCGATATAGGGCAGAACAATACGTTCTGAAGGTTGACATCCAGAAAGTTTTCCCTCCATCCGACGCTGATCGTGCTCCAGAAATCCCGAAGCATTCCAACACCCCTTCTGATTTCCTTCAGCTACTTGAATATCGGCTTCAAAATGATTCTCGATAATCCTCATCAAAGGTATATGGAAGAAAGTAACCAGCGAATCTCTTTGTCCACTAATCCGGACATTACGCATTTCTCCATTTTCAGGAAGCAAACGAAACAGGATATCGGCCAAACGTTTCACTTCCTGTGCATAATCCGACTGTTTCTTTCCTGCCTGAACATTTTCCTTTCCTTTACGGGTACGGAACAAACAGTCATAATTGGAAATTCCGTGTTTTTTTACAAACGACACATTCAAGCCATCTGTATAAACCCGACGTACAGAAACTTTCTTCTGAAACAAAGGCAGAATATCTACTTGTATACGAAGCCGGTCCAGGCGGAGCAATGTATCTCTTTGTGGAGGAATCACAGAAAGCCCTGTCAACTCAATTTCTGAAAATGAAGCAAACCGAAGTTTTTCATAGCTTATCTGCAAATCCATACGTTGCTCCAATTGTCCGATTCTTCGATCTGTCACCCGACGGAGTAGAGCCCCCCGCCCTAAAAAGAGTCCCGTTATTGCCAACAGCAACAACGAGACCAATCCGATTGTAACTCGTTTTACCCACAATTTCATTTGTCTGAACAGATTGGTAACGGTTACAAAAATACGAGTAAACTACATTTCACGCAAGAAGCGGCGGTCAGTTTGTTTCCGATTACCTTCATTATTCTTCCGCTCAACCTGTCGCACATTTCCCCTACCTTGGGAACGCCCGGTTTCTGACGGACGAGAATAAGAACCAGAACGGGAAACATTTCTACGGTTATCCGTACTGCTCGGCCGGACTACCCGATTATTGGCCGGACGAGTCTTTGTAGCCTCCGGACGAGTCACCCGATTATTTACCGGACGAGCTATTGTAGCTTCCGGACGTTTTCCATTATTCGGTTTCCGGCTACTTTCCGGTCGTTTCCCGGTTTCTGGTTTTCTACCTGATTCCGGACGATTCCCTGCCTGTGGACGATTAGCAGGTCTGTTCGGACGGGCAGAAGGTTCAGAATTTCCCGGTCTGTTCGACGGACGGTTGACTTCCGGCTTATCAGGTCGATTTCCCGGACGGTTTGCCTCCGGCCCCCCCGGACGATTGCCCGGTTTCGGATTCACCGGTGTAAAATGATACCCAGGCCCACCTGGTTTCGTCGGTGGAAGTCCACCTGGCCGTACACCGGGACGGGCACTCGGTCCGAAGTCATGTTTCCGGAAATCTGGACGAGAGTGAAAATGCCCTTTATACACAGCATGAGTATAACGTCGACTGAAATGTTCACGATAATAACTTCTTCCACCACAATGGAACCGACTATGTGCGCCCCGATACGTCAGATAATGTCGCGGACGACCGAAATAAAAAAATGTCCGATTCGGATAAATCTGATATACACGCAAATAACAACAATGGTTTACCGCATAAATCGGCCGGAAAAAATAATCTATGGCCATAAAACGCAAGTATTCCGCACTCGATAAAATCCAACGAAGGTCGTCGTTCCGTTCATCCAGGTAACGGTAATAAGCATCCATTGCCGCTGCCCGGGAATAAGCCAAATCGTTGATGTATGGATCGATTCCACACAGAAAATCAAAATTCACCTCATACAGGTCATCGTACTGATATTGGTTCAGATTCAGTTCGAAAGCCATACGGTCGGTCAAGAAGCGGGCATGCACCCGAATATCCCCCAAACCGGAAGCCTTAGCCGGAAGTACCATCCAGCAAAGCCCCATCATCAGCCATACAATCAAATTTCTTTTACTCATATTTCCACGGTTTTAACAGATTAGGGAAGTGAATTCTCCTCTTTTCACGATACAAAAATAGGAGGATAAAAATCCTCCTGCAACAGAAACTTCCCATCCTTTGATAGGGACTTTCCTATTTCTGATAGGGAATTACACCAGTCGGATTCCATTATCCTCCAATACGATCAACCGTTTCTTGTACAAGTCACCTACGGCTTTCTTGAATGTCTTTTTGCTGACTCCGAATGTATTATAAATAACCGTCGCATCTGTCTTGTCGGTCATTGGGATGTACCCTTGATTCTCATGTATATAATCCAACAGGATATCCACAAAATCCTTCACTTTCTTCCGTCCGTCAGGCTGTAGTTCCAAATCTATCTTTCCGTCTTCACGCACTTGTTTTACATAAGCTTCCAATTCCATACCAGGTTCTAAAGTCTGGAAAATCTCATTATGATACAGCATACCGTAATACCGGTTCTCTACAATCACTTTAAATCCTAATTCTGTACGTTGCCATACCAGTACCTTCACCTGTTCACCTTTCCGATAATCCGCTCCTTCCTTTTCCAGAAAATGTTCTACCTTGGCCGAGGCCATAATGCGGTAACTTTCATCATCCAAATGCACATACACCAGATAGCGGCGTCCCTTCTGCATCTTCATCTTCTGTTCGCGGAAAGGAACAAACAGGTCCTTCATCAATCCCCAGTTCAGGAAAGCTCCAAACTCGTTAACCCAGGCAACTTCCAGGTAAGCAAACTCCCAGACCTGCGCATAAGGATGTAAAGTAGTTGCTACCAGACGTTCATCCATATCAAGATAAATGAACACATTCAACATATCGCCCGGTTTGCAGCCTTCCGGCACATAACGCTTCGGCAACAGAATCTCACCGTCATCTCCTCCATCCAGATACATGCCAAAATCTACTTCTTTCACAACCTCCAACTGGTTATACCGTCCTAATTGTATATGACTCATATTTTTCTTTTTAATGATTATACGGTGTAAAGATACAAAATGGCTCTCTTTTTCTTCCATAGTTAACCGAAAATCTCTACCTTTACCCTTAATTATATAAACCACTTAAACAACATTCATCCATGAAAAACGTAAAGAACTGGATACTAGCTGTTTTACTTGGAGTTGGTATTTATGGAAGTGCTTCTGCGCAAACGTCTCAACAATCTATCACCGTAAATTGGGCAACTTTTAACATTCGTTATGATAATCCGGATGACAAAGAAAACAACTGGAAATTCCGGAAAGACCGGGTAGCCGAATTTATCCAACGGGAAAAACTGGACATCGTAGGAATGCAGGAAGTCTTACACAATCAATTGGAAGACCTGAAAACACGATTACCTGAATATGCAGAAGTTGGTATCGGTCGGGAAGACGGTAAGCAAAAAGGAGAATATGCTCCTATCTTTTACCGTAAAGACCGTTTCAAATTATTGGACAGTAATACATTCTGGTTGTCTCAATATCCGGACAGTGTGGGATTCATCGGTTGGGACGGTGCCTGTACCCGAATTGCTACATGGGCAAAACTGGAAGATAAAAGTACCGGAAAAATCTTCCTGGCCGTCAATACTCACATGGACCATGTAGGAGTCGAAGCCCGTCGGAAAGGAGCCTTATTGATCATCAAACGCATTCAGGATATTGTAGGAAACCGTCCTGCTGTACTGACCGGTGATTTCAATGTAAACGATAAATCAGAAGCCTATCAGACACTTACGACCAATGACTTCGTTCTGAAAGATGCCTACAAGACAGCTGATGTAAAAGAAGGAGTGTCCTATACATTCCATGACTTTGAGAAAGTCCCGATGAACGAACGGGAAAAAATAGACTTCATATTTGTCACTCCACAAATAAAAGTTACCCGAAGCTGGATTCCGAAAGAAAATCCTGACGGAAAGGGTGTACTTTCTGACCACAACCCTCAGTTGGTTACTTTACAGTTCTGATAATCCATCGGTATAAGAAGCATAAAGGGGTACCCGTTCTATACAGCGGGGACCCCTTCCTATTAATTAGAACAAACTCAATATCCAGCAGAATATACACTGAAAACGATGTACTGTTCCCCCAAATAGTCTTTTAAACAACACTCTCTTCCTGTGAATTTTCCTCCACTAAAAGTTCTTCTGTTTCCGGACAAACAATTTTTCCGTCTACAATATGAATCGTGCGGTCTGTCTGCTGCGCCAACCCCTCATCATGTGTCACAATAACGAAAGTTTGTCCCAAACGGTCACGCAAGTCAAAGAACAAACGATGAAGTTCTTCCTTATTACGGGTATCGAGACTACCTGAAGGCTCATCAGCCAACACCACAGCCGGCCGGTTAATAAGAGCCCGCGCTACCGCTACCCGCTGTTTTTCGCCCCCCGACAACTCTGCAGGTTTATGTCCTGAACGGTCTTTCAAGCCAAGAAACTCCAGCATTTCCAATGACCGTCTGCGTGCCTCACCCGCAGAAACACCCTGAATCAATGCCGGAATCATCACATTCTCCAAAGCTGTAAACTCTGGTAACAGCTGATGGAACTGAAATACAAAACCTATATTCTTATTACGGAAAGCCGATAAGTCTTTTTCCCGCAAACGGTTCACTTCCGTACCTTCTATCACAATCCGTCCGTCATCCGGCTTGTCTAATGTCCCCATAATCTGAAGCAAGGTAGTCTTTCCTGCCCCACTAGGTCCCACAATACTTACCACTTCACCTTTTTCTATCGTCAGATCAATACCTTTCAAGACCTGTAACGAACCGAAACTTTTGGTAATACCTTCCAGTTGAATCATAGTTACTTACAATTTACGAATGACATACTCGGCCAAATAGCAGCCGAATACGGCAGGCATATAACTGACAGTTCCCGCCGTTGATTTCTTATTCTGTTCATTATCGATAAGAATAACCGCCCGTTCGTCAGCCTGTTCTGTACTGAACACTACCGGCAATTTACGTTTCATTCCCATCTTCTGCAGGCGTTTACGTACCGCCTTACTCAACCCACAGTGATAGGTCTCCCACAAGTCGGCAAAACGTATCTGTGTAATATCCCGCTTGGCTCCAGCTCCCATGCTACTTACTATCTTCAGTCCACGCTGTAAGGCATGATAAATCAGATAACATTTTGGAGCAACCGTATCGATAGCATCTACTATGAAATCATAATGAGCTGCATCCAACAGTTCTGGAATAGCCTCATCCTTCAGATAAACAGTAAGTACTGTCAATTCCAGTTCTGGATTAATGTCGCGGAAACGTTCCGCCAACACTTCCGCTTTCGGACGTCCGATTGTAGCATGCGTAGCCGGAAGCTGCCGGTTGATGTTACTCGGCTGTACCGTATCGGCATCTACTATTGTCATCCGGCCGACACCAGCCCGACAAATCATTTCTGCCGCATATGCGCCCACGCCACCCAGTCCTACTATCAACACATGTGACTGGCGCAGACGTTTCATTTTTTCTTCGCCCAACAGCAAAGCGGTACGCTGCTGCCAGGCCGGGTTCATTTCACTCATTTGTTCTATATACAAAAAATATTTTTGAGACTTTGGAACTAGGCCTCCTTCTTGAACCATTTATAAAGCCGGTTACGCACTTTATCATACAGTTGACTCTCTGCATATCCATGCGGGTCAGAAAAAGTCAGTTGCTCGTTCGGGTCACCCATCTGGTCCGGATAAAGCACCATGATACTGCAAGTATTGAAATATTTTGAGATCTGTCCCGGCAAACGTTCGAAAGCAGAGTCATACGAGATAGACCCTCTTCTTGAACTGACGATCACGAGCAAATGGTCAAAATTTACCTGCCCTGTAATGATAAGCAAATCTTCCCAATCTTCCAGTTCCTGATATTCGGCCAAAACCTCTTTATGCAATTTACGGATGCATCCTTTCAGATATCCCAATGTTTGCGGATGTGCAAAGAAATGCAGACGACAACCCAGTTCACCACTCATACGACACAGATGCGAAACCCATTTCACAAAGCCATGCTCATATTCCGCTTTAGGAGGTACTGCCACCAAAATCCGGCGCAAGGTATTTACCGGCATCTGAAAACGTGCAATCATCACTTGCTGATAATATTTCTTCAACAGATTTTCTGCCAGATTTCCAAAAAACGAATCCACAATATTAGTCTTCCGATGCAAACCGATAATAATTCCAGTCACATCATATTCTTTAGCCGCATGAAGAATACCCGTAGCGATATTCAGGTCGAAACGACTCACCGTACGCATGGGTACATTCACAGATGCTGCTATCTGCGCGGCCCGTTCCAGATTCCGACGCCCCCGCATCTCTAAACGTACAGAGTCGTTGCTGTCATTTATCACATTCAGTGCTACCAGATTATCCAACTGTTTCGGATTACGTACTACCAATCCCAACGAAATCAGGTCTTCTAATGTATCTGGATTAGAAAGTGGAATCAGGAAACGTTCCTTCTCATTCGCTTTTCCTTCATCCAGCTCTGCTTCATCAGTCACAATCTGCTTGGCCGCATGTTCCGTAATGAACGAACTGACAACACAAGTTACCAGAATAAGCAGAATGGTACCGTTCAACACATCTTCATTCAGCAAGCGTTCACCATCAGGCAGAATAATGTTATATCCCACCAATACCGCCGCCAAAGTAGCCGCAGCCTGTGCATTGCTCAAACCGAACATCAGTTCCCTTTCTACTGCCTTCATGCGGTATATCTTCTGTGTCAGCCACGAGGCAATCCATTTGCCCACCAGCGCTACGATAATCATGACTCCAGCCACCTTCAACGAATCAATATGACCGAAAAGAACATTCACATTGATGAGCATACCTACCCCGATAAGGAAATAAGGGATAAACAGCGCATTGCCAACAAACTCCAGATGACTCATCAGAGGAGAAACATGAGGAATCAGTCTGTTCAGCACCAATCCGGCAAGGAAAGCCCCTAAAATTCCTTCCATACCTACCATTTCCATCAGTCCTGCTCCCAAGAAAACCATCGCCATTACAAAGATATATTGTACTACATTATCACTGTAACGACGGAAAAACCAACGTCCGATTCGCGGGAAAGTATACATGATAATCATACTCAGTACTATGACCTTTAATACCAGCCATACCCAAAACATTCCCGACGTATCTCCCTTAAACATTCCTCCTACCACTGCTAACACCAACAGTGTCAACGTATCTGTCACAGCGGTACCTCCCACAGCTATACTTACAGCACGCTGTCTGTTAATACCATAACGGATAACAATAGGATAAGCAATCAACGTATGAGAGGCATACATACTGGCAAGCAGTACTGACGTAATAAGGCCATACCCCAATATATGCAGATTAGTCCAAATACCGATACCTAATGGAAAGACAAAAGCCAACAATCCCAGTACAGTAGCCTTTACACGGATACTTTTAAAATCCTCCATGTTCATTTCCAATCCGGCCAGAAACATGATATAATATAACCCGACTTTACCGAAGAGCTCAAAGCTACTGTCGCGCGCCAGAATATTAAAACCATGTTCACCAATAACCACTCCAGCCAGAATCATACCGATGATATGCGGTATACGTAGACGTTCTAACACAATGGGTGCGAACAGGATAATTACCAGCACCAGAAAAAAAATCCACGTAGGATCTGTAATGGGAAAATGGATATTCATATCTATCCAATCGAGCATTTCTTTCATAAAAGGGCTATCACTATTCATTTCTAATACAAAATTATGAAAAATCTTTCAGTTTTACTGATTATTATCTGAGAATGTTTTATTTTTGCAGCCAATTGGAAAGTCGGACAAAAGGAATGTAACCCAATCCGATCAATCATTAATAACACGTATAAAAGTAAAAAGAAAATGAAAGTAGCAATTGTTGGTGCGAGCGGAGCAGTAGGACAAGAGTTCTTGCGTGTGCTCGACGAAAGAAATTTCCCGATTGACGAATTAGTGTTGTTTGGTTCTTCACGTAGTGCAGGCCGAAAATACACCTTCCGCGGCAAGGAAATTGAAGTCAAACTTCTGCAGCACAATGATGACTTTAAAGGTGTAGATATCGCCTTTACTTCAGCGGGTGCAGGCACTTCCAAAGAATTTGCTGAAACCATCACGAAGTATGGAGCCGTGATGATTGACAACTCCAGTGCATTCCGTATGGACGCAGACATTCCTTTGGTGGTTCCAGAAGTGAATCCAGACGATGCATTAAACCGTCCACGCGGTATCATCGCCAATCCGAACTGTACAACCATCCAGATGGTAGTCGCTTTGAAAGCTATCGAAAACCTGACTCATATCAAGCGTGTACATGTATCTACTTACCAGGCTGCCAGCGGTGCCGGTGCAGCGGCAATGGATGAACTTTACGAACAATATCGGCAGGTATTGGCTGGCGAACCTGTAACTGTAGAAAAATTTGCTTACCAGCTAGCATTCAACCTGATTCCTCAGATTGATGTCTTTACTGAAAACGGTTATACCAAGGAAGAAATGAAGATGTACAACGAAACACGTAAAATCATGCACTCAGATGTACAGGTAAGTGCTACTTGTGTACGTGTTCCGGCTCTCCGTTCTCACTCAGAAAGTATCTGGATTGAAACAGAACGTCCGGTATCGGTAGAAGAAGCCCGCGAAGCTTTTGCTCACGGCGAAGGACTGGTACTGATGGATAACCCCGAAAAGAAAGAATATCCGATGCCGCTGTTCCTGGCTGGTAAGGATCCTGTATATGTAGGACGTATCCGCAAGGATCTGGCAAATGAAAACGGACTGACATTCTGGATTGTAGGTGACCAGATCAAGAAGGGTGCCGCATTGAATGCCGTTCAGATTGCTGAATACCTGATTAAAGTGAAGAATATCGGATAAAGATATTACACGCATACATAGAGAAAAAAGGTGGTTGTTTCTGTAATGGGACAATCACCTTTTTATATATACACTGAGAATATTCTTTCGGATGTCTTCTACTTTTTCTTTTGGCCGTCCAAAAGAAAAAGATAACAAAAAGAAAAACCGCCTCAAAATTAAGGCCGGAATCTTTATATATCCTATCGGATATGTCTTTCTCTATCGATAATCAATATGTCAATGCTTCTTTGTGATAGGTGTCGAAACATGGATAATGTGCCAACGGACGTGGCTGGCAGAAATCCACTCCATCGAATACCGGATTCATCGCTACCGGTCTCTCCGGAAGAATCAGTTTTACTTCAGCCTCATCGCCTAGCAGCTTCACATTGAATTTACCATCTTTATAGGTATAATAAAGTGTTCCCTTACCTATCTTGACAGAAGTCTCCAATTCTGTGATTTCAGCAGGAAGTTTCGGTTCTACCGTAATAACCCGCTTCATCATATCCGGACGAATACCCAAGAAATACTGATACCATACACGAAGTTGTTCCGAATTGCTCCATGCCTGCAGGAAAGTACCCGAGCGTCCTGCCCATTTAGCTCCTTCACGCGGATGGGCATCAGCATTTTCACTCAAACTACCTACAGCCCCTTCATGCAAAGCCTGTCGGTTCATGTTACAGAAAAGTTTCCAGGCCGTTTCCTGCTGTCCGTATTCTATCATACGCTGCATAGCGATACCATTGTTCCACAACCATACCGTTCCGTTGTGATAGGCATCATCCTTATGGTAATAATGCCAGTTCTCGTGTTGCGGATGGAATTGCAGGTCCCACTGGGCCAATGAAGAGACTCCCCATGGATAAACCAGTTCTTCCCATACCCGACGAGTCACCTTTTGTTTAAAAGCATCATCCTTTATCAGTTCAAAACAATAAAGCTGATTGGGCCTATATTGCCAATCAGGAGTGCCATCGGAATTCAAATGGTCATATATCAGAATACTATCTTTGTTACAATAATCCTGTTCAAAATTCTGGGCCAATTTATCTGCTACTGCCTGCCAGGCTTCCGCATGTACCTTGTCGCCCATCAGTTCAGCCAGATGTACACCTGATACCAGCTGACTATGCCACAGAAACTGAATATCATTTGCTCGATTGCCACGTGGAGACCCCGGTATACCGTTCCGTTTCACATCCATCCAGGTATCTGCATCTTCGTGCAACAGATACCCTTTATCATCAATGTGGTGACGGATACTTTGGTCAATACTGAGTACCACAGAAGGATAAATATCTTTCAAAAAACTCTGGTCACCGGAATATTTCAACAACTCTTCAGCTTCCATTACATAACGCGGAGTACCATCGGTTGTGTTATACAGAATCCCTTCCAAATTAGCCCGATTCGGTACACGCCCACATGTAACCGATGTAGTATCCGTATCCTGCAGTTTGGCAAAATCCTTCAATATCTCTTTAGTATAATCAAACTGTCCTGTCACCAACGTAGCTCCCGGCATGGCGATAAACATATCCCGTCCCCAATATTCGTTGAACCAAGGCAAACCAGCATAAATACCTTTTCCCTGCTGTTCCGTTATCAGTTCATCCATTGTCAAAGTAATCCAAGCCAATGCCTTGTCCAGTTCAGGCAGATTAGTATGTAGCGGATTGTTCACCTGAATCAAACTGTTCATCCGCGCTTTACGTGCCGCCAGTAATTCATTTCCCTGATTCCGGAAAAGAGTGACCAACGAATCACAATGAGCTTCCGTACCACAAGTAACCAGAAAACCTTCCGCCGATTTAGGAACTTTCATTGTATTCCCATCAAATGTCACCCTCTGAGCTACCAAAGGAACTATCTTCAATACCCTTTCTTCCGCTTCTATCGGAGTATAACAAAGTGCTTCAATTTGTTTGGTGGGATTCTTCAACAAGGTTTCATTCAATGCAAAAGAGATACTGTCACCTTGTATATCGGACAGACGGATACACAACAATTCGTAATTATCTACCAGTTGCAGCTGTTCCTTGGCATTTTTCCAACAACGGGTCAGACAATCAGGTAACACCGTAACCTCAGCTTCCTGACGTACCAGACGCTTCCCATCAACTGATAAGATATAATCCGAAAAAATACGTTTCTTGGCCAGATTCCATCCGGCATACCAGTCTACAGGTTCATCCTGATGCGTCCTTCCGTACCAGAAACCTGCCTTCTTGTCTGTATACGAATACTCCCGATTTTCTTGCGGAGTGACTGCAACAGCCAGTTCGTCTACCGAAAACGAACGAATTTTCGACTGTTTCTCCGTAGGGGTACAAGCCATCAAAAAGGATACGACCCCCAATGACACAAATAAATTTTTCATAGCAATTCAATAGTATGTATTTGATTCTGACAGAGTAAATATACTTGCCTATGTTTTTGCGAAATTAGAAAAATCCAGCGAAAACAAATCATTAAATGTGTGAATTTAGACAGAAAGATAAAAGAAAGTTCAAGAAATGAGTTAAAACAGAAGAACCGGATTTCCTCCAACAAACAGAAATCCGGTTCTATACTAATAAAAACATGTATTACTCAATTTCAATTGATAGCGCCATCAACTTCAAATACTACTGCATAGGATGTAGGCCTTTCATCTGGTATATCCATCGACAAATTATCTTCACTCTGAGAAAAAGAAATATTTTGTTGACTTCCTAACATCCGAACCGAACTGATCTTGCCGGGATGTTCAGAAGAACCGAATCCTAAAACCGGCACTCTAATTGTACCTGATTCAGGATTTAAAACTATAACATACAATTTACTGCCACAAACAGTAAAACGAACTTCATCAGGACCATAAGGAGTACTATTCACCGTCCGGGCATTGAAGTTCTCCTTCTGGGCTTCTTCCAGCACCTGTCCGGCATCCGCATTGACTATGTGCCGCTCAACATTCCGTAAACAGGAATTGAGGTTATCACCGTAAACCGTCCAGGGTCTGCTTCCATAAATTGCCTTTGAATTGATCCGGACCCACTGCCCCACTTCATCCAGAATCTTTTTGTGTTCGGGAGCAATCGTTCCGTCAGCCTTCAGTTCCACGTTCAAGAGCATGTTCCCGTTCTTGCTGACAATGTCACTCAACAGTTCGATAACCGTACGGGCATTGTGCATCAGCGGGTCATCTTCCTTGTAGAACCAATGGGTGAAGGTAAAGATACCATCCCACGGATAAGGCAGAATGGTATCGGCAACACCGGCCTCGATGTCACGTACCAACATCGGCTCCTTATCTACTTTAGCAATACCCACCGCATTGATTCTTCCATACTGCTTCAGGCTATTGTTGAACAACGTACGGAACACTTCCTTTCCATAATCCCCGTAAGGGAAACCGTAGCCGTCCACCCATAATAAATCGACTTTATACTTGGTCACCAGTTCCTGTTGCCGAAGTAAATAGTTTTCCTTTATCTTCCGTTCATACTCCTGCGTCCGCTGTTCCGGTGGAAGTCCATACAGTTGAGCCGGATCATATCCTTCCCACCATTTTCCATTACCGTCGGCTTTCGTCATACGTCCTTCGTATGGAATCCCTTTATAAGGCCCTGATGTATCTGCACCAAAAGCAGGTAACCACCAATTCAGGAAACGGTCATCGTGTGAACTGACTCCGAACGGTAATCCATATTTACGGGCAGACTGTTCAAACAATCCTACAATATCCTTATGAGGACCCATATTTACGGAGTTCCAAGGATGGTATGTCGAAGCAAAATTATCAAAATGATCGTGATGGTTTGCATGAACGACAAGATATCTGGCTCCCAATGACTTGAAATACGCAACCAGACTATCCGTATTCAACCGTTCTGCCTTCCACTGATGAATTACTTCCGTATATCCTTTCTGAGATTGTGGTCCGAATACTTTCAAATGATAAGCATAAGCATTCCTACCAAACGTCTGTAAACCGACATCTTGCATAAACATGTGACGAGCATACCATCCACCTCCCAGACGCGGTACAGATTGTGGTCCGATTGTCGCCCAAATACCAAAACGAGCTTCAGTATACCACTCCGGGAACTGGTATTCCTTCTGCAGTTCATCCCATGACAGGTCCTGTTCCGGATGTGTCCCCGCAACTGATACATTGACAAAGACCGGACGATGGTCGGAAGCAACAGGTTCATTGACCACATAATTCGTCGTTACCTGGTAACGGGAACCGTTCGCCATATAGCCCAAAATGTAATCGATACAGGATTGGGGATTATCGGCCGGAATGGTCATTTCCTTTCCTCCGGTCAGTATCACAAACTTTTTCTGTAAGGCCTTCATCGTAGGTGAATCGGGTTCTGCATTCAGGTCACCCGCCAGGAAAACCGGCTTCTTCTCTCCTTCCAGCAGCGCCCCGATTCTTTCGACAGATGTCAGCTGGTCCTCTTCCGTCAACGACAGATGCGTACAGCAGAAAATATACCCCTCGAATTCCGCCAGCAACAATACACGGGGTTCCTCCCTTCCAGGTAAAGGTACCGTACGGAACGACAACGGTTTCCTACGGCACAGCAGACCGATACCATACTTTCCTCCGTCAAAAGAAATAGCCGGTGCATATAGATGATACATTCCCGTTGATTGCCCTAATTCGCCAAGAAGGTCTCGTCCTCCTATCCGTTGGGTAACACTATCCACTTCTTGAAGAGCTACAACATCCGGATGTTCCCGATTAATGACTTCTGCAATACGGTCAAAATCCAACCGTTCATCCAGTCCGGCCCCATGACGAATATTATAGCTCATTAATCTGAGAGTTGATTGTCCATCCACATTAAAAGTCAGCAAACAAAGGAATAATAACGAAAAAAAAGTTTTCCATCTCATAGCTTCCCTTTTTTAATGATTACCTAAACTTACCAGAGACGGGCCTATTCCGTTTTCATTGAATGCTGCTATCGAAAAATAATAGTTCCGATTTGCATCCAAGCTACTAAGTTCCAAACGCGCAGAATCGTTCAGCACTTGAATACTATTATATAACTTGTCTGGAGATATACCATAACGAATAATATAGCCGTCCGCACCATTAACGGGATTCCATGAAAGACAACATTTACAGGCATCTACAGCATTCCGCTCTACATTAAGCACTTGTATAGCATCCGGTTTATTTCCATATCCTTTTCCGAAAATACGTATTTCACGCAACGAAACATTCGAAGAAACCGTATAAGCCTTATTTTCCCATTTGATGAAACGGGCATCAAAAGGAATTTCAAATTCAATGTAATCATGAGGAGTATCTGTCTTTTTTTCGCTTTTATCTGCTATGACATACCAGTCTTTACCGTTTCTGGATGCACTGAGTACATATCCTTGATAGACATCAGGGACAAAACCTTTCTGGCTGGCACCATACTCATCGTAATTTATCTGTATGGCATGTATCTGACAGGAATTCTGTAAATCAACCTGTACCCATTCGTCCTGATTAGAAGCGGCTACCCAAGCTGTACGGGCATCTTCATCAACTATATTCTCTACCAGGAAATTTTCTTTCACCGAAGAAGCGCTGACCGGTTTACGGAACGATAACAGCATCCAATCCGGACGTCCTTTTTCTCCATCCTCAGACGGTAAATACATCGGATAATCTCCAAAAGAAGTATCAGAATACAGATAGCCATCCGCATCAAAACAGGTGGGGAAAAATGACAGACGCCGTTCAAACATGTGCCGCACCGATATGGAGTTGGTAGCCGCTTTCCAATAATTGTTTCCAACCTGAAAAATACACCCATGTCCTGCACCTCCAATAAAACCACCCGGTTTATAAGAAACCGGATTATTGGCAACATAAGTAAAAGGTCCGACCGGTGTATCAGCCACATATGCTCCATCCGCATAAGTTTTCCATTCTGTTCCAGGCGCAGCATATTGCAAATAATACTTGCCGTCATGTTCCGTCATCCAGGAGCCTTCTATATAAGGTCTTCTAGACAATTCGTTATGTTCACCAGGACGTTCCCATCCATGTATCTGCATATCGCTATTCAAACAAGGTTGAGGCTTTCCCTCCTCCTCCAATGTGTTCAGATTCAAAACCGACACATAAATAGGATCTGTAGGTGAACATCCATAATACAAATACAGTCTGTCTCCTTCTACATAAAAAGCCGGGTCCCAATATGACCATATTTCCTTAACTTTTTCCCATTGTCCCTGTTCCGGTTTGTTTGATCGATAAAGCATTCCTTTTCCATGAGTAGACCCTACGTAATATACATAATCATCATGTACAAAAACACCCGGAGCATAATCTTCTATCGGCAACACAGAATCAGGAATAATGACATGTTTCCACGAACTGAAATCTGAAGAACACCAATATCCGGAAGACTTGGATGCAAACAGGATATAATTGTCTTTATATCGGACTACCACCGGATCGGCAGCTTCTCTAATTCCTTCACCACCATCAATCTTCATGAAACGATAATCCAAGTTCAACGGATTACAGAACGTTGTCGGATGCGTTTTGATACGAGTCTCGATAGGCTGTTCCATACAGCAAGAGCATAAGAACATCAAAACAGTTCCTGATAACCAACTAAGTTTATGATTCTGCTTCATATTTTCAGTGATTAGTTAATTTGAAAGACATCACCTTTTATACATAAAGGATAAAAAACACCTTGTGATTGCTGAGGTTGACCACCACCAATGTATATATCAGCTTTACCAGCTTTTTCTCGTAAAATACCACTCGAAGCCACTAAAGCCAAGTCTTCCGGTGAAAGCACAAAAGAAACAATCTTACTCTCCCCTTTTTTCAAGGAAATCCGCTTGAAACCTTTCAAGGCACACAAAGGCATACGTTCTGTCGTTCCCTGTTTCGAATGTGAAACATATAACTGGACCACTTCATCCCCGTCCCGTTTTCCTGTGTTTGTAACCTTTACGCTGTATGTAATCGGCTTTCCTGTTTCAACCACCGTATCGGCTGGGCATACTTCGTACTTGAAACTCGTATAACTCAAACCATACCCGAATGGATAACGTACCTGCCCTCTGAAATAACGGTAAGTTCTGTTAGACATGGAATAATCTTCCATAGCAGGCAGATCTTCATCTTTCATATATGTGGTCAGAGGCATCCGTCCGGAAGGATTATAAATACCCAACAAGACATCAGTAATGGCATCTCCGGCCGACTGTCCTCCATACCAGGCCTGGATAATCGCATCGGCATGTTGACTTTCCCATTCGAAACTCATTACAGAACCGGACATATTGACAATAATCAACGGACGTCCTGTCTTTTTCAATTCTTTCAACAAATCCAGCTGTACCTGTGGCAATTGCAAAGTAGTACGGTCACCACTGGCAAAGCCGGCAAAACCACCCGCACCGGCATCACCTGCCTCACCTTCATAATTCGCATTGATTCCAGAAACAAATACAATGACATCCGATTGTTTAGCACGATCAGCAATTTCCTGGAATGAAGGTCCGTCATCCAGTTTCTTAACATGGTCCACCCCTTTCATATAATCGATTTCGACCTTCCCTTCCAGCCTTCTTTGCAGGCTCTTGAGCGGAGTGATGATCTCACTGGGTGTTCCGTAATAGTTCGCCAGCAATGTCTGCGGGTCATCCGCATTGGGACCTATCAGGGCTATCCTTTTCAGCTTCTTCAGGTCCAAAGGCAAGGTATTCTTCTCATTCTTCAGCAGGACCATCGACTTGCAAGCCATTTCATAAGCCTGTGCCTTGTGCGCCGGGCATTCCAGTACCTCCCTGCCTATCGAGAAATAAGGATTACGGCTCATATCTCCCCCATCAAACAGTCCTATCTTGAAGAGAATCGTGAACAACCGTTTCAAGGAAACATTAATGTCCTTCTCCGAAAGATACCCCTTGTTCACTCCCTGTTCCAACAACTGATACAGATTTCCACATTCCAGGTCCGTACCATTCAGCACAGCATCGCTGACGGCCAGCATGTCATCCGCATGTGTCTTGTGGTTATGGGCAAAGTCATTGATGGCTCCACAGTCGGAAGTGACATAACCATCGAATTTCCACTGATAACGTAATATATTCTGTAAAATCTCATTGTTCCCGCAGCACGGCTGTCCGTCCAGACGGTTATAGGCACACATGACACCATGTACCTTTGCCTTGACTACCAACTCCCTGAATGCGGGCAGATAGGTATCCCACAAATCATAGGCATCGACCTCGGCGTTAAACGAATGTCTGTTGTGTTCAGGTCCGCTGTGTACGGCGTAATGCTTTGCACAAGCCACGGCCTTCAGGTAAACCGGGTCATCGCCCTCCAGACCACGGACCATCGCGCTGCCCATTTTGGCGGTCAGATACGGGTCTTCACCATAGGTCTCCTGTCCACGTCCCCAACGGGGGTCCCGGAAGATGTTAACATTGGGAGTCCAGTAGGTCAATCCCCGGTATATAGTTCCCGTTTTCCCTTCACGTACATCCTCATTGAACAGGGCACGCCCTTCTTCGGAGATCATACCTGCCGCCTTTTCCAACGCCTCCGTATCGAAAGTAGCAGCCATACCGATAGCTTGAGGAAAAACAGTCACTTTCTCCGAAGTCCGTGCCACACCGTGCAGTGCCTCGTTCCACCAATTGTAGGCAGGTACCCCCAGACGTTCTACGGCAGGTGACTGGTGCTTCATCATCTGTACCTTCTCGGAAAGCGTCAAACGCGAAATCAAATCCTCTACACGTTCTTCCACTGGTAAGGAAGGATCCTGAAACGGATAATCATAATCTTTCGCCTGTAACGGAATCAGGTTACAGAAGAACAGAATTCCATAAGTTACAATCTTGTTTTTCATGATGTAATATGTTTTTAGATTTAAACCATTAGTTATTTTCCATCAATCTACTTTCTGACCTTGTAAGTCACCGATTTGCCGGCTTTCACCTTAATCTTATCCTTCCAGTTCAGGAAAGCATTGTCACCCAACGGACGTGCAGCCTGTACACCGTCCTCGGCAAATACCGTAACAACAGCATCATAAGCTGTCGGATTTGAGACCTTCAACAGGATTTCTTGGTTGTTCTGCTTTATCATTTCAACAGTCACATGATCAAACACATACACTTCCGACAGGTCGGTCCGTATATAAATTCCCGGAATTTCCAGCGCCATCATGGCTCCATTGGTTTCATTCCATCCCGTTTTTCCTCCGTCACCCCGGGAACCACGGCTATCCGCATCGCAATAAGTCAGCCGTTCCGTAATCTTACCGTTCGGCTGTACACCTTCCGCATGGGCATGAATCACATCACGGAGCAAATCGGCATAACGTGTATTCCCCGTAGCACGGTAAATCTTGAACAGGGCATCACCGGACTGTGTACAGAATCCAGGCGCTCCATGCTTGTTCTGGGTACTCGCCCATACAGCCCCCGTCAGATTTGCCCCTAATTTAGCCAATGGTGTATTGTCAGGCAAACGGTAAGCAAAAGAAACGGTCCAAGTAGCACACAGATTGGCCAGATCCTGTGCCTGTTTCAGATAAACGGCTTCACCGGTAGCTTCATAAAGGGTCACCAACGAAGTAGTCAGTGCAATCGCCGTTTCCGAATCGGCATTTTGAAGGATGTCTCCACATCCTCCCGATATAAATCCAATCAATGCGAAATCTGCATAATAACCGGAAGCTGCCTCCCGGGCTACCTGCAAATAATCCGGACAACCAAAATACCGGGAAGCCAAAACCAGACCGGCTACTGCCATGGCACCACCGGTGGTATTATATACAGCTATATCACCGGATTCCACATCAATGTAATTCCCCCACGTACGATGCTTCCGCCAGGTATTAACAAAGGCATCTGCCAGTTGACGTACCTGATTCTTCCATTCCGGACGGATAACAGCCTGTTTTCCCTGCGCCTCCAGCAACATGAATTGTTTGACCATCCAATACAGGATATCCGCGTTCTTGCGTGTCAGCCCTATCCCTTTCTGAAGTGCAGCGGCATCCCGATAAAGCACATTACCATCCGAACCGAGAACATCATAATAATATCCGCTGGCACCTTTGGCACGAGGTAACGCAAAATCGAACGTATGCAACACCTTTTGCTCATGTTCTGCATCTCCCAAGCCAAGCATCGGGTATGTATTCATCAGACCACCAATCCAGCCGTACGACATCCAGTCGGCATTCTCCGGACAATAGTATTCCCACTGACTGCCTTTGTAATACCGTTCATCGATATTCCTGACCATTCTGGTCAGCACCTCACTCATCGGCATCAAGTTACGCGGCTCCTCAGTCTGTGTATGTGTTTTACGGTATTTCATAAACCGTTCCAACAAAGCCGGCACATCTTCACAATAAAAATCGATTCTTGTTACCTTTACGGCTATCTGTTCTCCTTTTTTAACTGAAATCCCTCTGTCCGGACTCTTACTGAAACTGATGAACTCCGGTTTCTTTTCACGCACCCCCGGAGCACTGATGACAAACGAGGCATGACTGCGGTCACGGCTTTCTTCTACAATCAACCCATGATCCAGAATCTGTCCGTTCCATTCGATTCCTTGATCTGTCAGCAGAATCGTACCTTTCCGTGTTGCCCGGTTCAGATAAACTATCGCTGGAGTCGCAGCATTATTCACCAGGACTTCCAAACGAGATTCAGCTCCGAACTCCGGTGACAACTGAGGTATCGGATTGGAAGTCAAAGCCAAATCCTTCCGGTAATAATCAGCCTTGTCCAGTCCTGTCGCATAATCACGGTTAACTATCCGTTGCCGGTTCCCGTTATAGACAGCTGCCGGAATCATCACATAGTTGTCACTGCTCCATCTGTCCTCATCGAAAGCGACTGCTACCCCCGCTTTTTCCAGATTACGGAGAGCTGTAAAAGTAAAGGTATATTCCTTACCATCCTCTTTATCATCTACCAGCTTCTCTACCGACCAGTCAGTAGCTACATCCGAACATTTAACTAGTTGGGGACCCTCATACGTACATTCCAGCAAGCGATAAGGAGATGTTACGTTCTGGCTCTCCGACAACCACTGCTGTGCTTTACATGTCATAACGAATGACAGCATCAAACCTATCAGAATACCTGCTCTATTCATTTTGCCAATATTTATTAATTAGAATTCTCATTTATCAATCATCACTTTTCTGTCAGTCTGTCAACAGGTATCTTTTTTCCAACCCTTCATTCTGAATCTGGAAATCAATTTCTTCCTTGCCCAGTCCGTCAGCCTCAACCCGTAAACGCAATTTCCCTTCACTTCCTTTTCTGGCTTTTACTATCGCCAGATACAGGCCATTGAAAGCAGGCCGTTCCGGTTCATGGAAAGGAATCAGGCAAGTGGGGTTGCCATTATCCGTAGCAACAATCACTCCAGGTCCGGACACAGAACTCGTAATCACAGGTTCAGCCGTGGGGACTTCATTGCCATCCGCATCCAGAATGGATACCCGTACAAAAATCAAATCTTCACCATCCGACTTCAGCACTGTCTTATCAGGAGTTAGCTTCAGTTTTACCGGCTTACCGGTTGTCCGCACGTGTTTCTCCGCCCATTTCTTACCGTCTTTATATGCGATTGCTTTCAACTCACCAGATTCATAACAAACACTATCCCACCGGAAACGATATTCATACGGCTGTTTGAATTTCTTTCCCAACGATCTGTCATTCAAAAAAAGTTCCACCTCATCACCGGACGAATAGACGAATACCGGCACATTTTTTCCATTCTTATTTTCCCAATTCCAATGAGGTAGAATATGTACCATCGGATAATCTGGTCTCCAACGTGACTGATAAAGATAATAACGGTCTTTTGGGAAACCTGCCAAATCAACAATTCCAAAATAACTGCTACGCGAAGTAGGACGATTCTGCTCTATTTTTTTAAGCTCTTCTTCCTGTTTCTTCAATTCTTCCTTGCTGACAGCCGCAGCATGATTCAGCAAGACTGTCTTGTCACTGTTAAAAGGCGTAGGCTCACCCAGATAATCAAACCCAGTCCACACGAATTCTCCGCAAATAGCCGGATAACGATCAAGAGCGGCAAACTCCTGATCAGGCAATCCACCCCAACCCGGTTCATTCAAATCATACGATGAAACATGGAATTTGCGAGGGAAATACTCGCCGCGGGAACTCATTGTTGAACTACTTTCACTAGAGAAACCAGACAAATGCTCATGTCCCTCTTTATTCAGGAACTCCCCGTAAAAATCAGGTCCTCCATAAACACCGGCAGCATAATTCATACCGTGTACATCTACCTGTAGTTCGGTACCGTTCATGGCTGATTTACTGGGATAGGAAGCTCCGAAAGTGACCGGACGGGTCTTGTCATATCGATGTACCACCTCCGTAAGATGACGGGCTATACCCAATTCCGGATGATACTGTTCGGAAACTTCATTACCCGTACTCCACAAAATCACGGAAGGATGATTTCTATCCCTGCACACCAATGCCTTCAGATCCTTCTCATGCCATTCGTCAAACAAAGAACCGTAGTCACCCGACTGTTTTCCCTCTCTCCAACAATCGAAAGCTTCATCCATCACCAGAAATCCCATTTTATCCGCCAGTTCCAACAGTTCCGGAGCAGGTATGTTATGCGAGGTCCGGAGGGCATTACACCCGAAACTCTTCAAGATCTTCAGTTGACGTTCCAAAGCTACCATATTAATAGCTGTTCCCAATGCCCCCAAATCATGATGATTACAGGTACCCTGTATTTGTACACGTTTCCCGTTCAACAGAAAGCCGTTGTCGTGGGTAAACTGTATGGTGCGGAAACCAAACGGAACTTCATAAGTATCCACCAGATATTTTCCATCATCCACCTTTACCCTAGCCAAATAACGGTTGGTAGCTTCCAGACTCCAACGTTTGGGAGAAAGGATTCTCAAAGAAACACTATCCTGTGCCGTAGCATTTGCAGGAAGATCCAACCGCACATGACTACTAGAAGCGACTTTCCGTCCGGTCTGATTATCCGCATACAACTCGTACACTGATACGGAATAATGTCCCTTTACCGGTACAGACAAATGATTCCGTACCTGAACATGAACTAGCGCTTCCGCTTCTACATCCGAAATAGAAGGAGTCGTTACAAAAACGCCCCAATGATCCACGTGTACCGGTGAAGTTTTTACCAAACGTACATGCCGATAGATTCCTGCACCTGGATACCAGCGTGAACCGATATTTTCAGTATTCAGACGCACAGCTACTACATTTTCACCTTCAAAAGACAGTTGGGGAGTTAAATCCACTCGAAAAGAAGTATAACCATAAGGATGTCCACCTACTTTCTTACCGTTCAACCAAACTTCGGCATGAGCCATTGCTCCATCAAAATCCAAATAGAACCTTTTCCCTATGTCAGTCTTGTCTACCTTGAAATGTTTCCTGTACCAACCGATTCCACGCCAAGGAAGTTTACCGGTAAATCCCTCCAGATCAGTACGGAAAGGCCCTTCAACAGCCCAATCATGCGGCAAATCCAGCTGCTTCCAGCATGAATCATTGAATGACACATCCTGTACTGCTGCCGGTTCCTCTATTTTGGAACCGTCGGCCTGTAATCCGTACCGTCCGAACAACCAATTATAGTCAAAATTCTCTATTACCCTCACATTCTCAGCTCCAAGATGTATTGAAAATGCAAGTAGCAACAAGTTTACAATGTATTTTCTTATAGTCATTATTCTACAAACCAAATCTTTACTATAGAATATAGAACAGCCAGTAATAGGGAATATGCTTGATACTCTCTGTTACTGCATAGCTTGCCCTATGCCTCATTATTGCTGCTTCGGATACAAATCAAAGGAACGTCCCTTCTGCCCGTTTTCCATCTGATACAATGTCCATCCGTCTTTCCCCACCTTCTTTTCCAACCTCCAACTCAGGTCCGGATTTTGGAGCAATTTCTTGATGTGAGTCGGGAATGCATCGGCACGACGTGCTTCTTCCCAAGTTTTGATTACATTGAATATGGCATATTTCTGCGGACAGCTTTCTACATCTTTAGGATTCAGATTCAATGAATAAGTTGCATTGTAACCGATAGCCGTCGCTTCAATGTGTTCAAATATTTCAACTGTCGTATGAGCAGAAACAGAAAAATTATGTCCAAAAGAAGAAGGAAAGAAATTGGCAAACGTTACATCACGCAAATCTTTTCCCTGACTGGTCGTACTTCCCCAAAGACGCTTTTCTGCATCATACATGTTCAGACCGCCACCTACATTCCAGATACTCTGATAATGCCAGGAACCTTCAGAAAGCGTTGCTCCTGTGAAACGGATATCAGGTATTCCCAATTCTTTTGCACGGGTAAACATGTGGCGGAAGAAACGTTTTACAGAGTACGAACCGAATCCTGTATGGAAGAAGAACTCTTGTCCATCAAAATCATAATATCCCAGACCACTATTTTTACAGACATCTGCATAATGTTTCGCTATTTCGTCCTGCAACTCCAAGTTAGGAATCAACCCAGTATAGGCTCCCCCCACAGCAGGCTGGAGTTTATCTACAGCATCTCCTTTGACATGAGCTGTTGGCATTGTATTCCAATAGCCACGAGTTACCTTCAGCAATCGGTAAGGCTTTTCACGGCTGACACCTATGTAATGAATCAATTCTTTTCCAATCTTTACCATATTCAATTCCGGCGAGTGCCCCTCCCAGCACGCAACTTCCTCCAAGTAGGCAGGATTATCAATATAGATTAGTGTATCATTTTCATTCAAATCAGCTGTTAAGTAACGACGATGCAAAATACAGATACTGTCTGAGGGAACCGGACTACAATCCTTCGTTCCTGGAGCTAACGAATTAGAAATACTAGTTCGTCCGAGAATCAGACTGTCTTTCTTAAGAAGTTCTGCATATTCACGATGTGAAAGATTACTTGTCATAAAATGAAAAGGTTTTTTTTCTTCATTTCGTCCGTCAATAAATCCCCCATTAGAACGATCGGGTTGCAAGAACGGCTGATTATAAGAATGTATTACCCGTACTCCCATTTGTTTTGCATACGATGCAATACTGTCATAAGGACTTCCGGTAATAAACAAGTCAGGCATGAAAGAAGTCGGATCCTTTACCCACTTCCCATTGAAAGTAGGATAAGGTAATCCTTCTTCCAGTACAATAGTCTGTATCACATCCATCAGTGCAATACTGTCCGGACTTCCCCAAAGAGCGATGGATGACCCGATATAATCCACACCAGGTACAGCTTGGCGTTGCATATGGTTCGGTTCATTGTTCTGCTGGATGGGTACACCTTCCGGAGAATAAATCAAGTCCCCTTTCCGTCTGTCACGTGAATGATAACGGATATTGATACGTCCGTTACAATCCACTCCTGCAGTATTCCCATATAACATCCGATAATAGGGTTCCTTCCGGTTATAGAAAGCCACGTCATTGATTCCGTCTCCACCTAAAGTAAACTGCTGTCCCTCATGTAGTGTTACCGGCAAGGGATATTTCTCCGGATCAGGAGTATGTGCAATATAGCCGGCTGCACCTGTTTCCGAAGTAAAACGGGATTCTCCACCGATGGTATTATCATCCAGTGCCAAAGCACCGATAGCATAACCGACGGCTGCCGATGTATCTCTGGCTACTCCTATTATTTCACCCAACAGATTGTTTATATTGGTATAATAGTTTCCCCACTGTACACCGTCTATCCCATCCCGATTTTCAAGCTTTTCCAAAGTCAGCTTGAAATAACGGTCCTTTTCCTCCAGTTTTACCGTAGCCACAGAACCGTTTTCATATTCCAAACGATATTTACCATGGCTGAAACTGGCTTTTTCCGGATAATAATAGCGCTTTAACTGACTATTGTAAAGTGCTAACAACGGTGAGGGCTGGTCTGTCGGACTAAAGTTCCGATTTTCTTTTGTCCGGTCCCACATCCCTACAATATATCCTTTGGAATTGATATCTACCCGAAAATAATCAGTATTAAAAGTTCGTATTCCATCCAAACTACAACTTCCTAGCATACATACAAATAATGCATACGTCAATATATGTTTTTTCATAATATTCCTTACTTTAATCAATATAATTAATTTTTGTTCTTTCAAATTCAAAATGAGTTATCATCTTTTTTCTTTATTTCAAAAGTCCCCGAGCCATAATAATCATCAATATTTCAGCTTTTATTTTCCCCATTTCTCATTGGGAATTGCCGCCATATCCAATTCCAACAGGCCTCCTTTCATAATATCCTTATAATCCAGATAACACTTTGAATACTGTTTCCCATTCAAACGGGCAGACTGGATATATACATTCTCAGATGAATTATGATAAGTCTTGATAACGAATGTTTTATTATTCCCTACCTGAATGCTTACCTCATCGAACAACGGACTGGTTATTTCATAACGGGTATCACCCGGACAGATAGGATATAATCCACAAGCAGATAAAACATACCATGCAGACATCTGACCTACATCTTCGTTACCGACCAAGCCTTCCACACTGTTATGGTAAGCATTATCGCAGATGAAACGTGAACATTTCTGAGTTTTCCAGGGTTCTCCCAAACGGTTATATAGATAAGGGATATGGTGCACAGGCTCATTTGCATGATTGTAATATGCATTCCATAAGAAATCAACCGGAGTTTTTGCAAACAGGGTATCCAGATCAGCAACCACCTGTTCTATTCCTCCCATCAGTTCCACCATACCCTGTATGTCATGAGGGACAAACCACCTCTGTTGATACTCATTACATTCCGTACAACCATAACCCTCCTGTAATATTCCCTTTGCAGGCCAAGCCTCGAATGAGCCATCGGCTTCTCTCGGACGGAAACAATGTTTTTCTGTATCATATAGGTTGCGATAGGATTGGGACAACTTTGCGTAATATTCGGCATCCTCATGCTTTCCCATAGCTTCTGCCAATCGGGACATGCACCACTCCGTATAGGCATATTCCAGGGTCTTGGAGATACTTGACGGATTGAGAGAGTATCCCAATGCAGAATTACCGAACATTTTAGAGGTTTTGTCTGCATACGCATAAGCCTTATCCATATTCAATTGACAAATATCCTTAGCATAAGCATCAGCCAAAACAGCAATGGCAGGATTACCCAACATACATCCACTGTAAGCATTCAAGAACTCCCATCTTTCATAATAACCATTGCCACTTTCCTCTGCCATAGTCGTCAAAGACCATAACAAATCATTCACTAAAGAAGGGTTGATTATAGTCTGCAGAGGCATCTGGCTACGGAACACATCCCAGCCACTGAATATAGTTCTTTTGGTAAACCTGTCAGATTCATGTACTTTGCCATCTGCACCTACATATTTACCATCTACATCAGCAAAAATCCGGGGATCAATCATTGTATGATACAAGGCGGTGTAGAAAATCCATTTCTGTTCCTCACTACCTCCACGAACCTTTATCTTCGACAAGGCCACCTCCCACTGATTCCGTGCCTGCTCCCGTATCTTTTCAAAATTCCAGTCAGCAATCTCTTTTTTCAGATTCATTTCTGCACCCGACTCGCTGACGTACGAAATCCCGGACTTGAACAATACCTTTTCATCGGCTTCCGTATCAAATTCCATAAAGAAACCAATATGCTTCCCTTGAAATTCCCTTACATTCCGTACAATCCTAGCTTGAGAAGTGAGTTCTTGAAATTCTTTACTTTCAATAAATTCACGTTTGCGCGATTGCCCCTCCGGCACAGTAACTTCCCAAAAGCCGAAATCTTTCAAGGGCTTTGAAAACTGGGTGTAAAAATATACCGTATAGTTCGCTTTGCCATCTCCATTTCCCCATCCTCCACCTTCAGGGGTACATTCCATACGTCCTTCTATCGTATGCTCATCTATCACTTTCACAGCCTGGAAAGTAGATGTTCCACCTACCCGACGGGCCAAATCAATCTGTATTCTAGCCTGTTTACTCTGCGGATAAGTAAACCGCAACATTCCACTATGGAGAGAAGCCGTCGCTTCAACATTTACCTGATAATCTGTAAGAAATACCTTATAATATCCGGCTGTAGCTTTTTCAGAAGCTTTGTCATAGGCCGAGCGATACCCTTCCACACCATTTTCTTTCCCTGAATTAGTATGCATCTTCCCGACAGTGGGCATAACCAGCAAGTTACCTAAATCACCGTACCAGCCTACCCCACTCATTTGGGTAAACGCGAAACCTTCTATGGTCCGGTGTTCATAGCTATATCCTGACCCATTATCACCTCCAGTTATCGTATTCGGACTGACTTGTACAGCACCGTATGGAACAACTGCACCTGGATATGTTTTACCTAACCCATGATATGCTCCTGCAGCTTGAATATTTGTACTCGCTCCAATAAAAGGATTCACATAATCGGTCGGAATCACTTCTCCACTCTTATCGGAACAGGAACAGAATAACGTTCCAGCTACAAAGAATCCTGCCAACCATCCTTTCATTTTTTCTTTCTGTGTCTTCATTGCTAAAAATTCTATTTTAAGATTATTATCAACTATTTCATGGTTCACCGAAAATCATGACAGAACATATTTCCTTCACAAATCAGCTGAAACAACCGGAATATATTATTCAAATTATTCAGATACACATTCGGCATCATGTATCAAGGAGCTTTCATAATCCATCCCGCCCAAATCTATCGGGATGAAAACTCCAATACACCTCCCTGCATGATTTCTTTAACTGAAACAAACGGTTTTTCCAATAATTTCCCGTTCATCCTGACGTGCGTAAGCGGCTGTCCTTTTTTCAAGTCCGGAGCTTTAATTTTCAGAATTTTACCTCCATCCAGATGAACAACGATCTCTTTAAAATGAGGAATACCCAGCGCATACTCACCCGAAGCCGGAGTAACCGGATAAAAGCCCAAAGCACTGAACAGATACCATGCAGACATTTGTCCGCAATCATCATTTCCAGACAAGCCGTCAGGTCTGTTCTGATAATGCTGCTTCATAATTGCAGGAATACGTTTCTGAACCTTATCAAGCCTATCACAGTAGTCATATAAATAGGCAAAATGATGTCCCGGCTCATTATCGTGCCGATAATACCCTTCTTCGAAGTTCCTGTCAAGCTCAGTACAAAACGCTTTTGTTCCTCCCATCAAACTTATCAAATCTGGAACATTCTGCATCACACAAAACCGATAAGTCCATTTGCCTCCTTCCGTAAAACCCTCTTCAGTTTTCCCCCAGCTTCCATCACTTTTTCTTGCCTGAAAAAATCCAGTCCGATAGTTAAATAGATTGAGGTAGTTTCTGGAACTCCTCATCAAGACCTTATAATCATCCTCGTGTTGAAGCTCCTTGGCCATCTGTGCTATACAATAATCATCCAATGCAAATTCCATCGTACGTGAAACAGATTCATTAGTTTTATCGGAAGCTACATAACCCAATTGCAGATATTCTGTCAATCCACCTCTCGCTTCATAGTCTCCATTCCAATAGTGACGGTCTCCCCACCTGTAATCACCGCGAGGTGCACAGAATGCATCTTTCCTTACAGCCTCATAGGCTTTCTCTACATCATAACCCCTAAATCCATTGACAAAAGCGTCGGCTATGACCGCATCCGCATGCGTACCTATCATGATATTGGTGTAAGTCGGGTTAGGCCATTTAGGTAACCAGCCGCCTTCCTGATACATTTGTATTAATGATGTAATCATATCGTTAATCCGACCGGGTTGGGTCAATTGAAGCCAAGGATGTTGTGCTCTAAAGGTATCCCATAAGGAATAGGCATTATAAGATACTCCCTCATGTACCCGATCATCGAACGGACTGTAATAACGTCCATATTCAGAAAATTCCCTGGGATATTGCATTGTACGGAAAAAGGCTGTATAGAAAATATCCAAATCTTCATCAGAAGCCTCTTTGACCGATATCTTGTCCAAATTCTTTTCCCACACCTCTTTCACCTTCTCTTTTATCTGCTCAAAATTCAATGTATCGGGCATTTCTTCATTCAGATTATATGCAGCTTGGCTATAATCAATAAATGAAGAACCTATCCTCACTTCCACACTTCTTATATTATCCTCAAATTCTATGTATCCACCCGCATGCGAACCTTCTTCAGAACATTTGTCTTTAAAAACGTCATCATTATTCCATGTACCATATCCGGCAAAAGGTTCGGAGAACCTCAAGACATAACAACCTTTAAAATTATACAGTCTGGGGCCTAAATGACTATCATGCCGTTCCTTATTATAGATTCTTATTTCCTGCCGTTCAGGGAGAATCTGAATGCCTCCTCCATCTTTCTCTCTAGACGCTTCCAAGAACAACAGGGCTTTTCCATTGCTCGGATAAGTTACTTTAAAAAAAGCACAACGGGAAGTTGCCGTAAATTCAGTACCAACTTCATTTCCTTTTGCATCAGTATAGTTAACTTTGTAATAATAAGGTGTTGCCGTTTCTTGGGAATGATTCAGTACTACAGAACGTACTTCGGGTTGTATTTGTATCTCTCCTACTTGTGGCATCAAGGTAAAAAATCCATAATCTCCCATCCAGACTGCCGGCTGGTGAGTAGCCATGAAACCGATTAACCTATTATCATCATAGTGATAACAAGTTCTGGAGATTCCATTTACACGGGTAGCCGCACACCATTGTGTCATTCCAAAAGGTTCACTGACAGCCGGGATGGTTCCACCATACTCTGTACTATGTTTCCCAGTACTTCCTATAAACATATTGACATGCTCTAAAACACTTTGCGCTCCAACAGACATAACCTTTACAAGAAAAAGGAAACATAAAAATCCAGACTTAACCATGTTTTTCATATTGAACGTTTTTTAATAATAATCACCTAAAATTTATTCGGGATAAGAATCATGCAGTTCTAAAATCCCAACCCGTATGCTTTTATACATAAGTAGGTTCAAACCGGATACACACACAAGCCCAACCAGAAAAAATGTCTAAATCCTAAGAAGCTGTTTACATGTTATTGGGAAATTATTTGAAGGTCCGTGTAGCTAAGTTTCTTTTCGGCCTGTTTCAAGAAGAGATATCGGTAATAACAGCAGTGCTGAATTCTTCATTCAGAGTCGGCGAACGAAGAATGGTCAATGGAAAACCTGGGAATGAAGCCTGTTGGAGTTGCCTTTATATATCAGAGCAGACAATTAAGCCGGTCTGATAGAAAAATGAAAGAAAATAGGAGCTGAAATAAAAGAAAAGTCTTATTAATGTTTCCATTTACAAATAGTCACTTCGAAAAGTTACAGTTTGCAATCATAACCTTAAAAAGGGGGTGTATCATCACTCCATACAGAGTTTGATACACCCCCTTCTTTCGTCCTTTAGGATGTCCGATCTTAAATCATAAATTCATGCCTTCAAAAATTGAGTTCCGACATGTCCTCTGATTCTTAAATGGAAACCTATTACAAAGCCTTTAGCTCTTATTTATAAATCATCCCCTTTCATTTCAAAACGAAGTTCACCGCCCTGCTGTACTTCCTCGAACGTAATGTACGTACGGTCCAGAAGCTGCCCGTTCAGATAAACCTTATCTACATAAATGTTCTCATCCGACAGGTTGTCTGCCCGGATAACCAGTTTCTTGCCCGAAGCCAGTCTGATTACAGCCTTCCGGAACAAGGGCGCACCCAACTCATATTGTCCGGAAGCCGGATTCATCGGATAGAAGCCTAACGAACTAAAAACATACCAGGCACTCATCTGTCCAGTATCTTCATTGCCGCAAATACCTGCCGGAGTGTTGTCATAGAGAGTGGTCAACACTTGGTTGACATACTTCTGTGTCTTGTCAGGACGACCTACCCGATTATACATATATATGGTATGATGCCCCGGCTCATTTCCATGTGCATACTGCCCAATCAGTCCGGTAATATCCCCGGAAACATTGTCTCCCCGCAATTCGGAAGACATACTGAAAAGTGTGTCCAATCGAGCCTCCAATGCTTTTTTACCGCCCAGCAGACTAGCCAGTCCTTCTACGTCATGCGGCACAAAAAAAGTCCACTGCCATCCGTTCCCCTCGCAATAATCGTCCCGACGGTGCGAAGAAGCTAACGGATCGAACGGTGTACGCCAACCGCCGTCTTTCGTTCGTCCCCGTGCCAGCAAGGTGACAGGGTCGATGACATTGCGATAGTTGGACGAGCGATTCATGAAGCGAACAGCCTCTTGCTCCGCACCGACAGCCTCGGCAAAACGAGCCAGCGCATAATCATCAAACGCATATTCCAGCGTACGTGCCACCGACTCCATTTCCTGATCGCAAGGCACATAGCCATACTTCTTATAGTTTTCCAGACCGACAAAATAACCCATGGAATAACCGCACGTATCTTTCATGGCCGAAGTTACCATGGCCTCTAAAGCCAACCGGGTGTCAAAGTCTCGCACCCCGTTCAAGTAAGCGTTCGTTATCACCGGCAACGAGTGGATTCCTGTCATTTGATAATTTTCTATGCCCCACAACGTCCATATCGGCAGCTGTCCGGCATATTTATAATGTTCCAGCAACGTCTTGACATAATCATTTGTTACTTCCGGATTCAGCATTGCCAACAGCGGACAAGCCGCCCGAAATGTATCCCAAAGTCCGACCACGCCTCCATAGTAGTCAAAACCATCGGTCTGGTGCACCTGGTAATCCGGTCCTCGGAAACGGTTGTCCACATCCGACATCAGGAACGGATACAGCATGACATTGTGCAACGAGGTATAGAAAAGTTCCTTCTTCTTCGGATCGTCGGTCTCCACCTCTATCTGTCCCAGCACCCGACTCCATGACTCAAAGGCTGCCTGTCTCACCTCTTCGAATGCCTTATCCCGGACTTCCGTCAACAAATTAGCTGCCGCTCCCTCCATGCTTACCGAAGAAAGTGCCGTCTTTACTGTCAACTCTCCACATTCATTCTCAAAAGAAAGTAAAGCTTTTATGTTTCGTCCTTCGGCAAAGGAAGTTTCCGCTATACGACGGTCATCGACATACAAAGCACAAGTTTTGATCGGTGATGAGAAACGGGAATAGAAATATACCTGTTGTCCCGGTGTCCAACCGTTCGAGAAGCGATAACCGCGAATCGTACACGAGTCCACTAGCTCGAATGCAGATATATAGACCGTATCTACATCGTGCTCGGGTTGGATGGTACAGGCACATTCCGAACCATAGTTCAAATCTACCACTACCGGTATCACCCCTCCGGAAGTATACCGATATCGCTGGATTCCGCAACGACGGGAAGCGGTCAGCTCCACCGTCAGCTGCTTGTTATACAGATTGACCGAATAGTATCCCGGTTCCGCCTTTTCTTCCTGGTGAGACAATGCCGCCTGGTATTGCTTGGAATACAATCTGTCACCGTCCACTGCCTCATTCAGAGGTAACGGCATAAACAGGATATCCAAGAAATCGGCACATCCACCCCCACTTTTATGCAGGTGACTGAATCCCAGCACAGAGGAGTCATCATAATGATATCCGGAGCCGCAAGACCGCGTGTCCGCACCTATTTGCATCATACCGAACGGCACGGAAGCGACCGGAGTAACTCTACCATCCGAAGCCGTACCAATCCATTTATTGACATAACGATTATTCGAATGACCGGTTTCTTTGCATCCTGTTACCAACAAAACACAAACGATTCCACCAATCAGTAATAGCAATAACTTTCTCATATCCATCTCCTTATTTCATCCTATACTCTATTCTTCTATCAGATACCAGGAAATGCCCTGCGCCTTTATCGAGACCGGCAGCAGTAATTCACCTTTCTGGTTCAACGAAAAGTTCTGCCTGCTTCCGTCTGAAGAGGTAACTGTAGCCTTATCCTTCAAGCCCGTATAATACAGCGGCAGACGCATCTCTTTCGTGATATCCCTGTCGGTCGGATTGAACACAACCACCATCCCTTTATGACGGATGAAAGGATTCACGTGCATCATGCAGTCCAGGTCGCGACCGGTCGGACGGCTGACATGGATAATATCGGAAGTCAATATGTCGCGGTATTCCTTAAACCAATTGATACAACGAGACACCATCTGCTTCGTTTCCGGCGTATCATACAAGCGATTTCCGCGGATAGTCAGGTGGCATCCGCTTCCCAGAAACTGCATCAGCTGCGCTTCATAGCGGTCTAAATTGTCACATAAAGGCTCTAACCCTACACGCGGATCATTTGTATAGAAGCCGACCAGCTGCAAAGTCATCCATCCCATCGTCGGGATCTTATGCCAGGTTCCGTCATAGATATACTGTCGGCCCAACAAGAGTTGCTGTTGCGGAGTCAGGTTGGCACTGGCTTCACGGTATCCCATTCCAGTAGCGTTTTGTCCGTTGAGGAAATACCAGTCCGGAATAGGGACGTACATTCCTCTACGTTTCAGTTCATGAATGACCTCTACCTGCGTCTTCCATTGCTGCCACTGCGAATCTTCCAACCGCATATGATGCGGATGAACCGTAGAGGCACACGGGTCGCCGTGATACGGACCGTCCATATTATACGTCATGAATCCAGTTTTATCGAAGAACTCCCACATCTTCGGATAATAAGTGTCTTTCCACCCGCTGGCAATGCAGACACTCTGCCCGAAAAGGCTACCCGGCTTGCCGGTCTCCGGATGGATACAATCCACCTCAGCTCCTCGTCCGCGAGAGGCCACCTGCAATTCGTAACCACCCATCACGATACCACGCTCTTTGGCGTATGTAGCCACCCTTCGCCACAACTGTACATAAGTAGAATCCAGGTTATCATGGCTGATGCCCGGCCATGCCATAATATCCAACTGCTCGAGGCCCAGTTCCGCCATCTGGTCGATAAACCCTTTCAGCTTCGCTTCATCGTGCGAAGTGATGCCTCCGGCAATCAGTGACTCGGTGGTCTGCGGAGCCAACTTCTTATACATCCGACGATGGCCGAGTGACTGCCGCTCACGGTCATCGCTATCCTGCAACAATTCGAAGGTAATGTACGATTTGAAGGGAGCCTCCCGGTCAACTTTCGTATAAGGTCCCATCGGCAGTTTGCTCAACAACAAATTATGATGTGGGAAACCCAGGAACTTGTCCTCTGCCTGATTATGGCTGGCCCAGGTATTATAGTCTTTGTCGACCGTCCATTTGGTTGTAGAACCACCCACGTGATAAGGTTTGGGAGTACCGGCATAATGCATCAACGCACTACCCTCCAGATCCGCATTGACCAACGCAAAGGAGAAATCACTCTCCACATGCAGACGTTTCACCTGATCCTGGTTGACAGCCAGTACCTCACACTCCATATCGTTCAACAACACTTCCTTTTCGCCTTCATTAATCACCTCTATCCATTTGGCGATTACAGGCAAGCCCTGATAGATTTCATAGTTGACCTTCACCTGCATATCTTTCACATCCACCATGCTTTCGGTCGGTACAAAAGTCATCTCCATGCGCAGGCCCTTGGCAGGCCAGTCTGCCGGAACGGCATTATACTTCGGTGTCCACGGATAGCGCATCAGCGGAAGCCCGGTTTCCACTTTCGCCAGTGTAAACGCCAAGTCGGATGCCTCCATTTCCGTATACCAACTATCCAACAGATAAGACAATTCCGGCTGTCCTTTCAATCCGCCGACTTCATACCATACGCTGTCAATACAAACACGTGCTTCCGGCTTCACCGCCCGCAAATACTCGGCCCCATTCGAAAGATTCTTATATCCTACACAGGCAATATTCTCGCCGACATAAAAAGTACGTGAAATCAACCCGTTATTCAACTGGAAACTGGATGTTACTCCATCTTCCGACTGCTGTACATACAAACAGGCCGGTTCCTCTATCTGACTGATCAGCCAGTCCTTTTCCTGACAGACAGCGGGAAGCTCCGCTACGACCTTCTTGCCCTCACCCGCCTGTTCCAGTTGTTGCACCAAGGCACGGCGTTCGGCCAAGCGTTGCTTACCGGTCTCTTTGAGCTTTTTATAATCCAGCAGGAAATCAGACTCCGGATCAAACTTACCCGTAGCAAACGTACTGTACCTTACCTCATAGACTTCGCCGTAAAAAGCCTCTTTTCCATCTTCCGAAACAGCGATGGAGAAATGCGGTGCCAAGGTTTTAGTCGGTTTGAATGTCCCGGTCTTCTTCCCATTCATCCAGACAGAACCTTTTCCATCTTCCACCACCATGGCCAGATGCGTCCAGGCGTTATGAGACACCTCCCCGACTTCTACCCGTCCCGAACCGCCGGAGATAAGATACCAATGCCCTTTCTGATGAACAAACACATATCCTTCTTTAGCTGTCCCATTGGAAAGTAGCACCTGTGCCTGCTGATTTTCTTTTTCACTCAATTGGGTATTCAGCCTGGGCTTAACCCATACTTCCAATACCTGATTGTCGGTTGGAATACCTACGGCTGATGCCTGTTTA
>ULKI01010401.1_pt1 | contig 19712 bp, 21 predicted proteins | sample 1951101 | NCBI WGS metagenome assembly ULKI01 (sample SAMEA4835495, study PRJEB28245) | human gut metagenome | biome: gut microbiome; material: fecal sample | place: Denmark | collected 2008
AAGGAAGGACGGGTAGGTTTTCGAAAAAACTCCTTTTGGCTAAAGAAGGACGGGATGATTTTCCAAAGAAGATTTCTTAAAGAATCCCTTTAAAACCTGGCAGCCTCGCTCCCATCCTCCCCATACGCCCCATCTTTCGCTTCAAAGATGACGCTAGGTTCATAAACCTCTACCTTATGCCATGCCCCTTTAGGCACTTGGCATGCATACACCCCATTCTTCGGATTAAGATGAATTCTCTCAATCTCTTGATAAGAAACCTTTCTTACGGTATCCCCACCATCTTGTAGATACGATACCACCTCCTCGTATATCACTTCATCCATTCTGCCACAAAGACAGATGACACTCTCTGATGAATTCGGATGACGATGTATCGCCACTTCAGTACCAGGCAGCAGAGCATTGAGCATTCTCTGGCTTTGATCCTCTGCGCTTGTACGAAGATCATAGTTCTGGCGCAAGCGAGGATTCTCCTTTGCCTTGGCAAAAAGAGAATCCAAGAAATCTTTGTTTATTTCCAATATATTCATGATTCTTATTTCTTAAGAGAAGCAAGATACTCCTCGTGAAGATGATAATACTTCTTCTTGAAAAGCACATAAGCAAGTGACAACACAAGCAATGCGCCCACAAGATACATCCAGTGGCACGCTACATTATCAGGACACAGATAGATAAATCCCAATGAAATCACCAACTGCATCGCCATATACAAGGAAGAAACCTTCACGTGTCCAATCTTCAACTCATTTGCCATCAACTGATAAGCATGCTTGCGATGAGCCTCACCCAGATTTTCATGCAACATAATGCGATGAACAATCGTCAGACAGCCATCCACACCATATACCAACAGGAAGATAAGCCAGGTAACATCCTGAGTCTTGATGATGACGTTGCCCAGGAGGAACAACATGATAAAGGCGATACCTATAGAACCTACATCACCAGCAAAGCACCTTGCCTTACCCTTTGGGCGGAAGTTGAAGATGCAGAATACCAATGAAGCAAGGATGGTAGAGACAACCAAACTCTGATCCATATACTCCTCATTCATATTCACCAATGCCAATGGTACCAATACCGCCAGCGAATAACCTGCAGTGATACCATTGATACCATCCATGAAGTTGATGACATTCGTTGCACCCACATACACGATGAGTGCCAGGATAATCACCCACCACATAGACCAATGCAAGATATTCAGCTGATAGAAAGCCAAGGCCGCAGATGCAAACTGCGCCACCAATCTCACACTATCAGGCAGCGAGCGAATATCATCCACAAAGCTGACACCTGCAATCAATGTCAAACCAGCCAGAAACCAAGGATAAGGAAATCCGAAGAATCCACTCCATACCCAAGCCCCTATCAGGAAGATGATGCCACCACCTCTCAACACGATAGAAGTATGAGATGATCTTTCATTCGGCTTATCAATGATATTACACTTATCCGCAATACGGAAATAAACAAGTTCTGCTATAAGAAGCAGAACGAAAATAATAATATATGTTACCATACTTAAAATATACCCAAACAATAGAATCTTAAGAAAAAAGACGATTAAGCTTATTCTGTGTTTCCCTAGGAGCAGAAACTAATTCAAGTTGATTGTAATAAAAGGATTTATCGAGATATTCTTTCACGCTACAGTTAATACCTAACGTCTGCATTGCTTTATGTCGATCAATAGGATTGCCTTCCTTTAAGTTTTCTTGAATGATCTCATAGATCTTACAGTTCAACAGTTTTTCCTCCACAGGCTTAACTATCATATTCCATAGGTTATGCCCACGCATAAGTTTCCACAAATCTGCATCAGCAATCCCCATTTTATCGAATTTTTCCTGAAAAGAAGCAGAATCCTGTACATCAATTTCTTCACTATTAACAATACCAGAAAAATCACCTTCAAGTGCTAATTTTTGAATGTTCAGTTTCTGCAACATTCCTCCGAAACCACCTTTGGGCTTTATGCTTTTATTCGAAACCCCTATCAAATATCTCACGAAATAGCCTTTAAATACTCTTGAAAAGTTCTTTAACAAGGAAACAGAGCTAACTTTCTGCATTAGAATATTTTCCAAAGAATACCATGTAGTGTTTATGACATATGGATGATTTCGAACCATTTCTGTATATTCGGAATAATCGTCAATCAGCAAATCGAAATCAGCATCAACGGCCACTATTTTATTAGTTCCCAAACCGGACATTTTCAATAGAAAGGTCTTACCATTTCCCTCGTCAGGATTTACAGCCTTATTTGTACAGACTTGAATATCATATTTAGCCAGATAAGGCTTGATGATTTCTTTCCAAAAAGGAACATCCTCATCCCCCTCAACGTAAAACATAACAAGAGGTTTTTCTGGTGTATGTCCAAATCGTCCAGCAGCTCTAACCCAACTACTGGTCAAATTCTGTCCAAGTTCACTCATACCAATTAATCTTTTACAGAAATCAAATCAGAAATATTAGTAACCAGTTGTTCCCATCCATCCATAATGATACCAGGAGAATGCGTAGCTAATATAATCTGACAATTTGGGTTCAACTTCTGAATATTTTGAATCAAATTTCTCTGCCAATCCAAGTGCATCGAAATTTCAGGTTCATCCATGATTAAAATGCTCTCTTGATTACGCTGCAACAAAATCGTAAGCATAACGATGATAAACTGCTTTTCACCAGAAGATAAACGCTTATTACTTTCCAGCAATTCGTCCCCTATCTTAAATTGCAATTTACTTTTCGTTGTGTCAACAGTTTTATTTGTACGTTTAAAAGCTTCATTGACAATCTCAATAAACATATCATTGTGCGCATATATTTTTTTCATATCTTCCATATCAACTTTTCCTGCTTGGTGAATAAGATCAGAAAGCTGTTTAGAAAGATCTGACAAATAATATGCATATTCACTTTCAAGAACTTCCAATTGTTGATCCAAGACACTACTCATTTCATTTTTCAGTGCAGGAACATCAAATGTAGATATTTTATTGAATATACGAAGTTTCTTAAAGTTGCCAACAGATAGCTTACTCTCACCTTGCTTTATCGCAATGACACTAGCGTTTAGAGTAAGATCAGAAAGATTTTTTTCATTTTTCTCATCAATTTCTGCCTGAAATTTCGTTACCAATTCCGTCAACATTTCATCGTCGGCAGCATCTTTCTTTAATTTGAGCAAACTATCCCTAAAGCTACGGAATTTTACAGAGATATCTTCTGTCATTACCAAAGTAGCTCCCTCAAGGATATAACTTTCTGGTACGCTTTTAGGCTCACATAAACTAGCTATGATATTCAAGAGCGTAGTTTTATATGAGCCATTATCGCCTGCTATGATATTTATATCACTGCGTAAATCCCAGTCAAAATCATACTTACCATATAATTTTTCTATCTTTATGCTTTTTATCTTCATAACAGTCTATTTAAACAATCATCATATTAAAGACTATCCGCTACCCTCTTCAGGCTTTCCTCAAAGCTGACCAGCTGGTAGTCGAAATCCATTTTCGACATAGCAGGGTCATAATAGTAGGTAGCAAACATTTTGTTGATTGGCTGAAGCACGAAGGAACCAAGCCATACGAACGGATTGAAGAGATGGCTAATCCATACCTTATGTCCTGCATGCTTCGCAAAGAAGCGAATGATTTCTACGGTATCAGCCTGCTCCTTGTTCTGAGGATAGAAAGTACCACTCAGTCCTCTAAGCATTGCCTGCTTCACAAACTCTGCAAGGTTGTCGATATACAACATCGAACGCTTGTTATGCCAGCAAGGGAAGAAAGGTACTTTCGTTGCAAGCTTGGCAAGTCTTGGGAAGTTCCCCTTTGCATTCGGACCATAAATCATACAAGGACGAAGGATGCAAACCTTGAAGTTCTCATCCTCCAACTTATGAAGGCCTATTTCTGCCTGGAGTTTAGAATCGCCATAGAAGCCATTAGGATTCTCTTTGGTATCCTTGGTCAGCACCTCACTCTTCAACGACTGACTCTCATGGAAAACAATCTGACTTGACATGAAGATAAACTGCTTCACTCCTGCAGCTTTCGCATGTTCAGCAACAGCAATCGTCAAATCGCGATTCACCTTATAATATAAAGGTTCCATCTTAGGATCAGCATTCACATGTGCAATACCCGCAACATGATACACCACATCATATTGAGAGTAATCGGCCTTCTTCCAATTATCCCCCATCGTATCCACAGCATCTATCTCAAAATCAGATGATGTAGAAAGAATATATTTGCGCACGCTCTCACCTACGTAAGAGCCTGCGCCTGTAATCAAAACTTTAATCATTACACTTCAAGTACTATGATTTATATAATTTTTCTTCTATCTCTTTCCATATAAGTGGACTATCGAAATTTTCAACAACCCATCTTCTACCTTCATTACCATCAATTGCATGATCCAGTCTAATCATATCTATTTTTTTTGCGATATCAGAAGCATCATTATCAACAAAAAGACCTGTCAAATTATTAACAATTGAATCACAACATCCAGTAACTCGTGTAGTTATAACAGGTTTCGCCATTGACTGAGCTTCCAAAACTCCTGTTGGAAAGCCTTCACGATAAGATGCTAATACATAAACATCCATCATAGAATAGTAATATTCCATACCACCATTAATAAATCCCGTATAGATTATTCTTGGATCATTTAGAATTCTATCTTGAATATCTTTTGGCAACGCATCTCTTTCCTCAAACATCCCAACAAGCAAGAGTTTACAATTCTCTGCATTTTCCAAACAGTCAAAGGCTCTAACTAACTCTATGATACCCTTATCACGAACAAGCCGTCCAGAATAACCAATAACAAAATCTGAATTCTTTATGCCATATTTATCCTTCAATTTCAGAAGACAGGTTTTATCTATCATTTCTGAATTAAAATGATGTTGAGTATCCACACCATTACATGTCCCTTTACTCAGAATAATTTGCTTTTTGGCTGGAGCCAGTTTATCTTCAATACTTCTACGCAAAACAGATGGACTAACACAAACTACTTGAGTAGAACAAAAAGAAGCTAATCTATCTACCGAAATCAAAATAAAACGCTTAATCCCATGACTAGTCTCATACACGAGACCATGACGAAAGTAAATTCTTTTTGGAACACGGCAAATCCATCCAGAAATCATCGCTAACAAACCACCTTTAGGTGTGTGACCTATAATGATATCAATTTTTTTTCTTTTTATAAACTTACATATATTACGAATGGTCAAAATGTCTTCCTTTATAGAAATACTACGATTTACAGGCGACTCTATAAATTGAAAGCCCTGTTCCTTTGCATAATTTGGCAAATAATCACTTGGGCTACAAACGACATTCATATGATATCCCCTTTCTTTAAAGTATTTAAACTGATCACCTATAAAGAAAGGAAGAACAAAATATATATTAACAACATGCAAAATATTCATTCTAATTAAGTTTTATTTTCTTGAACTACTAATTTTATAAGTACAACAACTTGAGTAAGAATCCCCCTAGACAGCACAACTACATCCATTATATTTATATAGGATGATGCTTTTGTGGAAATTAGACTTTTTTAATAAAGTTTTAACTAAAAGTATCTTCTTTATCAAATCACCAAATCCGTTTTTGGACGCTTACGAAACTGCTATGAAGAACGGAAATTCGAAATTCAATGCAATTCTTGCTGTAGTACAACAGTAAGACGATTACTCATGCCCATAGGGGTGCTGAATAGTTACAAATCTTAATTCATAAAGAAATAGACAAACTAAGTAATCTAATTAGACTTAACTATGCTGCTTTTTAAATCCGCCTTAGTCAAGCTAAGTTCCACAGGAACTGAAATATATCTTCTACATTTTATAACAATATTTTGCATATCAAATAGAGCCAGTAATCGAAGTGCTATTATTTTTACAAAGAAAAGCACATAATATTTGTAACCCCAAATCCAATTTTTTCCATATTCTTTATAGCGAAGATGCAATAGTTGCATCGTTCTGTAAGATTGCAATATCTTTCTTAACGCCGGCATGCCTAATGATCTATAAAATAATAATGGCTGATCTATATTGGCGAAACAACTATAACGCCTCGTTCTATTCCATAAATCAAAATCCTCTGCTCGAAGTGCCTTTTCATCATAAAGATAAGAATGAAACCATTCTGTTTTACCCATCACAGAAGGATGCACAAAAGAGTTATTATTTTTCATATAAGAGCTACCTATTATGTTATTTTCACCATCAATAAGCATCATAGATGAACCAACGACATCTACCTCAGGATTAGCTTCAAGGAAAGCAACCTGTTTTTGAATTCTATCACCGGCCATAATATCATCAGCATCCATACGAGCATAATATTTTCCTTTAGCTAAATTTATAGATTGATTTAGTCTATAAACCAACCCCCTATTGGATTTATCATCAATAACCTTTACCCTTTTATCTAGACATGCCATTTCATAAACTATGAGATTAGAATTATCAGTACTTCCATCACACATTAATAATAGTTCCCAATCTTTAAAAGTTTGATTAAAGCAGGATTGAATTGCATCTCTCAAATACGATTCTGAGTTATAGATTGGAATCGCTATCGTTACCAAAGGAGATTTATAAAATTTTGTACTCATTTAAAATAAAGTTTTAATATTGTAACCAAATTAAATTTTTATCCAATTATTCAAAGCTATGGTTTTGTCAGAAGTAAGGGTCCATTGCTTAGGAGCCACAACTATAGAATTGGGCTGGTTATTTAATACAGCTCCCCACCAAGAAAAGCTACTATTCGAAATAATATGATGCTTGCAAAAAGACATTAATTCTATATATGCAAACTGGCTGATCGGATAATTTGGAATTAATGTTACATTCTCATCAAAATGCAAATTATTTATAACCCAGCCAGGATCATCGGTAAAAACGTAAATTTTGGAATCTACAGAAGACTTTCGAATAATAGAAAGTGCACGTATAAAATAATCGGTATCGCAAACACCATAAATATTGACATTTTGTGGACTAAAATAATCACCTCTTCGAATATGAATTGAAATGGTATCTTTTTCTGAACGGATTTTATCACATAAAGACACTAATTCTTTAGGGGTTGCTTTAGATTTGAGATTTATCTTAAAACCATTATTTACTAACCAACTATAATATTTAACATCTTGCCAATACCCCTGAAAAAAATATATGTGATCGGATTTAATATAATCAGGTAACAAGCAACCCTCCTGAATAAAATGGTGATTTGGAAGCATTTGAAAAAAAAGTCTCAAAACACGATTCTTTACACCTTTATATTTACTAAAAGTACATGAATTATCATACAATATTTCAGCATCAAGAGCATCCAATTCACGCTTACGTAATTTATCAATGGACAGATATGAATTATCATCATACAGAACATCAGTTCTATATTTATATTTCAAATACTGCCCAAAAACATATTGAAAAATTTGATTTCCAATTCCTCCCCAAATTTTAACTATAATCATGATTCTTAAAATATAAGCTTGCACACAAAGTTAAATATAATTTAACAAAGATGCATTAATTGACATTAAAAGTTAATTCAAAATACAAATATCCAACTGATATTCAAATAATTGATATCTTCCCACTTATTAAATAAAGGCAATATTCGAAAATAATGAATAACAGTATATAACACAAATAAATGCTAATTATGGTATGATTTTTGAATATCCAACAAAATAGATTCCAATTTTTCTATGGCTACTTTACGTCTGCATTTTTCAAAGGCATATTGCCTGCCTAAATAACCCAATTGCATACGCTTCAAATCATCAGATAACAGACTATCAATGGCTGTATGGATTTCACCAATATTGTCTACAACAACACCACCAGCTAATTCCATAGCATTTCCCACATTAGTACTAATAAATGGTACAGCCCTAGCCATTGCCTCTATAACAGAAATAGAATATTCCTCACAAATACTAGTAACCAAATAAGCTGACGCACCATCTAATATTGAAGGAAAAAAACAGCGATTTACTCCTACCAGAATTTCAACAGGTCTAAAACCGAATTTTTCATCCAATAATTGTTTCTCCTTTCGCATCTTATAATAATAATCATTCTTCTTAGAACCAATCATGACAAGCGAATAACCAGAATCTATAGTCCTATAAAATTCTCTCATCATTCCTATCTGATTTTTTACTACGCTAAAATTAGCAATACTCAAAAGATAAGGTTTGCCCCTGAGGTTCCATTCATAGCTAACACAAGAATCTTGAAAGAAAAAATCTTCAGCAGCATTACCTAGGATGAAATTTTTTGCAATATTTTCAGATAAATATGAATACCCAGAATCAACTTTAGTCAATGATATTGACGCAGCAAAGAACCGACAAGCCTTTTTAAATTTATATTTATAATACCACTGCATTCTTAACCAATTATAAGTATTACCTATAGTATGTTTAAGATCTGATTTTACAGAGAGCGGGATTAGGCGTAAACCTGAAAGGCCATGTGCATGTATTATGCATGGAGCTTCTATCTGGGACAATATTGGTAAGAACGCATCAGTTGTTGAAGCTTGCCCACATTCAACAATGATGACATCAAACTTCATCTTTTTTATAAAATCTTGAAATCCGATAAGATCCCCCTTCAACCTTTTAGCGACATTTCGATAAATCTTAAAACGATGTACAATCACTCCATTTACAATATCGGTTGGAAGATTACCATCATCTGAAGGTACTGAAGTGGCAACATGAACACTATGATTTTTACTTAGGCCTTCTGCCAAATATTGTACTACAACTGGCACACCACCTAAATATGGAAAATAATCTTCTGATAGAAAAAGAACATTCATGATAATTCAAAATATAATTTTAATTATTACTTTATAAAGTTTTACCCAACAACAAAAGATCTTTAAAACCGACGACAGCATCACTACTTTTCATTCCAAAAAAAGTAATATGGCATTATTCCATCAGCAGACAAGTATCCTACAAAATATAGATGCAATCGTACAATCAACCATACGAATGAGATTAATATCATTGGTTTATACAGTTTTCTATTTCTTTTTTTTAAATATGTCAACCAGTATGGTAAAAACAACATTGTTACCGGCATAAAATGAAAATAAAGTCTACCTGCAGCTGAAATAAAATAAGATAGAAGTCGAACAACTAAAGCTGAAAGTGTATAACAAACATACAGATTAGACCAAGTGCCAGATAATTTCTTTTTAAATATATAATAAATTCCACACAAACATGGGAAATAGTCAAGAAAAAGGGCAAATCCAATTGTTCTACTAGATTCATTATCTGTAATATACCAACTGTATCGTTCAAATAGCATAATATAATCACCTAAGAAATGAGTTGCAATTATTACTATTATAGAAATAACCAGAAGTACAGAAATTGCTAGAGTTTTCCTCTTTCGATATATTAAGTAAACACCAAGTGGCATAAACGCAACAATTGATGAAAAATGGAAAAAAGTAGCAAGAAGTATTACCAAAGAAAATTTCTTAAAACGATTTTCCAATAAAAAATGCATTTGCGAAAATATAAATGATGCAGCAACCGATATTCTTAGCAAATTAAAAGATTGAAAATAATAAATACACACAAAAGCTGACACAGCTATGAATACATTTATGTATTTAAAATATCTAAAGAAGGTTAAACCAACAAAATATATAATAAGGACAGAATATAAAAATATTATTATGTGAGAATCAGAAAAGAAGCATCTAAGCAAAAACTGCAGAAGTTTATACAATGGCTCGGTCGAAGAATCCTCAAATACATAATGCAAAGAAGTAGCGCTTTCAAAAGTTTGCGAATAAACTATAGTGTCCATTCCAACCCACAAACCTCGCAATCCCATAAAAAATAAAAGAAGACCAAGAGGATAAAACAACAATTGTCGCCTTGGTACAATCTTCCGTTTTGGCATTTTTTTCAAATAATACTTATGCTTTTCTATATATACGCATAAAATTAATACAACGACAACAAGAAAAAAATACAATAGTAGAGTATAATCATCCCATACTCTAACTCTAGTCTCTCCTCCCCAAAAATGCGAAATATTTGTTTGTTCAAATGTTTTTCGATAAATATCTAACATTTTTTTAATTACTTTAAATTCAAAACATACGATAAATAAGACTCTTGTAATTTACTTGCAATATGAGAAATATCATAACCTTTATCTAAGATTTTTTGCATAAATGATATTCTATCATACTGAGTAATAGAAGATATTTTATCTGCCCAAACATCTGCACTATCTGTTAAAGAACAAAACATCATACAACCAGCAATATTTGCTTCTTTCATAGAAGGAATATCAGAAGTAACAATTGGCAAGCCATTACATTGCACTTCTATAGAACAAACAGACAATCCCTCATATAAAGATGGAAATACAAAAACATCCATTGCAGAAATTAAGGCAGGTATATCATTCCTTACCCCAAGGAATATTACACTATCTGAAAGGCCTTTTTCTTCGACCTTTTGTTTTATATACTTTTGCAATTTTCCTCTTCCTATTAACAATAATACACTATTATTATTTCTAAGATGAAAAGCCTCAAAGATATTTAACAAAAAAGAATGATTTTTCTGCTCATCAAATCTACCTATATGCCCTAACACAATCTTTCCGTCAATACCAAGCATTTGACGATACTCATGACGCAATTTCTCATTAAAAATAAACTTTTTGGTATCAATACCATTAGGAACAATATAAACTTCCCCTTTATTGAATGTTTTTTCTCCAAAAAGCCATTTTCCTGCTGCAATTCCACAAGCAAACTTTCTAAAATTATATAGATGCGATAGTGCTCTACAGAATTTATGTAAATAAATATGAGGAGCTTGCGTATTATGACTGTGAACTATGACTTTTTTAACACCAGCAAATCTACATGCTACAAGTTCAATTAAAACATTAAGTGCATGATAGGTATGCACATGTACCAAATCAAATTTATCTCGATTATCCACAAACCATTTAGCACGTATCATAATTTCCTTAAAATAAGAAAATGGACCTAATGATTTTGAGATTGTTGGTAAATAATAGATTTCACCGCCTAAATTATATATTTCTTGATCATAGTCAGCAGGTCCTGTCTGAGAACACAAAAAGCAGAATTGAACCTTAGAGCGATCAATATGGCGGTATATATTCATAATAAATGTTTCTTCTCCCGCTCTATTCATACAAGAAACGATATGTAATACCTTTATCATATTTTAACTTTTAATAATTTATAGCTTCTTTTAAAACTTGCAAAAAAACAGTCCGAGTTTTCTTTCCTGTTCTCAAAATTTCGGAATAATGTTCAACAGACTCTGTGATTTTTTCAAGATCATCTGAGGACAAAGAATTTAATCTATCTCTAATTTCTAATAAGGAATCTACAACAATACCTAAATTATACTTTTTAACATATTGAGCCATAGCACTATGACTCCAGACAATAACAGGCATATTAGACGCTATATAAAGAGACATTTTAAAAGGCGCATTGATACGAAGATAACGTCCCAACTCTCCATCACAAGTATTGATTGAAGTACCATCCCAAACTAATCCCCAATTACCTTCTATACTAGAAATATAATCTGCTTCAAAGAATCCTTTGTAAACAAAGTTTTTATCAGAAATATTTATACACTTTGCACCTTTGCCATAAAAATAGAAAGAAAATTCATCATCAACTTTTATTTTAGATATATCTTTAAGAAAATTGCTTTTCTCTAAATTTCCAGCAAAAACAACTCTAAAGGGACTTGAAATTATTCTTTTAGATATATTATCAGCAACTAAATAATCAAAGAATTCCAATGTAACTATCTTACCTTGGTATCCCATTTCTTTAATAGCGTCAGCCATTTCTGGAGTGTGAACTATCAAATAATCAGCATATTCCAATAGATTATAGTCAGCTTGAACTTTTTTGTTGTGTCTGATAGTTTCTATATCATGTACTAAAACAACAACTTTATTTCTTTTTTTTAACCATCTGAGAACGAAAAACATCACTTCAGAAATAAAGGGATACTGAAAAAAGACAATTGAATCTTTTATCCGACAACATTTGATAATTGCGCAAAACCATATTTGAATCTTATAAAAAAGACTAACAAATCGTTTAAATAAAGTTGGCTTTTTATAAGAAATATAGTCTACAAGATAGATAATCTTACTACCATTTAAAGTCTGAAATATCTTCAATACATCTTTTCTAGGTTTAGAAATTGCACTATATTTACCTTGCTCATCAAAAGCCTTCTTTAGCGTATCTATAAAATATATCATATATTATTAATTATTAGAAAACAACTTTAAATTACTACCTATGAAATTGATTATTTAAAATTATTGTTCATATTTAGTATTCATTCCATTAACGATATTTTATATCATTTAAAACTAACTTTTACCATCAAACCATTCAAATACTCTTTCAATTATCGGAGCCATATCGTAATACTTGTATTCTGCTAACCTGCCACCAAAGATAACATTCTCTTCCTTGTCTGCCAGGACTTTGTACTTGGCATATAGCTCAGAGTTCTGCTTGTCATTCACAGGATAGTATGGTTCCATACCATCCTTCCACTCTGTGGAATACTCTTTCGAAATGACAGTCTTTGGGCATTCATACACATCCTGACCAAACATCTCGAAGTGCTTGTGCTCAATAACACGAGTGTAAGGAACTTCACGCTCTGTATAGTTCACAACAGCATTACCCTGATAATTTGGTTTATCAATAATCTCTGTCTCAAAGCGTACTGTACGATAGTTAAGTTTACCAAACTGGTAATTATAGAATTCATCTATCTTACCAGTGAACACTATCTTATCGGCGATTTCCTCCCAATAAGAGCGGTTTTCAAAGAAATCAACATTCGTCTTTGTCTCTACTCCTTCAAGCAAGCCATCAATCAATTTGTTGTAACCACCAACAGGGATTCCTTGATACTTATCATTAAAGTAGTTATTATCAAAGACAAGACGAACAGGAAGACGTTTGATAATAAAAGCAGGAAGTTCTGTACATTTTCTTCCCCACTGCTTCTCGGTATACCCCTTGATAAGCTTCTCATAAATGTCTTTTCCTATCAATACCTGGGCCTGTTCCTCCAAGTTGCGAGGTTCTGTTACGCCATCTGCTTTCATACGAGCAACAGCTTCTGCCTTCTGCTCATCAATTTTAGCCTGTGCTTCTTCAGGTGTAGTTACGCCCCACATCTGATAGAAGGTGTTCATATTGAAAGGCAGATTATAGAGCTTGCCCTTATAGTTAGCTACTGGCGAGTTGGTATAGCGGTTGAACTCCACAATAGAGTTCACGAAATTCCATACCTTCTTATTGGAGGTATGGAAAATATGTGCACCATACTTATGTACATTGATACCTTCGATATTCTCACAATAGATGTTACCACCTAAGTGAGAACGCTTATCTATCACCAAGCATTTCTTACCTTGCTTATAAGCAAGATGTGCGAATGTGGCTCCGAAGAGACCTGAGCCAACTATTAAATAATCATATTTTATATTCATCATGATTGATTACTTTATATATTTAAACATTAAAGACCTTGTCCATATATGGTAATTTCATAATTAACAACGAAATTGAAAGCGTAATACAAGTAACAAGCAAGAAATCACCCCAAACAGCAAAAACTCCTAGTCCACTAGTTATATTGAGTTTCAATACATATGTAATCACAAAACTATGTATCACATATGACGGTAAAAAACAAGGCGATAATTTACGTATTAACATTGATTCTGATTTTACTTTTTGTATTATATAACCGAAAACAACAAAAGCATAGAGAATCATTAAGGTAGATCCGAAAAAATATTCAATTCCTGATAGATATTGTCTGCAAAACCAGACAAAAATTAACATCGCTAACAATGTCACTAAAATTACTATGAAATTAAGAGGTAACATGTGCCCCCCAGATTTAATTTCCGAAACATTTGACCTAACGAAAAGAATAATAACCAATACCAAATCCTAAACGTTTGCAAAATATATGTGCTTTCAAAATCACAAGTATAGTCTGCCATAAATGTACAAAAAGAAATTCCCAAAAGCAACAGAATAATCCCTGGCAAAAAATAGGGGTTCCTATTCTCTATTTTATTAAAATATGGCAATATCATATATAATAGAATCATTGCTCCAAAGTACCAAAACAAGCCAAACATCCCTCTCTGCACAAAAGATCCTACCCATAACTTTACGAAACCCATGAAATCAAAACCATGACGTATACTATGTATAAGCCAAAAAGATATACAAATAATGAATGTAAAACGTAATATTCCCAAAATCTTCTTTGCAGAATATTCCCAATTAATAGTTCGTCCTTGCATTAAGAAACCACTAACCATGAAAAAAAGTGGTATACTCAAGCCAAATGTTCGAGATAAAAAGAAGCCAGGCAATTCATTCGTACGATTAATGCATGTATGTAGTGCCATAACTCCTATCATCGCTATTATCTTTATTAAATCTATAGACTGATTCCTATTTTCCATTTTCACTTCTTTAATACTATTTGTTTCACATCATTCAAAGTCTCATCCTTTGTCACTACAGCCATAATGAAATAACTTATAACACCAACAATAAATCCAACTAATAGTTGGACTATCGGCTTATCGAATACATACAAGCAGCCATAACATAATCCTCCCATGATTCCAGACTTCACAAGAACAGGCACATTATAATACATCTGCTTCCAAAAACCGAAGTTGATAAATTTGCCAGTATAATAGCAATTGAAACAATAGGCTATAAATCCATATATAGCTCTACCGAAACATAGCCACCACAATCCTAACGGTATCATACTAAATAGTAAGATAAATGCTATCGGCTTCTTTATCAACTCTAATCGCAGAACCAAATCTGTTCGCCCCTTCACATATAAGATATTGAGATTGATATGCGTCAAAGGTTCAAAAAAGGTACCAATACATAGAACTTGAAGTAAAGGAACTGCAGGAAGCCACTTTTCTCCTAACAAAACAAGAATAAGTGGTTCTGCCAATGCCATCAATCCAAAAAGTATCGGATAAAGAAGGAAACATGGCACACGAATAAACTTCTTATATGCTGTTCTCAGTTTATCTACATCATCTTGTACTTCAGCCATTAAAGGAAATGCAACCTTCATAAAGATTGACAACAACGTACTGGAGGGTAACATTGCAAATTGATTTCCTCTGTTGTAATAACCAACCTCTTTTGCAGAAAATGCACGTCCGATTACTAAAGTATAAAGATTATCATAGATGGTATTAATCAAACTTGAGCATAAGATTTTAGAACCATACGAAAACATATGTAAGAAAGAAACCTTAGAAAAGATCCATTTGGGATACCATTTCAAGAAAAGTTCCATCATCAGCAGACGTGCAACACTACTACTAAGCTGCTGAAAAACCAATGCCCAAACGCCCCATCCACAATAAGCAAGATACAAACCAATTATTCCAGTTAAGATTTGCGTAACAATTGATATAATAGCCATTTCTTTGAACTTCATCTCTGCGGTCATTTTTGCCGTTTGAGAAATCGTCAAAGAATTGACAAGCATTGTTAAACCCAAAACTCTTGTCACATCACAAAGAATAGGCGTCCTATAAAAGTCAGCTATTGCAGGAGAAGCAAACCAAAGTATGGCATATATTATAATGCCAACAAGGATATTAAAGTAAAAACAAGTAGAATAATCTACCTCGTTTCTATCTTTCTTCTGGATTAAAGCATTCCCAAATCCACTATCAATAAAGGTAGAAGCTATCGCAAAGAATATGGCTGTCATACCGATGATACCATAATCTTGAGGCGCCAATATTCGAGCAATAGCTACACCAATGACAAATTGTATGATTTGCTGGGTGAATCGCTCCACAGATGTCCAAGCCACTCCAGAAACAGCCTTTTGTTTAAGAGATTTACTCATTCAAATATTTCTTAATATCTATTTTACCAGACTTTATATCTTTCAAAACTTCTGTATATGGTCGTTCTGTATCAAAAATCACACCACCATGCAATGAAGGTGCCTTAACTGGAGTCATATAATCTCCATACTGATTCCTAAGAATTTCATCATAACCAATAGGAACTGGCATTTGAATATCCTCGAATGGCATAAAAATAGTATCTGCATACCATTCTTTCTTTCGCTGAATATCGAATACAAATTTAAAACCAAACATCGGACATGATACGACATTTGACATTTGAGTCTTATAATCTGTATAGTACCTTTGAAAACGATTATATACCTTTATGTAACCATTAAAGGCAACATATGCTTTAGAAAGCAAATATTTAATGGCTGCTTTTGGATGAGTTATTAGAGGAAATTTACCATACGTATCTTGGTATAACATGCCCCTAAAAAATTCAGCCTTACGCATAGCTTGCAACAAAACTTCTTTATCTTTAGGCAACACATCATAAACAAAAATATCTATAAAAATACTCTGATTAAACTCGCAATTCACATCAAAAGGGATAATTGCTGCAGTACCATTATATCTCAACTGTGAATGACCTCGTGGATATTTTTTATCAGTATACACATTTTGAAAGAAAAATGGCTCTTGAAACTCTGACGGAGCTACCTCCAACAATTTGTTATAATCATTACGAAGCATGACCATATCAATATCATCGTCCCATGGTATATAACCATGATCTCTTACAGTACCTAGCAATGTTCCACCATCAGCCCAAACCTTAAGATTATATTTGTTGCAAACATCTATAAGTTTAACAACCATCTTCATCTGAATATTCCATACCTTCTTCATATCAGAAGAAATAGTATATCCATTTCTAGTTTCACTATTTAGATTCATTGTCTTTTAAATTATGCAGTTTATAAATTTCTTCAATAATGGCAATATCCTTAGGATAAATAACCTTATAGAGATTATCATCCCCTTCTAAAAAAAGTAGGTTTAATGCCATAAACATCATTCATTAATCGAGTTTCATCTGTACGAATCTCGCTAAGATCACAGTTAGAATAAGCTTTGTATAATAACTTGAAATCAAACGATTGTGGGGAAACAAGATGCAAACAATCCTGACGGTTCAAATAGGTTTTATCCCTGAGTATCACCGTATCTACAACAGGCTTGACAAAGCATACAGATTCAGCAGTTGAATCTACAATATCTTCAATCTGTTGTTTAGCAACAAGAGTTCTAGCCGCCCCTAAAATCACTACACGCTCACAATTTTCTTTGTCATATATCCATTGTAACCCTATCTTTACAGATTCACAACGAGTATGCCCCCCATTATATCAACTCCGACCACAAGAATCTGAGATTTCGGTATCACAGATGAGACGGTATCATACAGATGTTCCCACAATTTTTTCCCATGGAACTCTAAAAACTGTTTTTGTCCATGAAAACGAGTTCCCTTGCCTGCAGCAAGAATTATTGCATATGTATTATTTAGCATTTTATTTTGTTTTAAGAATTTCTATCGTTCTTTTAATCCCTTCACGTAAATTATATAAAGGAACGAAACCTAAAGATAAAAGTTTATGATTTAGTAAGATAGCTGTAGAAGCAATACTAAACCCTTTTTTCTCTGCTTCAGACGGCAAGTCGAAAAGCACCTTTCTATTATTATACAAAGCACATTGATTTGCAAAATCTTTAAGATGAACATTTGTATCTAAATTACTTATATTATATGCCTCTCCATCTTGACCTTTAAGCAATACATAAAGAATAGCAGCTACAGCATCAGCAACATAAATATATGAGAAATATTGGTTACCTTCACTCTTTAAAACGATATCTTCATTATTGATAGCTTTGATAATAAATTGAGAAGAAGCTTTTGTATCTGACATCAACATAGTTGGTCCGAAGATACGACACAAACGAACAATTTTTATTTTAACATTACGTTCTGATTTATATGATTGGCATAATGCCTCACAAGATCGTTTAGATTCCGTATAACATGCTCTAGAATTCGCTAAATTCAATTTACCATTGCTGTTTTCTATAAAAAAATGTCCTTCCTCAGAATTACCATAAATTTCTACAGTTGACGGATAAATAACAGTCGCATTACTAGAAGCAGCTAAATCTAAAGCATTTCGTGCTCCTTCTATATTAATTAGCATAGTCTCTATAGGATATTGAGAATAAGCCATCGGATGAGTATTACTTGCCAAAGGAATGATATAATCAACATTTAAATCTTCAGAAAATGGAACTTGTACATCCTGTTCTATAAAGTTAAAGTTAGAATTATCATAGTATTCCCCCAATCGATTTTGTGCCTTAGCTTTACTTCTACCAACAGCTATAACCTTAGTATGTGGAAGTTTCATCAAAACATCAATGAGCATTACTACCACCATACCTGTTGCTCCTGTTACAAGAAAAGTTTTTCCAGACAGTTCATCTGTATCAATTGTATTCAAAATATTATGAACATCCTCTTGATAAAGGATATGTTTCTTAAAATTTCTCATTATATAAAAATATTATTTAAGCCATGGAGCCTTTGACACATGACGTAATGCTTTAAACAACTCAATATCTTCAACATTAGTCAATTTAAGTCCATTCTTTTCTGAACCTAAAACCAAATGTTGATCATCAATACCAATTTGACCTACCATCTGGCACATTGCTGCAGTTTTACTTCCTCCCAAACCTTGTTGAAGAGCTTTTTCTTGTGCAGCCAAAATAGTTCCTAAATGATAAGTATGAGGTGTCTGGGTTCGACACAATCGTTCACGAGGAGTATCAATATAACTTAAGCTCTGTCTATCAGCGTGAAATTCCATGATTACTTCCTTACAAAGAAGTCCAGTTACAGCATAACCATATTCGTTACAAATCTCAATATTATTTGAAATAATATCCTCTGATACTAAAGGACGTACTCCATCATGAATAATAACAATTTCTTCATCACCTATACCTTGTTCTCTCAATCCTAATAATCCATTTCGTATAGATTGAAAACCACTATCCCCGCCAGGAAATATCCATTTCAACTTGGTTATTCGATACTGACTAGCATAAGCTTTCAAAACCATTTCCCATCCTTCTAAACAAACTACAGCAATAGCATCAATTTGAGGATGATTCTGAAAAGCTTGCATAGTATAGATAATTACAGGACAATCATCTATATTCATGAACTGCTTTGGTATATCCTGCCCCATTCTAGTACCAGAACCGGCAGCTGTTAAAAGTGCAATATTCATTATATTTCCATTTTAAAAATTAGTATATTACCAATACAGCATCCCCACTTCATTACAAGTAGTTTCACCTATCAGTTTTTTTATATATTGTATCGTTTTGCAGAAAATTAGCTACACTCGGGAATTTTAAAGCCTGCTTTCTTTACGCTCGTTTGCATTATCTTTTAGGGTGAAGGATTGCTAAGCTTACTCCTTCACTTCATCTTTTTTCAACATAGTAACACTGAAGAATAGAGTAAAATTCCTTATCTTCATCTTTCATGCGGATAAGGGGCAGTTTTCAACTGGTCTAGCTCACGTTTTTTCTGCAACAATTCTTCATTCATCCG
>ULKI01000076.1_pt1 | contig 18801 bp, 19 predicted proteins | sample 1951101 | NCBI WGS metagenome assembly ULKI01 (sample SAMEA4835495, study PRJEB28245) | human gut metagenome | biome: gut microbiome; material: fecal sample | place: Denmark | collected 2008
TATTTCTTATCCCGAACTGAGGTAGTATAGAACTAGGTATTCTTGATTTGGATGGTCGTAACATCAAGGGACTCATAGAGAAACCGAAGTATAATTACTATGCCAACGCCGGTATCTATCTTATCAAGAAGCGTGCTCTTGCAGAGATTCCTGATAATACTTTCTTCCATGCCACTCATCTTGTAGAGAAACTCATCGCTCAAGGCAAGAAGGTTATCCGCTATCCGCTTAATGGTACTTGGATAGATATAGGAACTCCTCAGGAATATAGTAGAGCAAAAGATTTGGTAAAACATATAGATAGAACTTGATGCCTATTAGAGGTATTAAATTAATAGTGAAAAATGGAATCAAAAATTCAAGAGAACAATAAAAGGTTACTCAAAAATACTGGAGCTATGTATTGCCGAACCTTTATCGTTCTTGTTGTCTCATTGTATATTACTAGGGTAATATTGAAAGAATTGGGAGAAACGGACTATGGTGTTTATAACATTGTAGGTTCAATAGTAGTTTTGTTCTCATTTCTGAATGCGTCTTTAACTCAAGCGATACAGAGATTTATTACAATAGAAGTTGGCAAGAATGATATATGTAAGATAAATACAATCTTTAATATATCGTTATTAGTTCAAATAATAGTTGCCTTTTTAGTGCTTTTTCTTTGTGAAAGTATGGGGCTTTTCGTCGTTAATAATTATATTCATGTAGGAAATCGAATAAACGCAGCAAATTGGGTCTTTCAATTTTCTGTTATAACAACTCTAGTTAATATTTTAAGAATACCATTTGAAGCTCTTGTCGTTGCGAATGAAAAAATGTCATTTTATGCTTTAGTTAGTATATTAGAAGTATTTCTAAAATTGTCAATATGCTTCCTTATTGCATTTAGTTCAGGAGATAAGTTGATTTTATATAGTTTTCTTTTAGCTGGAGTATCTTTGATTTCTTTTGCAATTTATATTGGATACTGTAAGATTCATTTTGTATATAGTAAAATTAAAAAAACGTGGGATGCAAAAATAATAAAACAAATTCTATCTTTTTCAGGATGGAGCTTATTAGGAAGTGTTTCTAATTTGGCAACAATATCAGCTTTCACTTTTTTGATCAATGTATATTATGGTGTTTTAGCAAATGCTGCTTTAGGTATAGCAAATCAAGTGTATGCTGCTGTTAATCAATTTATCGGAAATTTTCAATCTTCATTTAGACCTCAGATTATTAAGTCGTATGCTGCAAATGAATTTGATTATTTTATGAAGCTCATATTTTCAACGTCAAAATTATCATACCTCCTGATTTTGATACCCGTGGTGGTTTTGATATTTAATATGCCACTAGTTTTGACAGCTTGGTTAGGAAATGTACCGAAATATACAGTTGAATTTTGTCAACTAATTCTGGTGTGTAGCTTATTTGATGGATTAACAGGATCCTATTATTGCGCAATTACAGCAACTGGTAAAATAAGAAAATATCAAATAGCTCTGTCTTGTAGTTTTTTTTTAGACTTGGTTTTGAGCATTTTTCTTATGGTTATAGGAATACAACCGGAAAAGGTCCTTTATTCTCGTATTGCTACCAGGGGAGTTTTAAATATGCTGATAGGATTGTTCTTTATGAAGAAGTTGATAGATTTTCAGATAAAAGGGTATGTTGTGAAAGTTGTATTACCTATAACGCTTTTAACTTTGGTGTTAGCATGTTCTGGTGAAGTTTTCAAATGCTATTTTACAGGATGGAATCTTTTATTCTTATCAATTGCATTATGCTTGGTACTGATGTTTATTGCATGCAATTTCATACTTTCTCAATCTGAAAAGAATAATATAAAACTATTATGGAAAAAAATAAAAAAATAAAATATCATTATGTAATCTTTGGTTATCCTAGAGATTATTTTAAAGTCATGTTTCAAAATGCGATAGATGAGTTTGATGTAGAGTATATTTCAGATCCTATAGTAGATGGAGGATATAATAAGTTAATTCAGCATATATACCATCTTCATCATAATCCATATCTTAATTGGAAATTCGAAATTCCATTTAAAAGTAAATGGTTTAAGTTATACTATAATAAAACATGTGTAAAACCCATTTGTTTCGTATTTCTTATGGATTGGATTACACCCCGAAATAGAGGACTAATTGATGTTTTAAAAGTAAAATATCCCAATGCAAAATTTGTTATTTATTTAGAAGATTTAGTATCTAGACATCCTTTCGATATAGAGGAAGCTAAAAAATTTGATTTGGTCATATCTTATGATAAAGGAGATGCTCGTATGTATGACTATGTTTATCATCCTACTTTTATGTCAAAAATGCAACTTGAAATAGTTGAAGAAGATCATTCTGATTTTTGTTTTGTAGGTTTGCCGAAAAATAGACTTGATAAAATTAACGACGTTTATCTTTATTTATCTTCCCTTGGATATAAATGTGACTTTATAATTTCAGGTTTAAAAGAAAAGACACATCACATATCTGGCATCAAGTATATAGATCATGATATGAGTTATTATGATTATTTGCAGCATGTTGTTAATAGTGATTGCATAGTTGAAATTATGCAGGAGAATGCTCAGGGATTTACTCTGAGGACTTGGGAAGCTTTATTATATAACAAATTATTGCTTACGAATAATGCTGATGTTAAAAATACAAATTTCTATAATCCTTCCCAAATAATAGTATTTGATGATATTACAAAAATATCGACGGATTCGTTTCATAAAACAATCTTCGATTCCCATGATTTTGAGGATAGAATTTCTCCAATTAATCTGTTTAAATTAATTGATAGTAAGTTATGATTTATTTACCTGCTTTTTTCTTTGGAGTATGTACTTTTGTTTCGGTTAAGAAATATGGTTGGACTATTCAATCCTTTGGCTTTTCTTTATATTTTATTACTGGTATAGCTTCTATACTAATAGATCAATATCACTTATATCAGTATAATTGTTTAGAAAAGCCTTTAGGCATTTTGGCTCCATTATCATATTGTCTCTTGTTATTTATATTTATTAAACCTCTTGGGTCGATTTTTCGTCCAGACTTACTTAAAAAGATTAAGGTGTCAAATGTAAAATACTTGGATTATATTGTCTATTTCTTCTTTGGATTGTTTTTATATGATGTTTTTGTCTCTTATCAAAATATTGGTAATATCTTGGTAAATAATACATTCGCAGAAATTAGACAGAGTGCATATTCTGGTGATTTAGAATCTTTTTATAACCATTTATCAGGTATTCCTAGATATATAGCGGCTCTTTCAACTTTCTTTTTTGCAAGTTCGTTTTTTCTTCTTTGTATTTTCTTTTATAATATTACTTATAGGAATGTAAAGTGGTACTTTCATATAATGACAATATGCGGCTCTATGTTACAATTAATATCTTCGATATCCCAAGCCGACCGATCTCAATTTCTCTATTGGTTTATCGTCTTTTTATTCTGTTACACTCTTTTTAGACCTGTTATGCCTATTAAGAGACAGATAAAATTACTGTTCTCGATTTTGCCGATTTTGGGAGTTATAGTTGTTTATTTTGTATTAGTGTCAATTTCTAGATGGGGAGAGTCTTCCGATGGTACAGAGGGTGGTACGTTTATCTATGCTGGACAAAATTTCATTAATTATTGCAATTTTGTGAATGAGCTTTGGGATACTCCAAGGTCTTTATGTGAAATATTTCCCTTTACTTACTATATATTAGGTGAAAAATCATATTTTGATTGGGCTCATATTGTGGCCAAAGAAAGTGGTATGTATATTGCTGTATTTCCTTCATTTCTGGGCTTAATTTTTTCTATCTCAGGTCCATTAGTTTTAATTGTTTATACAATTGTATATAGAATTTTTTGTTTCAAATGGCTGCATAGATCTTCATATAATGAGGTAAATTTTATGGGTATTAGTAAATGTTTTATATTGTCTCTTGTACCTGTTTTAGGCGTTTTTGGTTACTTCTATATGTCTTTTACTGCAACCTTGGCAATATTTTTATGGTTATATATTGGTTTTAAAGCAAGTAAGAAATAAAAATGATTAAAATATTATCTATAGCCCAACTTCCCACAGAGGTTGGTGGTACATATACTTCAGGTATAGCCCGTGTGGCATATGAACTTAGTAAGCAGTCTGTTGATGGAGTAGAGACATACATGTATGCTACTAATATTTCGTCAAAGAATGCTGTGAAAATAAGTCGATATACAAATCAGTATATTGGTTATGTGATTAAGCCTTTTAGTATTTTACTCGAAATACTTAGACATCCAAAACGCACTATCAAGCAGTGGTTGTTTTACAAAAACAAAAGTTACGAGAATCCAATCCGTTTTGAGTTTCTTCGATATAATATTAAGCGTGCTATTGATATTGTACAGCCGGACATAATTCATATGCATAGTGGAGGTATTGATGCCCTTTATTTTGCAAATGAGACTAAGATTCCAGTTCTTCTTACTCTGCATGGTATGATGTGGGATGGAGATGAGCAAGATTTTAAAACAAAAAATAGATATTTAAACAACTTACCATTGGTTGATTATTATACTGGTTTAAATAAAGAAGTCAAGCGAAAAATGGCTCGTTTTGATTTGCCAGAAGATAAAATAACACTAATTCCAAATGGTATAGATTCGTCTAAATTCTATTTTTCTCCAGAAAAGCGTCTAGAATTCCGTAAGAAGTATGACGTGGAAGATGATTGTATAGTCTTTATCACAGTAGGTTTAGTAATTGATCGCAAGGGACAGTTTGATACGTTAAAGATTCTAGAGTCTTTAGGTATTAAATATCAATATTGGATTATGGGTAAAGGACCTGATTATGATCCTATTCAACAATATGTTTCAGAAAAGCATCTGGAAACTAAGGTTCGTTTGTTTGGATATATCAGTGATAAAGATTTATATCAATATCATTCTGCAGCTGATGTTTATGCTCATGCTAGTACGATGGAAGGACAGTCTCTTGCTGAAATTGAAGCATTTTCAACGGGTTTGAGAGTTTTAGTTCGAAAGGAGATTGCTGGTACTGTTATTGGCGATGCTTATCAAGATTATCTTAATTATTTTATTCTTGATTATGATAATGTGATTGCAGATAGATTAAAAAAATGGCTTATGCAAGGTAATGTTAATAGATGTTCTAAGCTTAAATATGATTGGTCTGTTATTCAGAAGCAGTATGTTGAGCTTTATCATAAGATTTTAAATAATAATATAACTTATTAAATAATAGTCTCGTTTTTATGAGACTCTAATAAAATTAAATAATAGAAAAAATGGGAGCATTTCTTTTTGCAACTAAAAATGCAAACACAGCAAAAGTTGCTGATGTTTTAAAATCAAGAGGTCATAAGACTGTTAGTGTTGACAATTTCAATGGATGCACATTGGTTCATGCGCCAAAGATTTTGGTTGATAATGTGAACTATTTGTCTTCTACTGATTTAGGAGTTGACAACAATGATTTTATTTGTGGTATTGGTACATTCTTCTATAAGAATACCTATGGCAAGGAGGCATTGAAGCATGTTTACGATGATTTGGATATGGTTTTGGATAACAATCCTATTTTTGGTCATTGGGCTTTTGTTGTACGTAAAGGCGGAACAACATATGTGTTTAATGATATGTCTGGAACCTTACGACTCTATTATTATCAAGATGGTGATAATATCGTTATTTCTTCTTCTATTGTCTCTGTTATTGCCAGTTTAGAAAAGCCAAAGTTTGATAAGGTTCGTTTAGGAGCATTTATTGCTTCTGGTTATGGAAACGAAATACCTTTTGTTGAAGGTGTTGAGTGTGTAGATCCACTGAAGATTCTTGTTATTGAAGATAATATGGCTCCAAAGTGGCTGGATCGTAAGGAGCCTGAAATTCCAAGAATTAATACATTGGATGAAGCCGTTGCTCATTGTAAGAAATTGTTTAATGAACAGATGCATGCAATAAGAAAGGCTATAGGTGATGAACAGGTTGGTGTCGAGTTAACGGCAGGTCTCGATAGTCGTTTAATAGCCTCTAATATTAAAACTTCTGGTTTTAATTATAATTTTGTGAACTATCCTCTTTTTGGCCCAGATTCGGAAGTGGCTAACCTTATTGCCAAAGGTATTGGTAAGGCAGTTCATATTTTGGCTAATGAGTCTGCAAAGGATGAAGCGTATAAGCGTTATGGTGAATTTGATTTCGGATTTGATTACTTTCGTCAATATTGTAATAGTCGTTGGCATATTAAAAATAAAATACAGTTTTCTGGCGCACGTGGTGAATGTATAGATACTCCAGATATGTACTCTGACGAGGATATTTCGTTGATGAACGACCCTCGTATTTGTGTGCTGTTGGAACCTCTGTGTGTTCAGCATGAATTGATGCCAAAATATCAAAAGTTATATTATGACTATTTGTTGAGTTTGTATTCTAGTCGAGGTTTTGACGTTAATGAACGTTTAAGTGAGAAAGAGCAGGTTCGTTTCAATCAAATGATGGCTGGGCAGTTTACTGGTGATTACATGTATAATTCTGGAGTTCAAGCTCATCTGTATTTTTATCAGATATATAACGAATATCACTTCAACCATTTCATTATGGATATAGCTATTGAGGCAAAATGTGGACGTAAATTAACTCTTGCCCTTATTAAAGCAATTGATTCTGAGTTAGCTTCTTATCCTTTTGTTTCTCGTCGTAGAACTCGTAAAGATTCTGTAGCTTCTGTTAGCGAACTTCCAATGCAATATAAAGGATATGGAGGCTTGAAGAAGATACTCCCTAAGTTTGTAAAGAACTATATTTATGGTCGTATGGGGCGCAAGTATGATATTAATCGAATTCATAATATAGATCTTTCTCTTTATAGAGAGTTGATTCATGTAGATAATTATTTAAAGTATCCAAACTTATATAGTATTTATTTGAATCGTATGACGAGTGTAGAGATTCTTAGAAAGAAATTCAATATACAACTATGAAATTGATAGATGTTCTAAATACTTTAGATAAGTATAATAAGCATCAATTTGATATTACTGTTGATGAGCAGATTGAATATATGTCATCCTTAGGCATGCCTAAGGATGACTTTGACAGAAGTTACAAGCAATATTTGTGTCAAAATTACTTTTTCCTGGTGGGTATTTTATTTTCTATTTCTGTACTTGGAATACCGGTAATATTGCAGGCATAACTGTCTAGCAAGAGAGTACTTCTTGATGACATAACATACAAGAAGCGCTTTGAGCACTTGAAAGAGTATGGGTATATACTTGCAAAAGATGATATAGAAAAACTATCTGATAGGCAGATGAATTGATATTTTAATCCAACTCAATTATGAAACAATAATTCAACATGAAAGGTATAGTATTAGCAGGTGGTAGCGGTACACGTTTGTACCCCATTACCAAGGGCATTAGTAAGCAATTAATGCCTAATTACGACAAACCAATGGTGTATTATCCTATCAGTGTGCTGATGCTTGCTGGCATTCGTGACATACTGATAATATCAACACCTTACGACCTCCCAGGCTTTAAACGCCTTCTTGGTGATGGTTCTGATTATGGAGTTAACTTTACTTATGCCGAGCAGCCTTCTCATGACGGATTGGCACAGGCATTTACCATAGGCAAGGATTTCATAGGTGATGATAGTGCATGTCTTGTTCTTGGAGATAACATATTCCATGGAGCAGGATTTACTGCAAAACTTAAGGAGGCTGTACGTGCTGCCGAGGAAGAGAAGATGGCTACAGTATTTGGCTATTGGGTGAACGATCCTGAGCGTTATGGAGTGGCTGAGTTTGATAAGGATGGTAATTGCCTTTCCATTGAAGAAAAGCCAGAGCATCCAAAGAGCAACTATGCTGTGGTTGGTCTTTACTTCTATCCCAATAAGGTGGTGGATGTAGCAAGCAAGATAGAGCCATCGGCACGTGGAGAATATGAGATTACAACTGTCAACCAGTGGTTCTTGCGTGATAATGAACTGAAGGTGAAGCCCCTTGGACGTGGTTTTGCTTGGCTTGATACAGGTACACACGACTCTCTCTCTGAGGCTTCCACCTATATTGAAGTCTTGGAGAAGCGACAAGGCTTAAAGGTTGCTTGTCTTGAGGCTATTGCCTATCACCAGGGATGGATTGATGATGAAAAAATGAGAGAATTGGCAAAGCCAATGATTAAGAATCAATATGGTCAATATCTGTTGAAGGTTATTGATGATAACAAGTAAATAGATTAGCCAAAACTTGATAAAATAAAAAATAGAAATAAATGAAAATTCTTGTAACAGGAGCTAATGGACAGCTTGGCAATGAGATGCGTATCATTGCCAAGCATTCCGCAGACAATTATATCTTTACTGATGTCAACCAGATTGAGGGTGTAGAGACAACATATCTTGACATTACTGATTTGGAGACTATTAGGAAGATGGTGAGTGAGAACAATATTGATGTTATTGTCAACTGTGCAGCTTGGACCAATGTAGACGCTTGCGAGACTGACGAAAAACTTGCTGCCCTTTCTGAAAAATTGAATGCTGATGCACCTGAGAATCTTGCAAAGGCTATGAAGGAGGCAAACGGTCTTCTTGTGCAGATTTCAACAGATTATGTATTTGGCAAGGAACCATACAACACTCCTTGCAAAGAAGACCAAAAGGGAATTCCAACAGGTGTGTATGGCACAACAAAGCTGCATGGTGAACAGAAGATTATTGCAACAGATGTAAAGCATGTAATTATCCGTACCGCTTGGCTTTATTCTGAGTTCGGTAAGAATTTCTGCAAGACCATGCTCAACCTTTCTGCCACCAAACCTGCTTTAAAGGTTGTGTTCGACCAGTGTGGTACTCCTACTTATGCCTACGACCTTGCCAAGGCTATTGAGGTGATAATTGAGGATTACAAACAGGAGGTTTCTGCTGCAGAATATACAAAGACAGGCATTTATCATTTCTCAAATGAGGGTGTATGCTCATGGTTCGACTTCACAAAGATGATAGCAGAATATAGCGGTCATAAGGAATGTGAGATAAATCCATGTTATAGTGCCGAATATCCAAGTCCAGTTAAACGTCCTGCATATTCTGTTTTAGACAAGAGTAAGATTAAGGCGACATTTGGAGTGAAAGTGCCTTACTGGACAGATTCGTTGAAAATATGTATTAACAACTTACAGAACTAAAATAGATAGCGATGGAAGTAATAAAGACAACAATAGAAGGTGTGGTAATTATTGAACCTAAGGTGTTCCAAGATGCCCGTGGATATTTCTTCGAGAGCTTTTCACAGAGAGAGTTTGAGGAGAAAGTTCGCAAGATAAACTTTGTGCAGGACAATGAGAGTATGTCAAGCTATGGTGTGATGAGAGGCTTGCATTTCCAATGTCCTCCATTCACACAAAGCAAACTGGTTCGTTGTGTAAAAGGCAGAGTACTTGATGTGGCAGTAGATATCCGCAAGGGAAGTCCCACATACGGACAGCATGTGGCTGTAGAACTTACTGAGGACAACCATCGCCAGTTCTTTGTGCCAAGAGGTTTCGCCCACGGTTTTGCAGTATTGTCAGAGACAGCAGTATTCCAATACAAGTGCGACAACTTCTATGCTCCACAGGCAGATGGTGGCATCAGCATAATTGATGATAGCCTTGGCATAGACTGGCAGATTCCTACAGAAAATGCCATCCTAAGCGAGAAGGACACAAAGCATGAACTTCTGAAAGACTTTGACAGCCCTTTTTCTATTGATATGAACCTATATCCCGAATTTTAATAATAAACATATATGACACAATATAAGCGTACAATCGTAATCACAGGTGGAGCAGGTTTTATTGGCTCACACGTAGTAAGACTTTTTGTAAACAAGTATCCTGAGTATAAGATTATCAATCTTGATAAGTTGACTTATGCCGGCAACCTTGCCAATCTTAAGGATGTTGAGGATAAACCCAATTATAAGTTTGTCAAGATGGACATTTGTGACTTCTATGCATTCTACCAATTGATGCAGGACGAGCATGTAGACGGTATCATTCATCTTGCAGCAGAGAGTCACGTAGACCGTAGCATCGAAGATCCATTCACATTTGCCCGTACCAACGTTATGGGTACATTGACTCTCCTTCAGGCAGCTAAACTCTATTGGGAGTTGTTGCCAGAGAAATATGAGGGCAAGCGTTTCTATCATATCTCTACTGATGAGGTGTATGGAGCATTGCATATGACACATCCTGAAGGTATAAAGCCTCCTTTCACAACAAAGGCAAGTTCAGAGGATCATCACCTTGCTTATGGAGAAGATTTCTTCTATGAGACAACCAAGTACAATCCTCATTCTCCTTATTCTGCATCTAAGGCAAGCTCCGATCATTTTGTACGTGCTTTCCATGATACATACGGAATGCCTAGCATCGTGACCAACTGTTCCAATAACTATGGTCCTTATCAGTTCCCAGAGAAGTTGATACCTCTTTTTATAAATAACATTCGTCATCGCAAACCACTTCCAGTTTATGGTAAGGGTGAGAACGTGCGCGACTGGTTGTATGTAGTAGATCATGCGCGTGCTATTGACCTTATCTTCCATGAAGGCAAGGTAGCAGAAACTTACAATATTGGTGGTTTTAACGAATGGAAGAACATCGATATTATCAAGACTGTCATCAAGACTGTTGATCGCTTGCTTGGACGTGTCGAAGGTGAAGACCTCAATCTTATCACATACGTAAAAGATCGTCTTGGTCATGATGCTCGTTATGCCATTGACTCTACAAAACTTCAGAAGGAACTTGGTTGGGAACCGTCTTTGCAGTTTGAAGAAGGTATTGAGAAAACTGTAAAATGGTATCTTGACAATGAGGAGTGGCTTGAGAATGTGACTTCTGGGGATTATCAGAGTTATTATGATAATATGTATTCTATTTCGTAATCTCAATACTAATATCCGCATAATAGAACTTATGTACAGTTAATAATTACAAACACCTACTTATAGGAATATTGAACAATTTAATAAATTAAAGGCAGAAGGTAAATTCTAAGATGAATATTTTTAAGATAGCTCGTTTGTTAGAAAAGGGTAATAAAGGTATGTTTGGTGTACCTATTCAAAAGCAATATGCTTATATGAATAGCCTTGGAAAGCCAACGGATGATATAGACCGTAGCTACAAACAGTTTCTTTGCCAGAACTATTTTGTACCTTTTTGGAAGAAATGTGTATGGTGGATTGTAGGTTTGCTGGCTACACCTATTGCAGTATTAGTACTACTTGTAAAAGGACGCTCTATTCATTATGTGGAGAGGATTGATACCCTTGCGGAAAACAAGGGTATGGATGAAATTATACCTGCAGTATTATATGAGAAATATGAAATCAATCATAAGTGCTGGAATGCAGGTTTTGGTCTCTCTGTAAATGATGTAAAGTATATTGTTAAACATATTTTAGGGTGGCGACAACCGTACTTTGTGTTTAAAATAGTATTACTGATTGCACAATACAGCCCAAAGATAACAAAGTATCAGCCCAAACGTTTAATAGAACATTCTGAATATAGCTTTGGTTCTTCTGTGATAACTGATTATTGTAACAGAAGAGGAGTTAAACATATTAATGTGCAACATGGAGAGAAACTTCGTTATATAAGAGACTCGTTCTTTCATTATGATGAATGTTATGTATGGGATGAACATTATGTAAACCTCTTTAAGGAGATGCATGCAGAACCTTCACAATTCAAGGTGGTAGTACCACCGAGTTTACGTATTGACTGCAAAGCCCATAATAATCCCTCTTTTTACGCAGACTATAAGTATTATTTGGCAGCAGATACAGAAGAAGACATTAAAAGCATAGTTGCATCTATGGCTTTTGCAAAGCGTGAAGGAAAAACAGTAAAGTACCGTATTCATCCCAGATATACAGATTTGAATGTATTAAAGAAATATGTTGGTGATAACGAGATAGAATTACCTAAAGACGTATCTATATTGGAGTCTATATCAAATATGGAATATGCAGTGGGTAGTTATACAACGGTGTTATTGCAGGCATACTTGTCTGGCAAGAAAGTACTTCTTGATGACGTAACATACAAGAAACGCTTTGAGCAATTGAAAGAATATGGGTATATACTTGCAACTGATTGCTTTGAAGTATTATCTCAAAAACAACACTAAAATTGAATTATGTGTTTATTTTCGTTTTAATAAACAACATATTTGTCTTTTACTTTTAAAATTGTATTTCTATGAAAGATTTTGGATTAGTATCAATAATAACACCAAATTATAATTGTGAGAAATATATAAGAGAAACAATAGAAAGCGTACAGGCCCAAACTTATACAAATTGGGAGATGCTTGTTATTGATGACTGCTCAACGGACAGTAGTTTAAAAATCTTAAAAGAATTATCTGAAAAAGATAATAGAGTAAAGATTTTGCTTAATAAACAAAATTCCGGTGCGGCAGTTAGTCGAAATTATGGTCTTCGTGAGGCTAAGGGAAAATGGATTGCATTTCTTGATTCTGATGATTTGTGGAAATCGAACAAATTGGAAAGACAGTTGGAATTTATGATTAACAATCAGTATGCAGCAAGTTATACTGATAGTATATATGTTGATGACAACGGAACTCCGAACGGCATTCGTGAAACGGGACCTAAAAACGTAGGATACAAAAAATTACTGTTATTCAATTTTCTAAGTACGTGTTCTGTAATGTATGATAGAGGTATTGTAGGACTTGTTCAGATACCTGATTTGAAGAAACGTAACGATTACGCAATGTGGCTAAAAGTGGCTAAACATACATCTTTTCATTTATTGAATGATTCGTTGACAATGTATAGAATAAGAACTGCAGGTAGTTTGTCGAATAAAAGTGGTGGTTTGATAAAGCAGCGTTCTTTGATAAAAGATCATTTTGTGATGTTTAGGAAAAATGAAGGATTTTCAGTCGTTAAGTCTTACATTTTTGTGGCTGTCAATGTTATTGGATACGTATTAAAAAAAATCGTTTATATAAAAAATACTAATTCTACTAAAAGTCTATAATTGTAACTTTATTAAAAGACAATGTATAAACATTTCATTAAAAGATTATTAGATATTGTGTTCTCCAGTTTGGGCATGATAATTTTATCGCCAATCTATTTGCTGCTAATGCTATATGTGGCGATTTTTATGGGATTACCCGTATTGTTTGGACAGGAACGTATCGGTAAAGGTGAAAAGCCTTTCAAACTATATAAGTTCCGTTCTATGACAAATAAGAAGGACAAGGATGGTAATCTACTTCCAGAAAGTAAACGACTGACAAAAGCAGGCATTTTGTTGAGAAACTCTTCGCTTGATGAATTGCCTGAGTTGTGGGCTATTTTTGTTGGTAAGATGTCCATAGTAGGACCACGTCCGATGCCTACATATTATGACCCTTACTTTCTACCAGAGGAGAGAAAACGCCATACTGTGCGTGGTGGTCTTATTCCTCCAGACTCTTTAAGTGGTAAGACTGTGACAAGTTATGAGGAGCAGTTTGAGTATGAATGCTATTATGCCGACCATGTTTCTTTATGGTTGGACATAAAAGTGATTTTCACTACATTTAAAATATTGTTTAAACGTGTTGAGGAAGATTATGGTACTTGCGAGCGTCCTCACTTGAATGTATATCGCAAGGATATGATAATAAAATAAAGATACAAGATTTATTATGCAGACAGTTAATGAATTGATTAAAAAGAATGGTACTCCTTTTTATCTGTTTGATGAAGAGGGATTTGTGAATAACTATCGTAAGTTGGAGAACACATTTAAAGCGGTATATCCAAATTATCAGATTTCGTATTCTTACAAAACAAACTATACGCCATTTGTATGCCAATTGGTGAAGAGTCTTGGCGGTTATGCTGAAGTGGTGTCGGATATGGAATATACTCTTGCCAAGAAGTTGGGATATGCTAATAACCAGATTGTTTATAATGGTCCTTCAAAGGGAGAGGAGATGTATGAACATCTTGAAAACCATGGCATTCTTAATCTTGACTCTTTGGATGAAGCAAAACGAGTAGTAGATTACTGTAAAGTTCATGCCGAGAAGCAGTATACTGTAGGTATGCGTATAAACATGGATTTGGGTGCTGCTAACTTCATCAGCCGTTTTGGTTTGGAGCCAGACAGTAAGGATATGCAGGAAGTTGTTAAATTGATAAAAGAAACACCAAATCTTAAGTTGATAGGTTTGCATTGTCATATAAGCCGTTGCCGTGGGGTGGATGCTTGGGCTGAACGTGCAAAGATAATGTTGGATATGGCAGACAAATATATTGACGGAGTGCCTCAGTATATAAGTTTGGGTAGCGGTATGTTTGCTGATATGGCAGACTATCTGAGAAATCAATTTGGTGGCGATAGCGTTCCTACTTACGAGGATTATTGCAAGGCTACAATACAGCCATTTGCAGAACATTATAAGGATGTGGAAAATAAACCGATGCTTTTCACAGAACCAGGAACTACAGTTGTTGCTCGCTATTTGAGCTTTGTTAGCAAGGTATTGAGCGTTAAACAGATTCGTGGTAGATGGATTGCCAATATGGATGGTGACTACCATAACTTGGGAGAGATTTGCACCATGAAGAAGTTGCCTACACATGTGATTGCGGGTGGTAAGGAACAGAACCATTATGACAATATTGATATAATGGGATTCACTTGTTTGGAACAAGACGTTATGGTTCCTGCTTGGGAAGGAAATCTCGCAGAAGGTGACATCATGGTATTTGATAACTGTGGAGGTTATTCTATTGTTTCTAAGCCCCAATTTATTAAACCTCAGAGTGCTATGTTTACAAAACGCATGAATGGCGATGTGCAGATGATAATGCGTGCTGAGACTTTTGATGATGTGTTCGGCAAGTTCAATTTTGAATTCTAAAAAGTAAAATCAATGAAAGATATAACAATACTAAGTTCTGCTTGTGGAGCTTTCTTTATGCCAGGCTTTTTTCGTTGTCTTAAGGAGAACCATGAGCGTAATATTAGAATTATAGGCTGTGATTTGAGTGATGATGCTTTAACCAATAGTTTGTTTGTAGACAAGTATTATCAAGTGCCAAGATATACAGACAGCCATTATGTTGACGCTTTGTTGGATATCTGCAAGAAAGAAAGTGTTGATGTATTCTTCCCTCATATTTCCATGGAGCTTCCTTTTATTTTAGACCGCATGGAGGATTTTGATAATGCAGGTGTAAAAGTTGCAATCTCGGACAAAGAAACATTGGCAACAGCTAATTGCAAGTATCACCTATATGAGTTTATGAAGAAAAAAGAACTTACTGTTCCTCAATATTTCCTCGTAGATTCGTCAGAGACATTACGTAAGAGAATAGGTGAATTAGGTTTTCCTAAGCGACCAGTTTGTGTAAAGATGACAGAGAATAGTGGTAGCCGTGGTGTACGCATCATTCGTGCAGACATGTCGAAGAGTGATATGTTCATGCATGATAAACCATCTTCTATGAATGTGACATTAGATGAGATGTGTGAGATATTGGATGGCTGTAGACCAATGCCTACGATTATGGCTATGGAATTTCTTCCTGGTGTGGAATATACGGTAGACTTGCTTGCCGACCATGGCAAGACTTTGTATATAGCTGGTAGAAGAAATACGACGAGTTCTATGAGTATTGCTCAGACTTCTGTAGTTGAGAAAAAGGATAGCGCATATAAACTTTGTGAGGATATTGTGCGTGAACTTAATCTTGACGGCAATATTGGTTTCGACTTTATGCTTGATGAGAATGATACTCCTTGGCTTACTGACCTGAATCCTCGTGTGACCGCTACTATCATTCTTTATGCAGGTGCAGGCATGAATTTCCCCTATTTACGTGTTAAGCAACTGTTGGGTGAGGAATTGCCAAAAATAGAGTTGAAGTATGGAACCAAATTGGTTCGCAAATATTGGGATGTACTGTTTAATGAGAATGGTATGATTCATTTTTAATAAATAAGTCATGAAAAAACTATTATTTACTGGAGGTACTGGCTTTCTTGGAAGAAACATAAAGCCTATTTTAGATAAAAGCTATTCGGTTACAACTATCGGTATATCTGATGTTGATATGATAAAAGCAAATTTCGTAACAGATATTCCCAACTTGCCTGAACGTTATGAGATAGTTCTTCATGCTGCTGGAAAGGCTCATGTACTTCCAAAGACAGAAGCAGAGCGCAAGGCTTTTTATGATGTAAATCTTACAGGAACCATTCATCTTTGTGAGGCTCTTGAAAAAACAGGAGTACCAAAATCATTGATTTTTATTTCTACATTGAGCGTATATGGGGACGAACCAGGAAATATGGATACAGAGAATTGCCGACCTTTGGTTGGTGATTCTCCATATTCAGATAGTAAGATTAAAGCAGAGGCTTATTTGACAGAGTGGTGTAAGAAGAACAATGTGATTCTTGGCATTCTTCGTCCATCGTTATTGGCAGGAAAGGGTGCTCCTGGCAATTTGGGAGCTATGATACATGGAATCAAGACAGGAGCATATCTAAGCATTGCTGGAGGAAAGGCGAAAAAGAGTGTTTTGATGGTTGATGATATTGCCCATCTTGTACCACTTGTGGCAGAAAAGGGTGGCGTATATAATGTATGTGATGATCATAACCCTTCTTTTGGCGAATTAGAAGCTACTATTGCAAAACAATTGGGTAAGCGTAAACCAATTAGCATTCCTTATTGGATGGCAAAGTGTTTGGCCCTTATTGGAGATGTCTTCAGTTTCTTTCCAATCAATTCCCAGAGATTGGAAAAAATAGTTACTTCTGATACATGGAGCAACGAAAAGGCTAAAAAGGAATTGGGCTGGCAGCCGATGGATGTGCTGGAAAATTATAAGATTTAATAATCTTGTAGTTCATGGATATAGACATATTCGAAAAATACTCTTCTCTCTTCGATCCCGGTATTCCTGATTATATCTTTTTCCTTTCTTTTTGGGCAATGAGCCTGATTATTGCAATCCTGCTCATCGTAAAAAAGGGAATTGATATCAAGAGAATGGTGATGGGGACGTTGCTCGTGGAGTGCATCTTTATCATTTACTGCTCTACTGTGATATATCGGGAGACTTTCCCGGAACCTCAATGTAACTTCATGCCATTCTGGAGCTATCAGGCTATCAAGGAGGGCGATGATATGTATATCGTAGAGAACTTTCTCAATGTCATTCTGTTTATCCCCGTAGGTTTTCTGGCTTGTGGATTCAGAAGGATGAACAGATGGTGGAGAGTGGTTCTCCTGGGATGTGTCATCTCCTGTTCCATAGAAGGATTGCAGCTTTGGTTGCAAAGAGGACTCTGCGAACTAGATGATGTGTTCCATAATACCTTGGGTGCTATCGTGGGATATGGGCTCTATCGGGTAATGGCTTCTGCATTGAGACGGAGTATGAAGAATAATAACAATAAACAAAACTAAGAAAAATATGAAATACTTATTAGTTGTCGCTCATCCTGATGATGAGGTGTTGGGTGCTGGTGCATCTATGTGGAAATGGTCGCATCAAGGCGACGAGGTTGAGGTGGCTATCATGTGTACTGAGGCGAAGGCGAGAGCTTTCCGTCCTTCTGATGCCGAGTTGGAGGGTGATACCAATGAGAGTACTGCCTTTCTGGGTGTGAAGAAGAAGTATGAGGCTACTTTCCCTAATATCGAGATGAATACGGTTCCTCACTTGAAGCTGGTACAGTTTATCGAGCGTGCCATCCGTGAGAGTGAGCCTGACATAGTAATTACGCATCATCCTGCCGATACCAACAATGACCACCTGATGACTTCCATGGCATGTCAGGAGGCTGTCCGTCTCTTCCAGCGTCAGCCAACCGTAAAGCCATTGAAGGAGTTCTGGTACATGGAGGTTCCTAGCTGTACAGAGTGGGCTATCAACGATGCCATGAATCTCTTCCGTCCTAACTGCTATGTTGAGGTAGGCAAAGAGGGTGCTGAAGCCAAATGCAAAGCATTGGCGATGTATAGAGGTGTAATGCGTCCGTATCCTCATCCAAGAAGCAATGAGTATCTCATGGGCTTAGCTGCCGTAAGAGGTAGCCAGTGGGGATGCAATTATGCTGAGGCATTCCAGGTAGTGTTGAGAAGATATTAGAAGATTTTGTTTCTTACAGGAAATATGCTAGAAATAAACAAGGATTTCTTGGATTCTCTTTTTGCTAAGGCAAAGGAGAATCCTCGCTTACGCCAGAACTATGATCTTCGTACAAGTGCTGAGGATCAAAGCCAAAGAATGCTCAATGCTCTGCTACCTGGTACAGAAGTGGCGATACATCGTCATCCAAACTCATCAGAGAGTGTCATCTGCCTTTGTGGTAGAATGGATGAAGTGATATATGAGGAGGTGGTATCGTATCTACAAGATGGTGGGGATACCGTAAGAAAGGTTTCTTATCAAGAGATTGAGAGAATTCATCTTAATCCGAAGAATGGGGTGTATGCATGCCAAGTGCCAAAAGGGGCATGGCATACGGTAGAGGTATATGAACCTAGCGTTATCTTTGAAGCGAAAGATGGGGCTTATGGGAGTGATGGGAGTGAAATTCTTCGAACCACCTAGTTCCTCCTTCCAAGGAGGACGCCATATCTCTCACCAAACCTCTCTCTTGCCCGAAGAGAGAGAGAATGTAACCGCCCCTCAGTGCTGTTTTTCTAAAATCATCCCGTC
>ULKI01000390.1_pt1 | contig 16487 bp, 14 predicted proteins | sample 1951101 | NCBI WGS metagenome assembly ULKI01 (sample SAMEA4835495, study PRJEB28245) | human gut metagenome | biome: gut microbiome; material: fecal sample | place: Denmark | collected 2008
TTCTGCTCCAGCATGTTTACCATCGGCGTATCGAGCTGACCTTCCATCAGGAGTACAGAATAACCCTTCTGCTTGGCAGCTTCGATGTAAGAATACTGCTCTTCCTTATTGTTGGCATAGAGATAAACCAGGTTGCCATCCTTATCGGTCTGGTTGTCCTTAATCAGAGTCTTGTACTCCTCGAAAGTAAAGTACTTGCCCTCAACATCTTTCAGAAGTGCGAAGTCCTTTGCGCGCTCGTAGAAATCTTCCTGAGAGAGCATTCCGTAGTTGATGAAGATCTTGAGATCATCCCATTTCTCTTCAAACTCCTTGCGGTTCTCCTTGAAGATAGAGTTCAAGCGATCGGCTACCTTCTTGGTAATGTAGGTAGAAATCTTCTTCACGTTACTGTCGCTCTGAAGGTAGCTGCGGCTTACGTTCAGCGGAATGTCCGGTGAATCGATTACACCATGAAGCAATGTGAGGAATTCTGGTACAATGCCTTCTACCTGGTCGGTTACGAACACCTGGTTGCAATAGAGCTGAATCTTGTTGCGCTGCATGTCGATGCTGTTCTTGATGCGTGGGAAGTAGAGAATACCCGTGAGATTGAATGGGAAGTCTACATTCAGATGAATCCAGAACAACGGGTCGTCCTGCATCGGATAAAGAGTATGATAGAACTTCTTGTAGTCCTCATCCTTCAAGGTGCTAGGAGTCTTGGTCCAGAGAGGCTCTACATTATTAATAATGTTATCCTCGTCTGTCTCCACGTTCTTGCCGTCCTTCCACTCAGTCTTCTTGCCGAAGGCTACAGGCACTGCCATAAACTTGCAGTACTTGTTCAGAAGTTCCTCAATCTTGCTCTTCTGCAGGAATTCCTTGCAATCATCAGCAATATGGAGGATGATGTCTGAACCACGCTCAGCCTTGTCAGCATCTTCGATTTCGAAAGCAGGTGAACCATCGCAGCTCCACTTTACAGCCTTGCTTCCCTCTTTGTAGCTCTTAGTGATGATTTCTACCTTGCTGGCTACCATGAAAGAAGAATAGAAGCCGAGACCGAAGTGGCCGATGATGGCGTTGGCATTCTCCTTATACTTGTCGAGGAAGTCAGTTACGCCTGAGAATGCAATCTGGTTGATATATTTATCGATTTCCTCCTCAGTCATACCTATACCATGGTCGCTGATAGTCAAGGTTCCAGCCTTCTCATCGAGAGAGACACGAACGGTTGTGTCGCCAATCTCGCCCTTGAAATCGCCCTGAGCTGCAAGAGTCTTCAACTTCTGTGTAGCATCTACGGCGTTTGAAACCATCTCACGGAGGAAGATGTCGTGATCTGAATATAAGAATTTCTTGATGACAGGGAAAATGTTCTCTGTCGTTACACCAATATTACCTTTCTGTGCCATAATATAAAATGTTTTTATTCGTATTTACTTTATTATTGTTTGGCAAGGGGGCTAACAAATAGCGTGCCAAAATAAAAGCCCTCTTACCAAACTGAATAAAATAGCTGAAAAACATTTTATGATTCAGCGAAGCATTTTATGACTAAATGTCTCTTGGGAATCCCTTTGCCAAACCGCCTTCGCTTGTTTCCTTGTAAAGCGAAGGTAGATCATGTCCCGTCTGTCGCATCACTTCAACTACACGGTCGAAAGATACGGTATGATGGCCATCTGAGAAGGAAGCGTAGAGGTCTGCATCCAAAGCTCGGGCGGCAGCAAAGGCATTTCGCTCGATGCAAGGAATCTGAACCAGTCCGCAAACCGGGTCGCAGGTCATTCCGAGATGATGCTCCAATCCCATTTCGGCAGCATATTCTACCTGAGCCGGACTGCCTCCGAAAAGCTGACAGGCTGCAGCCGAAGCCATGGCGCAGGCAACACCTACCTCGCCCTGGCAACCTACATCAGCACCACTGATAGAAGCATTCTGCTTTACGATGTTGCCCACCAATCCGGCTGTAGCCAAGGCTCTCAAGATGCGCTGTTCACTCATATCATGAGAAGTAAACATGTGGTAGAGTACAGCTGGCAATACACCACAGGCGCCACAGGTAGGAGCTGTAACGATGGTGCCACCCGAAGCATTCTCTTCGCTCACAGCCAGCGCATAAGCATAAACCAAGCCGCGGCTCTGCAGGGAAGCACGGTAACCCTTCGCCTTTATATAATAGGTGGCAGCCTTACGCTGTAGCTTCAGCGGACCAGGCAAAACACCTTCATGGTCCAAACCATTTCTGATGCTCTGCTTCATCGTTTGCCAAACCATGTCGAGATAATCCCAGATATCTTCCGATTCGCATTTCTCAACATATTCCCAGAATGAGCGTCCGTTATCATAGCACCATTGCTTGATGTCGGCGAGCTTGTTCAGATCATAAACATCCTTGGCGCCCAGCTCTTGGTTGCCGGCAGTACCATCTGATATGGCTCCACCACCAATACTGTAAACGGTCCATTCATCAATAATATCGCCGTTCAGATCCTTGCCCACAAATTTCATTCCGTTGGGATGATAAGGCAGGAAAGTTTGTGGCTGCCAGATAATATTCACAGTTTTATGAGGTTTGAGCACTTCTTCTATTGCCACATCAGTCATGTGTCCCTTACCTGTAGCTGCCAGACTTCCATAGAGGGTTACTTCATAATAAGAAGCGTTAGGGCAACGCTCCAGAAAAAGTTTGGCAGCACGCTGAGGCCCCATCGTATGACTGCTCGATGGTCCCTTACCTACTCTATATAATTCCTTTAATGACTTCATTTTTCTCGTATTTAATATTTTTACTTATCGATTTTTACCTTTTAATGGGCTCAGTTACTTATTTCTTCAGTTTACCATCCGAAAGTTACTTCATCTGTTTGGCTTTCAGGATGATGACATCCGTGAGAGGTCTGTCGTTGTTCGCCTTATCGGTAGCCACATTCTGAATCTTATCAACCACATCCATGCCTTCAAGCACCTCTCCGAATACAGTGTAGCCGTTGTCAAGGTGAGGAACACCACCATGCTTGATGTAGCCTTTCTGCAACTGTTCTGAAGGAATGGCGTAATACTTGCCGTCCCGTTTCAGTTTTTCTACATAATATTCCATCTGCCGTGGAGAAAAATTTCTGCCCCAGGCGATGTAGAAATCAGTAGACGCCGAAGCTTTGGTCGGATTTTCATCATCTCCTTCGCGAGCAGCACAGAGCTGTCCGCGCTTATGATAATATTTAGGATAGATGATTTCTGCCGGAACGGTATAGTTTACATCAAACTTCTGCGGCTTTTCCATGTTCACCTTTCTGCATGAATAATCGCCACCCTGAATCATGAAATTCTTGATGACACGCTGAAAGATGCAACCGTCATAATAGCCCGAATTGACAAGTTTCAGGAAATTATCCCGATGCTTGGGAGTATCGTTGTAGAGAGCCACGAGAATATTGCCCATCGTAGTTTCCAGCAACACCTGAGGGCAGGTTGGATCGTGCGGTGTTTCCCAGTCGAGCAGAGAATCGGGCTTAGACGCCACAACTTTTCCGGCTGGTTCTGATGTGTTCTGATTGCCTTCACTCTGAGCGAATGTCGTAACAGGCACCGTAAGAAGAGCGAGTGTCAATAATCTGATGATCTTCTTCATATTTTTGTATAATTTTTACATCTATTTATGTTATCGGATGCAAAGATAATGATTTTATTCTAAAAAATTGATTTTTTATGCGGGAAAAGTTCCTTTGTTTCATACATTCTTCATATCTTTGCAGCAGAAGACAGAAAATGCAATCAATTATGAAGAAAAAAATATATATTATCATCGCTTTTTGCACTTTCCTCACTACAGAAGCAAGTGCACAGCAACAGGTAAGCTTCGGACCATTGCACAGTCCGGACAGTCCGCGCGAAGAATGGTTGCTGCCTGGCGATACGGTTTACCAGGCAGGAAAACCTATGATTTATCAGGGAAAACCGGTGAAGAATGCATATATGACTCCTGCCCGACTATCAGATAAGAAAGAAACTCTCGGCAAAAACGGATTGCTGGGTGAGGCTTCGCTAGACAGCACCTATTATAATAATCCCATCTCCAACCTTACCAACAGCTTGAGTTATCCGTTGGGCTATGGCTGGGGGCTGCACAAGGGATTGAATCTCTCGGTAGATCTTTCTGCCTTTGCCACATTCGGCAAGAATGTGCCTCACAGAGGCGGTTTCACTCAGACCAGCGATGCAACCTACCTAACGCCACTCACCAAAGACAACAAACTTTGGTTGGCTCTGGGCACTTATATCAACAACGTAAACTATGGTGGAGACAGTTATCATGACGGTGGAGTCTACGGCATTCTGGGCTACCAGTTTAATGAACATTGGGAGGCTTACGTTTACGGTCAGCTTAGTGTAGCCAACAATTACAATTCTCTCTACGGCCGTTATGGCGGTTATGGCTATGGTCCATACGGCTATTTGCCTTGGGGCTACGGAATGTATCCTTGGGGTATGGGCAGAGGAATCATGCCGGGTGGTTACGGAATGGGAGTACCTGGCGCCAACGTTTTAGGAGCCGGCGTAAGATACACCAACTCCAAAAAGACTTTCTCTATCGGCTTAAACGTAGAAGGAGTATGGTATGATAATAAGACGCCGTCCTATTTCAAGCAATACGACTATCCTGTGCCAAAGGCGCCTGAAAAAGATTAAGAAAAAGATAAAAGAAAAGAGGTTCACTTTTCAATATAATCATATTGAAGTGAACCTCTAAGTTTATTCTGAAAAGAATCAGTTTACATAGCATCATCTCTCTCCATGAGATTATACTCTATGAGTTTAGATTCTATTCAGCGAGAATCTGGACTATTCTTTCTGCTGAGCGACCATCCCATCTGTCAGGAATGCCCGCTTTCTTCCATTCACCCTTCAGAAGTTTCTGCATAGATTGCTTCAGTAATTCCGGATCTTCAGCAACCAGTTCGTTTGTACCCACCTTTACAGTTTCAATATGCTCAGTATAGCTGTTGAGCGTAATGCAAGGAACCCCATTGAAGGTAGCTTCTTCAGCCACATTACCCGAATCGGTAATCACACCTTTGGCGTGAGCTGTAAGATAAGCAAACGACAGATAATCGAGCGGCTGAACCACCTGGATTCCACTCTGATGATTGCTCTCTTCCTGATAAGCCTTGAATGCGAGCACGAAGCCCAATGCTTTGCCTCGAAGCGGAGCAATCACCTTCACTCCAGCCTGGCGCGCCTCTTCATCTATGACAGAAATGAGCGATTTCATCTCATCAATGTTATTGACGATGGCCTTGCGGTTCAAGGTCAGAACCATATATTCGCCTTCTTTCAGATGAAACTCGTCTATGATTTCCGGACGCTGCATTTTAGACTGAAGGAAGCGGATGTTGTCGATAAGCACATTTCCTACCATGTAAACCTTAGACAATTCTGCACCTTCCTTGTTGGCGATGCTGTTGTTTGAAATGCCTGCGGTAAAGAGAATATCTGACAAGCCATCAATCACCAGACGGTTGATTTCCTTTGGCATGGTAATGTCAAAACTGCGGGTTCCTGCTGCAATATGAGCAAGCTGCACACCCTGCTTCTTGGTAACAATAGCCACAGCCATGGTTGAAGCCAGATCATCAACCACTATGACAACATCTGTAGCATTCTGCTGCAGATAGCGCTCAAACTGACCCATCACCTGTCCGGTAAGTTCGTTCATATTTGGACAGTCTACGCCGAGATAAGCATCCGGTTTCTGAATGCCTAAGTCATCGAAAAGAGAAGATTCCAATGTCGGATCATCCTCTTTTCCTGTGTAAACCAACTGATAGCTGATTTCGTTACCAGCTTCCTGAGCATTACGAATTGCTCTAATTACGGGCGCAACCTTGATAAAGTTAGGTCTTGCGCCTGCAACGATACAGATTTTCTTCATTTTTATCCTGTTTAATATATTTACTGAAGTTACAGTTTACTGATATTCAGAGTGCTTTATTTCTTGATCCAAAGGGCATTATCCATTGACTCAGAGGCCTTTATCCCTTGAAAAGGTCTTTGATTCCTCCTATAGAACCCAAGAGATTGGTTGCCTCGTATGGCAGATAAACCACCTTATTATCCTTCCCCTGTGCTACTTCCTGCATCATATTGATGTATTTCTGGGCCAGGAGATAGTTGGCAGGATTCGTACTCTGTCCTACAGCTTCCGTAATCTTCTGAATGGCAATAGCCTCGGCCTCAGCCTTACGGATGCGGGCAGTAGCCTCACCTTCTGCATTCAGGATAGCCTGCTGTTTGGCAGCCTCAGCCTTGTTCACGATGGCAGCCTTCTCACCTTCTGAGAGCAGGCGCTGCTTTTCCTTCTCACCTTCAGAAGTCAGGATAGTAGCACGCTTGTTGCGTTCAGCCTGCATCTGCTTTTCCATCGCCTGGAGCACACTCTCAGGAGGTGTAATATCCTGCAACTCTACTCGGTTTACCTTGATTCCCCACTTATTGGTTGCATCATCCAAAACTGCACGGAGTTTGGTGTTAATCGTATCGCGGGAGGTAAGAGTCTGGTCAAGTTCCATCTCACCTATTATATTACGCAAGGTGGTTTGGGTCAGTTTCTCTATGGCATTTGGCAGATTGTTAATTTCATACACACTCTTGAATGGGTCCACAATCTGGAAATAGAGCAACGCATTTATCTGCATCTGGATATTATCCTTAGTGATTACGTTCTGACGGTCGAAATCGTAGACCTGTTCACGAAGGTCGATGCAGTTTGTATAAACGTATCTTCCGTTTCTCATCGCCACAATATCCTTGGCATGGTCAATGAAAGGAATGATGACATTAATACCCGGCTTGAGCGTGGCAAAATATCGTCCGAGACGCTCTATGATTTTCGTCTCACTTTGAGGGATGATGACGATGGTTTTCTTAACCACTACGAGTGCAAGTGCTACTAGAGCCACCAGCACATAAATTCCTATGTTCATGATGTTTATACGATTAAGTGAATAATGTTGAATCTAAACTTTTCCTACCTAAACTTTTTCTACCTTGAGGATGATAGATTCGTGACCTAAGATTCGAACCTTATCGCCTACAGCAAGCGGTTCGGCAAGATGCGGAGCTTCCGCTTTCCAATCATCTCCATCCAGCTTCACTCTACCATATCCTCCGGCAGGAATCATCTCGGTCACTTCCCCTATCTGTCCTGCCAGCGCATCGGCGTTACTGCGGCGGTCTTCCCCACCCTTGTGTAGCGATTTCAGCAGATGCGGACGAACCAACCAGATGCTAAGCATAGAGCAGATAGCCCAAACCACTACCTGCACCCAGAAAGGTGCTCCTACTAATGCCACAGGAATGCTGATAAGCGCACCAATGGCAAAACAAGTAACATAGAAATCGCCGGAAGACAACTCTAAGATGAGACAGATGAACATCACCGACGTCCATACCAGCCAAAGGTTATGAGATAAATACTCCATACTTAACTATTTTAATTTGATTCTTCAGATTCGAGAGATTCGGAAGAGAAGATGAATTCATTTCTTCAGATTCGAGAGATTCGGAAAATTCCTTATTTTCTGCGGGTTGTAGTCTTCTTTTTTCTACTGGTCTTCTTGGTTGTAGAAGTCTTGCTCGTAGAACCTATCTTATAAGTTGTCTGAGGTTTATAATACTTCAGCGCAGTAGGCATTTCCTTCTGCAAGGCAGCAATACGCTTGGCGTCTGAAGGGTGATCACTGAAAATATCACTCTGATTGCTGCTAGAGCCCTGTGACATTCTCTTCCAGAAAGGAATGGCCTGCTGAGGATCGTAACCAGCCATGGCAGCGAAGATAAGCCCCATGTAATCTGCCTCGGTTTCATTATCACGGGAATACTTCAGATTGCGGAATGAGAAATACTGTCCGGCAACTGCACTTGCCACGTTACCTACACCATTACCTACTGTCTGGTTCAACACAGTTCCCAGGATACTTGTACCGGTTTGCTGATTCTGCTGTTTGGTGAGCTGCTCAGCACTATGTTTAGCCACAGCATGAGCTATTTCGTGACCCAAAACGATTGCCAAACCGGTTTCATTCTGAGTGTAAGGCAAAAGTCCTTCATAAACCACGATTTTACCGCCAGGCATACAGAATGCATTGGCAGACTTATCTTGTACCAGGTTGAATTCCCATGAATAATTCTTCACGTCGGCTTCAAATCCATTCTGCTTCAAATAGAGTTCAACAGCATTGGCAAGTCTTTTTCCTACTCGCTGAACCATCGCCGTATTGGCTGCATTGGTCGACTTCTTGGCAGAAGCCATGTACTTTGTGTATTCCTGATTAGACAGACTGAGAACCTGCTCATCGGATACAGAGATGCGATGAGTGCGACCGGTCAGAGGCACCGTCTGAGTAGTGCCGCAAGATGCCAGCGCAAGGACTGCCACAACCGTCAAAACTAAAACCTTAAACTTTTTCATCTTAACTTACTTATGTATATAAAATATGTTTATTCATTAAGTTTATGTGCTGTTTGAAACACATTTTCTCTGCAAATATACTATTTCTAGTTGAAACCACCAAAGAAAAATGAGAAAAACATGAAATATAACCTAAAAATAACACAAGATAACTGACAAAAAAGAGGTGTACGAAAAAAGATGGCAAAAAAATAAGGTGTGGCACAATCTTTGCAGTTTCGCAAAACCGTCAGACAGCCAGATGACAGCTGCCCGAGAAAGCAGCATTATCAGCAGACTGGATTAAAGAAGTATAACATTAAAATATTTTAATATGAACGCAAAGAAGGAAGTGCCTGTATTGCTCTTGACAGGCTACCTGGGTAGTGGAAAGACAACCCTTCTCAACAAGATTTTAGCTAACGAAAAAGGTATTAAGTTTGCCGTCATCGTCAACGATATTGGTGAAGTCAATATTGATGCAGCCCTGATAGAAAAAGGTGGCGTAGTAGGTCAGAAAGATGATTCGCTCGTTTCTCTCCAGAATGGTTGCATCTGCTGCACATTGAAGATGGACCTGGTAGAACAGCTCAAGGAAATTGTAGATATGAAGCGTTTCGATTACATTGTCATCGAGGCTTCCGGAATCTGCGAGCCTGCTCCTATTGCACAGACCATCTGCTCTATCCCATCCCTCGGTCCTCAGTACATCGAGAATGGCATTCTGCGCCTTGACAGCATCGTTACCGTAGTAGATGCTTTGCGCATGAAGGATGAATTCTCCAACGGCAGCGACCTGATGAAGAAGAATATTGATGAGGAAGATTTGGCTTCGCTCGTCATCCAGCAGATTGAGTTCTGCAACATCATTCTTCTGAACAAGGCTGCAGAGGTTGAGCCTAAGGAGCTGGAGCACCTGAAGCAGATTATCCGCGCCATCCAGCCTAAGGCAGAAATCTTTGAATGCAACTATGGTGACGTTGACTTGAATCTGATCGTCAACACCAAGAAGTTTGATTGGGAAACCGTATCCACTTCAGCCGGTTGGATTCAGGAAATTGAATCAGAAAGAAACGAGGAGCATGAAGAAGATGATGAAGAAGAACCACATGAACATCATCACCATCATGACGAGGAAGACGAACATGAGCATCATCATCATGACCACGATGACCATGACCACGAGCATGACGAGCATGAACATCATCATCATCACCATCATCACGACCATGACCATGATCATGAAGGCGGAGAAGTTGAGGAATACGGAATCGGCACCTTCGTTTACTATCGTCGCAAGCCTTTCGACCTGGGTCTCTTCGATGATTTCGTAGCTAGAAAATGGCCTAGAGACGTGGTTCGCGCCAAGGGAATCTGCTATTTCGATGATGAGCGCGACATGTGCTACGTGTTCGAACAGGCTGGCAAGCAGAAGACTGTAAAGCAGGCTGGCCAATGGTTGGCTACCATGCCGAAAGACGAACTCGACCAGGTCTTGATGAATAACCCACAACTGCAGAAGGAATGGGATCAGGAATTGGGCGACCGCATGATAAAAATCGTATTCATCGGTCAGCATATCAGGGAACAGAAAGATGCTATCATTGCTGAGCTCGACAAGTGCTTGGCGTAGAATCATATTCACCCGGCTTCCTGGCAAAAAGCAAAGGAAAAATAGCTCAAAATGAGCAGAGAACAAGAAAAACGGAGGAAAACGAACAAAAAAGTGAAGTTTTTCCTCCGTTTTTTAGTTTAATTCGTTTTTTTTTGTTAATTTTGCACCCGAATAATAAAAGCGTAATTAATATGAAGACAAACTTCAGACCGGCGTATATAAAGGACTTTGCTGCTTGCTGGAAAGTCATCGACCAGGCTCGCCAAAGTATGATAGAATCGGGACGTCACCAATGGACTGAGGAATATCCATCAGAAAAAGACATCAGAAAAGACATAGAAAATGGCAACGCCTTCGTTCTGACAGTAAACGAAGAGGTGGTTGTCTATGGAGCAGTCATATTGAATGGTGAACCCAAATATAAGAAATTAGTAGGCAACTGGATTACTGATGGCGATTATTATGTAATACATCGCTTTGCCACGTTGCCTAGTTTCCAGCGTGAAGGTTTGGCGCGTATTTTCATCAGTAAGGTGAACAGCATGTGCGAGGTAGAAAAAATACCTAGCATCAAGGTTGACACCAACTTTGACAATACGCCGATGATTAACCTTCTGTCTTCGATGGGTTTCTGCATCTGCGGACGTGTAAACTATGGAGGAAACAGAGGTCAGCGTTTCGCCTTTGAAAAACTCTCCATAGCCATGGAACCTGCAGAATAATTTCTGGCCATCGAAAAACACAACATTTGATTAACATCCTCAAACATTCATTATGGAAGAGAAACTATTGCAGATGAAGAGCTTGGTTGAAAGACTCAACCAAGCTTCGGATAGTTATTATAACGGAAAAGGCGAACTCATGACCGACTATGAGTGGGACGCCCTTTTCGACCAGCTCAAGAGATTGGAAGAGGAAACAGGCGAAATTCTGCCTGACTCCCCTACTAATCGCGTGTCAGAAGATTCTATCGTAGGAAAGAAAGAGGAGCATGAATTTGCCGCCCTCTCTCTGGCAAAGACCAAACAGGTAAGTGATCTTGTAAAATGGGCAGAAGACCGCCCTATCTGGATTTCATGGAAACTGGACGGACTGACCCTCGTAGTAACCTATGACGGCGGAAAACTCACCAAAATCGTTACCCGCGGTAATGGACACATCGGCACCAACATTACCCACTTGGCTCCAGCCATTTCAGGCATTCCTGCTACCATTTCAGAGAAAGGACATCTTGTAGTCAGAGGAGAAGCTGTCATTTCGTATGCTGATTTCGAACAGTTCATCATCGAAAGCGAAGGCGATTACGCCAATCCACGAAATCTCGCTTCAGGCTCACTCACGCTGAAGGATATTGAAGAGGTGAAGCTGCGCCACATCCAATGGATTCCGTTCACCCTGGTTTATACTGAGCGGGAACTTACTTCATGGGGCGAACGCATGCAGATGCTGAAAGACCTGGGAATGAATCCTGTAGAACGTGAGCGTATTGACCACCCTACCACAGAAAATATCCAGCTGGAAATAGACAAGTTTACGGAGAAGGTGACAAGCAAGAAAAATCCTTTCCCGGTAGACGGACTGGTGGTTTGCTACGATGACACGGCTTATGCAGCTACGGGGTCGGTTACAGGCCACCACGCTACGAGGGCAGGATTTGCCTTTAAATGGCAAGATGAACATGCAGAGACAGAACTCGACCACATCGAATGGTCGTGCGCAGCCAGCACCATCACGCCTGTAGCTGTTTTCAAACCGGTAGAACTAGAAGGAACCACTGTGCAGCGTGCCTCGCTCTGCAATGTAAGCGAATGCGAGCGTCTGGGCATTGGCGACAAGGGAACCAGGCTGCAGGTCATCAAGGCCAATAAGATTATCCCGAAGGTAATCAATATTACAGAGGTTGTGGGTAGTTTTGTCATTCCCGCCGAATGTCCGGTTTGCCATGCGCCAGCCGTAGTGCGCGAGAGTGAGAGCGGCACCAAGACTCTCCATTGCACCAATGCAGCCTGCCCAGCCAAACAACTTAAGAAATTTGCCCGCTTCGTCAGCAAGGAAGGAATCAATATTGACGGAATCTCAGAACAGACTGTCTGGAAATTCATCAATCATGGTTTTATCAGGGAATATGCTGATTTCTACAAACTGAAGAATTATGCGTTCGAGATTTCCTGTTTCGAAGGATTTGGCAAGAAGAGCGTAAGCAATCTTCTGGAGAGTGTTGAGAAGAGCCGCCATACTGATGGCCGTCATCTGCTCTACGCCTTGAATATTCCGCTCTGCGGCGGCGATGTGGCTAAAAAACTGCTCAGCCGTTACAAGGTGAAGGAACTGATAGAAACGGCGCGCCTGAGCATGTTCGATGATGAGTTTGCAAGCATTGATGGTATTGGACCTGAAAAGAGTGCCAAGTTTATCGCCTGGTTCAAGGATGATGTTCATTTCCAGCATGTGCAGCATCTGCTGTCCGAGCTGATTATCGAGGAGCAGGAGCCTGTAGAAACGGGCAACAAATGCCAGGGACTGACTTTCGTCGTAACGGGAGATGTGCATCATTACAAGAACCGCAACGAGCTGAAGGCTTATATTGAAAGCCAGGGCGGCAAGGTTACGGGAAGTGTGAGCAAGAGCACTAACTTCCTGATTAACAACGATGCAGCTTCGCAGAGTTCGAAAAATAAGAAAGCCCATGAACTCAATATTCCAATCATTACTGAGGATGAGTTCATTGAAAAGTTTCAGGAGTAAACAAGTGAATTAAGCGAAATAAAAAGCGAAAGCCAGATTCCGGATTACGGATTTGGCTTTCGCTTTTCTAGTTTTAAGAGCCTGCAAATTCTCTGTTATTATTCTCCCAGGAACTGACCCATGAAGAGAATGGCGCCACTATTACGTTCGGTAATGAAATAAACGAATGGACGGTTGGCATGAAACTCTACACGCTTCATCTCGTGAGGACCCAGTGAGGTCAGCATCACAGCAGCTGTTACGGCAGCAGCCTTGGTTCCACGCTCGCTTACCTCAATCTTTGCCTTCTGCAACATCTTCGATACGTAGAAGCTGCCATTGGCAAAACGGCTGAAATCTGCCGTGCCTGGCTGGAAGATGCTTGGAGCTCCCAATTTACTGATAATCTGGTTGAGCGACAAATCCATCTCTGTGGTAAACTTAGGGAATTTTAAATCTACCTGGCAACGGTCCATGTCATTACTCAACTTCTGAAGTTTATCAGCATCCATCTCCTTCATCACCTCGCTGATGCTCTTGCCAGCCTTAGGAAGAAGAACGGTCATCTGATAACTTCCATTTCCGTATGGCAGCTCTACAGCCTGCAACATATCATTTTCAGTATAGGCAAACTTCTTGTTCTGGTGCATCATGTTCACCTTCTTAATATCGCGGGTGTAACCGCTGAAGTTCTCGAGGCGGGTATTCTTCGCATCAAACTTCTCCTGCCAGGTTCCATTAAAATAAATAGCATTCAGAAGGTAAGAAACGGCTGCAGGGTCTACCTGGTCGATGATGCTAGGAATCATTCCTTTAGTCTGCATCTTGCACCAGTCATTAATGCGGGCGGCAGATTTAGAATTGGTAAAGTCCATGCTCTCAACGCCAGCCTGATAAGAATCGGCCACGGTACGAGCGAAATCGCTGTTCAATGTGAAATTCTTATTGATGGCGATAAAGTTGGCAATGTTTACGGTTGTTTGCTTGTCGAGCTTGCCAGCCGAAAGCATCAGCGCCTTATAACAGTCGTTGAGTTCCTTCACGCTCACGCCCTCGCAACCGATTGCCTTCAGAATCTCCTGCTGAGTCTTGCCGTCGGCACCATTCGCAAGCATTCCCATCAGATAGGCGATGCTCATTGGCGAAACCACCTCAGAATCCATGCCGCTGATCTGCTGATAAAGTCTGAAAGCGAAATCATTATTCTTCTTCACGATGTTCTGCTGAGCCTCTGAGAGGATAAGATAACTCTCGTCCATTTCCTCATCTGCCGACGGACGGGCAGCCTCTGCCTCCGTTATTTTCTCGGCCTTTGTTGCGTTCTCATTCTGTGCATTCTTGCTTGAGCTGCAAGAAGTCATTGCCATTGCGGCTGAAGCTAAAATAGCTGCACTAAATACTTTCTTATTCATATTTCTCTAATTTATTGGTTCATTTTAATGACTCAACGCTCCTGAACCCGAAAGGGACTGTTCCTCTTTAAAAGGCTGTCCCGAATCGGAATCGAATCGTGAGTTCTGAAGATAAAATGAAAAATCGGCTAATCCTTGCATGGGAAAAGCCGATTTTACTATTTCTTAACAAAAACATCTATGTTCTTTACAAAAAATCAATGCAGCGGTGCCTCTTCCGAAGGTCTGCCAGGCTTTATTCTGAGATGATATCTGTTTCCATCATATTCCACGCGCATGATGTTCGTCCTGTTGGTCTTCATCTCATCGCTCGAATGAGCCACAAGATGTTCGTATAGATCGATTGCCACATGACCCATCGTTCTGCGCAGATTGATTTCGATGCAAGGAACCACGCCCAGTCCGGTTCTGTTTACGTCCTCACCTTCCTGATTCAGCACAGCCTCGCAGAATTCATCCTTCTCCCCTTTCGTGCAGATCATCATGTCAACGCCGAACGGACCACTGTAAATATCCTTCAGCGCCGGCTCCATTACCTCGATGATGCGCTGTCTGATTCCGGCAAGCTGAGCCTCGCTAATGAGCGGTTTCATCATTTCCACCTTATCATCTTCAGAGCAGAGCACATTGCCCGAATAGGCATTCTTGATCGTATCGAAGAGCGAAAGACCGCGATAGAGCGCCTTGCCATCTTTCATTTCAAACTCCATGGCGAAATCTCTCACCTTATTATATATGGGTTCTACGGTTACGCCGCCCTGATGATAAATCATGTTTGCCACCCATCTTTCGAAGGTAGGATAATCTCCGGCAGTCCTGAAGTCCTCAGCACTTACATATTTCACTCCCCTCCCGCTACTGCTCCAGGGAGCCTTGACAACAGCTTTGCCGTGCTGGAGAATGAGCTCTTTGACGCGAGCCGTCTCAGTAACATATTCCACGCCACGCTGCAGATGAAGGGCAGCCCATTGCCTGCTGCTCACCTCGCGTACCTTATTTAATACAGCATCAGTCGGCAACATCATCTCCGGCATTCCCAAACGCTCCAACTCACCTTTCAGCGACAGGTTCCATCCCCAGGGATGAACACTGTCCAGAAATTCCGTCTTGAGCAGATGCTTCAGCTGAGGCTTGGTGATGAACTCAACCTTGCTGTTCAGTTCTGCCCCAAAATGGCGTACCCTGTTCTTCGCAAAATCAATATCATCCACAAGTACGAGGTCGCCCTCTTCCGCCCAAAGAGCCGGAATGAAAGCAAGATCACTTCTAAGTTGTCTACCCGCATGAGGCGCGGTGAACTGTTTCAGATTTGCAGCCAAAGCCAAATCATGTTCTGGATTGAAAATATGTAACTTCATGGTGCAAAGATATAAAGAAAAGCGCAAAATAGGGAAGAAAATCCCCATTTTTACTTAGACAAGTGCTAAATAATGAAAAAAAAGTTACTTTTTGCTATCTAGAGTTTGCAAATTAGAAATATTTAATTACCTTTGCATCGTAAAAACAATTAGAAACGATATAAACTCATGGAAGAAGCATTCTTCAGAACACATACATACCTCGTAGAGCATACGGACGCACCAGTAAGACGCACTCTGATGGACGAAATCGACTGGAGCGACCGTTTGATTGGCATAAAGGGAACACGCGGTGTAGGAAAGTCTACATTTCTCCTTCAATATGCCAAGGAGCACTTTGGCCCTACTGACCGCAAGTGTCTGTATGTGAATATGAACAATTTCTATTTTCAAAGCAGAGGAATCGCAGATTTTGCAGGTGACTTTGTTCGCCACGGCGGCAGAACCCTTCTCATCGACCAGGTCTTCAAGCAGTCGGACTGGAGCAAGGAACTGCGCAAATGCTACGACCTCTATCCAGAGTTAAGAATCGTGTTCACAGGTTCCAGCGTGATGAGACTGAAGGAAGAGAATCCTGAGCTCAATGGAATCGTGAAAAGCTATAATTTGCGAGGCTTCTCTTTCAGAGAGTTTATCAACCTGCAGACTGGCAACAGTTTCAAGCCATATACACTCGATGAAATCTTGCGCAATCACGAGCACATCATCAAGCAGATACTGCCTAAGGTGAGCCCGATAAAATACTTCCAGGACTACTTGCATCATGGATTCTATCCATTCTTCCTGGAGAACCGCAACTTCACAGAGAATCTACTAAAGACAATGAACATGATGACAGAGGTAGACATCCTCCTCATCAAGCAAATCGAACTGAAATATCTCACCAAGATCAAGCGGCTCTTCTATCAGCTAGCTGTAGAAGGTGCCAAGGCTCCCAACGTGAG
>ULKI01017728.1_pt1 | contig 15122 bp, 12 predicted proteins | sample 1951101 | NCBI WGS metagenome assembly ULKI01 (sample SAMEA4835495, study PRJEB28245) | human gut metagenome | biome: gut microbiome; material: fecal sample | place: Denmark | collected 2008
TGTTAGATTTAAACGGAAAAGTAGTTTTGATTACCGGTGGTACAGGCTCATTCGGTAACAAGTTTGTAGAGACAATCCTTCGTGATTATCCTAAGGTTAAGAAAATCGTAATTTATTCACGTGGAGAGTTGAAGCAGTATAATATGAAACAGAAGTATCCTGAGAAGGATTTCCCTATGCTTCGTTATCTCATTGGTGATGTCCGGGATGCTGCTCGCTTGAAAATGGCTTGTGATGGTGTTGATGTTATTATTCATGCAGCTGCAATCAAGCAGGTGGATACTGCTGAGTACAACCCACGTGAGTGCATCAAGACCAATGTTAATGGTGCGGTCAATGTTATCGATGCTGCTTTAGAGTGTGGCGTACATGATGTTGTTGCTCTTTCAACAGACAAGGCTTGTGCTCCTATCAACCTTTATGGTTCAACCAAGTTGACATCAGATAAACTGTTCACTGCAGCCAACAATATCAAGGGGTCCCGTGACATCCGTTTCTCTGTTGTTCGTTATGGTAATGTTATGGGCTCTCGTGGTTCTGTAATCCCATTCTTTATCAAGAAGCGTGATGATGGTGCAACTGAATTGCCAATCACCGATATGCGCATGACTCGTTTCAATATCTCTCTTCAAGAAGGTGTAGATTTAGTTATGTGGGCACTTGGCAATCACCTTGGTGGTGAAATCTTCATTCCAAAAATTCCATCTTATCGCATCTGTGATGTTGCTACAGCCATTGCTCCAAATTTGAAGCAGGTTGAGATTGGTATTCGCCCAGGAGAGAAACTTCATGAGGAGATGATTACCCCTACAGATTCTTTGAATACTATCGATATTGGCCAGTACTATGCTATCCTTCCTTCTGTATCTTTTGCTCATACTACAGAAGATTACTTGAAGCATTACAATGCTCATTTCGTAGAGCAGGGCTTCCATTTCAGTTCAGACAAAAATGATAACTGGGAGACAGTTGAGTCTTTGCGTGAGAAGTTTAAGAAGATTATTCCAGGTTTTGAAGTTAAGTAAGAAAATGGTAGAAACACCTATACCTTATGGACATCAGTATATCTCTGATGAAGATATACAAGCTGTAGTGGATGTCCTTAAGTCTGATTATTTGACATGCGGCCCTAAGATTCCTGAGTTTGAGGAAGCTTTCCGCCAGTATGTTGACAGCCCGGCTTATGCTGTGGCTGTTAGTAACGCTACAGCAGGCTTACACCTTGCAGCACATGCATTGGGTGTAAAACCAGGTGATAATGTTATTTGTACTCCTCTTACTTTTGCCTCGAGTGCAAATTGTATTCGATTCTGTGGGGGCAACGTAAAATTCTGTGATGTTGATCCTGATACTTATCTGATGGATTTGGATAAGTTGGAAGAGATTTTGAAGTCTTCTCCAAAGGGTACTTACAAAGGAATCGTATTTGTAGATTTTGCAGGATATCCTGGAGATATGGAGCGACTTCGCCAAATTGCAGATGAGTATGGTTGCTGGATTATCGAGGACGCTTGTCATGCCCCTGGTGGCTATTTCGTAGATAGTAAGGGCGACAAGGTTTATTGTGGTAACTGTAAATATGTAGACGCCACAGTATTCTCTTTCCATCCTGTTAAGCATATTACGACAGGTGAAGGCGGTATGGTTGTTACCAACCGCAAAGACCTTTATGAGAGTATGGCTTTGAATCGTACGCATGGTATTACCCATGAACCAGACCAAATGGAGAAGGTTGATGGCAGATGGTATTATGAGATGAAGGAACTTGGTTTCAATTATCGCCTTACCGATATACAGGCAGCTCTTGGTATTTCTCAGTTGAAACGTGCTCGCAAGAACGTAGAATTGCGTCGTGAGTTGGTAAAGAAGTATAATGAGGCTTTTGCCAATGTTGTGGGCATCAAGACACCTGTTGAGGCGGAGAATGTATATCATGCTTATCACCTTTACATTATACAGGTAGATAATCGTAAAGAATTGTATGATTATCTGCGTACTAAGGGCATTTATGCTCAGGTACTTTATTATCCGCTCCACTTGATGCCATACTACAAGCAGTTTGGCAACAAGGTTGGCGACCTTCCTGTTGTTGAAGACTACTACAAACACTGTCTGGCTCTTCCAATGTTCCCAACATTGACCGCCGAGCAACAACAGTATGTAATTGATAATGTAATAGAATTTATTAGCAAATAAAATGAGTAGTATTTGTATTATCCCTGCGCGTGCAGGTAGTAAGCGCATAATAAAGAAGAATATCAAGCCTTTTATGGGTAAGCCAATTATGGCTTACTCCATAGAGGCTGCTCTAAACTCAGGACTTTTTGACGTAGTCATGGTTTCCACTGATAGTGAAGAGTTTGCTAAAGTTGCACGTCTATATGGTGCTGAAGTCCCATTTATGCGTTCTGCGGAAACAGCTAATGATTTTGCATCAACTGCCGACGTGATAAATGAAGTCTTAGATAATTATCAAAATCAGAATCGCTCTTTCGATATTGTTAGTTGTATATATTCTACAGCACCATTTGTAACACCTGAGAGATTGAGAGAGGCGTATTCGCTTATAAAAAATGATATTGATTCTTCTTTTGCAGCTGTGGCCTATTCTTATCCTGTCCAGAGAAGTCTTCGCATGAAAGAAAACCGAATATTTATGGCTTATCCTGAATATGTGAATAGTCGCTCCCAGGATTTGGAGCCTTTCTACCATGATGCTGGTCAATTCTATTTTTCTACAGTAGAAGCATTTCGCAAGAACAATGATTTCTGGGGCGATAATACGACGGCAGTCATTCTGTCTGATTTGGAGGTTCAGGATTTGGATACCCAGACAGACTGGGAGTTGGCAGAGTTGAAATTTCAACGTTTGCATCGGTAATAATAAGGCAAATCTCAAAAATTTAGAGCATGATAAAATTTGCAAGTAGAAGTTCTGCGGTATTGTATAATTTCCTTGTATCTAACTCCCGGCAAGGCATATTCCTTATACCGGCAAACGTTTGTCCTGTTGTTCCTCTGACATTGAAAAAAGCAAATCAACCTTTTTGTTTCATAGATATAGACTCTACGCATGGAATGGACAAGGCTCTTTGTATGGAAAAGGTGAATCAACTTGCGCATGTAGCAGGTGTTCTGTATGTTAGCCCTTATGGCAAAGTTGTTGACAATGTGGATTTCTATGATCAAATCAAGGAAAAGCGTCCTGGCACTCTAATTATTGAAGATAATTGTTTATGTCAAATTGATACAAATTGCTTTACCCCCTCATATCAATCATCTGTGGATTTAGCTTTGTTTAGCACTGGCTATTCTAAGTATGTAGATGTTGGATATGGGGGGTGGGGTATTATTAATGATTCTCTACAATATCATTTGTCACCAATATCATTTGAAAGCAATGATCTCAAACTTCTTCAGAGTGAAATAAAGAACAGTTTTGCTTCTAAAATTAAGCTTAGATATGAAGGATATCATTGGTTAGATAATTCTGAATTAGAAGAACTGGATGCTTATCAGAATGAAGTTTTAGCGCAGATAGATATAATTAGTAAGCACAAGGCTGAAATTAATGATATATATAATTGCTTGATACCTTCTTCTCTAAAATGGGAGGTTGGGTATCAAGATTGGCGTTATATGTTGACCATTAAGTCGCATCGTGATATTCTTATCCAGCGAATATTCGATGCGGGTCTTTTTGTTGGAACTAACTATCCTTCTGTAACCAAACTCTTTAGTGACCAAATTTGTCCTTGTGCGGAAAAAGAAGATTCAGAGGTGCTAAACTTGTTTAATGATTTAAGGGTTGATAAATGTTTTGCGCAGAAATTATGTTTAGTAATTAATACCTGGTATAAGGAATATGAAGAAGATTTTCTTTAGGGCTGATGCCAATTCTGAAATTGGATATGGCCATTTCATCCGCATATTGGCTCTTGCCGATATGCTGAAACATGATTTCGAGTGTAAGTTCTTTACGGTATCTCCATCTGACTATCAAGTTCAGGAGATGCAACGAGTTTGCCCTTTTGAGGTATTGGATGAAGATGTGAAGTTTGAGCAGTTTCTTAGACGATTGAATGGTGATGAAATAGTTGTGTTAGATAATTATTTCTTTACACCTGAATATCAATTAAAGATAAGAATCAAAGGTTGTAAAGTTGTTTATGTGGGTGATTTTCCCAATGTGAATTATGTTGCGGATGTTGTGATTTCTCCTTTTCTATCTGATCGAGATAGATTGAGATGCGCTCCATATACTAAAGTCTACAGAGGATTGGATTGGGCATTACTAAGAAAACCTTTTCTACATTCTGATTGTTCACATAAGATAGATGGAACTTGGTTAATCTCTTTTGGTGGAACAGATTATTTGAATATGACAGAAAAATTCTTGGAGATACTTGATAAATCACAAGATGTTAGAAAAGTCACAGTTATCGTTGGCGATGCTTTTCGTTTTGTTGATAATTTGTGTAAATATTCAAAAGCTACAGTCAAAATGAATTTGTCGGCAGAAGAAATGTCACATGAAATGGAAATGGCAAAATATGCAATACTGCCTTGTAGTGGTGTGTGTGTCGAAGCCTTGGCATCTGGTTGTAGAATTGTCTCAGGATATTTTGTCGATAACCAAAAAGAATCCGCAGAACTTTGGGAAGAATTGGGATATATTTTAAATCTTGGTGATATGACGACTTACTCTAGTACAGATTTTATCCAAGATGTAAACAACTTACTGCCAGTGAAGGTTGATTTTTCACGCATTGTTACTAGATATATAAATCTTTTTAGAACATTGGCTTATAGAAATGCTTGATATTATCAGAACTCATTCGTTTCTTTATAAAAATATTCAATTTTGAATAAAGAGGAGCTGAATAAAATTTGTGAGGAAAGAAATGATACTGATATCTGAAAGTATATGGAGAGTGATGAAGTGTTCCTTTTTATTCACATCACAAATTTGTAGAATCCTTTAAAAATATAAAGATTTAAGGATAAGGTGAATTATTGTGTTTTTCAAGAGGTTAAGCTTATTGCGTCCCTATGTTTTACAGCGATTGACTGTATGAATATGGTATCTCTTTTTCTTCAACCTTTTAGCGAGTATGGAAGACGCTTGAAATTAGAGTTTTACGTTTATGTTTTATAATAGTTTTTTTTATTCTATTAGCGAACGTATCAAGCATGATAATGTAAAAAACAAAAACTCAATAAGATATGTGAATTCTCTATCTATGATAGAATAGCAAGTATCTTTATATGAGTATATATTCAAAGAAGTTTTTCTAAATAGAAACGTCTAGGAGTAACATCTGTCCAGTGTGGAAATGTTTTCTCTTGGTACGTTTCCATAAATAGTATACAGATGAAAAAAATAATGGTATTGGGTGCTGGTGAAATGCAAGTGCCTGTGATAAAAAAAATAAAACAACTGGGTTATCAGTCAATAGCCTTGGATTATGATGAGAATGCTATTGGGTTTAAATATGCTGATGTAAATTATGTAGTTAGTTCTACAGATGCAGAGAAAGTACTGGAGGTCGCCCGCAAGGAAAATGTAGATGCTCTTCTTACTACATCGGATTATCCTGTAAACGTTGTGGCGCAAGTCTCGGAAATCCTTGGCTTGACATCAATGTCAAAAGAGGTTGCGTGTATTTGTACGAATAAGTATCTTCAACGTAAAATCTTTAGCGATAGAGGTGTCAATGTTCCAAAGTTTCACTTGTTGTCTGATAACGAGTTGTGTACGGAAGCTTTTGAAGAGTATCCTTATATTGTAAAGCCTATTGATTCTTCTGCAAGTAGAGGAGTGAAAAAGGTCAATAACCAAGATGAGTTAAAGGAGGCTTTTGAGGAGGCAAAAGCATATTCTCGAACAGGTCAAGTTTTAATCGAGCAATTTATTGGAGGCAAAGAATTTAGTGTTGAAACTTTAACCCAGAATGGGAAAACTACAATTATCACTATCACAGAAAAGCTAGTGATTGGTGAGGAATATGGATATTTTGTAGAGGATACCCATGTTGAGCCTGCTAGAATTTCGATTTCAGATTGGCATCTTATAGAAAATGAGGTAATGAAGGCCTTGTCAGCAATCGAAGCGGATAGTTGTCCTTCCCATACGGAAGTGAAACTTTTTAATGGTGTTCCTTACATCATCGAAATGGCATGTAGACTGGGAGGAGATTATATAACCTCAGACCTTGTTCCTCTGTCTACTGGTGTTGATATGTTGGAAAATCTAGTTCATTTGTCTACAGGCGAACCTATTGATATTGAAAAGAAAATAGATAAAGTTTCCTGTGTCCAATTTCTAAATACGCATAATTATAATCGTTGTAAAGACTTTATTGCTTCTGGAAATGAACATATAAAGAGATATGAGGTAAAACCTTATAAAAAGGCAAGAATCGAAAATTCTTTGGAACGATTAGGGTATATAATCCTTCAGTGTGATGACTATTCGCAATTGGATGAAATTTTAAACCAAATTAAATGATTGAATAATGAATCAGAACAATAAGGTTATGATTGTTGCAGAAATGTCTGCAAATCATGGTGGTGATTTTAAAGTAGCGGTAGAGACAATAAAGGCTGCAAAGCGTGCTGGTGCCGATGCAATTAAACTTCAGACATATACGGCAGATACCATTACGTTAGATTCAGATAAGTCTGATTTCGTGATAAATGAAGGATCTATCTGGGACGGTAGGACTTTTCATGAATTATACGAGAAAGCTTACACTCCTTGGGAGTGGCATGAAGAATTGTTCCGTATAGCTAAGGAAGAAGGGCTTATATGTTTTTCTTCTCCATTTGATAAAACTGCAGTTGATTTGTTGGAGTCTTTAGATTGTCCTATTTATAAAGTGGCATCCTTTGAAATTATGGATACTCCATTGATTCAGTATATTGCTTCAAAACATAAGCCTGTAGTGTTAGCGACTGGTATCGCTACGGAAGAAGATATAAAGTTAGCTGTTAATGCTTGTAGAGAGGTTGGAAATGATGATATTACCTTGTTGAAGTGTACGTCAGCATATCCAGCTCCCATAGAAGAAGCTAATGTTTGCATGATAGATGACCTTGCTAAACGCTTTGGTGTAAAGTCTGGATTGTCAGATCACACAATAGGATCTATGGTTCCTGTGCTATCTGTAGCTTTTGGGGCAACGATGATAGAGAAGCATTTTATTCTTAATAAAGACGTTGCAAGCGAAGATGCTTCTTTTTCTATGGATGAAAAAGAATTCAAAGATATGGTAGAGAAGGTGAGACTGGCAGAAAAAGCCATAGGTCATGTCGATTATGAATTGACCAACAAGATGAAAGCTAGTCGTACAGGTTGTCGCTCTCTTTATGTTGCAGAAAATGTAAAAGCTGGTGAGTTCGTAACAGAGCAGAATGTTCGCTCAGTTCGTCCAGGCTATGGACTCCCTCCAAAGTTTTTACCAAAGCTGCTTGGTAAAAAATTTATTAAAGATGTAGAAAAAGGGGTTCGAATGAGCCTGGATTTGGTACAAGAATAAAACTTTTAATCATGGCAGAATTTGCGTTATGCTTGTCTGGTGGTGGTTATCGAGCTGCCATGTTTCACCTTGGCGTAATGACTTATTTGAATGAAATAAGGAGCACTGACGGAAGTAGGTTGTTAGACCATGTCCATACTATAACAAGTATTTCCGGAGGTGCTTTACCTGGTTTGCTCTATGTTGTAGGTGAAAAAGAAGGTAATGATAGAATAGAAACCTTCAGAACTTTATACCATCAATTGCGTGATAACAATTTAGGGAAAGTCTTAGTCAAACGATTTAATACAGAGTCTGCAAAAGGAAATAGTTTGATTAAGGTATTGGCAGATGTCTATGATGATATTTTCTTTCATGGTAAATTGTTCAAAGACATCTTGGAGTTTGTATCCTGGGATGGTTTTCATCATTTTGCGGCGGATGCTACTGATTTCGATTTAGGAAAACCTTTTAGATTTCAAGCAACTCCGGAAATAAATACTCCTGACCGAGCTGAACGTTTTGGGGTAGTTGGCAATTGGTTGCATAGAATTCCTTATGAAGATGCAAAGAATATTAGGCTTGCAGACATTATGGCAGCAACAAGTTGCTTTCCATTGGCATTTGAACCAATAGTTTATCCAGACGATTTTAAAGGAGGGGTCACTAATAACGAAAATAGTGGTACTTCATTTCTGTTGATGGATGGTGGACTGATTGATAATCATGGTATTGATCCCGTTATCCATGCAAAAGAACATTTGAGTCATATGGATAGAGAAATTGAAATTTATATCCTATCAGATGCAGTAAATGTAAACAATAAGAGGGACAATGAAACAAATAGTAATTCTACTTCTATTTCTCCCAGATGTATAAGTTATAGCTTGCTTATTTTATGTTTTGCTTTTCTATTCTTGGTTGTTTTGTTCTGGGATATGAAACCTTTTGTTTCAGGTGTTTTTCTAACATTAGGTGCTTTTTGTTTGATTTTGAGATTTATTCTGAAAAGATTGGTTGATTGGTCGTTCAAACAGATAGAAAAAGTAATAGGCTTTAAAATCATATATAAAGACTTTCTTTTGAAAAGTAGCTTCCGAAACATTAAAAAGTTCTTACTTGCTAGAGTTGGCACAATCTATAAGATGGTGGATATAATCATGATGGGTAATCTTAAGAAAAATTCAATTCGTAATCTAACAAGCGAGGAGGAAACTAATGATAAGGTTATATTGAATACCTTGCCTTTGTTTTGTATGGGTGACAAATGGAAGAAAATCTTGAGAAAGGCCTATATGGGTAAGAAATTTCTTGCACCATCAAGGAAGGTTCAAAAGAATACGGAAAAGGCGAATAGCATGAGTACGTCTTTGTGGTTTACTGAAGATGAGATAAAGCAAGAAGTACCGAAAGCGGTGTTGGCTTGTGGTCAATACACCATCTGTTATAATCTACTTCAGCAAGCTAGAAAGATTAATAAAAAGTTCACTGATAATACTACTCAGATGAATGAAGGGCAAAAACTATTAGTGGAGTTGGAGTCCGTTTTACAAGCAGATTGGATTCGATTTAATCAAAATCCTTTCTTTAAGTCTCAAACTTATATTGCATAGTTATGGAGAATTCATTTTTACGACTACGTGTATATAATACAGATGGTCATGGGGTAATGATGTCCTTATTTGATGAGGCAAGTTTTAAGGTTTTAGAGTCCAGGTATAGTGAATATAGCCTTAATAATTTGAATGACGAGATGACATTGGCTGGTTGTTCAACCATTGATTCTTTGACGATTTCAAATTGGGATGATTTTTATTGCTTAGGAACGGAACTGAAGCCGTTGCTTGACCAAACTCAGCCTACAGAGATAGATATACCGGCTTATCTGCCAGAAACAGATAATGGTAAGGAGTGTAAAAAGATAATAAATGTCTTTTGTAATGACTCATTGTTTGCGTCTAAGTTTGAGGCAGGTCCAAAAACATTGATAAATCCTACAGAATTGGAAGATAAAGAATACTCTGATATAATTCTTGGTCCTCGCCAGAAATATCAAGATGCTAAAAATAATTCTGTAGTAAAATTATATTGGACTGGTCGTTTTACGATACTTAACACGAGTTTATGTATGGTAGCTGATTGTGCTAAAGATTTAGAAGAATTATTGGAAGGAAAACCATTAGATGTTTTAATATTATCTTCTACAGATGGGGACAATGAGTTCCTGGAAAATTCGTTTCTTGAACGTTTTGCCCCAGCTTGTATCCTAATAGCAGGCAAAAAAAATTCTCTTTATCTAAAGAAAGATGGAAGTGCAGAAAAACGTGGAATTCATACATTACACTTAGAATCTGGTGATATTGTGTTGTATAGTGGCTTTTACAAAAAAAATAGTAATGTATCACAAGGTGATGATACTGTTGGTGCAGATGGACAATATGCAATAACAGAATTATCAAGTTAGGTTCTTGGCTTGACATCGGTAGTCATGAGGAATATAAAAAAGCGAATGAGTTTGTGAAGCATATTAAAAGCAATCTGCTTGATTATCTGTGTGACTATTGGATTAATATAAAAAAATATGAAAAAGAAGTCTTTAAAAGAAAAAACCATATATGGGGCTGGGTGGAGTTTTGCGGATAATATATTAGGACAAGGAATCACATTTCTTACTGGATTAATCTTAGCAAGGCTATTAAGTCCTTCTGAATATGGACTAATTGGTATAATAACAATTTTTATTAATATATTCAATGCGATTGTTGATAGTGGTTTCTCTAGTGCTTTAATAAGAGACAATAATTCCGATGATGATGATTATGGAACAATGTTCATTGTAAATATGGGATTATCATTTGTTCTCTTTGACATTTTATTCTTTGCAGCTCCTATAATTAGTGATTTTTTTCATTCTTCTGAATTAATCCCTTTATGTCGGGTAATGGGTATTGTTGTTATTATAAATGCTACAGCTATAATACAAAATACTTATCTTACAAAGCAGCTTGATTTTAAAACTAAGACAAAAGCGTCATTTTTGTCGAGTGTGATTAGTGGAATTGTCGGAATCATTCTTGCATATATTGGTTTTGGAGTATGGGCTCTAGTCATTCAGCAAATTGTTCGTCAGTTACTAAATAGTATTTTATTGTGGTATCTTTCTAATTATATAGTTCATCTAAATTTTTCGCTAGAGAAATTTAAAGGAATGTGGAACTTTGGTTGGAAAATTCTAGTTAGTTCAATTGTTCATACGGTATGGTGTGAATTAACACAGATTGTTATTGGAAGGTTTTATAGCCCAACAACATTAGGTTATTATACTCGTTCCAACCAATTCAGTTGTATTTTTTCTTCAAATTTGACATCTGTAGTTCAAAGAGTTAGTTATCCTGCGTTAAGTAAAATTCAGGATGATGAGTTGAAGTTAAAGATGGTATATGTAAAAATTATAAGAAAGACCATGTTCATTACTTTTGTTTTGATGGTAGGAATGGCAGCTTGTGCTAAGTCGATAGTATTGAGTCTATTAGGAGAAAAGTGGATATGCTCTATACCTTTTCTTAGGTTGTTGTGTATATCTATGATGTTGTATCCATTAAATGCTCTGAATTTAACTATGCTAGAAGTCAAAGGCCGAAGTGATTTATATTTAAGAGTAGAAATAGCAAAGAAAATAATATTATTAATGCCTATAGCAGTTGGAATTCTTATTGATATATATTGGATGTTAATAGCCAATATTATATGTTCAATCTTTTGTTATTTTATCAATGCCTATTACTCTGGCAGGTTAATTAATTATTCAATTATTGACCAAGTTAAAGATTTAGCTCCTTCTATGAATCTCGCTTTATTTTTAGGGGGAACTTTATTTTGTATTGATAGTATACTTGAGATTTCTCCTATTTTATTATTGGCGATAGAGTTCGTTGTTGGAGTTATATTTGTTTTTGCTATATCAAATCTATTGAAATTGGAAGATTTTTTTGCTATTAAACAAATAGTGGGTAAGTTTCATTTTCTCAAAACAAAAAACTGATTGTTTTGATTTAAGTATTCTTAATTCGTAATTTAAATAAAAGTTATGTTAATAAATTCTTTGTTAGTGAACTATAATCGGTTTAATTCTACTCAGGAGATAATTAACTGGATAGAAAAGCGTAATCGTGAAGTTAATGTTGTTGTCAAAAAGATCCCTTTTTGTCAGCTTGAACAGTGGCACTCGGATCCTGATGGATCTCTGCATCATGATTCTGGTCGTTTCTTTTCTATTGTTGGTGTTGATGTTAAAACGGATTATGGAACATGTAATCATTGGCAACAACCAATAATAAATCAGCCAGAGGTTGGGTATCTTGGTATTTTAACTAAAGAATTTGATGGTGTATTGTATTTTCTTATGCAAGCCAAAATTGAACCAGGCAATGTAAATTGCGTTCAAATTTCTCCAACTCTTCAAGCAACAAAAAGCAATTATTTGCAAATACATTCTGGTAAAGCACCTAATTATTTAAGCTATTTTTTGAATGCCAAGCCAGAAAATGTGGTTTTAGATCAGTTGCAGTCAGAACAAGGTGCTCGATTTTTAAGAAAGCGCAATAGAAATATAATTATTAAAGTTGATGAAGATGTAGAAGTTTTGCCAGATTATCGCTGGATGACATTAGGGCAGATTAAAGAACTTATGCATTTTGACAATCTTGTGAATATGGATACTCGAACTGTTCTTTCTGGGCTTAAAATTTCTGATTATGTATCACCTCTTGATGACTTGAATGGCTTGTCCGATTTGGGTAAGGGATGGTTGCTGTCTTCAACTACAAATCATGCCTATCGATCTATGCGCGAACATCTGTCTTGGTTAAGTAATTTGAAAGCCAAATATGAATTGCACGTTTCTCCATGTTCTATTAACAGTATGATAGATTGGAGAAAAAATGATAATGAAATTATTCGTGATGACAACAAATACTTTAAAATTATAGGCGTAAACGTTACTATTAGTAATCGTGAAGTTGCAAAATGGTGCCAGCCATTAGTTCAGCCAATGCAGGATGGATTGTGTGCATTCATTGTTAAGAAGATAAATGGTATTTACCATTTTTTGATTCAGGCAAAGCTTGAATGTGGTAATTTTGATGTGATGGAATTAGCTCCCAGCGTTCAGTGTTTAACAGGAAATGTTCCCAATGATAAGTCTCTTCGTCCTGATTTCTATGATTATGTTGTTAATGCTCCTAGAAATCGAGTCTTGATAGATGCATTTCAGTCAGAAGAAGGTGGACGGTTTTACCACGAACAAAATCGTAACCTTTTGGTAGAGGCAGAAGATGACTTCCCATTGGAGGTTCCTGAAAGATTTACATGGATGACTCTCAATCAGATATATGATTTTCTTCGCTTTAATAACTATTTAAATATCCAGTCACGTAGTATTATCTCAGCATTAAAGTATAAAAAATAATTATGGAAAAAGTAATTAAAGTTGGAGTTTTAGGATGCGCTAATATAGCGGTACGCTCTGTTATACCTGCATTCCAGAATAATCCTCGGTTTAAAATCGAAGCTATAGCTAGTCGCAATTTATCCAAGGTTAATCCTGTTGCAGAACAATATAAATGTAAAGCATACTCGAATTATGATTCTTTGTTGTCTGATAGTAATGTCAACTTAGTTTATTGCCCACTTCCAACAGGTCTCCATTATGAGTGGGTAATGAAAGCCTTGTCTCATGGTAAGCATGTATTATGTGAAAAGTCTCTCGGAGTAGACAGTGATGAGGTGAGTCAAATGGTAGATTTAGCAAGAAAGAACAATTTACTGTTAATGGAGAATTTTCAGTTTAGATTTCATTCTCAGACTCAATGGGTTCGAGATTATATCTCTTCGGGTAAGCTGGGTGAATTACGTTGCTTTAGAAGTCAATTTGGTTTTCCTCCTTTTCAAGATACATCGAATATCAGATACAAGCCAGAGTTAGGAGGTGGAGCCTTGTTGGATGCAGGTGCTTATACTCTTAAAAGTACTAGAATTATTTTACCTGATGAAAATTTTCAAGTAAAAGCAGCAACTATGATAACTCCTGAAAGCTATGATGTTGATATATATGGAGGTATTTTTATGGAAAGTCAAAATGGTGTTATAGCTGAATTGGCTTATGGCTTTGATAATTTTTATCAATGTGGCTACGAGATTTGGGGAAGCAAGGCGAAATTGTCTGCTTTGAGAGCATATACAGCACCTCCTTCTTTAGAGCCAATAATTGTCATAGAAACGCCTAATGAAGGGCGTCGTGAAATTAAACTCCCTTCATGTGATCATTTTTATGAGATGACAAATCGTGTTGCAGATTTGTTAAGTATTGGAGATTTTGAAGAAGAATATTTACAGAACATAATACAGTCTAATTATATAACAAAAGTAAAAACAATAAGTTATGGAAAATAAGAATATATATGTAACACAGCCAACATTGGCACCTTTAGAGGATGTAACAGAGTTAATGAAAGGAATTTGGAAGTCTGGCGTTATGACACACAATGGTCCTTTAGTTCAACGTTTAGAAAAAGAAGTTGGTGAATATTTAGGAACCCCTAATATTGTGTCATGTGTAAATGGAACAATGGCTTTACAAATGGCAATTAGAGCTTTGGAACTGAAAGGTGAGATTATTACAACTCCATTTACTTTTATTGCCACTAGCAATGCTATATTATGGGAACACTGCACACCCGTCTTTGTTGATATCGATCCTGAGACTTTCAATATAGACCCTAAGAAGATAGAAGAGAAAATTACCTATCATACGGTAGCTATTATGCCAGTCCATGTTTTTGGTAATGCATGTGATATTGATGCGATTGAAGCAATAGCTAAAGAGCACAATTTAAAGGTTATTTATGATGCAGCACATGCTGTAGGCGTAAAGTATAAGGGGCAGTCTATTTTTAATTATGGAGATATTTCTTGTACAAGTTTCCATGCAACAAAGATGTTGAATACTACAGAAGGTGGAGCATGCTTTACTTTGAACAAAGAATTGGATGCTAAATTGAGACGTATCCGCTTCTTTGGCTTTGAGAATCATACTGATATCGTGGAGGATGGAACTAATGCAAAAATGACCGAGGTCCATGCAGCTGTTGGTCTTGCAAATTTGAAGTATTTAGACAAGGCATTAACAGATAGAAAGGAGAAGTATTTTTATTATAAAAAGAAACTTTCTGCTAACTTTTCTCTTTCTTTCCAGAAAATCAACGAGGATTGTAACTATAGTTATTTTCCTGTCGTATTTCGATGTGAAGCAGATTTATTAAAAGTAGTTAAGGCGTTGAATGACCAAAATATTTATCCTCGTAGATATTTTTATCCTTCAATTAATACGTTCAATAAATTGTTTCCATTTGTTAGCATGCCAATTTCTGAGAATATAGCCCGCCGTATTCTATGTTTGCCTCTATATTATACGTTGTCAATGAATGATATGGATAGAATCATTTTAATAATTCTTAATAATTTAAAATAATGGCTCAAACATCTTTTTATACAGATAAAGAACTAAAATCTCTTGGTTTTAAGAAAGTTGGGATAGACTGCAAA
>ULKI01007103.1_pt1 | contig 13770 bp, 13 predicted proteins | sample 1951101 | NCBI WGS metagenome assembly ULKI01 (sample SAMEA4835495, study PRJEB28245) | human gut metagenome | biome: gut microbiome; material: fecal sample | place: Denmark | collected 2008
GCGCCTGCAGTATCAGGCGCCCCGTCAGCAGGGCCACCAGCATCATCAGCACCATCCTCACGTACAGCATCATCGTGTTGCGCGCCAGTCGCCGGCTTCGCGTTGTAGTTTCCGCAGTATCCATGTATTTGTTCTGTTTTTCCATTTCGTCCTGCCGCCGCTCCCTCCCGGGCCGGCCGCAGTCCTCTTTGAAAACTAATTCCTACCCTATTTTATAATTAAAGATAACCATACCACTTTCTCCAAATAAGATGGAATAAACTATAAAAAGGATTCGATACCACTTCATAAGGATAATACCTCATTAATTTCATATTACTACAAAATAAACGCAAACCACGTTGAAAATGAGTTTCATTTTTCACTATACATGTCTCTTCATAACGACAAAAATTTCCTCCTCTAACTATTTCCGCTAAAACGACTTTTCCACTTTCTATATTGGGAGGGACTATAAAAAACTTCTCTTCTAACCCAAAAACCACTTGCTCAACATACATTATAGCCTTTGCAAATTCCAACAACTTTAAATCTCTATATACTTGAATTATTTTAAGCTTAATATCCTCTTCAAAGCCCCCTTTCAGGCAATAATAAGAATCCATTAATTGACGTAAACCAATTCCTTCACCTATTAAATGCCTAAATATATGAACTAATAAAAATATTGCATTAAAATAAGCATTTGGAACTGAAATTTTCTCATTAGTATACGGCAATATGACCCTATTATCTATCTGTATTTCTTTTTGTTGAGAAAAAAACTTTTGCAAACGGATACACGATTTATAATAGCGCATTAACGAAGGAGTAAAATGAACTTCAACTCTGGTTCTTCCTTTAAAAATAAATGCAGCATGATGAAAACTAATTTTCAATCCATAATTATAATTTTTCTGCAGATAATGTATTATATATTTTTTATCTCCATAAACCCAAAGATCTATATCTCCCGACATTCGCAAATCAGGTTCTGGATAAGATAAAGCAATACCTTGCCCCTTAAGAAGGACAGAAAAGAAACCATCTTTTTTCAAAAGCCTTATAATTTCTGTAGAATCAAGGTTTAAAATTTGATTTTGCTTTTTTATCCTTATAGTACTCGCATACCATTGCATTAGCAATGCCCGACATGGTCGCTGTTCCTTAGGTAATCGCATTACAGATGAAAACAAGACTCCAATCAATGTATGTGCATAAGCCAATTTATACAATGATTTCCATTCTTCATCATTTGGTATTCTAGATAACTCTGTTCTAGAAGAAGAATATATCTGTATTAATTCAAAAAATAAATCCATATTATGTTCCTAATAAAAAATCATAGATATACAAATGACTTTTTACAACATCTTTAATTGAAAAATTCTTCTCTGCTAAAGCTCTTGAATTTTTTCCATATTCTAAACGTAAAACGCTATTATTTAATAAAGACTTTAAAGCTTCTTCTATTGGAAGAACTTGTTTAGGGGGAACTAGAATTCCATTGAATTTATTTATTACACATTCTTTACATCCTGGAACATCTGTAGTTACAATAGGCCTTCCGACTGCACAAGCTTCTATTAAAGATTTAGGTAACCCTTCTCGATAACTCGGTAAACACACAATATCAGAATTTGCATAAATATCCTTCATCTTTTTCTGAAATCCAATCCATTCTAAATATCCAGGAACAAGCATTTTCGACAAATCTGATTCATTTAAAACACTGGGATTCTCCACATCACAATTTCCTGCTAATATAAATAATACTCTGTCTTCATAAAGAGAACGCAAATTATGAGCTGCAGAAATAAATTCAAGCACCCCTTTATCTTTTAATATTCTAGCAGGAAATAATACTTGTAACTTTTCCTTTTGAATAGGAGGAACATATGCATATTCCGTCAGATTAACGCCAGAACCTTTTATCAAAAATACTTGAGAATCTGGAACAAGATGCATTCTACGAATAAAATCTTGGTCATCTGGATTTTGAAGAATAAAAGCATAAGAATTTTTTTTAAGTACAAAACACATAACATTTTTCATAAGCGTTTGTAGTATACCACGACGACCTGCAGTAAAAACATATCCCATACCGCTAATAGCATTTACGACATGCGAAAAACATGCCATTCGAGCAGCAAGACTTCCCAACAATACAGATTTTATAGTCACATGATGTATTACATCTGGTTTTATTCTTCTATAAGCTTTCCATAAAAGATATACACATTTCATCTCATGAAAAGGATTTGTTCCAGAACGTTCAAAAGGTATATTTATAAAGTTTATACCTTTTGATTCAATTTCATCTTTTCTACCTGTATCTTTTGTTAAAAGCCAGACTTTATCACCACGTTCTATTGCAGCTAATGCTATAGGCAATCTATGGGAAAGAAAAAACCAATCAGAATTGGTTACGATAACTAATTTCATACCGATAAACTCAATTATTTTGCCCTTCCAATAAAGCTAATTTAATATTATTCACAAAACTTCCTATATCACGTTTGGCCAATTCTTCATTAAAGAAATTGCGACACTCTTTATTATCATTCTTATAACAATCTAAGATAGAATTCAAAATTGCTTTCTCATCATTTGTTTCACATACATATAAACCTTTGATATTCTCAATTCCTCCTGCACAACAAGTACTCACTACATTATTATTTTGTGACATCATCTGCAATAAAACATTAGGAAAGCCTTCTATACGAGAAGAAACTACACATATTTCGGCTTGACGAAAATATGGATATACATTATCTACAAAACCATATAAATGAACAAAATCCTTAATTTGTAAATTTTCGACTAATTGCTGCAATTTAATTCTTTCAGTGCCATCACCTAAAATCAACAAATGAAAATGAGGATATATTTTTCGAAATTCAGAAAAAGCTTTAATTAATAAATCAAATCCTTTTTCTGGGATATAACGACCTGCCGCAACAATATAAGGAGAATAATTACAAATATCTATTTGTTCTTGTTCTAATTTTCTAATTTTCTCTATACTTATAGGATTCGGTATAACACATACTTTCATATAGTTCATTAACCAAGATTGATGACTTAATAACGAATCCTTCATAAAATCAGTCTGACAAATAAGCAAATTTACTGCAGGATATCCTAGATAATAGAGCAAACGCATCCTCATCAATTTAAGCCCCGAAAAACGATTAAAAATAGATGTACTTTCTCTTGCTAGCATTTTTTTTACTTTCAATAGCCCAATTCTTCTCATAATGCCAAGCCAAGATGTATGAAACACTAAAGAAGTAAAAGAATAATCATACATTATGTTTCTATGCACTATAAACCAATATAATAGATGAAACATACGGGTAAACTTCCCCCCTCTTGCATAATATAAACATAAATTAGGATTTAAAGAATCCCACCCGCCATATCTGACAGGACTAAAAAATAACACATCTACTTGATTTCCATGTTCTAACCAAAAACGACTTAAATTATACATAATCTCTTCAGCACCACCTGCATGAGAATCATCACGATGCAAAAATATCAGGATCTTTTTCATAACTTCATGTAATCTTTAAAAGAAGATATGCATTCTATAATTTTCTTGTCCTTTGAAATAAAATCACTTTCTGAAACATATGTTTCTAAACATCTCCTTATATAAGAAGCTGTAGTGCCTATTATTTTAGCAGGATTTCCAGCCACTATATACCCAGATGTTATAGACTTAGTTACAATACTGCCAGCTCCTATTATAACATTATCATCAATGCATACACCTGGCATTATTATACTATTTATACCAATAAAAACATTATTCCCGACAACAATAGGCGCATAATAATATCTACGACCTTTTTCATCCTTTGCTAAACAAGCACTCCCATCATGAGTTACAAAATTAACGCCACTCGTTATTGTACAATTGTCTCCTATTTTTATCAAGTATGGTTCACTTCCGAATTCGACACGCCTACTACATCTTCCTCCATTCCCCCATTTAACACCAATATATTTAGCATAAGAAATCGGAGACATAACCAAACGCAATATCTTTAAAACAATTTTTCTAATCATCGAATAATACCCTTAAAATTCCAATATAACAAATTAAATATTTTATCTATAAGTTTTTTCCTACTATGACTACCCTTAATCTGATTTATTGATATTACAGATTTACAATGCTTTTTTAATCCTCGCTCTAAAATTTGAAAATCTTTTAAATTCATAGTACTTGGATGAAGACAAATCGTCCATATTCCAAATGGAATTATGTTCTGAAAAGAAGAAAATTGCTGAGGTAACCATAAAAAACCAAAATCTTGATAGGGAAAAACAGCAATTCCATCACTAATTATGGAAATCGATGTATGTTTTTTTAATGCAATAAGAGTATTTTCATCAAAAGTATGAGAAGGAGCAACCCACACAACAGGTTCTAACTCATGTTTTCGAAAAACATCTATTCCTTTTTTAATTTTTTCCTCTTGCACATCCAAAGGAAGTCCTGCAAATTCACTTTTTCTGTTTTTGGGAACCAAACCACCATTAGTAGTTACATAACAATGATCATAGCCATGTAATGCAATTTCCCACCCTTTAGATTTCCATCTTTTTACAATTTCCCAAAAATCAGGATTAAATTCAGAAATACATTGTTTCCTATCTAAATTATTAGGTATCACTGCCACAATTGGACGCACGCCATACTTATCAAGAATAAATTCTATTTTATTCCAATTCTCTTTATGCATTGTAGGACATGCATCATCCAACCGAATTAAGAACTTTGCATCCATCTTATATTACATATTAGATTTCCACATTTTGCAATGTTATCTTTTATATCACAAAACTTGTTCTACCATCCAACCACAAAAGTCAAAATGATCACCAGCATGCCATTTTAAATCTTTTGTCCAAAAACCTTCACAATTATCATAGGCCGCAACTGCATATCCATAACTAATCTCTACAATTAATGGATTATTTTCAGAATTAAAAACAAAATCATAAGCAATACTTTGTGCATTTAATTTTTCATTTACTTCAAATGCGATTTGTACACAACGAACATCAATTTGCCCTTTATCATATATAATCCTTCCACCTCCAGAAGCCCTAAAATCATTTTCTCTACAAAGTCTTTTTAAGGCAAACGCTTTATCACCTATCACAACGATCCTTATATCGAATTTATTTTGAGGAATAAAATCCTGAAAATAAACATACCCCTTTTCTCTTGGATACATTTTTACAAATTCCGTAGGAATAAACAATCTGGCAAATCCCTTGCAAACATCTATAAAATTACCTCTTCCATGTTTAAATTTATTAAACCTATAACGAAGCACATTAAATCCATCTACTTGCAAAAAACCACGTCCAAATGCTTTATGAACTAATTTACGCGCTTGAGCTTTAGTACGAACCAATTTTACATTATCAGCTCCTGCCCCACCTCTTAATTTAAAAACCTTTGGAAAAGTTGTATGGTCAATCCAATCATTGGCATCTTGCTTTGTATAAAAAACATACGAAGGGACCAATGGAGCGTGAACAGCTTCCAATAAGTATTTCTGACCGACTTTATCATCAAAATGCCAGGTCGTATCAAAATTTGGAAAAACCTTTAATCCTTTTTTCTGTAAAGAATATAACAATTGCTTTGCAAACAATCGATCCTTATAATTTGCATGGTGATGATGCCACATAAAGGCAGAACAATCACGTACCTGCTCAACAATGTCATTATCATATGCATTTACTATTTTATACGGGATACTATGGGATTTACAATAATTAATCCAACGTTCAGAAAAACCACCTAATCTGTTATGAATCGCTACCTTTTGCATATTGAATTTCTTATTAATAAATTTGCACTATTACACAATTATCTACTATTTAAAAATATACATTACTAAATAAACCAAATACAAGCCACAAATTAAAACTACAGAATGCCATATATACAATCTATGCTGTTTTTGTGATAATCGAGTTATATAATACACAAATGTTGCATATACAATAGGATAAAAACACATTAATCTCCTCACTAATATTTCTGATGTATTTAGGAATAAATATAAAACAAAAATCCCCAAAAGAATCTTCAAATGAAAAGGAAGTAATGGCCTATTTTTTGTACGCAAACAACGAATTATGACATACCACACATATGTCCAATATAATGGGCTTATCATTCTTGCAAAGGCTACAATATATTGACTTGTGGTCTCCGCATAAGGGAAACTACTCCAACATGGTAAAGGCTGCAACTGAGAATACACCATCACAGCAAGTTCCTTGAATCCTACAGGTAATCTATATAGAATACCTATTAACCCTCCACTATTATCCACCGTAGATTGCTTATAATCACTATAATCCTCCATACTTTGACTGATTAGCCCAACCTGATTCAAAAGCATTCTAAATGAGATTGCAATACAACACAAAATTAAAATTCTTGCTAAAATTATTTTCCACTTCTCATATGAACTAGTTGAAGAAACAAACGTAAACATAAGTATCATACACAAACAAAAAAGTCCGTTTTCAAATCTAAATTCCATTAATACAATAGAAGCTAGTACCTGTAAAAACAATTTTGTAAAAGAGAAATTTCCATGCATCAATACTAGTATATACAATGTAATTAAGGATATATGAATATCTCGTAATATCCATGCGGAATTTGGAAATATGCATGAAAGTATTGCATAAGTAAGAGCAAAATTATATGCATTCTTTTCATTTGTATAATACAACAATAACCTATACAATAATAATATAATTAAAGATGAAAATAACGATGTACAAATCATTTGTAACATCATACTATTCCCATCAAAAAAATGTTTGCCTATATAACCTACAACACCAAAAAGGAAATATGCGCCCTCATTATCTCCATTTACCCTATCGACAAAACACGCTTTCCATATTTGAGACAATGAAAAACTATCTGCCAATTTATCGGAGAGATTATAAAACTTCCATTGATCAGAATGTGAAAATAAGAAATTCTCTCCTTCATTTGAAAGTGACGCAATTATTGCATATAATCCATATATCAATGCAACAGAAAACCATAAACGATAAACATACTTCTTTTCTGTCTTTTTCTCAAAAAAAGTTATTCTAAGAAAAAAGACCATTAAAAAGAAACATATATATAGGAAAATATAAAACATACAATTTATTTATTGTTCACAACATTACTAATCAAAGATTCCCACTTATTTACAATATTTTCTTTCGAAAATCTTTGCATATGATTTATTGCATTCGAAGAAAGTTTTTCACGTAACTCTTTATTTTCAATTAATCTTGATAACTGTTTTGCAAACATCTCTTCATCATTATCCGGCACAAGAATTCCATCAATATCTTTATTTATTATTTCTCGAGGACCAGCCTCACAATCAAAGCTAATACAAGTACAACCTTGTGACATTGCCTCCACTAGAACTAATGAAAATCCTTCAATTCTACTCGTTAAAGCAAAAATGGGATATTTTCTCATCAAATTTTTAATGTCATTACTTGCTCCTAATAATTTAATTTTATCAGATAGACCAGATTCCTCTATTAGATTTTTTACATAATTCATATTCTTTTCATTTCCACCTCCAATTATATCGACATGCCAATCAGGATAATTTTTGGCCAATTTCCCCCAAATTCTAATCAAACGATCAAAGCCCTTGATTTCATACCGATCTATACTTCCACATGCCATTATCCCCTTTATTCTTTCATGACTATTATCCTGTAATACATCAAAACTTACAGGATTAGGCATTACAACTTTATGCTTTAGACGTTTGCCTATAAAATCATAATCTCTTCGTGTTAATACCGTAACAACTGTTGCCAACTTATTAATCCAAAATCTCTTTATATATTCAGAGAAGCTGCAATCCTTCAAATTATGAAAACAGGCATGTTCAGAAGATATAATAGGCACTTTCATTCCTATAAGAGAAATCAACACCTTATAAGTCAATCCATACATAAATGAAATAATCACATCTGGTGATTCTTCTCTTACTATACTCCTAATATGTTTATGCAACGCCAGCTTTTGAAAAAATCCTTTCAAATTCCTTATATTTTCATATAAATCGCGAATACAAATTTGTTCTCTTATTTCATAAGCTAATGGAGATTGAATATCCGTCACGATAGTTATCTGATACCCTCTTGCAGACAATTCATTTGCAAGTATTGACATAACACGTTCTGCCCCCCCCTGATTTAAGGTTCTAATAAAACACAATATTTTCATTTCCTACAAGTTGAAATAATAATTAGCTTTTACGAATTATTGCATAATACAAATATCTTTTTTCCTTTCCATTAAAAGCAATTATAAATATAATTGAAGCTGTTAATATAAAAGAACATATTAAATGAAAAATAAGAGATATAGGAAGCATTCTTATGAAGTAATTCACAAAAAAAGAAATTAACAATAACATAAATCCCCTTCCTAAAACAACTTGCTCATAACCCTTAAATATAACTCTATTATATTTTCTTGCTAAAAAAAGTATCAACAATAAATTAAATAACTCAACAATTCCCATAACAACAAATGCCGTATATGCAGGAAAATTAATCTTAAACAAAATATAAGTAAATATTAAAGGTAAAGAAAACATTACAGTTTCTATCAACTGATAAGTTTTGAGTTCTCCATAAGCTTTAAAAAAAATATCTATAGGACCATGCAAACTACGTACCATCATATAAATTAATAATGCCTTTATAAAAACAGAAGCGTCATTTGGCAATACAGTTAACCACAAGCTTAAAATTTCATTTGTATAAAAAAATGTAGGCATAGCAAATAAAATAAATAAAGCAAAAAGAACTCTACTTGATAAAAATAATAATTGATGAAACCGTGTATAGTCAGATTGCCCATAACTTTGTACCAACTGAGGTTGTACGGCAATCTGCATATTAGATAGAAACATCATTACCGCATTTCGAACCTGATATGCTATAGCCCTAGCAGCATTTAATACGACTCCTCCAAAAATATTTAACAGAAAATTAATTCCCTCATTAACAAGAGAGTACATAAAATTTCCAAAGAAATTCCAGCCAGAAAATGTTAACATTTTCTGGAGAAGATTCCTATCAATCGAAATACGCTGTATTTTTACCCCTATAACTTTTGTACAATAAATTATATATCCTGTCGAATTAGCTATTGCAACTATAAATAATAAAGCCGAATACAAAATTAACCTATCAACTGATGCATACGATAACAAATAAAGAATGCCAAGTTTCATAATAGCTTCAATTATTGAGATATAGGAATAAAAGCGCATTTGTTCGTATGCAATTATCACTGCATCAAAACTTATATTAAAAATAGTTATTAAACTTGTTGCTACAGAAAATTGAAACACAATATTGGCTGCAAAAATACGAGCCTCTGGAATATTCAATTTATATTTAAGAAAACATACTCCAAGGATTTCTGCAACTATAAAGAATAAGACACAAATCAAACCATTTACATATAAACTTGTGCCAAAAATTTTTTTTACTTGTCCTTCATTGTGTTCACCTATTGCTATATTTAAAAAACGTTGTGTAGAAGTTGCAAAAATACTCCTTAATGAGGATAACATTGCTACAATACCTCCAACAACATTATAGATCCCAAAATCATTTATTCCTAATTTTTCCAACAATATTCGCGACGTATAAAAAGATATAAATAACAATAATAACATTCGAAAATAAAGGAAGCCAGTATTCTTAATTATTCTCTTATTATTTTTTTCCATTCTTATTTTATATTTTTTTACACTTCATTCCACACGCTGAGTCACCAAGTATTAAACAAGCATGTTACACTACAGTATAAATAACTATATACCATAATGTAACATGCAGAACTAATAATTTTTTTACAATCTACCGTCAATAATTTGTCGATTAAGAAATCCTTTCACATCAAAAATTACATGAAATGAAGTTTTTCTATTGTGAATAGCAATTTTCATAAATAACAATTTATAAATAGCCGCTATATAGTTAGTATTTTTTTTATTTTAGCAGGATTTCCTTGAATTAAAGGATTTGGAGGAAAATGTCCTTTTACAATACTTCCTGCAGATACAACACAATTGTCTCCAATAATAGTATCCTTTAGTATGACTGAGTTTATTCCTATCCATACATTATTTCCAATTAATATAGGATGGGGGGGGGGGGGTCCCTTCCTATTGTTCTATTAACAGAATAAATCTCATGTCCATTAGAATCAATGATATTCGTCCCTGCTGCTATTACGCAATTTTCCCCAATACTAACACAGGTTTGTGCATGTATATAAGTTCCATTGATCCTGCTATTTGATCCTATTTCAATATTGGCACCTTTTTTATCTGCAAGCAAAACTGTTCCGAAAGGCATACCACAATGGTAGCCTCTCGGTTCAGATCTTAAATAAACATTAATACCTGTTTTAATATTTGCTCCTTTGGATATATAAACTTTTGTTCTTTTGTCTAATTTTGTAGAAAAAGAAAGATTTCCACCATTCATGTTTATGAAATAAATCCGAAGAACATTTAACAAACAGAATATCTTATGCTTAACCTTGCTATTTATAAACATTACAATCTACCGTCAATTAAATTTCTATCCATAAAACCTTTAACATCAAAGAGTACATGGTTCTGCTTTACAAGATTCAGTATATCAATAGTCTTGAATTCATTATGAGCTACAGCTAAAATTGCAGCATCATATTTTTCTGCCGGCAACTGGTCTGTAACCTCTATACCATATTCACGACGTACGATTTCAGGATTAGCCCAAGGATCATAAACTGTAATATTAAGATTGTATTCTTTCAAGGCATTGTAAATATCAATAACCTTCGTATTACGGACATCCGGACAATTCTCTTTAAAAGTAAAACCTAAAATGAGGATATTGGAATGCAACACCTGAATGCCTTTCTTCAGCATATGCTTAATGGTCTCTGTGGCTACATATTCTCCCATGCCGTCGTTCATACGACGACCAGCCAATATGATTTCAGGATTATAACCATGACGCTGGGCGCATTGAGCCAAATAATAAGGATCCACACCTATGCAATGACCTCCCACCAATCCGGGCTTGAAAGGCAAGAAATTCCATTTCGTAGAAGCAGCCTCCAACACATCCTGCGTATCTATACCCATCTTGGTAAAGATCTTAGACAATTCATTAACAAAGGCTATATTGATATCACGCTGTGAGTTTTCAATAACCTTTGCTGCCTCAGCTACTTTTATACTAGGAGCAAGGTGAGTTCCTGCAGTAATAACTGAAGCATACACTTCATTTACTTTCTTTCCAATTTCAGGCGTAGAACCGGACGTGACCTTCTTAATATGCTCTACAGTATGTTGTTTATCACCCGGATTAATGCGTTCAGGACTATATCCGGCAAAGAAATCTACATTCATCTTCAATCCTGATACACGTTCTACAACAGGAATACATTCATCCTCTGTAACACCCGGATAAACAGTTGACTCATAGACAACGATGTCACCTTTTGAAATAACCTTACCTACCGTTTCACTGGCGCCATAAAGCGGAGTAAGGTCAGGATTCTTATTTTCATCAACAGGGGTTGGAACGGCTACCACATAAAAATTACAATCACGAATATCATCGATATTGGCAATACATTTAAAACCATTCTTAATGGCCCCTTGCAATAATTCATCGCTTACCTCCAACGTAGCATCATGACCTGCCATCAAAGCCTCTACACGCTTTGCGTTCATATCATAGCCAATCGTCTCATACTTGGTAGAAAACAAACGGGCCAAAGGCAAACCTACATAGCCTAAACCTATTACACAAATTTTTGTAGTACTCAGAATCATTATGTTTCTATAATTTAACTTTATTCCTATTTATAAATTCTCCCAATACCACTTGCAAGCCTCTTTCAATCCTTCTTGCATAGAATACTTAGGAGCATAGCCCAATAATTTTTTGGCTTTATCAATACAAGCTAAAGAGTGTGGAATATCTCCAACACGGTTAGGACCATGAGTAGGCTCTACCTTGGCAATCTCTGCATCAAAAGCAGATAAGTTTTCCCGTAAATAGGTCACCAGTTGATTCAACGTGGTGCGTTCTCCAAAAGCCGTATTGTAAATTTGATTAACAGCCTCCGGATTTTTGGTGGTAATGGCCAACATATTCATCTGAACAACATTGTCTATATAAGTAAAGTCACGACTATACTCACCATCACCATTAATATTAGGTGATTCATGATTCATGAATTTCTTTACAAACAAAGGAATGACAGCAGCATAAGCTCCATTAGGATCCTGACGACGGCCAAATACATTAAAATAGCGTAGCCCGATAAATTCTATTCCATAGGTTCGGGCAAAAACATCTGCATACAACTCATCAACATACTTTGTCACGGCATACGGCGAAAGCGGACGACCAATCACATCTTCGACTTTAGGCAAGCTCTTGCTGTCACCATACGTACTGGAACTGGCCGCAAAAACAAATCTCTTCACCTTCGCATCACGTGCCGCTACCAGCATATTCAAGAAACCACCAATATTTACCTCATTGGTAGTAATAGGGTCTTTAATACTTCTGGGAACAGAACCCAAGGCAGCTTCGTGCATGACAAAATCCACCCCTTCTACAGCTTTTCGACAATCCTCCAAATTACGGATATCGCCGACTATCAACTTAAAAGTCTGTGGAAACTGTTCTATTAAAGGTAATAGATTTTCAATATGTCCTGTGGCAAAATTATCAAGACATACTACTGAGTACCCATGATTTAAAAGATGTTCACAAAGATTGGAACCTATAAAACCGGCCCCACCGGTTACTAATACTTTTTCCATTATTTTGAATAAACTATTATTTGTTATTTCTTCTCCTAATCATTTTTGACAGCCAGAGGTGCATCAGCGTCCACAGCACCACATCGAGCAGAAGGATGAAGTTGACGTTGAGCAGGGAAGTCAGCCCCAGGTTGAGCAGGGCAAAAAAGGCGGAAACGAAGAGAATGGTGACCATGGCCGTGCGATGGCTCATGCCCAGGGCCAGGAACTTGTGGTGAATGTGGGTCTTGTCGGGCATGAAGGGATTCTGATGGCGCCGGATGCGGCCGAACATCACGCGTACCACATCGAGACACGGCACCATGAGCAGCGAAAAGACCACTACCAGCGGATTGAAGGCAAGAGCGCCGATGCTGCTGTCGTACACGCAGAAACGGACGGCCAGCAAACCGATAATCAGACCGATGGTCTGACTGCCGCAATCGCCCATAAAGATTTTACGCCCCACCTCGGCGCGTCCGAACACGTTGTAGATGAAGAAGGGCACGAGGGTGCCGAGCGTGGCAAACGAGAGGACGGCATAGGTCCAGTTGCCGCAAAAACCGTAGAGGCAGCCCAGAAAGAACAGGGCTATCATGGAGAGGCCGGAGGCCAGACCGTCGATGCCGTCAATCAGGTTGACGGCGTTGATGATAAACACCAGCAACACGGCGGTAAGGGGCATGCCCACCCAGGGCGAAAGCTCGTACACGCCGAAAAGGCCGTGCAGGTTGTTGAGCCATAAGCCGGTACAGATAATCATGACGGCGCAGATGAGCTGGGTGAGAAACTTGGCCTTGTAGCCCACGCCGATGAGGTCGTCGGTCACGCCTTCCATATAGAGGATGACCAGCGCCGAGAGGCCGAGGGCCAGATG
>ULKI01025443.1_pt1 | contig 13051 bp, 8 predicted proteins | sample 1951101 | NCBI WGS metagenome assembly ULKI01 (sample SAMEA4835495, study PRJEB28245) | human gut metagenome | biome: gut microbiome; material: fecal sample | place: Denmark | collected 2008
GAAGTTAACCTTCACTATGAAATTGGTGATGTTACATGTACAGCTAAGGTTAATCCTAGAACAACAGCTCGTCCAGGTGATGAAGTTGAATTCGCTATGGATGTTGCAAGACTTCATGTATTTGATAAGGAAACAGAAATGGTAATTACTCACTAATTACTATACATAATTAGATATTTGTATTATTCAAATATAATTATTTTATAAAATTTAGAGGAAGTGTATAATTTCTATACATTTCCTCTTTTTTTTTTTGTCATTTTGCTTTACAATGATATAGTAAATGTCAAAAAGATGCGAAGGAATGGAGTATAATATGATTTCAAATCAGATTTTACAGACAACCGTTGATGGGTTAAAAGAAATATCACGAGTTGATTTATGTGTTATTGATGCAGAGGGCAAGGTTGTAGCTAAGACATTTGATAATGTTGCTGAATGTACAGCAGATGCACTTGTATTTATAGATTCACCAGCAGATAGTCAGGTGGTTAATGGATATCAGTTCTTTAAGGTTGTTGAAGATGGCAATCTTGAGTATATAATATTGGCTAAGGGAACAACTGATGATGTATTTATGTTAGGAAAGCTTGCAGCATTTCAGATACAGAATCTTTTAGTTGCTTATAAGGAAAGATTTGATAAGGATAACTTTATAAAGAATCTTCTTCTTGATAATCTTCTAAGGGTTGATATGTATACAAGAGCTGAGAAGCTTCATATTGATACGGATGTAAAGAGAGTTGTATATATTATTGAGACTAAGCACGAGAAAGATATTAATGCATTAGAGACAATAAGAACTTTATTTGCTTCAAGAACAAGGGATTTTATCACAGCAGTTGACGAGAAGAGTATAATACTTGTCAGAGAGGTTAAGAGTAATGAAACTTACGAAGACCTTGATAAGACAGCAGAAGTTATTATAGATATGTTAAATACAGAGGCTATGAGTTCTGCTCATATTGCTTATGGTACTATTGTTAATGATATAAGAGAAGTATCACGTTCTTACAAGGAAGCTAATATGGCTCTTGATGTAGGCAAGATATTCTATAGTGACAAGAATGTTGTTGCATATAACAGACTTGGTATTGGACGTTTAATATATCAGCTTCCACTTCCACTTTGTCAGATGTTCATAAGAGAGATATTTGACGGAAAGTCACCTGATGATTTAGATGAGGAGACATTATCAACAATTAACAAGTTCTTTGATAACAGCCTTAATGTATCAGAGACATCAAGACAGTTATATATCCACAGAAATACTCTTGTATACAGACTAGATAAGCTTCAGAAGACTACAGGCCTTGATTTGAGAGTGTTTGATGATGCCATAACATTTAAGATTGCACTTATGGTAGTTAAATATATGAAATATATGGAAAGTAAAGATACATACTAATTTGGAGGAATATTAATAATGATTATAATGGAAGATGTTACCAAAACGTATACATCTGGAGTTCCTGCTTTGAACGGAATTAATCTTCACGTTCAGAAAGGAGAATTCGTATTTATAGTAGGTAAGAGTGGTTCAGGTAAGTCAACTCTTATAAAGCTTCTTCTTAAGGAACTTGACCCAACATCGGGTAAGATATACGTTAATAAAAAGTACCTTAATAAACTTACAAGAAAGAAGTTACCATATCTTAGAAGAGATATCGGTGTTGTATTTCAGGATTTCAGACTTTTACCAGATCGTAATATATACGATAATATTGCATTTGCACAGAAAGTTGTCGAAGCTCCTAATAAGAAGATTAAGAGCAGGGTTCTTGCTATGCTTTCAATGGTAGGACTTCTTGATAAGTATAAGTCATTTCCTAATGAGTTATCAGGTGGTGAACAGCAGAGAGTTGCCATAGCCAGAGCACTGGTTAATAAGCCAGCTATATTATTGTGCGATGAGCCTACAGGTAACCTTGACCCAGCTAATTCTAATGAGATTATGAAGATATTAGATCAGGTTAACAAGCAGGGAACAACAGTACTTGTTGTTACTCATAATATGGAGATAGTTCAGCAGATGAAGAAGAGAACTATTACTATGAGCGAAGGCAAGATTATCAGTGATTTGGAAAAAGGTGGTTATTTCTATGAAGATTAGATCGTTATTTTATCATATTAAAGACGGATTAAAGAACATCTATCGTAATAGATTGTTCTCTCTTGCGTCTATAGCAACAATTACAGCGTGTATATTCCTTTTTGGTGTATTCTATGCACTTGTATCCAATTTTCAGTATATGATTCATAAGGCTGAGAATGAAGTATGTGTAACAGTATTTTTCGATGAAGGACTTACAGACGCAGATATTAAGAAGCTTGGCGATACGATAAGCCAGCGTAATGAAGTGTCAAGAATTCATTATACATCAGCTGATGAAGCGTGGGAGAATTACAAGGCTGAGTATTTTAAAGATTACCCAGAACTTGCAGAGGGTTTCAAGGATGATAATCCTCTTGCTAATTCTTCATCATATGAGATATATCTTAATGAAGCTTCAAGTCAGGCTACACTTGTAACATACCTTGAAAATCTTGATGGTATAAGACAGGTTAACCGTTCAGAGGCAACAGCAAGTGGACTTGCTAGTGCCGCAAGACTTGTTAGTTACATAACAATAGCAATTATAGTTATTCTTCTTGCAGTATCTATATTCCTTATTACTAACACAATTGTAATAGGTATTACTGTCCGTAAAGAAGAGATTTCTATTATGAAGTATATAGGTGCTACAGATGCGTTTGTTAATGCACCATTTTTCGTAGAAGGTATTGTAATTGGACTTGTTGGTTCAATTATTCCAATAGTTATTCTTAGATTTGTATATGAGAATATTATTAATTTTGTTATGAATAAGTTCTCGATACTTCAGAACATTCTTGCGTTTATGCCGGTTAATGATGTATTCAGAATACTGGTTCCAGTAGGAATTCTTCTTGGTATCGGAATAGGTGCATTAGGAAGCTTCTTTGCCGTAAGAAAGCATGCTAATGTATACCAGATAATATTAGCCAGACATAGGACTGCTGCATTGAATTATATGATTATGTATTATATATGAAGATTATATTATGTGATTGTATATGATATGTGGAAGTCCTATTTAAAAATAAAAATGGTATCCGACAGTATAGATTGTTATGCTATTGTTAAGCGGCTGTTTGTATGCATTTTATAAATGGTCTGGCTGAATGGAGGAGTTGTATGAGGAGAGCATTAGCAAAAAGGCTTATTCCATTGTTGATGGTACTTGTGCTTGTAATACCATATTTTGCAGTGTCATATTATGATGTATATGGAGATGATAAGCAGAATCTCAATGATGCTAACAGCAAGAAAAAAGATTTGCAGAGCCAGTATGAACAGACAGAGAAAATAATTGAAGACTTAAAGGCACAGAACGATGATATGATAGCTTATATTGCCCAGCTTGATGCACAGATGTCCAGTGTTGATGGCGAGCTTAATGAGGTTAATGAGCAGGTTGAGCAGATAGAGGCTGAGATAGCGGATACAGAAGAAAAGCTTGCACAGGCAGAGATAGAGGCAGAAGAACAGTATAGTTCAATGAAGCTTAGAATTCAGTTTATGTATGAACATAATGATGAAACATATTTTGCATTGCTTATGAATTCCCAGAGTATGGGTGATATGCTTAATAAGGCGGAATATATTACAAAAATCTCACAGTATGACAGGGAAATGCTTGAAAAATATAATGCTACTGTTACTTATATAACTGTCGCTAAAGCACAGTTAGAAACAGACAGGGAGACACTTGTAACCAAGCAGGAGGAGCTTGAAGATAAGAGAGCTTCACTTTCACTGCTTGAGTCAACCAAGAAAAGTGAAATGGCTTCATTGCAGAAGAATAAGCAGCAGCAGGAGGATTATAAAGCTAAGATAGAAGCTGATATAAAGGCTCAGGACGAATATATTGCTAAGATAGAGGCAGAGATTAAGGCCAAGGAGAATAGTGGAAGTGCCAATGTTGTAAAATATGATGGTGGAAAGTTCAAGTGGCCTACAGAGTCAACAAGGATAACCTCACCTTATGGTGATACAGAGGGCAGAAGTTCTCCACATAAGGGAATTGATATCGGTGCACTTAACAGAGGCGTTGCGGGTGATGCTATATATGCGGCGTATGATGGTGACGTGGTAATTGCGACATTTAGTTCATCAGCGGGGAATTATATTATGATTAATCACGGTGGTGGATTGTATACAAGATATCTGCATGCTTCAAAGCTTCTTGTCAGTGCAGGAACACATGTAACTAAGGGACAGAAGATAGCACTTATGGGAACAACAGGTGATTCTGACGGAGTTCATCTACATTTTGATGTAAGATATAACGGAAGTTATGTTTCACCTTGGAACTACTTAAGCAAATAAATATTAATAAATGCAGAGGCATATAGGTATGGACAATCAAAATAACAACATTTATTCAAATGATAATGTCAATAGTGATGATTTTAATGCTGGTGATAACATTAATGTAATTAATAATGTTAATGCAGATAATGACATTAATGCCGGAAACAGAATTAATAATAGTGCTTCGGATAATCGTGTAAATATTGGTGATTTGTATGGAATGAATGATTTAAGAAGAAATGCACAGCCGCCAAGAAAGAAGAAATCACAAGGCTTTGCAAGTGGAATGATTATCGGTGCTGTATCAGCATTTATGGCTGTTATACTTCTAATATTAAGTGTGGCAGCAGTGTGTATAGCTAAAGGCTACATTCATATAGGTGTTAATGGAGATGTATATATACAATCTGATGCAGTCACAGATTCAGACGGAATTGGAAGTGAGGTAGAAGGCAAGCTTAATGCAATTGATTCTGTGCTTGAATCCTTTTATTTTGGTGATGTAGATGATGAAACCGCCAAAGATAACATTTACAAGGCGTATCTTAGTTCATATGGTGACAAGTATACCATGTATTATACAGCGGATGAATATAAAGCCTTAAAGGAGTCAACAAATGGCAAGTTCTATGGCATAGGAGCAGTCTGCCAGCTTAGCGGTGAAGGTGGTGTTCTTCTTGTAGATGTATATGATAATGGGGCAGGTTATCAGGCTGGACTCAGGAGTGGCGACAGGGTTGTAAATGTTGATGGCAGGGACATAACAGATATGGAGCTTTCATCAGCCGTTGCACTTATTAAAGGCGACAAGGGTACATCTGTCACGCTGGAGGTCATTCGTGGAACTGAGCAACTGACATTTTCTGCGGTAAGAGATGCTGTTGAAGCAAAGACAGTGTCATATACACTTCTTGATAATAATATAGGTTATCTTTCGATATCACAGTTTGAGGAGGTAACAACAAAGCAGTTCAAGGCGGCTGTTGAAGATTTGCAGTCACAGGGTATGAAAGGACTTGTAATTGATATAAGAAACAATCCAGGTGGATTGCTTGATACGGTTGTAGGTATGCTTAAATATATGCTTCCTGACGGACTTATTGTGTATACAGAGGATAAGCAGGGCAATAGAAAAGAGTATAAAGGTCAGGATAATGATGAGTTCAATCTGCCACTGGCAGTTATTGTAAATGGCAACAGTGCCAGTGCCTCAGAGATATTTGCAGGTGCTATACAGGATTATGGCAAAGGAACGATAATTGGAACCCAGACATATGGCAAAGGAATTGTGCAGACAGTTAAACCACTTACAGATGGAAGTGCAATAAAGTTCACAATTGCCAAGTATTTTACACCAAAGGGTCAGGATATACACGGAAAAGGTGTTACTCCGGATATGGTAGTGGAATATGATACTGATGCAGATGTTGATACCCAGCTTGATGCGGCAATTAAGAATGTGGAAGCACAGATTAATTAAATATATGCAAATGGAAAATATATAAATTACAGTAAGCCTGATGGCTGATATGCAGATTGGCAGTTTGTTGAAATCTGTTGTGTATCAGCAGTCAGGTAATTTTTATCACAAAATAAAACAAATGTTCTATTTTTAATAGACAAAGGCATTTATTTGTAGTAAAATCAATATATAAGGTAAATACTATTAAATAATATTGTTGTTGACTATTTTACTATAGATTAACGAAGGGAGAATTGTTATGGAATTCAAGTTACACGCTCCTTATAAACCGACAGGAGATCAGCCCCGTGCAATAGAGAAGCTTGTGCAGGGATTTGAAGAGGGTAATCAGTTCGAGACCCTTGTCGGTGTTACAGGCTCTGGTAAGACATTTACTATGGCGAACATAATACAGTATGTGCAGAAGCCAACACTTATTATCAGTCATAATAAGACATTGGCGGCACAGTTATATAGCGAGATGAAAGAATTCTTTCCTGAGAATGCAGTAGAGTATTTTGTTTCTTATTATGATTATTATCAGCCGGAGGCTTATGTGCCACAGAGCGATACTTATATAGCCAAGGATTCTTCGATTAATGACGAGATAGATAAGTTAAGACATTCAGCAACAGCGGCACTGTCTGAAAGAAATGATGTAATCATAGTTGCTTCAGTTTCATGTATATATGGATTAGGTGCACCTATTGATTATAAGAATATGGTTATATCACTTCGTCCAGGTATGGAAAAAGACAGAGATGAGATGATAAGAAAGCTTATAGATATACAGTATATGCGCAATGACCAGGATTTTAAAAGAGGAACATTCAGGGTAAGGGGAGATGTTGTAGAGATATATCCGTCAGCTTCCAGTGGAGATGCTGTGAGGGTCGAGTTCTTTGGAGATGAGATAGACAGGATAAGCGAGATTGATTCTCTTACTGGTGAGGTTAGGTGTAACCTTGACCATGTTGCTATATTTCCTAATTCACATTATGTTGTTGAAAAAGAGAAGATGGAAAAGGCGATTGATAATATAAAGAAAGAACTTGCAGAGAGAATAGAGTATTTTAAGAGTGAGGATAAGCTTCTTGAGGCACAGAGAATAGAAGAACGAACGAACTTTGATATAGAGATGATGCAGGAAACAGGCTTCTGTTCAGGTATTGAGAATTATTCAAGACATTTAGCAGGGCTTCCGGCAGGGTGTCCGCCATATACGCTTATGGATTATTTTCCAGATGATTTTATGATAATTGTTGATGAATCACATATAACTATTCCACAGATAAGGGGAATGTATGCAGGCGATCAGGCAAGAAAGACGACACTTGTTGATTATGGCTTCAGGCTTCCATCAGCGAAGGATAACAGACCGCTTAATTTTCAGGAGTTTGAGAGCAAGATATCACAGATGCTTTTTGTATCTGCTACGCCTAGCAGGTATGAGGAAGAACATGAACTTATGAGGGCAGAGCAGATTATAAGGCCTACAGGACTTCTTGATCCAGAGATAACAGTAAGACCAATAGAGGGTCAGATAGATGATCTTATAAGTGAGATTAATAAGGAAGTTGAGAAAAAGAACAAGATACTTGTAACTACACTTACCAAGCGTATGGCAGAGGATCTCACAGATTATCTTAAGGAAGTCGGCATAAGAGTCAAGTATCTTCATGCGGATATTGATACACTAGAGCGACAGAAGATTATAAGGGATATGCGACTTGACGGATTCGATGTGCTTGTTGGTATCAATCTGCTTAGAGAGGGACTTGATATTCCAGAGATAAGTCTTGTGGCTATTCTTGATGCTGATAAAGAGGGCTTCTTAAGAACAGAGACTTCACTTATCCAGACGATAGGACGAGCTGCCAGAAATGCAGATGGACACGTTATTATGTATGCAGATACTATAACAGAGTCTATGGAAAAGGCTATATCTGAGACGGAAAGACGTAGAAAGATACAGCAGGAGTACAATGAGGTACACGGAATAACCCCTCAGACTATAAAGAAGGCAGTAAGAGATCTTATAAGTATATCTAAGGCAGCAGAAGCAGATAATTCAAATGGAAGGCTTGATGTAGATTATGAATCTATGAGCATTAAAGATCTTGAAAAGGTTAAGAAGCAGATTGAGAAAAATATGCGTAAGGCTGCAGCAGAGCTTGACTTTGAACAGGCGGCTATGCTTCGTGATAAGATGATCGAGATTAATAAGTATATTTATGAGGATAAGAAGTCAGGCAGATAGAATTAATATCTGTTATACAAGGTGAGGCTATAAGTTCAAAAGCAATATTACGCAGTCAGAATTATAAAAAGCAGTTGCTGATTACAGAAAAAGCCTTAAGTACCTGAGATGATTAAGGATTAAGAAAGAAGAAATAACGGAGAAAATAGAATATGGAAAAAGGCGATTACAGGAATTATATAAGAATAAGAGGTGCAAGTGAGCATAATCTTAAAAATATTGATGTAGATATACCAAGGGACAGTCTTGTAGTACTTACAGGTCTGTCTGGTTCTGGTAAGTCAAGTCTTGCCTTTGACACTATATATGCAGAAGGCCAGAGAAGATATATGGAGTCATTATCTTCATATGCAAGGCAATTCTTAGGACAGATGGAAAAGCCGGCGGTAGAGAGCATAGAAGGACTTTCACCAGCTATTTCCATAGACCAGAAGTCAACTAACAGAAATCCACGTTCAACAGTTGGAACTGTTACAGAGATATATGATTATTTCAGATTATTATATGCAAGAATAGGTACACCACATTGTCCAAAGTGTGGCAAAGTAATCAACAAGCAGACTGTAGACCAGATGGTTGATACTATTATGGAGCTTCCAGAAAGAACAAAGATACAGATATTAGCTCCAGTTGTAAGAGGAAGAAAAGGTGAACATAAGAAGCTTTTTGAACAGGCTAAAAAGAGTGGTTATGTAAGAGTTATTGCTGATGGCAATATGTATGAGCTTACAGATGAGATAAATCTTGATAAGAACAAGAAGCATAATATAGAAATTGTTGTTGACCGTCTTGTAGTTAAAGATGGAATTAACAAAAGACTTACAGACTCAATAGAAACAGCACTTAAGCTTGCAGAGGGACTTATGACAGTTGATGTTATAGATGGTGAGCCGATTAACTTTTCACAGAGCTTTTCGTGTCCGGATTGTGGCATAAGCATAGATGAGATAGAGCCAAGAAGCTTTTCGTTCAACAATCCATTTGGTGCGTGTCCTGATTGTTACGGACTTGGTTATACAATGAATTTTGATGCAGAGCTTCTTATACCAGATGATTCATTAAGCATCGATGAGGGAGCTATAGTTGGTATGGGATGGCAGTCTGTAAAGGATGAGGGCAGCTTTTCAAGGGCTATTATGAGTGCACTTGCAAAGGAATATAACTTCAGTTTATCAACACCATTTAAGGATTATCCAGATGATATTAAGGATATGATTATAAATGGCACTAATGGCAGGAGTGTTAAAGTGCATTACAAAGGCCAGAGAGGCGTTGGAGAGTATGATATAGCATTTGAAGGTCTTATCCATAATATGGAGAAAAGATACAGGGAAACTTACTCAGACAGTGCAAAGCAGCAGTATGAGGAATTTATGCGCATAAGACCTTGTAAGTCCTGCCACGGACAGAGATTAAAGCCATCATCTCTTGCTGTTACTATAGCAGATAAGAATATATATCAGATAACGGATATGTCTATTGTTAAGTTAAAGAAGTTCTTAGATGAGCTTGAGCTTACAGACAGACAGAAGTTTATCGGTGCAGATATACTTAAGGAGATTAAGGCAAGAATACAGTTTCTTATGGATGTAGGACTTGATTATCTTTCATTATCAAGAGCTACAGGTACGCTTTCAGGAGGAGAGGCACAGAGAATAAGACTTGCGACACAGATAGGTTCAGGACTTGTTGGTGTGGCTTATATACTTGATGAGCCAAGTATCGGACTTCATCAGAGAGATAACGACAAGCTGCTTGGGACACTTATACATTTGCGTGACCTTGGTAACTCAGTTATTGTGGTTGAACACGATGAAGATACTATGCGTGCCGCAGATTATATTGTTGATATAGGACCGGGTGCCGGACGTAATGGTGGAGAAGTTGTTGCGACAGGAACAGCAGCTGATATTATGGCATGCAAGGATTCGCTTACAGGTGCATATCTTAGCGGAAGAATCAAGATTCCAGTGCCGGCTAAGAGAAGAAAGCCGACAGGCTGGATAACTGTTAAGGGTGCAAGGGAGAATAATCTTAAAAATATTGATGTTGATATACCACTTGGAGTATTTACATGTGTAACAGGTGTATCGGGTTCAGGAAAGAGTTCCCTAGTGAATGAAATTCTGTATAAGCACCTTGCTAAGTCTTTAAACCGTGCAAGATGTATCGCTGGTGACCATGATGATATTACAGGAATCGAGCAGCTTGATAAGGTTATAGATATTGACCAGTCGCCAATAGGAAGAACTCCACGTTCTAATCCTGCGACATATACGGGTGTATTTGATATGATAAGGGATCTTTTTGCTTCAACAACAGATGCTAAGGAAAGAGGTTATAACAAAGGACGTTTCAGCTTTAATGTAAAGGGAGGACGTTGTGAGGCTTGTTCCGGAGATGGTATTATCAAGATAGAAATGCATTTCCTGCCTGATGTATATGTTCCTTGTGAAGTGTGTGACGGAAAGCGTTATAACAGGGAAACACTTGAAGTCAAGTATAAGGGAAAGAGCATATATGATGTGCTTGATATGACAGTTGAGGATGCAGTTGATTTCTTTGAAAATGTGCCATCAGTCAGAAGAAAAATAGAAACTCTTAATGACGTTGGACTTTCATACATTAAGTTAGGACAGCCATCTACAGAGCTTTCAGGTGGAGAGGCACAGAGAATAAAGCTTGCTACAGAGCTTTCAAAAAGAAGTACAGGAAAGACTATATACATTCTTGATGAGCCTACAACAGGACTTCATTTTGCCGATGTCCACAAGCTTGTTGATATACTTCATAAGCTTGCGGAGGGCGGTAACACTGTTGTTGTTATTGAGCATAATCTTGATGTTATCAAAACAGCCGATTATATTATAGATATGGGACCAGAAGGCGGCGACAGAGGTGGTACAGTTATTGCAAAGGGTACACCAGAAGAGGTTGCCAAGGTTAAGAAGTCTTATACGGGACAGTATGTTAAGAAGTATTTATAAGGATGGTGCAGATGACGGCATTGTGGATGAAAGTTCAATGATAGAAGATGTTTAAAATCTCTAAATTGGCAAATTTGAAAATTGCAGGTGCTGGTCAGTGTTATAAATTAAAAAAACATATCTTTTATAGTTATTTTGAATAATATAAAGTGTAAAAATACGATATTTGATTGCTAGGAGAAGAAAAATGGTATCAGGCATTATATTTGATATGGATGGCGTTCTTATAGATTCAGAAAGACAGTCTAATGAGGGATGGCTATGGGCGGCAGGGCAGCTTGGAGTGGATATGCCAATGTGGCTTATAGACAGCTTTAAGGGTGCTCCGGCAGAGCTTTGCTGCAAGTTCTTTGATGATTATTACAAGGGTGTGATAGATTATTGGGAAGCGAAGGAGCTTAGAACACAGCATGTATACAAGATAAGGGAAACAGAAGGTATTCCTGTTAAAAAGGGCGTAAAGGACATATTTGAATATATAAGAAATAATGGATTAAAGTGTGCAGTTGCTACATCAACAAGGCGTGAAAGTGCTGAGAAAACACTTCACGAAATAGGAGTGTGGGATTATCTTGATGCGGTTGTATATGGAGATGAAGTCGAACGTGGAAAGCCAGAACCGGATATATTTCTTCGTGCTGCTAAGGCAATAGGCGTAAATCCGTCAGAGGCAGTAGTAGTTGAGGATAGTATCAATGGAATTAAGGCTGGATATGCGGCAGGTATGAGAGTTGTCCATATTCCTGATACAATAGCAATAGATGATGATATCAGGAAGCTTACATATATGGTATGTGATGACCTTAATGGACTTATTGATGTTGTGGAAAGTATTAACAAACCAGTTATTAACAGGAAAAATGTTATCAATGCATTTGCAGAGTATGTAAGAAATTACGACCCATCAGATGAAAAGATAAAGCTTAAGATAGATCATACCTACAGAGTAGCAGGACTGTGTCAAAGAATTGCAGAATCATTAGGCTTAAGTGAACCGGATGTAGATATTGCATGGCTTCTTGGAATGTTACACGATATAGGAAGATTTGAGCAGATAAGGCGTTTCGGTACATTTAATGATGCCCAGTCAGTAGACCACGCAGAATTTGGGGCAGACCTGCTGTTTAAGGAAGGCCTTATAAGGAAGTTTGCAGAAGGGTATTATGAAGAATGTGAGCTTGCGGAGCCTGAAAATCAAGAAGATGAGCAGATAATAAAAAATAATGAGCACCATAATAAAGATACAGGACTTCTTGAAATGGCAATAAGACAGCATAATAAGTATCGTGTAAAAGAAGACCTTACCGAAAGACAGCGTATGTTTTGTGATATACTGCGTGATGCGGATAAGGTTGACATATTTAAGGTGAATGCAGATATTCCTATGGAGATTATATATGATGTAACAACAGAGGAACTTAAGAATGGAATTATAACCAAAGAGGTACTTGAGAGCTTTTATAAGAAGGAAACAGTACTTAAAAGTGTAAGAAGGAGTGCAGTTGACCATATAGTAGGGCATATATCACTGCTTTTTGAACTTGTGTATAAAGAAAGTTATAGACAGGCCAAGGAACAAGGTTATGTATATAAACTGCTGGATTTTAAGTCTGATGTACCTGAGGTTAATGCAGAATTTGACGATATGAGGAAATATGTAGACGAGTTCCTTATGGAAATATAAAGCTGTATAAATCTGAAATTAAGCGGTATAAGCATACAACAGATTAATAATAGGAGGTTGTGTTGTATGGGATTGTAATAAAGATTGAAGAATATGCTTGTCATTATACCGCTTGTTTACTATAATAAATGTATATATGAGTTGTAGATGTGTTATATATACTGATATATACTTTGAAAGTAATAGGAGAAAATATAAGACAATAAAAGCAGTAAATTGCTGTACATAAATTGTTATGTAAAATATCCAATTAATATATGTG
>ULKI01010520.1_pt1 | contig 13006 bp, 6 predicted proteins | sample 1951101 | NCBI WGS metagenome assembly ULKI01 (sample SAMEA4835495, study PRJEB28245) | human gut metagenome | biome: gut microbiome; material: fecal sample | place: Denmark | collected 2008
TGGAGAAGCAGCCTCGCAATCTCTTCTTCGTCCGTCCCCGTCGTTTTGGAAAGAGCCTGTTTCTCAGTATGCTCTACTCTTACTATGACTGTAATCAGAAGGAGAGTTTCGAAAAACTCTTCGGTAGTTTGTGGATAGGGCAGCATCCTACATCCCTGCAAGGAATTTACCAGGTACTGTTCCTGGATTTTTCTCAGATTACAGGTAAGATTGAAATTTTGGAGGAAAGATTCAATGCCTATCTCTGTATCAAGTTGGATAGTTTTGCAGAGCAGTATGTCGCATATTATGGTGATAAGAAGGTTCAGGAAATCAAGGCGAAGACACAGTATGCTGATAAGATGCAGATAATCTTTGATGCAGCCAAGGCAAATCATTTTCAGCTTTATCTTATCATCGATGAGTATGATAATTTTACTAATGTGGTGCTCAATGAGCATGGTGAGAAAGTGTATCATGCCATTACTCATGCCGATGGTTTCTATCGTGATGTCTTCAAGAAGTTCAAGGGAAACTTCGAGCGCATCTTCATGATGGGTGTCAGTCCTGTAACCCTGGATGATGTAACCAGTGGTTTCAATATTGGATGGAACATCTCTATCAAACCGGAATTTGATGAGATGCTGGGCTTCTCTACTGTTGACGTCATCGAGATGTTCTCCTATTATAAAGAGCATGGCTGCATCCCGGCGGATAGTGATATTGATGCCATCGTCAACGATATGAAGCCTTGGTACGACAACTATTGTTTTGCCAAGCAGGCTTTGCGTAAGGATGTAAGAATGTTTAATTGCGATATGGTGCTCTACTATCTCCGCAACTACATGGACTATGGTCAGGCTCCAGAGCAGATGATAGACCCGAATACCAAGACCGATTATGGCAAGATGAAGAAACTCTTGCAATTCGATAAGTTGGATGGTGAGCGCAAGGGTATCATCCGCAAGATAGCGGAAGAGGGACAGATTGTTGCCCAACTGGAGGAGCAGTTCGCTGCCTATCAGATACCGAAGGCTGAAATCTTCCCAAGTGTGCTTTTTTATTATGGTATGTTGACCATCAAGGGTACACGTGGTTCTAAGTTGTTTTTGGCATTCCTAATAATAATGTTCGCAAGCAGTATTACGGATATTTGGAAGAAGAGTATCAGGCAAAGTCGTATGTGGATACCAACAGATTGACGGATTACTATTATGATATGGCTTATGATGGTGTATGGGAGGAAGGACTGCGTTTCATGGCTGAAGCCTACGCTAAGGTTTCTTCTGTGCGTGACGGAATAGAATCGGAGCGAAATCTGCAAGGTTTCTTTATGGCATACTTGAACCTCAACGATTATTACATCACGGCTCCCGAATTGGAGTTGAATCATGGCTATTGTGATTTCTTCCTGTTGCCTGATCATACCCATTATGCCAGTCAGCACAGCTATATCCTTGAACTCAAGGTTCTTTCTAAAAAGGAGTTTGATGAAGAGTTGAAGGATGTCTTGAAGGAAGATGGTAGCGAAGAGGCACTTAGACGTTGGAAATCTTCCAAGGCCACAAAGAAAGCCATGGTTGATAAGATGCAGAAGATGCTTTATGAAGACTACAAACTACGTACAGGCGAGGAGCCTGTGAGATTTAATGTCTTGTTGTAGCTGCTTTGGGTTTTATATATGCTTCAGGTTGGGTGTTATGCTTCATTTTCGCTTCGGAAATGAAGCATTTTTATGTTGTTGAGCATCTAAAAACAAATTTATCTGTATTTTGTTGAATAAAGATGCTTTAGTTTCAAAAATAATCATTACCTTTGCTGTTGCATTCTCTTGCAGAAAGCCCGAAGGGCTGAGTGGGTGGGTGCTACTTTTATGAAATAGAGCGTTTATCTGACGCTTGTCTTTGACGTGCCGTAACTTCGCAACTTACAAATACAGTCAAAGAACAAGGCAACGGTAGATGTTCACGGTAGGTATATTATACCCTGCCGTGTGTTGTCGTATACATGTATTGTTTGCGGCTGCCCACGCATGGGATGATATATGTCATGCGTGGGCTTTCTGCGGTTGTCCGTTCTTACTGTATGGGCAATGCGAAGGCCTCGGCACGTGGGATGGGCAACAGGCGAATCCCACGCTTTTTTTCTTAAGGTGAACTAATTAAACTTAAACAGGCATTTTCTGCACTTGGGGATTCTACGGATTAAAAACAAAAGAAAGGGAAAACTTAAGTGTATAAGGTAACATGGGACAAGGATGTGAATGGAGTGAGGTTGCACTCACGTATTGTAGAAGGTGTATTGGGTACATCTCCAAGACCCGTGTTCTATGAAGAACTTGATCTCTTAGGATTAGACAAACTTGGTTGGAAGTATCCTCATTGCGAAGAGCCTCTCCTTTGGGCTATCAATAAGCAGTATTATTATAAGGGCGAGTTGGTTTTCGAAGCCAAGGGAGCTAACATCTATGATGCGGCTACTATCATTTTGCAACCAGCTGGTGAGCAGTTGGTGCTGGAACCTATCGATGTTGATATCATGTTGGAACGCAACAAGGATAAGATGTTCCTTTTGGAAAGTGAGGCGATTGAGTTTATTCACGAGACATACGAACAGTATGCCCGTGCTCGTAAAACCGTACAGGCTGCATCTGCTAACACATTAGACTTTGAGGCTTTAGCCCAAAAAGCGGAGAAAAAGACTAAGAAAAAAATGGCGATTGTTAAAGAGGATTGTGACTCATTTGATATTATGCCATTGGAGGAAGCTAACAATGCAGGAAAACGAGTTTATCAAACTACAAAAATAGACAAGTTTATTGCTTCTTTTTCTGGAGGCAAGGATTCGCAAGTTGTACTTGACTTGTGTACCCGTGCAATTCCAAGTACCGATTTTGAGGTGATTTATAGTGATACAGGCTATGAGTTGCCACCTTCCTTGGAGCTATACGATAAGATTCAAAAGCAATATAAGGAGAAGTTTCCTGATTTAAAATTTTCATTGGCTCGTAATCACGATAGTGTTTTGAACTATTGGGATAAGATAGGTACGCCTAGTGATAAGCATCGTTGGTGCTGCGCTATCATGAAGACTGCTCCTTTGTATAGAACCATGAAAGGACAAGATAATAAGCAATTAAAGGTGTTGGCCTTTGAAGGTGTTCGTGCAGAAGAAAGTCAGATGCGTTCTAACTATGATAGAATTGGTAGGGGAGTAAAACATTCCACTGTAATAAATGCTCGTCCTATTCTACGTTGGAATACGACAGAGATATTTTTATACCTTTTCAAGTATGGGCATTATATTAATGAGGCCTATCGATTAGGTAAACCAAGAGTTGGATGCGTAATTTGTCCATTCTCTTCTCCTTGGGATGATATGATTGTAAATAGAACATATCATTCCAAATTGTCTCCATTTTTGGATAGAATTATTGATATGGCTAAGCAAAGGCGGATTCCCAACTTAGACGAATATATCAAAGAAAGAAAATGGAAATTGCGTGCGAGTGGTCGAAATTTGGAAACAACTCGTACAAAGGTTATGTTTAAGTCGCTTACTCCAAAATTTTCGGCAAAAGTTATTGGGGGACATAAGCAGATTATAGACTGGTTGCCTGTTCTTGGTGTATTTAATACAAAGGAAAAAGGCAAAAAAATAAATGGAGAATTAAAGATTAAAGATAAAGTTTATAAGTTTGATATAGAATATACTGATAAGGAAAATTATACTTTTACGGTACCAAATGTTACGGACCCTCAGTTGATACCCTTGTTAAAACGAGTTGTCTATAAGAGTGCGTATTGTATTAACTGTGAAGGTTGTGAGGTTGAGTGCCCAACAGGTGCATTGTCAGTATATCCTTCGGTGAACATTAATAAAGATAAATGTGTACATTGTCATAAATGCTTAATGTTTCATGATAATGGCTGTATTGTAGCAAATTCATTAATAACTAATATGGAAGATAAAGGCAAGATTGGAAGCATTTCCAAATATGGAACGTTTGGAATCCATGAAGAATGGGTGGAGGAATTTTTGAGTGATCCAGAGTCTTTTTGGACATGTAATTCTTTGGGTAATAAACAGGTTGACAGCTTTAAGGCTTGGCTTAAAGATGCAGAGTTTATTGACTCTAAATGTAAGCTAACAGGGTTGGGAACTTTTTGTTCGGAAAATTACATAGACCAGAGTGATTTAATATGGGAGATTATTTGGGTTAATCTTGTTCATAATAATGCACTTATTGATTGGTACGTAAATGGAATTAAGGTAAATCAAACATTTGCGAAGCCTTTATTGGATGAGTTGGCAATGGAAGCATTTGGGGCAAGTTTTTCTCGTTCTTCTGTAGTATATTCTATGGGGGCATTGTTGCAGGTTTTCAAGTATTCTCCAATAGGTGAGGATATGGGACAAGGTGTTGTACAAGGAAAGAATAATTATCTTAGAATGGCGCATGATAGTGTGTCAGATGTGGCAATTGCATATTCTCTATACAAGTATTCTAAAGCTAATGGAGTGAAGACGTTACGTGTGTCAGACTTCTATAATGAAACTTGTCGTAAGGGACCTTTTAAAGAGTTTGGTATTGGTAAGGAGGTGTTCTTTAAAAAACTGAGAAATTTAAACTCGGCTAAAGATCGTCTCTTGATAGCAGAACTTAATATGGGACTAGATAGCATCACTCTGCGTGATGATATTGATTGCTTTGATGTTTTGAAACATTTAATGTAAAATAAAACTTATGGCGACTAAATATAATGACATCGTAACGCTGCGTTCAATGAAACCAGCTTACAATATTAAGTATGAAGGACCTGATGATTGGAAATCCTTTATAGCGAATGACCAATTTAATGATTTGTTACGAAAGACGATAAGTGCTGTTCGTAACAATGATGCTGATAATCATAAGCCTATTTGGATTGCAGGTACTTATGGCTCTGGTAAAAGTCATGCAGGTGCTGTCTTGAAGCATTTATTGTGTGATTCAATTGATAAGATAACAGAATACGTAGATGAGGAATATCATGACTCGAAATACGACTTGTTAAGAAATTCCTTGATGAACTTGCGCCATGATACTCGTCTTTTTCCTGTTAACTTATATGGACAACAAGATATTGCCCATGAGGCAGACTTGTCCCTGCAATTACAAAAAGAGGTAAAGAATGCCTTGAAAAAGGAAGGTATCTCTATTACCGTGCAAACAGACTTTGATAATTATATTCAACATATTGAAAATGAACCAGCATTTTGGGAAATGCTGATTCAGAATAATGATGAATTGAGAAGCGTAGCTCCAAGTACGGATAAGTTAAAGTCGAGACTCCGTAGTTGTGATACTGAGGTGCTGGATAGGATGCGTATGGCTTTACGGAATGGAGGTTATAGTATTCCTCTTCAAACTGCAAACTTGCAAAACTGGCTTTTTGAAGTGCAGGGGGAATTGCGTAAGCAAGGAACGTATAAAGGATTGTTAATTATATGGGATGAGTTTACTGATATTGTGCGCTCTGATATAGGCGTTCAGTTGCTTAAAATCTTGCAGAATATAGCAGAAGCAATGATGAGCCCTGAAAATGACTCGTATTTCTTGTTTTTGTCTCATCCTTCTGCACTGAACTCACTGAAGGAGGCTGAAAGAACCCAAACTATGGGACGTTACCATTATGTTACATACAATATGGAAACAGTTTCAGCTTTTAGAATTATGTCCAAGAAATTTAAAGTGGAAGACAGGGAGAAATACGAACTGCATCGCCAGTACTTTTGTTCTATCTTGGATGAATTGTTAACGGAGTTTTCTAGTTCGTCAACAGATCCATCGCAGACAAAAGCTGATTTGTCTAATTTGTTCCCATTGCACCCTGCGACAGCAAACTTGGCAACCTATTTTGCTCGTGAAGCAGGTTCTTCAAGTAGAAGTGTATTTGAGTTCTTGGCTTGCAATGAAGTAAAGGCATTCTTTGATGATGAAGAGGCCTATGCAAATAAGGAAACTATAACTTCGGATTATCTATGGGATTACGTTCACGAGTATTTTGAAAGTGATTCTGTGCGTTTTGGTGCCGTTACGGAAAGGTTTAATTCGAATCATGTTACAGTAGAAGCACAGGGTAATGAGTATTTAGCTGTATTCAAAGGTGTTTTGCTGTTGAATGCTTTGAATAATATAGCCAATGAGTCAAGTGTAACTCCAAGTGAAGAAAATATCCTCAAGTTGTTTGAGGGTACAATGTTGTATGATAATGTTCCTGCCATATTATCTTACTTTAATGAAAAGGGCATTATTCAAAGACAACCTGATGGCAATTACTCTATCTTGTACACTGCTCTTCCATCCAATGAAATTCAAGGCATAAAGGACGATTTGCGAAAGACAACATACCTCTATACAGATGAGGTTATTGTCTATGGAGGTGTTGCTAATGCAATGATAGATAGATGGCTTTTGAAGGCTACACGTCAGGTGAGTTTTAAGTTTTTCTCTTTGTCAAGTAATGAATATGTGCTGCTGAATAAGTTAGAGAATTTTGCTCGAACAGCTCTATCTTATTCTGTGGTTTTAGCAATATTTGTAGGACGAACAAAGCAGGAACTTCTAGAACTCCAAGCTATAGTAGAAAAAGCTGTAAAAGATGAGCGTTTTCAGAAAATTTGTTTCTTTGTCGTGGAAACACCAATGGACGAGAAGAAATATGAGCGTTTCATCGAATATCAAGCTAATGCAACTTGTGCCCAAAAGCATGGACTTGCAGATCAAAAGGAAACATATTCCAAGAATTCGGAAGAGATGATTTCTAATTGGATGAGTGAAATACGGAGTGGAAGTATAACTTGGTATTTACATTCAGAACAGGGAGTTATCTCAGGCAGTAAAATTGCATCTGCTTTAAATACGAATATTGCGCCAAAGATATTTACGGCAGGTTTGGAGTCTTTGATGCTGATTCAAATGCGTAGTTCAAATACTTACTGGAAAAAAGCATCCGTAAAGGCAACTGTGGATTCTGTATTGTCTTATAATACGAAGCAAGAAGTGTATGACAAGTTGGTGCCACAAGCCAAGCATGTTGAATATCTTTTCCAGGATAGCTTAGATGATAACCTTGAATGGAAGCAAGATGTAGGCGAGGAACATCCTTTGAAAAAAGTATCGAATTATATAGATTCTGTATTGAAGAGATATAGGACAAATAATCAAGTCTTTAATTTGGGTGAAAAACTATTAGATTTGACAAAACCACCTTATGGATTATTCCAGTCTTATGGTCCAATGGCGATGGTTGCATTTGCCATGCGTAAATATGTAGGAAAAATATTTGATACTAATGGTAAGCCGAGAACAGCTAAACATTTAGTTGATGATATTGTAGAGATGTTCAAGGTTTGGGAAAGTGGTAAGACTTCTACCAAACTCAACTTTATGTTTGAGAGTAAGGAAGCTGGTAGCATAACAAAAAATCTAATAAAGAGATTTAAGTTAGATAGACTTCCTGGGTATTCTGATGTCAGCAGTTTGACAGATGCACGTTGGGCTATGACTCATGAGTATTCTGCTAGTGTTGGTTATCCTCTTTGGTCTTTGAAATATGTGCCAGAGTGTTCTGACGAGAATAGAGAACTGATTGATGGAATCATCAAGGTAATTACCGATTCGGAAAGTGTTAAGAATCCTCAGCTTATGAGTAAAGTTGCAGAAGGATTGAAGAACAATATAGACTTGGGGAACCTCTTGCTTGAATCTGCCAATAACTTTGAAAGTGGTTTTAAAAATTATGTCATGACTCTGGAATATATCAATATGACAGAGCCTGAGTTTGCTGAGGCCAAGCAATTTCTAGAAGGACATTTGGAAGGAACTATTGGACTTTGGACAGAACGTGGAGTGGAAGATACTCTTAAGAATTGGCGTTTGGCACAGCAGCAACAACGTCTTCGTGAGGAAAACGAAAAGCGTTACCTGGAAGAGCGAGAAAAGTTCAAGCGTGCAGCTGCACAACAAGGTGAAACTTCTGATGCAGCCCCTGCTTGGATGAATACCGATGGATATGGACAAGAGAATCCTAAACAGGCAGCAGATCCACAAGGAGAAACTCAAGAATTGAAGATGAAGCGAATCGATGTTGCTAAAAAAGTGATGCCTTTGGCTTCCAGTCAGATGATGCGTGAGTTATTGAAAGACTTATGTGAAAATGCTGATGAACAAACCCTTAATATCATAATAAAGCATGTTGGATGACGATAGATTTAAAACAATTGCTTCCTTTGAAGAACTGAAGGCTCTTATAGAGGAAGATAAGAATATTAATGGACTGGGAGCGGCTACGGCAAACCGCTACCCAATCCGTTTTGTGCTGTTTGATAACTTCCATGATAGCTTTGAGTTTGTGATGTATATGCTTGAAGAATGTGGCGTTGCGGTTCAGAGTGTGGATAAATGGATAGACCATGATTATCCAGATTTGATGATAACTTATCAAGAATTGAGTGAACATATTGCAGACTATATTATTTCTCTTCGTGGTCGTGATAGCGTCATTACTCCTTTTTCTGAATTAGCTAGATTTTATGATAATCAGTCAAGCCATACCTTTGATGCTTTAATCAAGACCATGAAGTCGATTGAAGCATCTGTAGAAGGAGTGGAGAATCAACAGAGAATCTACATCCCTATTATCGGTTTGGAGGGTAAAATGAGTACTTTTGAAAATGATACTCAGATAAATGTTTGGCATTTGCATGATGAGAATGCGATAGGGGAGAACTATACGATGGTTCTTGTTGATGATGATTCTTGTTATGGAGTAAAGCATGTTGAAGAGCAAGCCAATGTTGTACATTCTGTAAGTGAATGGCTGAGTATTTGGAAGAATACAGAAGTACATAAGCGTAAGACCATCATTAGTACGTCTGATTCAATTTTTGCCAATGCCAAATTTGCTCAGCCAGACAATGCTTTCAGCTATGTATGTCCAAAGAATGCGTTTGAGTTCTTGAAACTGGGACTGCATTTGGAATTTGGGGATATGTTGTATCAGAAGAGTGACGAGGAAAATTGGAAACTTTTGGCAGAACAGATTGATTTGACAAAGAATTTCGATTTATGTTCTTTCGTCCAACATTATTTTGATGTAAATGAGATTACGTCTTATAAATCCTTTTTGAAGATATGGTTTGCTCATAGCAGTAATTTTGATAGGTGGTTGCTATGCTCTTGCTATAAATTGATGAATCAAACTGACGGGTACTTAACTGCTTGCTTGTCAAAGCTGACGAATTATACTAATGCTGATTTGTTTACAGAGATAGCTATGTATATTACTTCTGTTAAGACAGAGATGGAAGAACGTAGATTCTGTTTGAATGAGGCGGCAAAGCACCATGTACAACTATCAGAAAGTATAGAGGTTATTATTGGTAATCGATTAGAAAATATTGCCAAGCAGAGTGGAGCTCATGAAGCCATTAAATATTTTTCTGGTATAACTATTAAGGAGAAAGAACTGGCCATAGTTTGGTTAGGTAAGAAATGTATATCTGTAAATGAAGTCAAAGATTTCTTTCCTGAATTGTTTGACTATATGCAAGTTCAACCTATGCTGACACCTAACTGTATGTGGCTTTCTTCGTATATTGATGAGTATAAGAAGGCAAAACTGGGTAACATTTATACTGACGAAATCAAAACTGCAATTTCGGAGCATAATGCAGATTGTGTGGCTTTCGATACTTGGTATCAATCGCTAAAGACTACTCGTTTTTTGTTGGCTGGTCGTAATGATATTGATGTGTATTATTGGATAGATGGTTTGGGCGTGGAATGGATTCCATTTATTCAAGCTATCTTAGCAAAGCATCAGCAAGATAATATCTATCTAAATGAAGTAATGGTAGCTAGAGCTTTGTTGCCAACTACAACAGAGATTAACAAGGTAGAATTACAACATTTATCTGACGTTGATATCCAAACAATGAAAGTGGGTGATTTGGATTCTATGGCGCATCAGTCTAGTAATCGCTATCCTAACACCATCATATCAGAAATGAGTATTGTGGAAGATGCGGTTGAGAGCATCATAAATAAGTATGCAGGTAAGAAAATTGCTATAGTCAGTGATCATGGATTGACTTATCTCTCACAGTTGCAAGGTGGCTTGAACTTGGCTGGTTTTGATTCTGATCATCATGGTAGATTGGCAGTATGTAAAATAGGAAAGGCTACCAATGACAAAAACTATTTAATCTTAGAAGATGGAAATACTGTTTGCGCATTGAATCATAAGTCTTTATGCAATAAGGTTCCAAGAGACCAAGGTATTCATGGAGGATGTACACCAGAAGAAGTAATGGTACCAATATTTGTGATTTCGAATAATCCAAATAATAACCATTGGAGTGTGGTAGTTCTTTCACAAGAATTGACAACTGTCAATCCTCAAGTCAGACTTAGAATAAAAGGATTGTCAGCTTCTGATATTCCTTATGTTGTCTATAACAACAAATCATATCCATTGACAAAGTTGGGTATGGATGAGTTTATGACAGCTCCACTTGAAGCTAATGAAAATGACAGTGAATTGAGTGTGCTTGTGGGAGATAAGGTGATAGATAGATGTTCTATTCTTTGGAAAAAAGCAGCTCAAGAAGAAGATTTGTTTGATTTCTAAAACAGAAAAGTATGAAAGAAGAATTACAGCAGAAAGTAAGACAGTATTTCTCTGCGATGTCGATATATAAGGATCCTAAGGCAACTAATAGTATCTTTGCAGGTCGCAATTTACCTTCATTTGTAAAGGATTATCTTTTGAAAAGATATTTGAATATCAATACTGGTGAGATAGATACATTAGGTCTTAATGCTTTCTTAGATAAGGTGATACCTGCTAATGGTGGTACTGTTAAGGATGATATTCTAGCAGGTAAGGAGGTAACTTTGCTGGCTCGTTTTTCTATCTATATTGATTTGATAAAAGGAGTAAAGCAGTTTGCAATTCCTGATTATGGTATTAAGCAAAAAGAGGGAATTATTCCTGATTATGTGTATGCTAAACATCCGGGTGAATTGGTTGATGGCGAGAAATGGGGTATTGTAAAACTCTGCTTGTTGCCAGACGATAATAGTAAAGGTGATAAAAATCATGTTCGTATGGTTGACTTTAAGCCATTCAAACCTTATAGTTCTGTTGATATAGAGTATCTGCGTGTAGCTCGTCAGTATTTTGACATAAATGAGTGGATTGATGTTTTATTGTCGGCGATGGAATATGATCCAGATGGGTTTACCTCTATGACTCAGAAAATGGAGTTCCTATCTCGTCTGTTGATTTTTATTGAGCCTCGCCTGAATGTAATAGAACTGGCTCCCAAGGGAACAGGAAAATCATATGTATTTGGTAACTTGTCGAAATATGGTTGGCTTGTGAGTGGTGGTAAAGTTACTCGTGCCAAGTTGTTTTATGATAAGCAAAAGCAGCAAAATGGCATTATTAAAAATCATGACTTCACCGTTTTTGATGAAATTCAAACCATTATCTTCCAGGAACCTGCAGAGATTCAAGCAGCATTGAAATCATATTTGGAAAGTGGAAAGACAACAATAGACAACAATGAGTTTACATCAGAATGTGGATTGATGTTAATGGGTAATATACCATTATCAGCTAATCATCTGCCTATTTCGCCCAACTATTTTGATACGTTGCCAAATAACTTTAAGGAATCTGCTTTGCTTGATCGCTTTCATAGTTTCATAGAGGGTTGGAAGCTTCCTCGTGTCAATGACAGTATGATATTCAAGGGATGGACTATCAACGTGGAGTATTTTTCTGAAATTATGCATACCATGCGTATTCAGAATTCGTACGGATTGTTATTTGATGAATTAGTGGAATTTGAGGCGAAGTCTGATGTTCGTGATTCTAAGGCAATTAAGCGCATTGCTACTGCTTATATGAAGCTACTTTTCCCTCAATGGCAGAAAGTGGAGGATGTAGATAAAGAAGCATTTGACCTTTATTGTTTGCAACCAGCAGTCTATCGTCGTGGTATTATAAAGGAACAGTGTCATTATATTGATCCGGAGTTTAAGATAAGGATGCCTGAAGTTAGGGTGATATAAAATAGGTAATCTTATATATTCGTTAGAGCAAAGAAATAAAGTAACAAACGGTGGAGACTTATCAGTAGCCTTCACCGTTTCTTCCAGTTTATGCTTGGTAGAATCGAAAAGTTGGTGGGGTTCATCTGATGAAGGTCACCAAACCTAAATGTCTTGAAAACAAAGACTTGCAAGATAGATATTGTGACATATTTCACGAAAAAGAGCTGAGTTGCAAGTCGGGAAGTAATCAAATCTTATGAATTTTAACACAGATAATCATAATTATAGTTGTTAAGCAAAAGTTTCCTTCACAAAATTTGTGAATATCGAATTTAAATATTATCTTTGCAACATCCAACCATTATAAATAATATAGTTATGAGCAACGATAATAAAACAACAAAGGAAATGCGAGCAAACGAGATGACTCCAGCTTTTCCTACGCATCCAGGGGATGTTCTGAAGGATGAGATAGAATACCGTGGAATCTCTCAGCGCCAGTTGGCGGAGGAAATGGGGATTGCTTATTCTGCCCTGAACGAAATTCTGAATGCTCGTCGCCCAGTAATGGAAAAAACGGCCCTGCTCTTTGAGGCTGCACTTGGAGTGAATGCTGAGCCTTTGTTGAAAATGCAGATGAGATATAATCTGCAATCTACTAAAAGTGATTCTACTTTTATGACGAGATTGGCAAAAGTAAGAAGGGTGGCTGCAGCCTTGTAAAAACAGAAGATATGAATAGTGATAATATAGATTTTGTAACTTGTTGCATTGGCTACTTGTCTCGTTGCTTGGGATAATATAATCAGCAAGTATATCAACGTCTTAAGACTTCTGGTATACTTGCTGATTTGATTTTTGCACAGATAATCATAATGTATAGCGTCTGATATGCTGCCCCTCAAAAAGTAGACACAG
>ULKI01001209.1_pt1 | contig 12864 bp, 5 predicted proteins | sample 1951101 | NCBI WGS metagenome assembly ULKI01 (sample SAMEA4835495, study PRJEB28245) | human gut metagenome | biome: gut microbiome; material: fecal sample | place: Denmark | collected 2008
AAAAAAAACGCAAAAAGGTTGACCGTGTCATCACAACACAGCCAACCTTAACGACTAACATCTTTTTTCGGTTAATCTTTGTATGATAAACCTAAAACTAATGTCTTTTAGAGTAATTACTTGGCGTTGTTCCAATATTCTGGAGCACCAAGACCTGCTGCAAAGCCACCATAGGTGTGCTTGCGATAATAATCCGAATCCCAGAGGCCTACTGGCAAACCAGCACGCCAACCACTATTGGCTGGACTGTCAGTAACACACCACTGGCAGATACCCCACTGCTGATTCTCAGGAACAATCTCAAAATACTTCTTGACGATAAACTCGTAGTAAGCACGCATTGCCTTGTGCTGTTCCTCGGTCATATCAGTAGTATTTACTTGGACATATGGGTATTCGCCGTCCTTAACCTCGTTCTTCTTAACCTCCAAGCCCATATCCAACTCAGAGATACGAACCAACTTATGTGTACTAACCATCAGGTTGAGCATGTTCACGTAAGCATCCTCTCTTTTTTTCTGCTCAACAGGATCCATACAGCATGAAACGTGCATCTGACTGCCAATACCATCAATCTTGGTAACGCCGTCCTTCTCCCACTCCTCAATCCAGTGTTTCAAGCTAATGAGCTTTTTGTTCTGGTCGTAAGCAGCTTCGAGGTTATAATCATTGATGAAGAGCTTCAACTCCTCAGGATTTCCACCAGCATCAGCAAAGCCCTTGCGAGCTGCAGCTACAGCAGTGCGAACATAATCAATGTCACCCAGGTAATCCTGCCAGTAGAAATTGTTCTTGGCATCATCGGCAGAAACTGTACCACGTGTGGCAGACTGGAGATCGTAGTAACCATCGTGATCCTTATCTTCACCAGAGATAGCCTCGTTTACAACATCCCAAGCCTTCACCTTGCCCTCGGTAGCTTCCATCATGCCGTAAATCCAATTCTGCAAAGCAGGAGTAAGTGCTTTCTTCTTTTCCTCATCTGTAAGAGGAATGGTATTTGAAGACTTCGTGTAGTAAACTTCAAAATCATCAATATAGAGGGTACCAGCATATTTACCGATATTCAGCAGCAGGCGCAAGGCATTGTCACCATTACATGTGGTAGTCTTATCAACTTCCTTCCAATCAGTTGTAACCTTGATGGTAGGGAAGTCACCACAGCCTTTGTATCCGTCAGGATTCTGGAATCCAGCACCAAATTCACCAGCTACAGAACCCTTGATTTTCATCTTCAAGTGATAGGTTTTACCATTCTCGAAAGCGAAACCTGGTTCATAGTTAACTTGTGAATTCCAAGGGTTCTCCTTGGCAGCGTTGTTACCAACCTCACAAACACCATTTACAATTTTTGGCGCATTATCCATACCCCATCCACCAAGGTTCTTACCATCATCAAAGGTAAGATGCCCAACACTTACAGGGATTTCAACCACTTGACTTTCGGCCACTTCTTGAATATCTGTAGTTACCGTATGCCAGGAATAAGGTTTATTACAAGGAACTTCGTCCCCTTTTATGTCACCATTTACGATCAAATTATTGGTAGAACCTTCTTCACAAAGACTCAAAGACTTGATGTCCAGTTCACCGCCCAGTTTACCTGCAGCAAAAACAAAGTTCTCATAATTGCCTGACGGAGTAAAATTAACGGTATATTCATTCCATTGAGTACCTACTGAAATCGAGCCTAAATCTGCATCACCTGGGGCTGCCCATAGAATTAAGTCAAAAGGAGCAGTAGCTTTTGCATTCATTTTAAAGACATACTTTTTCCCTTTAGATAACTGAGCAGGGAAATATAATTGAGCATCCCAATGACCACCAGCCACTGCATTCTTAATGACCAAGCAACGTGTGACATTAGAAGAAGGAGGTAACTCCTTGTCTGCAATCAGTCGATTCAGATACTTGTTAGGCTGCTGAGCATGCCAAGCCAAGGTATGACCATAAACAGAAAGACCTGCATCTGTGGCATTCTTAACATATTCCTTTACTTTCTCAAAATCCATGCTACCATCATCAGCAACACAAGAAGCCATCTTCATGGCGTTGCCGGCTACAGTCTCGTTAAAGTTACTGTTGGTCAAAGCATACACCAGTTCCTTCTTGTTATATTCATCTACAGTAGTTCCGATTCCGAGGTGGAAGTTTTGACGGTCCTTGATGTATTCCTTCAAGGCATCATATTGCTCCAGATAACCATACTGCGCTTCCTTTCCAGGACGTACGGTCTCGAAATTCTGGTCGAAGTGGTCTGCACAAGAGGCCAAAAGCATGGCCCCGAGTGCAGATACTAATATTTGTTTATTCATAACTTATGCGATCATTAATTATTATAGGTATAAGAGAACTCCTCTAAAGTTACTCCACTACGCCACCAGACGAGTTTCTCGTTCAAACTCTTCTTTACACCACCGGCAAAGGTGATTTCGGCGTTGAGTTCCATCAGGTCACGATCCTTGTTATTCCACGAATGGATACCATCGTCAGCCCAAGAGCCTGATCCTGTAGCCGTAACACCATCGGTAAGCGAAGTGATGGTACACTTTTCGTTGGCATCGAAGGTGAGCAGGAGGTCTGCCTTGTAGATGGTACTGCCCTCCTGGAACTCTACAGTATAAACAGAGCTGTTCAGGGTGCGGGTAGTAATCTGAACCATTGAAGCCTTCTCGATATTATCGGTACTTGTATTGTGATTGGTCAACCACCAGCCACTATACTTGTTCTGATACTTCACGCAGTACATCACGTAATCCCTAGGAGCTGTTTCCCAGATGGCTGCATTGGTACGGGAGCCTGAAGCACCTTCTTTCAGAGTACCGGCAGAGATTCTGTCGAAGCCCTGCTGATCGGTCATCACCAGAGGAATCACGTAGGTATTCTTCACGGCATCAGGGTCGTTGAAGAAAGCATCTGTCAGCTGCACTACTGTCTCACCCGTCATTCCACCCTTGAAATCGAGTTTGTTGGTAGAAAGAGAGTAATAATCTGCAGGCATTGCCTTGACAGGAGTACCATCGGCAAAAGTAAGATGATCGCACAGACTGATATCCACAGCTACGTTCACATAACCTTTTCTTCCATTGTAAGAGCCGGCAAAAGTTGCCTTGATCTTGCATTTATGCTCCTTATCGAGAGAGGTATCGTATTCATCATCGCCCAAGACGATGGTACGAACCGGACTCTGATAAACGAACATGGCAGTAGTTCCCCCCTCGTAATCATCAAAAGCCTGGTCTCCATTCTCACATGCCGTGAAAGAAGCCATCAATGCCAGAAGGGCTGCCACCATTTTGATATATCGTTTCATAATCATTAGTCTTTATTTATAATATTAGCCGTTTATTATTTCCAACCATCGTTCTGCTTGAGGTTGTTGTATTTCAGAATCTCAGAGTATGGGATAGGACCATAGTACATATAGTCTGAATAGTTGCGTTCCTCAGCATCGAAAGTCTTATAGATGTATTTGCCTGTTGTGGCATCAGTCGTGATATTGATACCCTTGGCAGCCTCATTGAGTTTAGGGAGTTCAACCTTCCAGCGGCGCAAGTCCCAGAAACGATGATTCTCGAAGCAGAGTTCCAAGCGACGCTCATTGCGAATCAACTCACGCATCTTGTCCTTGTTCTGTGCGCACTCTTCCAAGTATGGGTCTTCACCAAACTCACCAATGCCTGCACGCTCACGGATTGCCTTGATGACATCGTAAGCAGAATAGTTGGCTCCACCTACATTAGCATTTGGTCCCTGAGCCTCATTGGCAGCCTCAGCATAGTCGAGCAAGATTTCCGTAGTACGGATACGTGCTGACAGATGTTTCTGCTTGGTTGCAGAGCTTGGGTTGAGGTTCACATCAGGACGGAGCAACTTGCGGAGATAATAACCAGTCTTGGTTGATTTTCCGTTCTCCTTGTTCAAGCCATCCAGAGTCTTGGAATCGGCAGCTGTATTTACCACTCCATCAGTAGCACCGATTTTATCGCCATTTACAAGAATGTAGGCAGCGAGACGTGGGTCACGGTTCTGATAAGGATTCTTGGCATCGTATTCTGCATTGGCATCAGTAATAGGATAACCGTTTGCCATAGGGAACGCATCCACCAGGTTCTGGGTTGGATTGATCTTACCGCTACCATAGAGCGAAGGAGGATAGTTATCTGTCTCCAGAGTGTTGCTTTCATCAACGTTTCCACGCCAGATAATTTCCTTAGGATTCTCGGATGTAGCACCCATTCCGTCTATGAGCGACTTATTGCAGAACCACTGCCATCCGTCAGGATCCACTGCATCCAAACCACCAAACTCGCTCAGGCAGTTGGCAGCATACTTGGCAGCATCCTCGTAAGAGGCAACACCGGCAGATGCATAAGCAGGAGAAGCGGCGAGGATGGCGAGCTGAGCCTTGAAAGCCGAGATGATGCGACCGTCAATCTTGCCACGATGGTTGGTACCGAAGGCACGGTTGTACTCTGCATTGGTAGCACCCTTCTGGGCATACTTGGCAGGAACCTGATCCTCATGCACATCGGCATACTGCTCAGGCAAATACTTCAGAGCCTCATCGAAATCAGACATAATCTGGTCGTAGCACCCCTTGAAGGTATTGCGTGGAAGATTGAAATCAGACTTTGAATCTTCTGAAGAAAGATGGATAGGCACACCCATCAACTGACCACCTACCATTCCGGCATGAGCACGGAGCAAGTACATCATGTGTAAACCACGCAAAGCATAGGCATTACCCTTGTAGTTGTCGCAATACATCTGATTGAGAATCTCACTGGAGTAAGCCCACTCTACCTTATCGCAGTTTTCCAACATCAGGTTACAGTACTGGATGGCGTGATAACGACCATCCCACTGTGAAACCGGATTCATATTTGCAGCCCAAGAACCTGTTGCCATCTTCTTGTAATCATCACCGTTCTGGTTGATAACGGCATCGTCGGTGGCAGCATCAGTAGATGGCGAATTGCTATATGGCAGAGCCAGGTAAGCATTGTCAAGAATACCACGGGCAAACGTAGGATCCTTATACATCTCGCTGATATCTTGGTTATTTTCCAAGGCAGGCTCAAACAAGTCATCACAAGAAGTGAGCGATACTAAGACTGCACTTATCAATAATAATCTTGATAATTTCATAATTTTAATTCTTTAATTAATTCTAGAATGAAACCTTAGCACCGATGCTATAGAAGCGGTTCAATGGTGCCGAGCCTGAATTGTTAACATCCATCTCCATGAGTTTGCGCTCCTTAGCTATGGTGAGCAGACTGTTGCCGTTGACAAAGAGCTGAAGTCCGCGTACGAAACTCTTCATGAACATCGCCTTAGGGAAGTCGTAGCTCAACTGCACCTTCTGAAGGTCGATGCGGTCGGTAGAGTACATCCAGAAGTCTGATGTCTGATAGTTGTTCGTACCTGCCTCAGTGGTCAGACGTGGGAAGGTGGCTGTGGCTGCAGTCTCCTTGGTCCATCTGCCGCGCATCTCTGCTGTATATTTGGCACTACCGCCCACCCAGAAGTAGGTGGAATTCTTCACGGCATGAGCACCGAAGTTTCCTGTGCCGAGCATGAAGAGGGTGAAGCCCTTATATTTCAGAGTGAGGTTCATACCGATAGTGGTAGGAGTTCCATACCAGCCACCCTTGCCCAGGTAAACCTGGTCCTTGCTATCGATAACGTTATCACCATTCTGGTCCTTGTACTTCAGGTCACCCGGACGGATGGTTCCGCCGATAATCTGAGTTGGAGAGTTCTTAATATCATTCTCATCCTGGAAGAAGCCCAGGCACTCATAACCCCAGATAGCATCGAGTGGCTGACCCTGGCGATACTGATAGGTATCAGCATACTGCGAATCATCTCGCTTGGTTGCCTCGGTGGTGTAGTAAGTTACGTTGGCTCCTACGCCGAAACCGAAATCACCAAACTGCTTCTTGTAGTTCACAGCAAAGTCGAAACCGCTGCGCTTGTCCTCATTAAAATTAATGTAAGGAACGAAAGAAGACTCTGGATAGTAGCTGAACAGATAGCTAGGCACCTGATTGCGAGCCTCCAGAATTCCGTTGGTCCACTTAGAGAGGAAGTAAGATGCATCGAAACTCAAAGCCTTGTTGAGCACCTCTGCATGAACCGTAGCAGAAATTTCCTTGCGGTGCAGGTAACTGAGTTCGTTGTTGCTACCACGCTTAGACTGCATAGCTGAGTGACCGGAGCCACCATTCCAATCCCACCAGCCACCGCTCTGATAGGTTCCGAGATACATGTAGTAATTGTCGATACCCAGATCGGTCTTCATATCGGTGTAGCTTGCGCTGAGGGTCAGATCATCGAAGAATGAATTCTCCATAAACTTCTCCTTAGAGAGGCGCCAGCCAAGAGTAGCAGATGGAGATACACCCAATCGCTTGGCTGATGGCAACTTGGCAGACCAAGGTGTAGCCAGAGCGAAATCGGCATAATACTTATGATCATAGTTATAAGAGAGCTGCAAGCCCAGGTTGGCGTTGCTCACCTTATGATACTCTCCTGACTTACTCTGCTGATAACCGTTGGCCACCAGCATGGCGCTTACGTTGTGCACATCGTTGAAGGTGCGGTTGTAATCGAAGTGCGCATTGAATGCGATGGTCTGGTTATCGGTAGAACCAGAGATATTCTGAGCACCCGATTTCTTATCCACCGTGCCATTGTTGTTCAAACCTACGATAACATCCTTGCCGTTGTAGCTAGCCCATGTAGGCTGGAAGGTGGCATAGGAATTGTTGAACGATGTTGAGTATGCCGTAGCATAGTCGATGGCTACCATCGTGTGGAAACTCAAGCCCTTGAGTACAGAAGAGAGGTCGAAGTTCAAACCTGCATCAAACTGGAACTGACGGCTGTGATAGACATTGGTACCCGAAGCATAGATGTCGCCGAACACGTTGGTGAGGTCGGCAGAAGAACCACCCAGGAAGTACTTGCCATCGATGATGTTGCTAGTAGCCCCAATCATAGTCAGCGCCGACTTGGCATTAGGGTCAATCATTTCCACAGGAATCAGCGGAGCCACACGGTTAGGGCGGAAGGTGCGGGCCTGCTCCCAGTAGCTGCTATTGTTAGTGTTAGCCGACTTAGCCCCGTAGAAGGTGGCATTCGCATTTACATAGGCATTGATGGTGCTGCTCAAGGCGAAATCCACATTACCTCTTACATTGAATCGGTCGGTATAGTTCTTCTTAGCCTCGCCGAAGTTCAAGTTGTCACCGTTGCGATAGTAACTCACGTTGGCATAGAAGCGCGCCTTCTGGTTGCCTCCTTCTATTTCGGCAGAAACCTCCGAGCGGTTGAACGCCTTCTTGATGTAATCAGAAGAATAGAAGTCTACGCTAGGATAGCGATATGGATTCTTTCCGGATGCATAGTTGTAGATGGTCTCTGCAGAATATGGCAGATTGTTTTCGGCACCGCCATCATTGAGGAAAGCTTCGTTGTAGAGAGTCATGTACTCAGCCGAACCGAGATACTCTGGAAAAGCCTTGGCTACGTTCCAGCCCGTATTGGCATTCACCTTTACCGACAAGCCATCGTTAACCTTACCACGCTTGGTGGTAATGAGAACCACGCCATTGGCAGCCTTGCTGCCATAGAGTACTGTGGCCTGGGCACCCTTCAGGAAAGAGATATCCTCAATCTCGTCGGGGCGAACATTACTGGCTTCACGTGGCACACCGTCGATGAGGACGAGTGCATTGGAATAACCCCACATACCACTGCCATTATAACCGGATACATAACCCTGCATGTTGTCAAGGCTGTAGGTATTATAGTTTTTCTCTGTCAATTCTCTGACATTGACGGTGCTCACACCACCGAGCACATCGCTCTTGTACGCCTTCTTGAACGCCACGTTAACCATTGCGCTATCAGCAGATTCCTGAGCCGAAGCAGGCAACTGTGCCAGAAGTGCCGTAACCACTGTCAGAGCAGAGTATATTGTTTTCTTATTATTTTTCATATATAATATGATTATTTCTAAGTTTATGCTTTTTATATATCACATCTCCGGGTGATTACCATCCAGGATTCTGACCAAACTCAGGATACAGATAAACATCACTTTCCTTGAGTGGCAAGAGATAGTGTTTCTCAGAGAAGTCGCGGGTCACGATGCGTTTCTCGCTCCATCCTGTCACCTCGGCTTCACGTGGATCGTTCTTGGTATAATCGAAATTACCTACACGCTTGAATTCCTGTGAAGTCTTGATGTTATAAGGATATTCTGTGAGAAGCAACCAGCGCTGTAGGTCGTTCCAGCGGAAGCCCTCAAAGGCAAGCTCTACGGCACGCTCGCGGCGAACCTCGTCCATAAACTTCTTCTGGTCGTTCATAAACTTATCTGCCACATGACCAGCTTTTACTCTCTCGCGAAGCACATTGATTGCATCAGCAGCGGTGAGGTTGAGCTTTGAGCTCTGGTAGTTAGCTCCCTGAACGGCAGCACCAGCCTCAGCATACATCAGATAGAGGTCGGCAAGACGCATGTAAGGAAGGTCGCACTGCAAGGCACCGCCCCATTCGTACATTTTATCATACCTATTTGCCTGATGAGGAACCAGCTTCTGAGTATAGTAACCAGTGCGGCAGCCCTGACTTGAAGAACTTCGCAATATACTACCAGAATACATTGGTATATACTGCAATGCTGCAACCGTTGGTTCCTTTACTGCATCAATGGTAGTATTGATATACTTAAAACCATCGAAGACGATGTCATGATAGAAGCGTGGGTCGCGGTTCTTGAACGGATGAGTTGGATCGAATCCGGAATCAGGATCATCCAAAGGCAGACCATTAGCCATACCATAATAGTTTACATAGTTGGCTGTCGGCTGGTGAATCACAGCATCGTGTTCTACGAGATTTTCCATCTTAGGTCCCCAAAGCTTGGCGAAGTTCCAGTTTGATGAATTCTCGCCAATATATGGACCGCGCATGATTGCCTCTGTAGAACCTGGTTGTTTCCAATTCTTACCTGTAGTACGGAAGATATCAGAAAAGTTGTTTGTAGAACCAGACTTTGCTTCATGATTATAAATATCAGAGTAGTCATAGGTACACAATGCATATGGAGTTTTGCCTGAATTTACCTGAGCAATAGCCTCTGCCAAAGCATCAGCAGCCTTTGTGGCAAGCTCTGTATTATACTTATAGGTATCGCCATTCTTGGAAGCACCCATCTCTGCACCGATATTATTCAATGGAGAAGAAGCCCAAAGCAACACTTTACCTAAGTAGCCCAAAGCGCAAACTTTTGTAATACGAAGTTCATTCTTGCCCAAAGTTTTCTTACCTATAGTTGTCTTGTCCCAATCATTAGGAAGTAACTCTGCAGCAGCCTTAAAATCTTCGGCACATTTCAATGCGCACTCCTGATAAGAAAGACGAGGTAAAGTCAAAACTGATGCACCATCCAATACGGTGTCTACGTATGGCATACCGCCAAAGAAAGCTATCAACTCCTCGTGCCACCATGCACGGAAGAACAACAACTGTCCCTTGATGAAGTTCTTCTCTTCCTGGGTACAGTCGGTCATCAGGTCAAGGTTAGCAAGACCCAAGTTACACTTGCGGATGCAATACCAGGCATGCTCCAAAGAATGAGCAAATTTATTGGTTGAAGTCGGATCAAGGTACTCACCAGGTTTTCCAGAAGGAGGTCTGTGCAAGAAACTTTGATTATTGTCATACCAGTTACGGTAGTCGCCTAAATCAAAATGAGCAGTCACATGTTCATCTCCCTTGCCAGTATTCATGATTTCATCTTCACCCCAGTTGAATGAGGTACAATACTCATTCGACTCCTTACTTGGAATACAGTTGTATATTTGCTCCACATATCCCTGGAAATTGGTGAAGTTCTTGAACGCTTGTTCTGCACTCACATCTGTATCAGGGCTCTTATCTAAGTAATCTGTACAAGAAGCAAATCCGCAAGTGAGGCTCAGCGCACAAAATATTTTTACTAAATTATTTTTCATTTGTTATGCATGTTTAAAGATTAAACTTGACACCGAAGTTCACACGCTTCATAGTAGGGTAAGCACCTACGGCTCCACCGTTACTAGAGAAGTTTGACTCTCGGTCGTCTGGCATTCGGGTCCAGAGCCAGAGGTTGTTACCACTTACGTAAACCTTGAGGTTGTTCAAACCGAGTTTCTTGATCCAACCGCCGTTCCAGGTATAGGCTATCTCTACGTTCTTCAAGCGAATGTAAGAACCATCGCAAAGATATTGAGTGCCATAGTAAGCCGCATTCGACATTGGCTTAGAGTTGAAACGTGGAGTGATGACATCGCAGTTGTTGTGATTGTCGCTCCACCAGGTTCCCTGGTCATAAACATTGGCAAGCATTGGGTCAACCAAACTAATCATGGTTACGTCACGGGTTACGTTGGTTACACCATAGAACTGAGCAAAGCAGCTGAAGCCCTTGTACTCATAGCCGATGGTGGCATTGTAAGTGTTCTGAGGAGTACCTGTATAACCGTATGGCACTCTATCGTTCACATTATCCACCTTACCGTCGCCATTGAAATCTACGATGTAGTAGTCACCAGGAAGACGCTGGCCATCGTTGGAATCCATCTTCGGAGAACCATATACATCATCATAGTTCTGGAGGATACCCTTATCAAGGAAGGTGTAAGTCTGGTTGATAGCATGACCTGCAGCCTTGCGGTAAGATGGGAGCAACGCTGCATCATCCTTAATCTTTACCTCATTTACAGCATGGGTCATATTGAAATTTGCCCAGAGACGCATCTTGTTGGCAAAAACCTTGTTGAACTTCACTTCCAACTCATAACCGCTGGTAGTTACTTTACCCAAGTTGGCTGTAGGAGCAGTCTGACCGAAGTATGAAGGAATGGAACGATCTAAACCACTAACCAGAATGTCTGAACGAGTATCATGGAAGAAATCCACAGCACCAGTAATCAAACCACCCAAAAATCCATAGTCAATACCGAAGTTTACCTTCTTCACTTTCTCCCAATGTACGTTAGGGTTACCTACTGATGACTCACGATACCATGTATAAATAGACTCCTTATCACTGGCAGTCGTACCCAACTGAGTCTTGCCGCCATATGCCCACTGAGTCATATAGAGGAAGCGGTCTCCTACATTATCATCACCGATTTCACCATATGAAGCACGGAGTTTCATCATATCCACGATTTTATGCTCACGCAAGTATTTCATGAAAGGCTCCTCGGAAATCATCCATCCGATGGCACCAGAACTAAAGAAGGCGAAACGGTTATCTGGAGAGAACTTCTCTGAACCGTTGTAAGCACCATTATACTCGAAGAAGTAACGGGAATTCCAATCATAAGTGGTACGGAACACCCAGTCTTCACGATAAGAAGGAATCATGTAACCTGTTGCATATTCCTGACGACCGAAAAGTCCCATGGCGCTTACGCTGTGCTTGCCAAAACTGCGAGCCCAGTTGAGCTGAGCCTGATAGTTAAGGTTGCGCTGTGTAAGGTTATTGTTAACCTCACCACCATTCACGGTCCACTGGTTTCCCATAGCATAATCGAACTTATCGTATGACTCGAATGCCTGCTTGTAAGAAACGGCTCCTGTATGAGGATCAATCCACTTCAACTGTGGGTCGTGATACAAGTCATTGATACCACGATTGTTTTCTACGAAGGTATTATCCCATGAAATCATTCCACGTGCAGAAAGTCCCTTGGTAATGAAATCAAGCTTCTGCTCCAGAACGAAGTCGGTAGTGATGCGGGTTGTAGTTGTATTCATCGTACCACCCAGAGATACCAACTGTGCAGAGTTAGATACATTGGTTGAACCTGGCAAGTATCCCCAGCTTCCATCGCTGTATTTTGGCAGGAAAGCATCTGGAGAAATATTGTAGGCACCAGCCCACTGCTGAGAAACGCCCCAATCACCCGGACCGCTGGAATTGCTCCAAGGAGCTTTTCTCACGCCATTAGAGCCAGCAAGGTTCATCTTGAACACGGTAGTCTTTGTGATGTTGAAGTCGAGATTAGAACGAACATTCACACGATTATAGCTATAACCTGTACTATAGTTACGACCATTGCCGAAATCCTTATAAAGGTCACCCTCGTTCACGAAATCCACACCTGCAAAGTACTTCACAAACTTGGTACCACCCGATACATTCACATTGGCATTGTATGACATGGTGTAATCCTTGAAGAGTACATCCTGCCAATCTACGTTCGGATAACGCTCACGCTGCTCCAGCGTAGTCTGGTTGCGATAGTTCTCGATGAAACTCATCGGTTCCATCTTGTCGAAACTGCCTGGAGAGATGTTCAACTCATGTTCGATAGCCTTGTTGCGGGCAATAAGCGCATCGTAAGAATCATATTTATCAGGCAACTTTGAAGGAATCTTCATTACGGCATTAGCAGTAACGCTAATCTGAGCCTTGCCTTCAGAACCACGTTTGGTGGTAATCAGGATGACACCATTCGCACCCTTCACACCATAAACGGCGGTGGCAGAAGCATCCTTCAAAACAGAGATGGTAGCCACAGACTGCATATCAACACTTGACATTGGTCGTTCAATACCATCTACCAACACGAGAGGAGAAGAGTTGTTCCAGGAAGAAGCACCACGAATCTGAATCTGAGGTTCCTCTTCACCTGGCATACCACTGGATGCAGTGGTAACAACACCCGGAAGGTTACCAGTCAGAGCTGCTCCGATATCATTGATACCCGCAGCACGCTCCAATGTTTTTCCTGTGGTCTGGGTGATGGCACCTACGACAGATGCCTTCTTCTGCTGACCATAACCAACGAC
>ULKI01010077.1_pt1 | contig 12331 bp, 14 predicted proteins | sample 1951101 | NCBI WGS metagenome assembly ULKI01 (sample SAMEA4835495, study PRJEB28245) | human gut metagenome | biome: gut microbiome; material: fecal sample | place: Denmark | collected 2008
TCCGTTCATGGGTTACGAGCCGGTTCGTCCGAAAGCGGTGCAGAAGTATCTTACCGATGAAGAGCTGCAACGGCTTATGACCACTCCGCTCCATAGGCAGACACTTTACCTTGTCCGTGACATGTTCCTGTTTTCCTGCTTCACCGGCATTTCATACAGGGATATGCGCTCGCTGACAAAAGAAAACCTGTCGCTTGCGGAAGACGGCACATGGTGGATTAAAAGTGCCCGCCAGAAGACCAAGATAGAATTTGAAATCCCCTTGTTGGACTTGCCGTTACAGATTCTGAAAAAGTACAGTGATGCCGTTTCTGATAACAGGCTGCTACCGATGTATTGTAATTCCAACATGAATCTCTACCTGAAAGAGATTGCCCGGATTTGCAACATCAACCGTCCGCTGGTATTTCACGTGGCGAGTCACAGTAAAATCTTTTATTAGTTGAATATCAACGAGTTAAGTACTTTGAAGAATGTAACTGCTAACGATTTAGAAACGAGCTATATTCTTTTTCTTTCACAACTTTGCAATATACAAAGAACGCTTTGTTTACGAGTGCAAAGATAAATCTAAAATCTGAGAAACTATCTTTTTTGCTCTTAATTAACATATTTTTAAGAGGTGAACATTGATTGTCTATCTCTTTTGTAAATTACGACATTGCTTTCAAGTCAAGACCTAAAAACAGAACCATAAAGTTTCAAAAACAAGCATAAAAAGTGGGATTTGTAGCATCTTCGACTAAAATCATCTTATAAAATGCTAAAATTTTGCCTATTTATGATAGATTATCGCAATAAATTATTATTTTTGTAGGGTAAAATGCAATAATAATATGAAGTTAAATCGCATAAAGGCAGTTTTAGAGGAGAAAGGAATAAGCCAAACTTGGCTTTCCAAGAAAATGGGCAAGAGTTTTAGTACGGTCAATGCCTATGTGTGCAATCGTACCCAACCAAACCTTACAACGCTTCTTGAAATTGCACAAATATTGTCTGTGGATATGAAGGAACTTATCTCGGACGAGAAAGAACGTAGTGCTAAATAAAAGACAAAACATAATGGAACAGTCACAATATAACTTTTTGTTCTCGTTTATCTGGAACATAGCCAATGACGTACTTGTGAACGCTTTCAACAAAGGCGATTACAAGAAGGTCATTCTGCCTATGTTGGTGTTGCGCCGCATTGACGTGCTGCTCGAACCGACAAAGGATGCTGTTATACAGATGAAAGAACAGCTTGACAAAAACAAGATAGAAAACCAAGCGCCAGTGTTGTATGACATTACTGGCTACCCATTCTACAACACCTCCAAGTTTACGATGAAGACTTTGAAAAGCGAGATAGACCCTCTTCGCCTTAAAATGAACTTCATTGAATATCTGAACGGCTATAGTAAGGATGTGCTCGACATCATCGAAAAGCTGCATCTTCGACAGGTTGTTGACAACCTCACGGAAGCGGAGCGTTTGGGCAGTATCATCGAGAAATTCACTTCCGACAAAATAAACCTCAGTTCAAAGCCAGTATATGATGGTGAGGGTAAGATTCTGCATCCTGCTCTTGACAACCACACAGTGGGAATGATGTTTGAGGAACTCCTGCGACGTTTCAACGAGGAGAACAACGTGACAGAGGCTGGTGAACATTTCACACCAAGAGACTACGTGAAGCTGCTTGCCGACCTCGCCGTGCTTCCTGTTGCCGACAAAATTAAGGCTACGACATACAGCGTGTATGACGGAGCCTGTGGCACTGGCGGAATACTCACCATCGCGCAAGAGCGCATCAAGCAGATTGGCAAGGAACAGGGAAAAGATGTGGCTATCAACATTTACGGACAAGAACTATTGCCAGACACTTATGCCACTTGCAAGGCAGACCTTATGATTTCGGGACATATCAAGTCGTTCCAATACAACTACGCTGGTGAGGAACGAGAGTATATCGCTTTCGACTCCACTGTTTCTCGTGACGGTCATGCTGGAGAAACATACGACTTCTGCATCTCCAATCCTCCTTTCGGTACTCCGTGGAAAGAGGACTTGAAGAAACGTGGATTGAAGGAAACAGAAAAGGCAAAGTTTACGGACTCTCGCTTTAATATCACTATAGGCAATGGTGAGAACCGCAAGGAGATAACTTTCTTGCCCGACATCGGCGACTGCCAGATGCTGTTCCTTGCCAACAATCTCAGCCGAATGGTGGATGACACGGAAATGGGTACGAGAATCGTGGAGGTGCATAATGGTTCCTCACTTTTTACGGGCAATGCAGGAAGCGGAGCAAGCAACTTGCGCCAGTACATCATCGAGAACGACATGCTGGAGGCTATCATAGCCATGCCCGAAAACGACTTTTACAATACTGGTATCGGCACATACATCTGGATAGTAACCAACCGCAAGGAGGAACGCCGCAAAGGATATGTGCAGTTGATTGATGCAACCGACATCAAGTCTCCGTTGCGCAAGAACCTTGGTAAGAAGAACTGCGAGACTAACGAAGCGGACCGCAACGAAATTGTCAAGATGCTACTCGACTTCAAAGAAACAAAGAAAAGCAAGATCTTCCCGAATAAGGAATTTGGCTACTATAGCGTGACCGTGGAGAGACCTCTTCGCCTTGTTTATGAGAACCTTGACGAAATCGCACTGCCCGACTTGAAAAATAAGGGCGATGTGGAACTTTTGCAGCGAGTGGTTGAGGCATGGAAAGAAAATTTGGGCGGTCATACCGTGGGTGATTTCGCATTGTTCTTGATGTTGGAACAGATGAGAGTGAAAGTGCCAGCGTCAAAGGTGAAACTGGTGCGCCAGTATCTCGGCAAGCACAATGACAAGGCTGATGTTTGCTTCACTAAGCCGACAAAGCGTGACAGTGCGGTCGTGACAGACCCTTCATTGCGTGACACAGAGCAAGTGCCGCTCCTCTACCCTGGAGGCATAGATGCCTTCATGGAAAAGGAAGTGCTGCCGTATGCGCCCGATGCGTTCTACGATGCTGCAAATGTGGTTGTTGGCTATGAGTTGTCGTTCACCAAGTACTTTTACAAGCCTGTAGAACTGCGCGCTATTGCCGACATCACAACCGATATCAACGGCATAGAGGGCAGACTGAAAGGCGTACTTAAAGATATTTTAAACGTCTAACCGTTAATGGTATTTGTGTATGAAAAAATATGAATCATATAAGGACAGCGGTGTGGGATGGATTGGAAAAATTCCGAGCCATTGGAGTTGTGTGCCGTTCAGACGAATAGCCAAAGTGCAATGCAACCTTGTGCGTCCTTCCGAAAACTTGACTATGTTCCAAATTTCTCCCGACTCTATTGAAAAGAATTCGGGGAAAATTATCAAGACAAGAACTGTGGAAGAAGCCAAGGTTGACAGCGACAATCACAGATTTTACAAGGGACAGATTCTTTACTCTAAGATACGTCCATTGTTGAATAAAGTGACCATTGCTCCATACGATGGCTTGTGCAGTGCCGACATGTACCCTATAAGTACAATCGAAAACACAGAATATGTAATGTATTATATGCTTTCAGAAGCATTCCTCTCTTCTGTCAAAAATATAGTTGCAGACAGAGTGAAAATGCCAAAAATCAATCAAGACGAGCTGAAGAATACGGATTTTGTTATTCCTCCGTTTTCCGAGCAACAAGTCATAGTTGACTATTTGAAAGATAAAACCCTTAAAATTGAGCAATATGTTTCCGCAAGAGAGAGAGAGAGAGAGCTGCTTGACAGTTTAAAGCAATCTGAGATTGCAAATGTCGTCACAAAAGGTTTGAACCCGAATGTTCGTATGAAAGATTCGGGCATACCTTGGATTGGCATGATTCCTGAGCATTGGGAAATTCGCAAGATAAAATTTTTGTTTAAGGAGCGTTCGGAAAAAGGATTTCCTAACGAGCCTGTACTTTGTGCGACTCAGAAATACGGGGTGATACCCCAAAGTATGTATGAGAATAGAGTTGTCGTTGTAAACAAAGGACTTGATGGATTGAAGCTGGTAAAAAAAGGAGACTTTGTCATAAGTTTGCGCTCGTTCCAAGGAGGTATAGAATATGCACATTACCAAGGAATTATTAGCGCAGCCTATACGGTATTGATGCCATCCAGATATATAAATCCGCTCTATGTTAAATACCTTTTCAAATCACATCCTTTTATAGGACTTTTGAAAACATGTGTTACTGGAATACGAGAAGGACAGAACATCAATTACGACATGTTGAGGAACAATAGTATAATGCTACCTCCTGCTTCTGAGCAGCAAGCCATTGTTGATTACATAGAAGCCAAGCTCTCTAAAATTGACAGTTGTATGGCTGACCTCCAAGCGGAGATAGATTATCTCAAAGAGTTCAAACAACGTTTGATATGTGATGTAGTGACAGGACAGATATGTGTGGCAAAGCCACAGAGAGGAGAACAAAAATGAACAAGGAACAGCAAGACAGAGCAATGTTTGTATCGTTCTGTATAGAGCAATACGCAAAGGCAAAGAGTATGGCTGCTGAAGATGTGGTGAATTTGTTTGAGCAATATGGCATTGCAGAGCATTTCTGCGAGTTCTACGATGTACTCCATACACAAGGCGGTCAGTGGCTGGTTGAAGAAATTGACAAAATGATAAACGAAAGAAGAAAATGAGCAAAGTATATCATGGAAGTATTGAGGAAGTTAAGAGTCCAGAGATACGTCAGCCAAACCGTTCTCTCGACTATGGCTCTGGCTTCTACACAACCACCTCTTACGAACAGGCTAAGAAATGGGTAGAGCGAAGAATGAAAGACAAAGGAGTATCTGTCGGTTACGTGAATGTCTATGAGTTGGATGACGACGTAATAAAAGATATGAAATCACTCTTCTTCAAGAAACCAACAGAGGAATGGGTGAATTTCGTAATGAAAAATCGTACCGAGAGGGAGTTCTGCCACGACTACGACATTGTGTATGGTCCTGTGGCAGATGATAGCGTTTATACTCAGTTCACACTCTATGAAGGTGGCATCATCAGTATGCCTACTCTCATTCAAGAGTTGAAGACATATAAATTGGTTGACCAGTATCTTTTCCACACGGAGAAATCGCTGCTTGCCATTAAATTTGTAGAATCAAAAATTATAAAGTTATGAATGCAAAAATAACGCAAGACAACTTGTATATGTTGCTGCCATTAAAGATAGGATGGCTTGCCCCTTGGCTCTCAGAAGACAAGGGCATAAGCCTTACGGATGCAATCAACCGTATATATCGCTCAAAACTCTATAAGAAGCTATCCACCGAAAGTACCCAATACTGGCACTTGGGACCAGTTGACTTATACAATGAGCTGAAGAAAGAATTTTAAACAGAAGAAGTTATGCCAACAGACATATCAGAGAAAGAACTCGAAACAATACTCGTCAGCTATCTTCGTGACCACCAAGGTTATGAGGAAGGCGTATCAAGCGACTACAACAAGGAGTTTGGCTTGGACACGGAACGAGTGAAACGATTCATCCTCTCTACACAAAAAGAAAAGGTGGAGAACACGGCGTGTTTCACTTCTCCTACTGAAGAACACAAGTTTTTCAGTAGGCTCAGTGCAGCCCTAAGCAAGCGTGGTGTGACAGACGTGCTGCGCAAGGGTTTCAAGTACATATCCGAGATATTTGATATGTATTATCCAACTCCATCGGCACTCAACCCAACTGCACAGCAATACTACGACAAGAATATATTCTGCGTAACCCGTCAGCTCTATTACAGCAAGGAGAAAACGGATAGCATTGACGTGTACATTTCATTGAACGGTCTGCCAATCATGACTATGGAGCTGAAAAACCATTATACAGGGCAGACCGTGGAAAACGCCATCAAGCAATATAAGGAAGATAGAGACCCGAAAGCAGACCCGACGGCACTAATTTTGCAGAAACGCCGTTGCGCCGTACATTTTGCCGTGGACGATGACGACATCATGATGTGTACGGAGCTGAAAGGCAACGCCTCATGGTTCTTGCCATTCAACAAAGGCGTGAATGGCGGTGCAGGGAATCCTGTTAGCCCAAATGGAGTGCGCACAGCTTACCTGTGGGAGGATGTTCTTGGTAAACGTTCTCTCTCTGACATCTTGGAGAACTACGCCCAAATCACTTTTAAGGAGAAAGAAGTAAAGAACAAGAAGACTGGCAAAAAAGAAAAGAAGACAATAGAGAGCATCATTTGGCCTCGCTACCATCAGCTCGACTGTGTTCGTCAGCTTCTCAAAGCCACTCGTGAAGGTGGTGTCGGACAGAAATTCCTCATCCAACACTCGGCAGGCAGTGGCAAGAGTAATTCCATCACGTGGCTTGCCTACCAGCTTGTGGGATTGCTTGACGGCACTACCCCTATATTAGACACGGTGATAGTTGTGACCGACCGCGTAAATCTTGATACCCAGATTCGAGACAACATCAACTCCTTCAAGCGATTGTCTAATCTTGTGGACTGGGCAGACTCTTCGCAGACATTGAAGGATGCCTTGCAGGACGGCAAGAAGATTATCATTACCATCGTGCATAAGTTCCCATATATACTCGAAGCTATAGGCTCGGAGTTGAAAAACAAGCACTTCGGCATTATCATTGATGAGGCACACAGCAGTCAGAACGGTTCGCTATCTGCCAAGATGAATATTGCCCTGTCGGGAAACGTAGCAAAGAACGAGGACGACCTTGAAGACAAGCTCAACGCAATAATCGAGGGTCGCAAGATGGTGGAGAATGCCAACTACTACGCATTCACGGCAACACCAAAGCCAAAGACTTTGCAAATGTTCGGTACACCATGTCCACAGCCAGACGGCAAGGTGCAATATCTGCCGTTTCATGAATATACAATGAAGCAAGCCATAGAAGAAGGTTTCATTATGGATGTGTTGAAGAACTACACGACATACGCCAGCTTCTACAAAGTGATTAAGACCGTAAATGGCGACCCCGAGTTTGACCAAAAGGAGGCTCAGAAGAAAATCCGTGCGTATGTGGAAAGCCGTCCCGAGACGATAAGGCAGAAAGCAGCAATCATTGTCAACCATTTCCATACGGCTGTATTGGACAAAGGGAAAATTGGCGGACAGGCAAGGGCGATGGTAGTGACCAGTAGCATATTGAGAGCCATTAGTTTTTACTATGAGATTGAGACTTTGCTGAAGGAACGCAAAAGTCCATACCGTGCTATCGTGGCATTTTCGGGAAGCAAGGAATGGAACGGCAAACAGGTGACGGAAGCAGACATCAATGGCTTCCCCTCAAAGGACATAGAGGAGAACATGGGTGAAGACCCATATAGAATATTGGTAGTTGCCGACAAGTTCCAGACTGGCTACGACCAACCTTTGTTGCATTCCATGTACGTTGACAAGGAACTCTCGGACGTGGCAGCAGTACAAACCCTGTCACGCTTGAACCGTTGCCATCCGCTGAAAAGAGATACATTCGTGCTCGACTTCTACAACGATACTGACAAGATACAAAAGTCATTCCAGCGGTTTTACAAGACAACAATTCTGTCGGATGAAGCCGACCCAAACAAGCTCAACGACCAAACAGACGAGATAGAGAAATATAATATCTATACAGAGGAAGAGGTGCGTGACTTGAACACCAAATATTGGAACGGCGTAGAGCGTGAGCAGCTTGACCCGATAATCAACAAGTCGGTTGAGCGTTTCAAGCTGTTGGACGAGAACTCGCAAATCAAGTGCAAGAGCAGCATCAAGGGATTCTTGCGCTATTATCCGTTCATTGCAGCCGTAACACCATATTGCAGCAAAGAATGGGAAATGCTCAACACCTATTATATGTTGCTGGTACATAAGCTGCCGAAACTGAAAGGCGAGGACTTCACTGATGGTCTGGAGGAATGTATTGACCTCGACCAACTGCAAGTGACAAAGATGAGCGAACGGAAGATAGAATTGGAAAACAAGGACACGGAGGTTGACCCTATGCCAATGGGAACAGGCAAAGGAGGAAAGAAAGAGCCAGAAATGGCTAAGCTCAGTGACATTCTTGAACAGTTCAACGACATTCACTGGCAAAATATTGAAGCTGTGAAAGTTCAGATAGACAGTCTTCCAAACCGCTTGCAAGCTGACCAGAACTTTGTCAATGCAGCGAAGAACAGCAACAAGGAAACCGCACAAAAGCAAGGATTCACTTCCATGATGGGCATCGTCATCAAGATGATGAGTGAAAGTACCGAGTTCTGCCGTCAATATCTTGACAACAAGAACTTCCAGAATGCCATCAATGAAAGGGTTTTCCAACAAGTGTATAGCAAAATATCACAAGGACTATAAAACAAGAAAAATATGAGCAAAACTATTACAAAATATTTGTTGGCTTTATGCCTTATATGTAATGTTGGCAATGTGTTTGCGCAACATCGTTATTATTGCGAGGTAAAGGGTATTGAGAAAGACCTTTCTTCTGGTCTAAAAATCATATTCGATTTCGGCACAAAGGCATCATATAACATTTGGGGAGACCTCAGCAGCAAATTGAAATTTGTGGATGAAAATGGTGAAGAAATCAAATTCAACAGCATGGTCGATGCCGCAAATTACATGGTTGATAAGGGGTGGAACTTCCAACAAGCCTATTCTTCTGCTTATGGCGGAAAGCCTATAATACATTGGATTTTCTACAAAGATGCCGAAAATATGGATAAAGCCAGAGAAGGAATTATGACCAAGACGGAATATCAGAAACTAAAGAAGTAAAGCTATGACGGAAGAAGAAAAGAAAACGTTGGTTGATGCGGTAAATTGCAAGTATCCACATCAGAACTTAACGGAGATTTATTACAATATAGGTAGAGCATTGCCTTTTACTGCTCAAAGATTCCCAGACGGAAGAGTTTCAGACTGGTATCGTAATCAGTATGTGGAGGTTGTACGAGTAGACCACATGGAAGAGGCGGCAAGTTTGGAAATGTATTTGGCTTTTATTACCGTAATGGCGAAAGAGCGGATGCCTATGAGAATGACCCAGAACACAGTTGGTGCACCAAGAATGATACTGAACCGCAACCAATACCATGTTGTGGGTGTGGCTCATGGATGTTATTGGACATCATAGGTGAGAAGACTACAGAATCTGTTAAAGTTCTTGGTCTTGATGACAAGATTGGCTTTGGTAAATATAAGGATATGACTTTGAAAGAGGTCATCATTAAGGATTGGCAGTATGTCAAATGGGCGATTATAGATTCCCAACACTTATATACCGATGTCGATAAGGTATTGGAATATCATATGGAGAATAGACCAACACTTGGTCCTAATGATATAATGAGCTTCGGGAAATATAAAGGAAAGTCCATTGAGGAGGTTTGCAAAACAGACCGACAATACCTTATCTGGCTTTCACAAAACAACGATTCTTTCAATCTTGATTGGGAAAAATTCAAGTAATCAAATTATAATGTAGATATGAAGAGATTTATGTTAATATTTTGCTCCCTGCTTATAACATTAGGAGCGACTGCACAAAGTAAGTTAGGTTCGCAAACTACTAAGATTGCGAAAGATTCGACATTGATAAAGATACATGACCTATTGGAAGACGTGGATTTCCGCATACACGGTCTTGACAGATACAAACTCTATCCAACAGAGAACATCTACAACTTTCTGCAATTAGACACAAGTACGGGTAAAATAGATGTTGTGCAATGGTCGTTAGATGATGGCAAAGAAGGCTCTGTTACCCTTAACGATGAAGATTTGTCTCTTGACACAGGGTGTGGAACATTTGAATTGTATCCAACAAAGAATATGTATCAATTTATCCTTTTAGACAAGGTTACAGGTAGAAAATGGCATGTCCAATGGGGATTTGAAGCAAGCAAAAGATGGATTAAACGAATATATTAGCTTTGGCAGAATATGGCAATAATTTGTTTGATAGTATTCTTTGCATTGGCTATCTTCATTAAATTGAAGATGCCAATGTGGAAAGGTAAATATTCCGAGAAGTTGGTGCATAAGAAAATGTTACAACTACCAGATGAGTACACAATTTTCAATGATTTTTTGTTTGAGAGTAATGGACACTCAACTCAAATTGACCATATCGTCGTGTCACCTTATGGGGTATTCGTTATAGAGACAAAGGGTTATAAAGGCTGGATATTAGGTGGCGAGAATTCTGAATATTGGACGCAGGTCATCTACAAAAGTAAACACCAATTTTACAATCCTATAAAGCAGAATGAGGGACATGTAAGATTTCTTCGCCATTTGCTTAAATGTTCTGTTGACATTCCGTTAATTCCGATTGTTGTTTTCAATAATTCAGCAGAGTTGAAAGTTCATGTCAGTAACCATATAGTTGTAAACAGATGTAATTTAAATTGGGCAATATCTCAATATCATGACATTATTCTAAATGCTACACAAGTAGATTGGATTGTCAATACTATTCAACGATATTACACAATAGCTGACAAGGAAGAAATAAGACAGCACAAGCATAATGTTCACGACAGGCAATATAGAGCAAAGAGTTTAATAAGGCAAGGCGTTTGCCCACAATGTGGTGGTCAGTTAGTTTTACGCAAAGGAAGATATGGCTCTTTTTATGGGTGTTCAAACTATCCTAAATGCAAGTTTACACTAAATAAATGAGAGGGGAATATATTAAGTTTATTTCCCTCTCATTTAGTATAGTTAGTTTCCAGAAACTTTATTTTGAGCTTTTGATAGCCCGTTTTATGCGATGTGATTCTTGCAAAAGCTTATTGGCTATACTATCTTTATAAGCAGCCATTTCAACCATTTCATGATGATGGCGAATAGAATCCTCGTAGGCAGCAACACGATTTCTTACATCATCTATAACTTTCTCATCTCGGCAAACAGAAAAATGCTTTTCGATGTAGTGAATATTCGGGTCGTCATATGGAAGCACCATCTTCAATACCCTATACTTCAAGTCCGCCTCTTCCCAATCTTGGTACTCTTGCCATTGGGTGAGGTTGCCCCAAATTGAGATAACCAAAGACAGAGCCAAGCCTCCAATGAAAAGAAGAACATACTTTGAAGTAGGCTCGAAGCGATGGGTTACGACTTTCTTTTGAGGTGTGTTGTCCATTGCGTTAAGTTTGTCCTGTACAAATTTTGATGTGACATTCTGCTCTTGTTTCACCTGATTAATGGTATCAAACAAGAGTTTGCTTCGCTGTTCATCTTTGCTTGCTTCTTTCTTGGTAAGGTCAACAAAGACACATATCGCCTCTCTTAATTTTGCCAATTTTCCAATAGTTTCCTCTTCTTTTGCAGATACAGAAAGGATGGCTTTTTCAAGTTTGCTTGTATCAATACTTGCAGAGCTGAGAACTGTTTCCGCTCCTGCATTCTTTGGTGAAGCAGAAAGTTCATCGACTTTCTGCTCCAATCTCTCAACTGTGCCGTAGATGGCTTCCAATAGTTCTTCTTTCATATTTCTTTTGTTGTTTGAATGGTTTGTAACTTGCATCAAAGGCTAAAGCCCTTTCTGCGTTTCTTCTTTTTCTTCTTGGCTGATTCATCCTCTGGGAAAGACTCAAAGGTCTGAGCGTTGGCAGGAGCAAAAAGTCCTATGGAAGAAATACCGTCCCAAGGGTCTTGACTGCTTTCCGATATGGATGGCTCCTGGTTGTTCTTGTGATTGCCTTGCTCGTATTGCTGAGCAGATTTGGCTCTTGCTGATAAAAGGTTCTCCGTTCCCTCAAATCTCGCATTCAGTTTGCCAAAGCTATAGTCTCGGCTAATCTGTGTACCCTTGAAGCTATATCCATCCTTGCAGAAACGGATGCCTTGAACCTTGGTTCGCTACTTATCCTTATAGACAAACTCTAAGTGAACACCTCGTTTTGCAAGTTCACTTTTGAACTCGTCCCAGCTATCTGCCATTCTCAATGCGCTCTTTACAGCATTGTGAATCTCATATTTGGCTCGCTCAGCATTGCGTAACTTGCGAGTATTAGTATTGCTCTTGTCCGTTCCGTAGGTAAATCCATACTTGGATTTAAGAGCCTTGGTCACTTGCTCATTACGCCTGTAATCATTCCTGTCTGATAAGAGTTTGCTCTCATTGTTGATGCGGTTATACACGATATGACAATGTGGATTGTCCGTGTTGTGATGCCTTACGATGATGAATTGGGTATCGGTGATGCCCATCATCTGCATGTATTCAAGGGCTGTCTTAGCCATGAACTCATCCGTCAAACGTGGCTTGTCCTCTGGTTTGAAGCTCAATGCAATGTGTCCCACAGGCTTCTTAATCCTTGGATTTAG
>ULKI01020623.1_pt1 | contig 12306 bp, 14 predicted proteins | sample 1951101 | NCBI WGS metagenome assembly ULKI01 (sample SAMEA4835495, study PRJEB28245) | human gut metagenome | biome: gut microbiome; material: fecal sample | place: Denmark | collected 2008
GCCGACCTTGATGGAAATCTCCTCATCTCCAACGACAGGTTCAAGGGCATGGAGGTCGTGAAGGGCAAGATAACGTTGCCAGACCGTCCCGGTATCGGCGTCGTGAAATTATAATTAGATAGGAGGTAAATATTATTCATAAGGACATTTACCTCCTATTTTCATCTACCGACTTCCCACGTCACTAATGATTCTACCCTATGGACACTGTAAGGCAACTTGAGTATGTTGCTGTATCAAGAGCCACTGACTCTGCCACTGTCATCACTGATATGGCAAAGGTGGAAGACTCTCCATTGAATCATGAAGCCAATCAATTTTCTAAGACTGATGAACATAAATCATCAGTTAATCTGTAGGCTTATTAACATTGAGCAGATATTCTCTAAAATTCAGCAAATGGTCTGAAAAATCCAACATTTCGGTTATTCGTCGGATGCGAGCAATCTTGCCTTGGTCCGTACATTGTCTGAAAAGTTGTAATATTTCTGTAGACAATAGACGACTTATGTCAGCTTCCAAATTAGGAGTGACGATTTGTTTGGGAATCTTCCACATATAATAAGAAAATATTAAGCATGATTACACTTCTTCCCCTGCAAACTTCACCTTGAACCCCAATACCGTCGCAAAAATCATTTCTATATCTTTCCAAAATGAATAGTGGCGGTAGTAATAACAGTTCAAACGAACTTTATCAGGATAAATAACATTATCGTTATACCACACAGCAACTTCCTGGTCACTCTTTATTATCAGCTCAGCATATTCCTTATCCGATATTTTAATCTGCGGATAATTTGTGGTCAATTCATGGTAATTCATGTTTCTAAAGTCCTTCATAAAGTCCGAAATCATTTCATCCTCCAGTCTATACTTCAAAGTAGCAGGACCAGTAATGCCAGGGCGCAACTTCAGTACATCCCTATCATCCCCTTCCAGCTTATCAGCATAACCCGGCACATCAGGACGCGGACCCACAAAACTCATATTACCAATCAACACATCCCACAGCTCAGGCAACTCATCAATCTTATAATGTCTCAGCTTAGCACCAAACGGAGTAATTCTACTATCACCCGCCACCGAAACAGAAGAGCCCGAATGCTTCACCGTCATTGAGCGGAATTTATGACAAGTAAACAACTTGCCATCCTTTCCCACTCTCTTCTGACAGAAGAAAGCCGGACCACCCGGCATCTTCTTATGGATTAAAAACGCAACTATGGGGAATATCCACCAAATCTAAAGCAACCCACACAGGGACGCAACAATGTCAAATAGTCTTTTGAATATCATATTTCTTTCTGTCTTTAAAATAGGTCTTTAAATAGTATACATTTGCAACTTCTTCCTTATAAAAAGATGCATGCATAGTGCCCTTATCTAAATTTTGAAATGCTTCATAAATACAATGGCCTTTATCACATTGCTTTTTAAGCCTAAAAGCCATTGCAATCAAATAAATAATGTGTCTTACATCAAACACATTATTTACATCATTGCCTGTTGCAAGATTTTTACCTTCTACTGAGAAATGCTTCAATACATGAAGTAAACCTCCCACGAAATCGCTTTTTAAAGGAACCTTTTTATTTGGCAAAATCCTACGTAGCAAATCAATCTTTAAGACATCGCTAAACGAACCATTGTTTTTATACACCACATAACAACAATTGTAGTCTATCAGATAGTCTAAATAAGCATTCTTATCCCCAAAAGCATTATACCCACTAACACAATAAAGAGCCTCAATTACATCATCAGCATTACCAGTACCAAACTTTTCTGGGCACTGTTGTTATGCCAATATTATTTGATGTGAAATCGTTTTTAGAAAGCCCGTGTTATAAATGATATAAAAATCTTCACCTTCATCACCAGTTTGATAATGAAATATCTCATTTATCGCAAATCCGAATTGAAAAGCATCAAGACTCTCGCCTCTTTTATATCTCTCTTCATTTTCATGTTCCCATATTCTCCGAAATACAGGCTGAAGATAGTTCATCAAATCATCATATTCTTGTCTATCTATCATTTTCATCTCTATTTCCATTTAAATATTCTACAATAAATATGTGCTTAACAAAATAAACAGACATGTTACAATATTATTGTTGTTTACACATTCTTATGCCTTTCTCATAACCATTCCTTACATCCCTGAATTGCTCAGAGTCTTCATAGAATTCCTTCCATAATTCAGCACCAGATGTTATATGTTCCAACTTTTTAGATAGCACACCAGCCAAAATACAGGCATTATGAGCAATATCAGCTTTATACTCCTCGGACATCTCATAAGTCTCATATTCTATTCTGATTGTATTGAGCGCATCGTTAAAGAGATTGAGATTTTCCTTATCCACATAATCCTTCGATATCATTTGTGCCATAAAATACAAGTCTTCCCTTAACGCTTTGCTATGAGAATATTTTAAGAAATAAGCATACTGTTGCAAGTATCTTAATCTTGTTTGTGCGTCAAACACATCTGGATTGTTCTTGAATAGATAGTACATACTTCTACGAGCATCATACCGGACATTGACATCAGAGTCATGCAAGCGATTAGAAACAAAAGCTGCAAGTTGTTTTTTGTCATCTATCTGGTTTGTAACAGATAGCAACAAAAGACAAGGATATCTTTTTTCAACATACTTTACTAAAACAGACACTAAATTATTATTTATTACAGAATCAACCATCTTAAAGTCAATCTGACGGAAGAGACGATCTAAAACATCAAGCAAATGGTTAATAAAAAATCTGAGTCCACCGAAAAAATCTGCAACATCATCTTGTTTCAAGTGTGGCAAATAGGATTCCAGTGTCTGACTGATTTTGATAACAACATCATTAATCTGCTCGTCATTCAATTTATGTATGGCAGGAACTATATTGTCTGCAAAATGTGAAAAGTCAGATATAGCTTCTGAACTGTTGGTGAAAATATAGTCATGATTTACAAAATCGTCTAACGTTTCTTTTACCCATCTGTCTTCTATTGCTCTGTCTGCATCGTTTGTAGCTGGCACCACATGATATGAAAAGAATGCATTTACATCTTTCTTTTCGTTCTGTCGCCATTGTACTATTGCAGCCTCAAGTTTTTCTTTTATCTCATTATTGTCTGTGCATTGCAACAATGCCAAGATTCGTAAATAAGAATGTTTACGAAGATTTTTGTCTTTAATATACTTTAGGGCATTATCGCACATTGCATCAGTCACATCAACGTTTGTATCTATCTCTGGCCATAGCAAATCTTCTTCCATCTCATTGCCTGCTATGGGTTCACTCATGATACGGTCAAACATGATAGCTTTCTGTTCCTCTGTGGCGCAGTCATATAAAGTCTGTAGAATTTCGTTGCGTTTGATATTCCTGTCATGAGAATGTGAGATAATAAAATCAAACAAATCCATTACTGATTCATCATCAACTTTGGTCACAAGTCTTTGCAATAATGGTATCAAAATGCCGTATGCCGTATTAAGTTTTCTTTTATCGCGTCCATCGTTGATTACTTCCTTAAGTAAGTTTATGAAATCGGTAAAGATGACATAAGCTTCCCCTTCCTTTAAGTGTGAAACGGAACCTCTATGCACAACTTTTTCTACAAGTTCCTTACGCCCAGACCTTATAAGTCTTGCTACTGCCTCATAAAAATAATAATCAGCAAGGCATGAGAGTACTTCACCGTATCTTCCAGTTGCATAACCATTTTCTTTGTAATAAGTACTTCCATGAAGATAGCACAAGCGGATATACTTCTCGGGATACAACACCCTATTTACAAACCCTCCTTGCGTTAAATGAGAAGTGTTTGTAACCTGATTCAAATTAAATCCATGCGACTGTGTCTTAACTGGCTGTTCCTTTATTGCCTTATCTAACAGACTCCTTTTAAAATCATCTATACTCTTGTCTGACGAGAAATCCACATCTTCTTGGTTGCGTCTAACGGCTCTTGAAATAACATAAGAATACAATTGCTTACAAGAAGTTAAATAGGCAGAATCTCCATCTAACAGAAGCTTGGTTGTAAGACGACTATAGTAGGCTGTCAGCATATCTTCTGCCATTTGTCTATCTCCCAATTCTGCATATATGGACGATTGCCATAAGGCTCCTAAATAGTCATTCTCCATCAACTTCCATTTCAAAAGAATGGCAAACACACTTTTATAATCCAAGATAGCAAGATACCATTGGCATTGCTCATAATAAAAGATGGATCTTTGTTTGGTCGTGAGAGCTTCAAGACAGTTGTGTTTTATAAAGTCTAATGTGGTCAAATACGGATCAATGTCCCTTTTCTCTCGAAAAATTGACAGTAGAGATATAAGCAATTGTGTGGCTTTCTCCCTCACTATACCATTATATGTCAAATAATTTTTCTTTACATCTTCAAGGGCATTAAGATACCAATCTACAGCTTTAGGATATAGACAGATATCCAACAGCCAATCAAGTTCATAGAGGTAATCCAACTTCAATCTGTCTGGTAGTTTCTCATAATAAACACCCTTAAATGGGAAACGTGTTGTGTAAGGAATTTCTTCTTTATAAAAAACCCAACCAGGATAAGATATTCTGGCTTTCTCCATTTTCTTGATGTCTTCCTCATATTCCTTTTCTGATTTCTCTGGTTTCTGTGAATATCGAAAATCCTCATCGGGATAAAACCATTGAGCGGCATTTTCTTTTGTACCCAAATAAGTCAGGAAAAAATCCAAAGCCTCTTTATAGTCGTGCAGTCCTTTTATTTCAGCCAAATTCAATATATCTATTTTACGGTTGGCAAACAACTGCTTCTCTGAAATATGATACCCCTTTGGTCTATAATCAATAAGAATTGCATTTGTCATCTGCTCTCCCATAACATCCCTTATCCAGCCTAACCATGATAGGAAGTTTGGGTCATTTCCACTAAAGCCAACCAAACAGAAAAGGTTTTCAATCAATGACTGACGAACAGTATTTACAAATTCTGGATATTTCTGAGGATAAGTTCTAAACGCTTCTTCTGACATTACGAACGGACGAATGTTCGGAAAACTGCCATGCAACTTTATTATTCTTGGTGGTTTGCTATAAAGAAGTGTTTCTTTAGTTGTCACCAAGGTGTAAGCCGAACCGCTCTCGTTGCAACTTCGTTCTAACAATGTATCATAGTTAGTTGTAAACACATCATGCCAACGCAGCTTCATTAATTTTTTATGGAGCACGCCAGGATAAACGCTCTTGTCAGGAAGAGCATTCATGATGATTTCATCTAATTCTTTGCTACCCAAAGTGTTTTCAACCTGTGCAGCAAGTCTAACGGGATTAAGTCTATCCAACTCTGCATTAGACGGATTACGTCCATAAAGTGATTTGAACAGATCCACATTCAGTGCATTCCATTCCCTCATCTGTCCCGTACCGTCACTCTCAGCGTTCAAACTGAATCCGCAACCAACCATTACAGATGCCTTTCCAACAGAAAGGTATCGTTTAAGTTTATCAAGCAAGACTGTAACAGACGCATCTAAGTCTTTTATTATTTCTCTGTAGTTTGATTTCATAACAAAAAATAAATGTCAAAGAGATTCATAATACTACACGCCTCTCATTTCATTGATAAAGTCGTCAACACTTTGGAGTTTTCTACCCTCAATCTTTGCAACCTTCATTTCTCTTATTGCCCTTGTCAAGCTATCCTTAACATAAGCCTTCTGTTTTTCCTCTTCAGTTGGCTTAGTTACATTCTTTATGATAGAAGTTGACACCACGCCACGCAACATTTTAATTGCATTGCGCACACTTGTCAAAGACTGGGTCTCGTCTATTGTTACTAATATCTGTTCCATAATTATCTTATTAAAGATTGTTTCAAAAAACAATATACTATCTCATTGCAAAAATAATTATAATATTTGAATAGACAATCTTTTTGTCCATGAAACTATCTTAAAATTATTAAAAACGAGAAGACCCATCATTAATAAACATTTTAAAGATTCTATAATAGACGATAAATGGTAAGTCAATATTGCCTCTGGTAACAATTCAACACTCAACATTGCGCTACGCGCAGTAGCAGGTTGTGGTTTCGCTCCACAGGCCTAAGCCTATTCAATCATACCTGCTTTCCCTTTATTCTTAGCCAAAAACAATTCAACATTGAACAAATCAACATCGGCAAAGCCGACAATTCAAAACTCAAAATTCAACATTCAATATTGCCGAAGGCATTGCCTCTGGCATGGTTTCGCTCCACAGGCCCAAGCCCATTCAATCATACCTGCTTTACCTTATTATAAATTACCCTTTTAACCTTATTAAGTCTTCTTTCCAGGCTGCAAACGGGCATTTATCTTCAAGTTCACAATATAAGTCAAGATTAAATTCCATTAACTTCATTGCATTATCAATAACCTGCCCATGCAAAAAATCTGCAATACTATTGCTTTGAACGGGTGCTGTCATCTCCAATACTATAGCGCATGTCTCACGTTCCTTGTCAATATAAGCAAAATGAGTCGATGAAGCATTTGTAAAAATGCCCGAAGTAAGAGGACATGTTTTCTCAAGTCGACTTATTACATATTTTCTGTTATTCATATGTCGGAGACGATTCCAAAAGCCATCCCATAAACATGCTAACATTAGCCTATCTCCACTTAATGAATAAACAGACACTGTAAGATAAACGCCTCTCTTTACTTTAATATTATATCAACACAATCCTTCTGTACGAAAAACGTGATGGAACTATCATTGTAAAACTGTGCCTTGGTGCGTCTATTAATAAACGACATATTGTTTTAACTACGATATAATGGGAAGAACTTGCTTTCTTTATCAAATCCTGCATCACGTGAAGCACGTTCTGCTACAAGCTCATCGTATTTCTCATTATCAAAAATATGCTTTGCTATAGAGAACTGGCAATCCGAGAAACGATTGAAGGCTATCTTAAACTTATACAGATTGTCTTCTTCTGAACCTACTCCACCACCTAAGTGGAAAGTCTTCATTCCTTTCTCCATTCCCCACATAGCAGCCTTATAGAGCAATAAATTTGATGGTGCCAAATTGCGATACTGCAAGTCAGAGCCACTAAGATGATAATTCAAGCGACCATTGGCAAAAATCATTATACTCATTGCTATTATCTTACCATCATACTCTGCCCAGAACATTTCATAGTTATCCTTCAAGTCCTCATGTATGCTTTTATAGAACTCAGGCTTAAAGTAGTAATATGGTTCAGCATTGTCCTTATCCATAGTAGCATTATAAATCTTGATAAAGTCATCAAACAGCTCTAATCCTTGTCCATGCTTTATAACTATACCATTTTTCTCAGCCTTGCGTATCATATTACGGTTCTTTGAATGAATGTTCTTCCATATTACTTCCTCCGATGTCAAATCCATAGAAACTGTCTTACCCAAGTCTATCACATCCGAACAAATCTTCATCGGTACGGCATTTGCCAACACAGGATGATAGCGAACAAAGTTGTCTACAATATTTTCGTTTTTCATCTTATCTACATAAGCATTCCAAAGGGCATTCATATTCTCGTTCGAATCATCACCCTCAAGCAAAAAGCCTCCGTAGCCATAAGGGGTTATCGAATCATACACACCCTCTATCGCTGTCTTGCGTTTCATATATACATAGATGCCACGTAGACCATTCTCGTTATAATAAAACAATTGCGGTTCGCCATCACCATGTATTTGGAAAGCCTTAACATAGCCACTTAGATAATATACATCGTAATTGGCAAAGGAACGAACTAACTCGTCCCATTCCTTTGTTTGACTCATATTAAATATTTGTATCATAGAAATCATTAATTATATTACACATTTCGATAATCTCAGCTCTACTATACCTTATATCGCAATGTACACTGAGCATTCTCTCTGAAAAATCCTTTGCTTCTTCAAATTCGCTATCCTTTGGCATGCCCCATAATACAGCAGGATAAATCTTATTGTTGACCATGTATTGTCGTAATGCTTCACGATCTTTAGCATTATCCAACATCAGTATCAAAGAGAAAGGTTGCCAGTAATCATTACGCTCTTCTCCAAGCACTTTAAACTTTTTCCCTAATAATTCATTTGCCAACAACCAATTATCATATTTCAAATCAGTCCATTGCTTAATATTAAAAGTGTTGGATATTTCCCAGCTTTGACTATCAATACCACTTAGCTTCAAATTGGAAATTTGCTCCTCTGTATCTACATATTTTTCACGAAAAGCATTCTTTGCATCTGCATCAGCCGTACTTGTAGTATAGACCTTTCGAAGATATTCGGCTTTCATTGTCATCGCCTCATATCTTTCCATGGCCATTTCCTTACATTCCGCTGTAGGCTTTATCACATCAGGAAGTATTTCCCCTTTAGGCGACCATAACACACCACCAGCAGCTACGGGCAAAGACTTTCTTAGAGAAGCTATACACCAATCGGCATCACTCCGTATAGACCAATCTGTTATCAACCCATGTGTATGATCTTCTATAACAGGGACACAAATATCTTTGTTTGTGCGGCATTTTCTTAAACCAAAATAATCTGTACGGAAAAGAACATCTCCCTTCTTATAAGGCAAAGTGCGAACTACTTCTTCGTCCTTGTCACACAAAGGATAATCGTTATACAATGTCACTTCAATTCCCGTAGACTTGATATATCCAATCACTTCATAGCAGAAATAAGCGGGCATCCATATGCGCTTCCATTTCTCCTGTTTTATAATAGCCTCGATGGCATGGCGACCACACGCATAAAAACGCTTATTTCCTAATATATCTAACTGAAAATTATCTACGCGGAAATCAAAGTCACATTTGTGGAAATCAGAACCAAATTCTTTCATTGCTTCAATAATTCTGCTATTGGATCTCCATTATCAGAAGAATAAACAATATAATTTGTATGCTCCATGTCATTTTGCTTTAACTCATACAATTCATCAGTTTCAAAATGTTTTTCCCAACACCACGGCTCTTTTTCACAAGTATCAAAAATTGGTTTGACGTCAGCTGTCTGCTTTACAACATAATAAAGACCAGAATGTCTATGTTTAAAAGTTGTCACATCTATAGGCTTCAATTCACCAGTTGCAGCTTGCGCCACAGCTGCTATAATATCAAAACCTGTACTTAGTTCTACCATTGGCCACCATATATGACCACCACCAGGACGAGCATTAAACTCAATAAGATAAACTTTTCCATCAATAATCTTCACTTCTGTATGACACGGACCGTTCTCCACTCCAATAGCTGTCAATCCCGAAGATACTCCACGTACAACTTTATCCCACAATTCTTCACTTAAAGGTGCAGGCTGATGATGACCAAGTTCTACGCAATGAGGAGCACCACTACTATCTTTTTGAGTAATCTGAACAATGGTATGATGCCCCTTGAACGAAATGCTCTCAACACTACATTCCATACCACCAACGAGGAATTGTTCTGCAATTATCTGAGGTTTTACGCCAGCTCTAAAGAAACTAGTAGCATATTCGAATGCAGATGCAAGTTCATCTTCATTATTCACAACCGTAATACCCCTCTTTCCTCCAAGACACACAGGCTTAAGAATCATAGGATAAGGAATGTCTGACGTAATAATGTCCTCAATACTTGAAGCTTCTACATACTTTGGAGAAAGTAAATCGGTTAGATTTTTAATACATTCTCTATTGCGATACTTGTCAGTAATAACCTCAGCCACTTCAACCGCATTGCCTAATAATCCAAGTTTATTCGCTACATAAGCCGTAATAGGAACAGACAACTCTGTTGTTGCTACAACACCATCTACTCCTATCTCCTTACAGATGGCTACAATACCATCTTTGTCAAAGATGTTAATCTCATGGAAATAATCCACTTTAGAATCATCTACCTTTCCATCAATCATAGAAAAATAATGACCCTCATATCCTAATCGATGACAAGCTTCACCAAAATAGGAAGCCATTACGCCTCCACCAATAATTGCTAATTTCTTCATATTTATTTGTTTTGAAGTTTACGTAATTTATCCATAATACCAAGGTCATCAATGTCTGCCATATCCGAAGCACCTTCACCTATATCTTCTCGTTTTAAAACATTGACAATTGTCTTACAAACAATTTTAATGTCGGTTTTCAAAGTACAATGATCAACATACCACACATCGTATTCAAACTTTTTACTCAACTTACAATGGTTTCTTCCATTTACTTGCGCCCAACCACTAATGCCTGGTCTAACCTCATGACGGCGATGTTGTTCTGGTGTAAAAACTAACAGGTAATCAGTTGTAAGCGGTCTCGGTCCTATCAACGCCATATCACCCTTCAGCACATTAATTAACTGAGGCAACTCATCAATCGAAGTGGAACGAACGAAGCTACCAACTTTCGTCAGTCTGTCAGCATCAGGCAACAGATTCCCTTCCGCATCCTTCTCATCCGTCATCGTCTTAAACTTAATCACCTTAAATATCTTTCCATCCTTGCCAGGACGTTCTTGAAAGAAGAATGCCCCTGCTCCTTTATTGGCGAAATGCAACCAAATGGTTACCACTATCAGAATCGGGCTTATACAAATCAACGCTATAAACGCAATCCAAAAATCAAAGAATCGTTTAAAAAAATGTTTGTACATATAAGGTTTTGTATAATGGTTTAATTTTTCACTTCATCCTATTCCTCGCCAACCACCAAAACGATTCCACAAGGTTTTCGTTATACACTAGTTGGTACTTCCAACGGTTGCGCCACCAACGGCGACTCTTGTCTATGGCATAGCGCAGTTTCTTGCCGATAGTGTCAATGCCAGCAGTCGACATTGGCAGCACGTCTTTCTTAGCGAATATGTCGGAAAGCACACGGTCGGCAAGAGCAGGGTCCTGCTGATACGCATACTGTTTGTCGTCAGAACCAAAGCAAGCAACATCAATACCAAGATATTCCACACAAATAGTGGCAATGGCATTAAAAAAACGTAGCATACGTTTTTCCTTATACACTTTGAATACTAAAGCCCAATCAATCTTGGAATGATACCTCTGGAAGAATGTCCCACCACACGCGACGTGTAAAGCGCAATACCCATCATAAAGAACATACGAACATACAATAGCAACGTGTTCTTCGCTATCCGTTTGTTGTTATCCGATGTTTGATTTGGCATTAAAGTTGTATGTTTTTGACGTTTTTTTTAGAAACACCTTTATTAGCGCCTACATTTGATATCTATCTCATTTATTAGCCATTTATTCATAATTATACCAGACGTATCACTTTCTGTTTTATCGCTACCATTTCCGTCTCATTACATTGTTCATAATAGAAACGCTCAATAGCGAAGACTTTGCATTTTTGAGTGTTGCGCTCGGCTCGTAGAGACGCTTGCCAAAGCAAGAATGTTGAATTATTTCGTTGAACATTAATGACCGTTAATTGAACATTAATTGGACGTTAATTATTCCTTGCTTATTCATGCAATTTGTCACTATCACGCAACCTTTGCTTAATACCCTTCAATGTAACGTCAGCCCAATGCTCATAGTTATTCTTCAGCTCCTCTTTCTCTTCATTAGAAAAATCGGAATGTTCAATGTAATCTTTCATACATTCAATTGCCGTCTTCTTGAGCTTATCAAGATCTGAACTATGAATCCTACCAGTAATGAGCTGCTCTGTAATTGTGCAATATATATAGCCATTTAAAAAGGCGGCGCATATGTCTTTTGCTTCTAACTTTTCCATTTGAGTAAGGGATAATTTGTTTATGATTTAAAGCAATGTTTTAAATTCAGCAGCGATAATTCTTCTTTCTAATTTAGACCCTGATTTGAGGGCGTACATATTTTATTTTCGTTTCTTTTATTAAAATCATTATTGTTTGATAGGTTGAAAGCAAGCTTTTATAATTGCCTCCTTGCCGAGAGCATGGAGCAAGGCGTGGAATTGTTGGTCTGTCATTGCTATTTTTTACCACAAATCTATTCAATGTTTAAGCAGATAATCTGTATATTACATATCTTCGCTGCAAAAAACACTAAAAGCTAGAACAACTTCTCTTAACTGTGTCTTGAAACATTTTCTTGCTTCCAATGCCAAGCAGCCAACTAAAAATAATACGAAGCAACCATAAGTCAACGTGCAAAGACACACACAAATATCGAAAGAGGAAACAACCTTACACTGGCAAGATAATTCACAGCTACATTTTGTAATATAATTGCAGTAGAAAGCAACAGACATAATTAATACTGGCGG
>ULKI01023930.1_pt1 | contig 11965 bp, 5 predicted proteins | sample 1951101 | NCBI WGS metagenome assembly ULKI01 (sample SAMEA4835495, study PRJEB28245) | human gut metagenome | biome: gut microbiome; material: fecal sample | place: Denmark | collected 2008
CCGGTAGAGTGCTCAGTGCAAACTCTATCCTGCTTCCATCGTTGAATGAAACAAACAGCGACTTGCCATCGGCAGCTTTGGCTGAGATGCAGCTCAGAGCTACCAGTAAGGATAATGCTATTTTCTTCATATCGGGTTAATGTTTTGGTTAAAATCAAAAATGTGGCGCAGTTAATATAACTACGCCACAAATTTACAAATTATATTTCACATAAATGCGTTTTTTATGTTAAATATTTCTATCTTATGGAAGGACAGCAATCTTGGTTACATTCTTCAGGTCGCCCTGGAGGATGAATGCAGTATCACTCCAACCGTCAGAGATGCTGTTCACAGCTTCCATCATGGCTGCATCGAATACCTTTACAATGCAGCTCTGATCACCATTCCAGTCGGCTACAGTATCAATACCGCCCCAGTTGGCGTTGTTGATCTGAACCTGACCGGTAGCTCCTGCTTCTTTATAGAAGAGCATCTTGGAACCTACCTTGACACCCAACTTGATGAGGTCTGCCTTCATGATACGGAAACGACCGGTGTCATCCCAAGTGAAGTTGTATGGATACTTGATGGCGCTGTTGTCCATGTTGGTTGTGATAGTAGCGATATCCTTTTCTGCAGGAACCACCTTGAACTCTGGACCTTCAATCTTGTTGCCGTCTGGGTCTTCCATCACGATCTTGTAGGTACCAACTTCTGCATTGGCAGGAACCTGGCATACAATCTCAGTATTGGTACGAGAGGTATAGCGGTTTACCTTGTAAGAACCGATATAGAGGTTCTGGATGTTCTGGAAGTTCTTGCCAGTGATGGTGATGGTTGAACCTGCTGTAGCTTCTCCAGGAGTGATAGAAGCGATAGCTGGATCGGTAGCTGCCTTGATGCTCAATGCATCCTTCACCTCTATGGTTGTACCATTCTTCAGGTTGAGCTTGAAGCCTGTACCGGCGCATGCTGCAGGAACTGTTACTGCTATGGCATTGGCATTCTGAGCTGCAAATTTCTCAACGGTCTGCTCTACATCGCCAGGGAAGGTGATGCTTGCTACGAGGTCGAGATTTGTACCCTTGATGATGGTCTTATCGCCAGCTGTGATAGCTGCTGGTGTGCAAGAAGCTACGGTTGGCTTCACCAAAGTATAGGCTACTGTTACAGTCTTGCCGTTGGCGAGACTCAATGTGATATCGCCTTCCTGTGCATCCTCAGGAACAGTGGCAGTTACCTTGGTTGTCTCTACCTTGTTGAGCTGAGATGCTGCTGCATTAGGGAATGCAATGCCTGTAATCAGATCCATATCCTTACCGGTGATGGTGAGTTCGGCACCATTCTTCACTGGGTTAGGTGTTGCAACGAGCTGGGTAGGAACCACGGTGATGATGTTGCCTACAGGAACCTCGATACCGCTCTTGGTTACTACATAGAAGGTACCGTCTGTAGCCTTGGCTGGAACAGCAACAGTAATCTCTGCTACGCTCTGTGACTTGAAGTCGGCTGCATTTACAGTAGCGCCCTCAAACTTCACGCTGACAATCTGGTCGAATGAAGTACCCTTGATGCTGAGAATTTCGCCTGCCTTGATGTTGCGGTCCTTGATAGGAGTCGCCTCAGGAGTATTGATGGTCAACTCTTCCTTGGTCTCCAGAGAGGTACCATCCTTGATGGTATCTGTCAATGTGATGACACCTGTACGAGCCTCAGCCGGAATCTTCACCTGGATGGTATAGCGGTCGTGACCTACGAACTCTGCCTCCTTGATGGTATCGCTACCTGCGAAGATAACGCCGTGCATCAGGTTGAGGTAATCACCCTTGATGGTTACTACATCGCCTACATTACCTACCATAGTACCTTCGCTACCTACGAAGAACTTGGTGATTTCGATGTCCTCACGATAGGTGATAGGAGATACGGATGTAATCTCGCCGCCCTTCTTGGTCTTCAGTACAATCTGACCCGGCTCGCATTTCTCGGCAGGAACCTGGATGGAAATCTTGCTGTTGTAACCGCTTTGGAGAGTCTCGTATGCGGTGATAGGATCTGCACCTGGAAGGTTGACAGACTCAATCTGGTCCAGATTGGTACCATAGAGATATAAGGTACCGCCACGGAGCACTGGGCATGGACCGAATGACTGGAGAGAAATCTCGTTACCATACTGGTCGGTAGAGAGGTCATCTCCGTCGCTGCACGCTGTCAGCGATAGCCCTACGAGGGCTACCACCAACATGGCGAATATTTTGCTTATCTTTTTCATATCAATTCAGATTATAAGTTTATTTGTTTGGAACCACACGGATGTTGTCAATCTTGATGATTGGGTTACAGTCTACACCGGTAGGCAATACGCTGGCATCATTGTATGCACCCTTGACAACAAAGATGTTGAAGGCACTGAAGTCGTTCACACCTGTATAGCTCAATCCCTTGTTGCCATCGTAGTCATAGACGAAGTCTGCCAATGGAATGGTTACGGTTACCCACTTACCTTCGGTGTTATATGTCTTGTCGTCTGTATTCTGCCATGGCATGTAGAGGGCACGTGCCAACTTACCCTGCTCGTGGAAGAAGGTGTTGTTGGCTCCTGCCAATACGTTGCCATAGATATCCTGTACACCTGCACCACCATTGGAAACCTGGCTTACGCTACCAAAGTAAATCTGCATAGGTGCAGCCGACCAACCGTTGTCCTTAGGGATGCACATCTCAAACTTCAGGCTCATGTTCTTCCAATCGCTGAAGTCTGCAAGATCCTGCATACGTGGACGGCTGGAGTAGGTCTCTGGGTCCTGCCAGCTTCCTGGCCAGTACTCGAACGAGAAGTTACCGTCGTTCCAGCCTCCGTCTGCGCCCATGGCTGTCTCACCGAGTACCATGTAGTTGCCAGAAAGTGATGTGCCATCAGATGTAATGGTACGATTGTGCCAACCATTGTTGCCCAACACTTCTCCACCTTCCTTCCAAGGAGTATCGAAGTCGAAGAGCATACCGCGGTTGTCCATATAGCGGAAGCCAGCCTTGGTAGTACCGTTGATGGTTGTGATGGTAATAGGCTCGTGCTTAGGCATATCCTCTGGCATGTTGAAGCGGATGCTGTTCTGGGTGATCTTCAGGTCCTCGTAAGGAATGGTGTAGTTATCACCCACCTTGATAGTCAGATGACTGTTGTCGTAATCCAGGAAGTAGTCTCCCTTGATAGTTACTTCCTCGCCTGGAGCTGCCCACTCGTTGCTCATGCTGTGGATGGTTGGAGCTGGCACGATGGTCTTGAAATCGTATGCCACGGTGTCCTGCTTGCTGGTGATGAAGTAGATCTTATCACTTACCTCGTTAGGGATAGCCTTTGGCACGGTTACGATGATGGTGTTGTCCGTCATGTAACTGGTGTTCAGGACTGCTGACTGGTCGTTGAAGTTGATCTTGGTCACACTTCTCAGGTTTCTACCCACAATACAGATGGTATTGTTGAGGGATGCACCAGTAAGCAGTGAGTCCTTGCTGGCAGCATCCACAGGGCGAACATAATCGATGGTAGGAGTTCCGCCTGCAACTTCATACTTGTCTGGCTCGTCCTCGCAAGAAGTGAATCCTGCGCTGGCTGCAACAAGTGCCATGGCGAATAAAGCCCCATTTATATTCTTGATATTCATAATGAAATTCTCTTAATTGATTAATAACTATATGTGTTACGTACATCTACATGGATTGGAGTAGCATTGCTACCCAGGTTAGGGTTCAGGGCTACGTCCTCTGTAGGGAATGGCAAAGTAAAGCTGCTGGCTGTTACATTAGGTGCTGGGGTATTCTCATCATACTGCATTTCTGAGTTGTCCCATGTACCACTGTTGTAGTATGCCTTGTAAACTGCATCGCAGTTCCACATCGCATTGCGGTGCTGTGCCTTCAATTCCTTGATGCAGCTGTCTACATCATAGTATGCACGGCGTACGAAATCATACCAGCGGTCACCCTCACCTGCAAACTCCAGGCGGCGCTCCTTCCAGATGTCATCGAATGTAAGAGAGGTCTTTCTTACGAATCCCTGCCACTCGTATGCACGGCCACGAACCTTGTTGAAGCAATCCAGGGCAAGTGCATCGGTATTGTTACCCATCTGTACCTGTGCCTCTGCATAAATCAGATAGATGTCTGAAAGACGGAGGAGTGGAGTAGGGAGAGCATTAGACATACGGGTTGGAGTGATGCCCAGTTCTTCCTTGTGGTCATAGTTGTCACCATAGAGGTTCTTCACGTTGCTACCACCGCAAGGACCCTGGCACTGACCAGTTGCAGCTGCATTGTAACCCTTGTTATACCAGAAATCCAGGTAAGAGAATCCCTTCTTCAGACCGTCCTTCTGTGCATTGGCAGGAAGATCGTGGTCTCTCCAGAAGTAAGAATATACATCGCCTGGCATCATGATGGTTGCCTTACGACGGTGGTCTGGATCTACACGGCTTGCTGGATCATCCTTAGGAGATACACCGAAGGCTTCCATCAAATCAACCGATGGACCGCCCCAACCGCCCCAGCAGTCACCATTCTCATCGAAACCTTCTGGAGCCAAGTCGCTCTGGAGGGTGTTCTGAGAAGTCCACTGAGTACCTACTGTCCAGCGCCATGCAATCAGAATTTCGTCGCAGAACTGGTTAGAGCCACGGAAGATGTCCTCGTAGTGCTCCATCAGTCCTCTGCCTGAGTTTTCGATGACATCCTTGGCATATTCGGCTGCCTTCTTCAAATCGTCCTGATTCAAGGAGCCTGAAACACCAGCCTTGGTCAGATAAACCTTACTGAGCAGACCTTCTGCACAGTAGTAGTCGATGCGACCCGAAGTGCTCTTTTCCTTAGGAAGAAGCTCCATCGCCTTTTCCAGGGTCATGATGATATACTCATATACATCAGCCTTTTCTACCTTGCTCAACTGGTTGTAGTCACCCTTGCCAAGCGTCTCTGAGTTGCTGTGGATGATAGGCACATCACCGAAGGTACGTACCAGATAGAAGTATGCCATCGCCTTCCAGGCAAGACATTCGCCCATACACTGGTTCTTCACCTTCTCTGTGGTGTTGATTGCCTTCTGCAATGACTCGTAAACAGTGCTGCAGTGACCAATCTCTGCCCAGAGAGAGTAAGACATGTTTACCAGGTCCTCATCGGTACCATTGGTACTGAAGTTCATGTAAGGGCTTGAACCCCAATACATATTACCCGACATAACCTCACCAATCTTGATGAAACCACGCTGGAAATCATACCAAGGTGAGTTGGAGAGATAGTTTACGCCAGAGATGCAGGCTGCATCACCGTTGTAAAAGTTCTCTGTGTTGTAATTGTCCTCCACTGGCTTGTCAAGGAAGTCACTGCAAGAGGTCATTCCCATACCGAGGAGCATTACAAATGCTGTATATTTAATATTCTTAAATTTCATAACTGTTCGTTTTGGATATTAGAATGATAAGTTCAAACCAAATGTAACGGTGGTTGGAGAAGGGTAGCGACCGAAGTCCAGACCATATACATTCGCACTCTGAGTAGAGAGACCTACCTCTGGGTCGTAACCGCTGTAACCGGTGATGGTAAAGAGGTTAGACGCTGTGAGAGTCAGTCGGAGATTGGTCAGACCAATCTTCTGGATAAGCTTCTGGTCGAATGTGTATCCCAGAGCCATGCTCTTCAAGCGGAGGTATGAACCATCCTCGATATAACGGTCGCTGAATGCGTCGTTATCGTTAGGGTCGTTGATGGATGCACGTGGGTACATCGAGTTTGGATTGTCAACGGTCAGATTAGAGATGTTGTCATACCAGTTACCAGTCTGGTTACCATCCTTGGCTACGAGGTGAACTCGCTTGTTTACATCCTTCAACTGGTTGCTCCATGGAGAGTTCATGTGAGTCATCTTCATGTTCAGATAGTTGGCTACCTTGGCGCCTACAGAACCGTTGATGAAGATATTCAGGTCGAAGTTCTTGTAGCGGAAGGTGTTGTTCCATCCGAAGGTCCACTTAGGGAGTGGAGAACCGATGTTGGTCTTATCATTCTCGTCGATGATACCATCGCCGTTGATATCCTTGTACTTCAAGTCACCTACATAGGTGGTGTTGCTGCGGCTGAACTTAGATGGATCGTCAATCCATGCATAGTGCTTGGTGCCATCTGCATCTGTTGTTACAGAGATTGGGTTGTTCTTCTGCAGGGTCTGCACTGGAGAACTGATGATATCGTTGTAATCCTTATATACTCCCTCTACTACGTAACCGTAGAAGTTGTAGAGTGATTCACCTGGTGTAGAACGGGAAATAACGTCGCTCCACTGTCCCTTACCGAGCAATGCGGTACTGCCGGAAAGACTCTTCAACTTGTTCTTGTTGATAGAGATGGTGACGTCTGAACTCCAGTCGAAGTCCTTGGTGACGATAGGGTGGGTGTTGAGGGCAATCTCAAGACCGGTATTCTCGATGTCGCCATAGTTTCCGTATGGTGCAGCGAGGGCTGAAGATGCATTACCGCTGGTACCCATGATAGAAGGCAGGTTGAGCTGCATCAGCATGTCCTTGCTCATCTTCTTGTACCAGTCTACGGTCAGGTTCACACGGCTGTTGAAGAAACCGAGGTCAAGACCTACGTTCCACTGCTCCTGAGTCTCCCACTTGATGTCGAGGTTCTTCAGGTTGGCAGGACGGAAGCTGGTACCCAGGGCTGTATCCATGGTACTCATGGTAGAACCCCACTTGTAACCACCGATGTTGGAGTTACCTGTCTGACCCCAACCGAGACGCAACTTACCGTTGCTCAACCACTTGATGCCCTTCATGAACTGCTCGTTGGTGAAACGCCAACCCAAAGCCAATGAGTGGAAACCTGCCCAACGGTTGTTAGGACCGAAGTTTGAGCTACCATCATAACGATAGGTATAGGTAGCGAGATAACGGTCGTCGTAGTTGTAAGTCTCACGGGTGAAGAAGGAAGCCATAGATGAACTACCCCATCCTGCGTTAGGCTTAGGGTCACCCTGTCCCAATGCTGGGTTGTGAACTACATCGTTAGGAAGCTGGGTGTTGAGAAATGCCAGATAGTCATATTTTGATTCCCAGCATTCCTGACCGAGCATGGCAGTGATACTATGTTTGCCGATATTGGTAGAATATTGCAGATAGTTGTTCAATGACCAGAAGGTATTGCTGTTCTTCTGCAGACGGCTCTGGTTGCTCTGACGCTTCCAGGTTCCGAGGTCTATCATAGGACTGTAGGTGTCAGCCTTGGATGCACCTATGTCGAAACCTAACTGGCTGTGCCAGGTCAAGCCCTTCATCAGGGTGATATCTGCAAAGACACTACCGTTCAGGCTCTGACGGTCGAGCAGGATATCATCTTCCATTGCCAAAGCGATAGGGTTAGGATTGGTGAATCCTTCCTTAGATACGCTTGAGTATCCGCCATCAATATTGTAAATCTGGATATCTGGAGGTGTAGTCAATGAGTAGTTGATCAAACCTTCTTCACCGTCAGCCAGTTTCAAGCTCTCTGATGTCTTTGAATAGGTAGCATTCAGTCCGAGCTTGAACCATTTCTTCAACTGTGCAGAGAGGTTTACGCGCATAGAGTAGCGCTGGAATTCAGAACCGATGATGGTACCGTCCTGGTCTGTCCAGTTGCCTGAGATATAGTAGTTTACCTTATCAGTACCACCCTCTGCGGCAATCTGGTGTGACTGCTGCCAAGCGGTCTGGAAGATAGCATCCTGCCAGTTGGTACCGATACCGAGGATAGAAGGGTCGCTATATACTGGGTCTGGCTTGGAAATTTCTCCCTGGTTGGCGAGGTCGTTGTAATATTCTGCAAACTCGCGCAAGTTCATGATATCCAGACGCTTGTTCTGACGGCTTGCAGCTACGCTACCGGTATAGGTAAACTTAGCTTCGCCAGCCTTACCCTTCTTGGTAGTAATCAACACGACGCCATTAGCACCCTGGGCACCATAGATAGCGGTGGCAGAAGCATCCTTCAATACCTCCATGCTCACGATATCGCTAGGGTTGATCAAAGACAATGGAGATACGGCTGAGTGAGAACCATTACCGAGCTTGTCACCCAAACCGAGTGATGAACCGCTGTTGCTCTGAGAATTGAAGATGACACCATCTACAACGTACAATGGCTCTGAGTTGGCGTTGATAGTAGCGATACCACGCACGCTAACGGCTACGGCAGAACCTGGCTGACCGGAAGTCTGGACAGCGTTCACACCTGAAATCTTTCCCTGGAAAGCCTGGTCAACGTTGGTGATAGGAGTCTGTTTCAATGTCTTTTCGTCCATAGAAGCGGAAGCACCGGCGAGGTCGCTCTTCTTCATGGTACCATAACCTACAACCACTACTTCCTGAAGACTGTTGTTGTCTTCGGTCAAAGTAATGTTGTATTTGTTCTGACCGCCCACCTTGAATGATTTGGCGATGTATCCTACGTAGGATACTTCAACGGTCTGTCCGGCAGCTACATTCAGCGTGTAGTTACCGTCCATATCTGTGACAACGGCATTTTTGGTGCCCTTAACTTTTACGGTAGCACCGATGATAGGACCCATTGCATCGGTAACATTACCTGTAATCTTCTTTGCTTGTTGAACAGCCTGGCTCGTTGTGATCTGGGCTGCGAAAGTTTGCTGAGGAGAGATGCCGAGAAAACTCAGGGCAGCTACGCCAGCAAGCAACTTTTCTCTACTTTTGATGTTCATAAACTTTTTGTTAGTTGGTTAAAACAGTTTGGCGTTTCCTCTGCCTGTCGAGCAGTTCATCTTCAAACACTTCTTTTTCGAAGATGCTCTCGTCATTTGGAGGAGATCCCAAACGGATAATCGCTCTCTGGTTCATCCTTTGCCCATACATCTTGATGGGGAGGAAAGCAAGAGGCTTGCTCTAGGTTGCCTTTTCTTGTTTCATTGTTGTGATTGTTTTTATATTGTTTATTCTTGTAATTTCTTATCTTTTAGGCTACTTTCGTATTCCGGTGCAAAGATAACAGTTTTTTGCTGAAAACCTTGCACCTATTTTGCTGATTACTGATACTTTTTTGCTTTATGGCAGATATGATGCATTTTTTCTTGTCTCTGCATGCTGTAGAGTGTATGTTTTACATTTTATTTACGGTTTGCTTGACTTGTGTTAAGAAAAGAGGTTTTTCTGTGCCAATCTAGTTGTAACAACGTATAAAATCTCTATATATTATAAGGTTCGCGTACATTATATTATATATATCAGGAAATAGGTGTAGGTATATCTTCTAAAATGTAGGAAATAGATTTGCAAAAGAATACCGTTCATGTAGTTACCTGTGCTTTTTTGCATTTTTTTTATTCTTTGAAATGAAAGTACGTTTATTCGGCAAAATAGTACATGGGTTTGTCGAAAAATATCCTTAACTTTGCAACCGTAAAACTTAACATTATAACTAACAAAATGAACATAAAAATGAATATTAGTAATGCAAAGGTTTTTAAGTTAATAATTATAAGTGTTCTGATAAGTGCGCTGGGTTCTTTGAACCTTCGCGCACAAATCAGAGGCAACAACATTGTGGTTTCGGTTACTCCTGATCATCAGAATTGGAACTACAAGGTAGGTGAGAAAGCTAACTTCACCGTCAATGTGAGAAAAAGCGGAACGCTTCTCGATAACGTCAAGATAGACTACGAAGCTGGTCCGGCAATGTTTCCGGAAGTGAAGAAGAGTGCTGTGCTGAAAGACGGAACCATGAAATGGAGTGGGGCGCTCAAGCAGCCGGGCTTCTATCGCTTCAAGGTGATAGCTCATGTAGATGGCAAGAATTATGAGGGACTTTGTACTGCAGGTTTCTCTCCAGAAAAGATCCTGCCGTTTGCCAAGGAACCGAAAGACTTTGATGCTTTCTGGAAGAAGGCATTGGATGATGCAAGACAGAATGACCTCAATCCTACCAAGGTGCTCCTTCCAGAGCGTTGCACCAAGGATAAGAATGTATATGAAATCAGCTATAACAACAACCGCTGGGGCTCTAAGATGTATGGCATCCTGAGTGTTCCGGTCAAGGAAGGTAAATATCCTGCTCTTCTCCGTGTTCCTGGTGCCGGTGTCCGCCCTTATGCTGGCGATACCTATACAGCTCCTGCTGAGTGCATCGTGCTCGAAATCGGTATTCACGGTGTTCCTGTTACCATGGAGCAGAAGGTATATGATGATCTTGCCAATGGTGAACTGAATGGTTACTGGGATACCAATCTCGAAAATCCGAACCGCAACTCTTATAAGAGAGTCGTAACCGGTGCTGTCCGTGGTGTGGATTATATCGCTTCCCTTCCAGAATGGAATGGCAAGACCATCGGTGTGACCGGTTCTTCACAGGGTGGATTCCTTTCTATCGCTGTGGCAGCTCTCGATAAGCGCATCACTTTCCTGGCTCCTGTTCATGATGCTATGTGCGATTATGAGGCTGAGATTCACGGAGTTGCTGGCGGTTGGCCACACTACTTCTATAAGGAAGACAAGGCACAGGGTGCTGCCTGGAAAGAGCAGAAACTGACTGATTTGGAGAAGGCGCGCCTCGAAGGAGCCCGCTATTATGATGGTGCCAACTTCGCCCGTCGCATCACTTGTCCGGGTTGGTATAGCTTCGGATATAATGACGAGGTGGTTCCTCCTACATCATCTTACGGACTTTACAATAGCGTAAAGGCTCCTAAGACCTTGAGTCTCTATCAGATGACTGGACATTTTTGGTATCAGGAGCAGTGGGATGAATGGCAGCGATTCATCGAAGCGCAGCTTCGAAAGTGAAGAGTGAAGAACGAAGAGTGAAGAAACAACGTTCGGCGTCAGAAGGGAAAGCCAATTCAAATGCTAATAACTTCACATTTAACACTTAATATTATAAAGATATGGTATTGAAGAAATATTTATTGAGTGCAGCTTGTCTGCTGGCGATGCAGGGAGCAATGGCTCAGGTGGACGGTGTCATTGGTACATCAGTCCAGGCTGCTAATACATCCTGCTGCAAAGGCAAGAAAGATTGCAGCAAAACACCTGCAGGACAGCTGAAGACTCGGTTGCAGAAATTATTAAGCAAAGGTATCATGTTGGGGCATCAGGATGACCCGGTGTATGGTACCACCTGGAAATGGGATGAAGGAAAGAGCGACGTGCTCCTCACTACGTGCGACTATCCTGCAGTGATGGGATTCGACCTCGGTAAGATAGAACTCGACAGCAAGGAAAATCTCGACGGCGTTCCTTTCGACCGTATGCGAAAGGAGATTCTGGCACAGCACAAGCGTGGCGGTATCGTAACCTTGAGTTGGCATCCATGGAATCCGGCAACAGGAGAGAATGCCTGGGATCCGAAGGGGGATGCCGTAGCTGCTGTTCTTGACGGAGGTGCTCAGCAGAAGAAGTTTGATGCATGGCTCAAGAAAGTATCAGATTTCATCCTCTCGTTGAAGAATGAGAAAGGACAACTCGTTCCCGTTATCTTCCGTCCGTGGCATGAGATGAATGGCGGATGGTTCTGGTGGGGAGCCAATAGTTGTACACCTGCCCAATACAACCAACTTTACGCAAAAACCTATCACAGACTTACTGAAGCAGGGTGTAACAACATCGTATGGGCTTGGTCGCCAAACTTGGGAGACGAGAAGAACGTTGATGCTTTCTTGGAGCGTTATCCGGGTAATGAGTTCGTTGATCTGGTAGGCGTTGACATCTATGAGTTTGACAACAATGATGCCACCTATCAGAAGAATCTTACCGAGACATTGGATGTGATGATGCAGGCTGCCCAGAAAATCAACAAGATTCCTGCGCTCTCCGAGACAGGATGCCGAGGCATTTCGCAGAAGCAGAACTGGTTCACCCAGACTCTTTGGCCAGTACTTCAGAAGTATCAGTTGAGCTACGTTCTCTTCTGGCGCAATGCTTGGGACAAACCTCAGGAGGAA
>ULKI01004129.1_pt1 | contig 11706 bp, 7 predicted proteins | sample 1951101 | NCBI WGS metagenome assembly ULKI01 (sample SAMEA4835495, study PRJEB28245) | human gut metagenome | biome: gut microbiome; material: fecal sample | place: Denmark | collected 2008
CGTATGAATGGAGATATAAGTGCAAGAATGCAGGGAAATGATTTTATTATTGAGATAAAAGTTCCGCTTGTGGTATAACGAACACAATAGTGCTCATCTTAAAAGTTCCTTACGGAACTTTGTATGTGCGCTGAAAAGCTGTGCAAATATTGTGGTATAATATGCATGAAAAAATAATAAAAATATTATACTACGCATTGATAAAAAAATAACAAAGTGATATAAATGTAAAAGAAACAGGGGCTGTTACGGAGAAATTATATATAGAATATGCTGATTCGTTTAATGAATGGGGAATACTACGGATTCAATAATAAAGGGAGACGTGCGTATGAAAAATATAAAAGAAATAGGGGATTTTTTTATAAATCTGAATGAATATGTATATGCAACAGATATAGAAACCAATGAGATTGTATATATGAATCATAAAGCATTGGAAGCGTATGGCTTGGAATCAATAGAGGATATAAAAGGCCTGAAGTGCTATGAGGTATTACAAAAAGCTTCTGTTAAATGTGGAATGTGCAACAACAGCAGGCTTCTGCCTGGAGCCTTTGATGAATGGCGTTATTATAATCCTGTATTAGATAAGTATATGATAATAAAGGATACACTGATAGAGGGCGAAGGGAACAGAAAGTACAGGCTGGAAATAGGCATAGATATAAGTGAAGAGCTTGCACAGGATAAGCTTATCCAAAAGTACAGAGAAACTGAGGCACTTGTCAATGAGGGCTTAAGAGAGGCACTTGCAGCAGATACACCTGATGAAACGATTAACACACTTCTTGGGTATATAGGTAAAGCACTTAATGGAGAAAGAACTTATATATTTGAAAAAAATATATATGGCAGAGATGATAATACATATGAGTGGACGGCAGATGGAATAAGGTCAGAGAAGGATAATCTTCAGAATCTGCCTCCGGAGGTATGTGCTAACTGGTATAAGTGTTTTGAAAAAGGCGGAAACATCGTAATTCAGGATATTGAAGAAATAAAGGATAGTGATTCCCTGCAATATGATAATTTAAAAAGACAGGGTATTCATTCAATAATTGCAATTCCTATATATAACGAAGGAAATGTTGTTGCATTTATGGGAATAGGCAATCCGCCACTGCTTACACTTAAATATGCCTTAAGTATACTTGAGATTATGAGTGCTTTTATTATATCGTGTATAAAGCGCAGGAATATGATGAGAAAGCTTGAGGATATGAGCTATAAGGACGCACTGACCAATATAGGAAACCGTTTTGCAATGAGTGCATGTGTAGAGAGTATAGATGAAAAACAGAGCATAGGTGTTGTTTACTGTGATGTTACAGGACTGAAATATGTGAACGATACAATGGGACACGAGGCAGGCGACAGACTTATTCTTAACGCCTGTGGATGTCTTACGGATGTGTTTGGAGAAGATAAGGTGTTCCGTATAGGTGGGGATGAGTTCCTTGTAATCTGTACACAGATAGACGAGAATACATTAATAAAGCGTATAACAGAGTTAAAAGAACTAATGAAAGAGCGTTCTGTGAATATGGCAGCCGGTGTTATCTGGAGGGAGAACGTAATAACAGGCTTTAGCGAAATATTACGTGAGTCTGAGGAGCTGATGTATGCTGATAAAGCACAATATTATAAAGAAAAAGGTGTTGAACGCAGAAAAGGACGGGCATAGCAGGGCTAAAGCAATACATATAACACAATAACAGGAAATTTTGTGATAAATTATAATAAATAATACAGCTTAATTATTGACATTTTAAGATCAATTATATACAATCACATTATCTGCGATGACGAAGACAGTAGATTATGAAAGAAAGCGATAGCGAGCCGGGATGGTGGAAGCCGGTGTGAGTAGAGCATAGTTGAATATCACTTCCAAGCATCCTTGCAGAACTTTGTAGTATGATATTATTGGTAACATTAAGGATAGTATTATATTACGAAAAGTAAGTAAGGACGGTAATCCTACCGTTACAAGGGACGCATATGATGGTATGTCGTAATTGATATAGGTTAAGTTGATTCAGCCCCTGTCGTATTACGGCAGGGGCTTTTTTGCATATGTAACGACATTTGTTACAGCACCAATAAAGCAAGCTGACATCGTTACGATTAAGTAAATGATTTGAAAGGAGTAACACAATGGTATACGAGAAAGTTTCATCAGATATGAATTTCGTAGACAGAGAAAAACAGGTCGAAAAGTTCTGGAAGGATAATGATATATTCCAGAAGAGTATTGATAACCGCAAGAAGGGGGAGACATATACATTTTATGATGGACCTCCTACAGCTAATGGTAAGCCACATATCGGACATGTTCTTACAAGAGTTATAAAGGATATGATTCCAAGATATAGAACAATGAAGGGTTATATGGTTCCACGTAAGGCCGGATGGGATACACACGGACTTCCAGTTGAGCTTGAGCTTGAGAAGGAATTAGGTCTTGACGGCAAGGAACAGATTGAAGAGTATGGTCTTGAGCCATTTATCAAGAAATGTAAGGAAAGCGTATGGAAATACAAGGGTATGTGGGAGGATTTCTCATCTACAGTTGGTTTCTGGGCTGATATGGATAACCCATACATCACATATGATGATAACTTCATCGAGTCTGAATGGTGGGCTTTAAAGCAGATATGGGATAAGGGTCTTTTATACAAGGGCTTTAAGATTGTTCCTTACTGCCCACGTTGTGGAACACCACTTTCATCACACGAAGTAGCACAGGGTTATAAGGCTGTTAAGGAGCGTTCGGCAGTAGTACGTTTCAAGTGTGTAGGTGAAGATGCATATTTCCTTGCATGGACAACAACACCTTGGACACTTCCATCTAACGTGGCACTCTGCGTTAACCCAGAAGAAACATACGTTAAAGTTAAGGCAGCAGATGGCTATACTTACTATATGGCAGAAGCACTTCTTGATAAGGTACTTGGTGGACTTGCAGTTAAGGCAGGTCAGACAGTTAATGGTACAGCAGTAGAAGAAGGCACAGAAGTAGGTAGCGGTGCAGGCGTTGATTACGAAGTATTAGAAACTTACAAGGGTAAAGACCTTGAATATAAAGAATATGAGCCATTATATCAGTGTGCGGCAGATGTTGCAGCTAAGCAGCACAAGAAGGGACATTTTGTTACATGTGATGACTATGTAACTATGTCAGATGGTACTGGTATCGTTCATATTGCACCAGCATTTGGTGAAGATGATGCTAAGGTTGGACGTAAGTATGACCTTCCATTCGTACAGTTTGTTGACGGAAAGGGTGAACTTACAAAGGAAACACCATATGCAGGACTTTTCGTTAAGAAGGCAGACCCAGAAGTACTTAAAGACCTTGATAAAGAGGGCAAGTTATTTGATGCTCCTAAGTTCGAGCATGATTATCCATTCTGCTGGAGATGTGATACACCACTTATCTACTACGCAAGAGAATCATGGTTTATTAAGATGAGTGACCCAGAAGTTAAGGCTAACTTAATAGCTAACAACAAGACAATCAACTGGATTCCGGAAACTATTGGAACTGGACGTTTTGGTGCATGGCTTGAAAATGTTCAGGACTGGGGAATTTCACGTAACAGATACTGGGGTACTCCTCTTAATATCTGGGTATGTGATGATTGTGGAGAAATGTTATCTATCGGAAGCAAGGCAGAATTAAAGGAACATTCTGATAACTGTCCAGATGATATCGAGCTTCACAGACCATATATTGATGCTGTTACTTGTACTTGTCCTAAATGTAAGGGCAAGATGAAGAGAGTTCCAGAAGTTATCGACTGCTGGTTCGACTCAGGTTCAATGCCATTTGCACAGCACCACTATCCATTTGAGAATAAGGAAGTGTTTGAACAGCAGTTCCCTGCTAAGTTCATTTCAGAAGCCGTTGACCAGACAAGAGGCTGGTTCTACTCACTTCTTGCTATATCAACACTTCTTTTCAATAAAGCACCTTATGAAAATGTTATCGTACTTGGTCACGTTCAGGATGCAGATGGACAGAAGATGAGTAAGTCAAAGGGAAATGCTGTTGATCCATTTGATGCATTAAAGAAGCACGGTGCAGATGCCATCCGCTGGTATTTCTACGAGAATTCAGCACCATGGCTTCCTAACAGATTCCATGACAAGGCTGTTACAGAAGGTCAGAGAAAGTTTATGGGAACTATCTGGAACACATATGCATTCTTTGTACTTTATGCTAACATTGATGACTTCGATGCTACTAAGTATACACTTGAGTATGATAAGCTTCCAGTTATGGATAAATGGATTCTTTCAAAGCTTAATACTCTTGTTAAGACTGTTGATAATAATCTTGCCAACTACAAGATTACAGAAACAGCAAGAGCACTTGAGGACTTTGTAGATGAGCTTTCTAACTGGTATGTAAGAAGATGCCGTGAAAGATTCTGGGCAAAGGGTATGGAGCAGGATAAGATTAATGCTTATATGACTCTTTACACAACACTTGTAACACTTTGCAAGGCAGCAGCACCTATGATTCCATTTATGACAGAAAGCATTTACAGAAACCTTGTATGCAGTATAGATAAGACAGCTCCTATCAGTATCCACCTCTGCGACTTCCCAGAAGTTAAGGAAGAATGGATTGACAAGGAACTTGAAGATAATATGGAAGATGTATTAAATGCTGTTGTTATCGGAAGAGCATGCCGTAACTCAACTAACATCAAGAACAGACAGCCAATCGGCAAGCTGTACATCAAGGCTGACTGGAAGTTAAACGAATACTTTACAGCTATAATAGCAGATGAGCTTAATGTTAAGGAAGTTGAGTACACAGATGATGTAAGAGCATTTACTTCATACTCATTCAAGCCACAGTTAAAGACACTTGGACCAAAGTATGGCAAGCATCTTAATGCTATCAGAGCAGCACTTTCAACACTTGATGGCAATGCAACTATGGACGAGCTTAACGCTAAGGGTTCATTTACAATCAATGCTGATGGTGAAGATATCGTTCTTGAGAAGGATGATGTTCTTATAGAGATGACTCAGAAGGAAGGCTTTGTAGCAAGCTCTGACAAGGGTATCACAGTTGTTATGGATACTAACCTTACACCAGAGCTTATCGAGGAAGGATTCGTAAGAGAAATCGTAAGTAAGATCCAGACTATGCGTAAGGATGCTGGATTTGAGGTTATGGATAAGATTACTGTATATGTAGATGGTAATGACAAGTTAGCAGACCTTATGGTTAAGAATGCAGAGCAGATCAAGAGCGTTGTTCTTGCAAATACTATAGAAACAGGTAAGACAGCAGGTTTCACTAAGGATTGGGATATCAATGGTGAGAAGGTTGTACTTGCAGTTGAGAAGAACTAATATAGAACTTTAATATATCAGGAGAAAATTACAGTTGTGCGAATTTTCTCCTGATTTTTTAATATTTACAGTTTTTGGGTTGATGTATAAATATTTGTGAAAATATATATTGACAAATAAGGTTTAGTGACTTAGACTAAGGCTATAAATATCAGATAAGAGAGGTGCAGATTAATATGCAGCCAGTAATATATGAAAGTGAGTATAACTTCTGTAAGATATTGTGGGAGAATGAACCAGTTAAGAGCACGGAGCTGGTGAGATTATGCAGGGAAAAGCTTGATTGGAAGAAGTCAACCACATATACAGTTATAAAAAGACTGAGCGACCGCGGAATAATAAAGTCCGAGAATACAATAGTCACATCTATAATTAAGAAAGAAGATGCACAGTCAATAGAGAGCGTGAATACCATAGATTCAAGATTTGACGGTTCGCTGCCGGAATTTGTGGCGGCTTTTGTTCGTGCAAGGGGGATAACGGACGAGGAAAGACAGGAGATAGTAAGACAATTTGGGTTAGATAAATAACACAATGGGGATTGTGTAAAGTGGAAGGCTTAGGGCAATCCGTATACATCAGTGAGTGGGGGTATACATATGATGGGGTTAAAGTTATATACAGACGTTTTGGAGAATAATATCAGAGTAATGGCAGCTATATTAATATGCCTGCTGATATGCGGATTAATGCGTATAAAGTCAGCGAAGCTTAAGCTGCTGTTAATGTCTTTAGTGTGGGTCAGAATTCTGATACCACTGTCAATCAGGTTCAATATAAAAAGAGTATCAACAGACATATTGTCAGAAGTGAGTTATACAGACAGTGTGACGGGAATAACAATAAATATGTATGAAATATTAGCGGTCATATGGCTGCTTGGAATTGTTGTGATATTTCTACATAATATGTTAGCTGATATGAAATTCAGGAACAGATTATCTACAAGTATTCCACAGGAAATACTAGCTGGCGGTAAAAGAGTGAAAGTATACAGAAGTGATTATATATCTTCTGGATTGGTATATGGTGTTGTCAGACCTAAGGTTTATATATCATATGCAGTCAATGATGAAGACGTACCATATCTTTATGAGCACGAGTATACGCACATACGCCACAGACATCATATTATCAAGATAATAACAGGCATAGCAGCGGTTATATATTGGTACAATCCGCTGGTATGGATGTTTTATAAGTATTATGCAGAATATATAGAGTTAAGCTGTGATTATGACTGCTGTAACAGACATAGGGACGATGAGGACTGGAGTAAGAAATATGCCAATATATTGTTAAATAGTGCTTATAAAGGCAATGTGACAAAAGTAAGGGTGCTGGGATTTAATAATGATTACAGAATTACGATTAATAGAATAGGTAATATAATGAAGCCTCAAAGTGCCAGTACCAGCAAGGTGGCAGTATCATTACTGATATTGACGGTTGTTATGGCTGCATTATTCATAAAGCCTACGGTGCAGTATGTAGAAGCCGGTAATGATGAGGTTAACCAAAGTATAGGTGATAGTGGGGAAATAGGACAGGAAGAAGAGAGTGAACAGGTAGAATTAATAGAAGAAGAGAAATTAAAGCCGGGTCAGAGAAGAATAAGCAACAAGACACCAGGAACAGGAGGACAATTTGTTCAGTCATATCAAGAGGTGTTAGATGAGAATGGAGATTTCGTTAAATGTATAATAAACCATAGTGAAGATGGTATTGATAATACAGATAAATAGATTAGTGAGGGATGGAATATAATTGTTATGAAAAATATAAAGAGAAAATCAATTATAGCTATTTTATTAGTGATATTAATAAGCATAGTATCGGTCGATAAAGTAAAAGCTGAGAATATTTTGTGTACAAGTTCATATTTAGAAGATGATATGCAGATGATGAGGGAGTATTCAGATAAAACAGTTATGTATTTAACACTTATGGATATAGATAATATTGAATTAGTAGCAGATGTTTCAGTTACTATTGAATATGAATACGCTGATGGATATTGGGTACAGATAGATTGGATATATTTAGATGTGGAATGCTATGATGGTTACTCAGCTTCCATAGATGATGTGGAGATATACCACGAATATGGAGTAAGGTATTGCACAATAATTAATCCTGCTGGGGTAAAAATCAAATATGCGATAAAAGCGTATGCAGATTGTTATGGTGAAACAAGTGTAGACTATGAAATAATAGATAGATATTATGATTAATAACATAATGGGAATGAACATTGTGGTAGCTAATATGTAATAAATAAAAGTAAAATTAATTGACAGAATAGGTCTAATGAGTCAGACTAACAGTATAAATACTTTGTGCATTAATTATGAAGAACCAAGAGCTCAGTTCTTAATATTTAGTATTAGTGCAACAAAGAGTTAAATTTAATTAAGAAAGGAGGAGGTATAGATAATATTTAGTTAGTAACCGAGTAACTAAAGATATTTGCCGAAAGGAGAAAATATTATGAATTTTATGAGAATAAAGAAAATAGGTAAAATGGCAACAGCGGCTATCATAGCATTTATTGCTGTTGTAGTATTTATTAATCCACAGAAAGCACAGGCATCACAGGGAGGTGCAGTAACGGTAACAGCTACTTCCAATTATGTACTTGACGATTCGCATAATGTGGATATTTCTATAACAGCTTATGTTGAATATGCATATGATGAAGGTGCTTATGGTTGGGTTATAAATATCATTCCACAAAGTTGGAGCAAGACAAGTGATAATGTTACAATAGATAATATGGATTATGAAGATGACTATGGATATCAGACATCAACAGCTACATATGTATTCCATTATACAGCTCACGCAGCATTTGGTGAGGGTAATTATGATGGATATGCCACATTTAAATTTTACGTTGATGAATGGGGAGATTTTGATTACTGGTTAGAGTAATTAAATAGTTAAGAGTGGATTATGGAAAGGGGCGTATCGGCTATGAAAAAGATATTATTAATTATGATGACAGTTACAACAGCATTAGTTATGACAGCGTGTTCTGGAAAGACGAACAGTCAGACATCATCTGAGGATTATAAGTATTCCTCATATGTATATGATGACAATGCACCACAGTATTATATGTCGGATAATGCGGCGGCATCAGAGACCGGATATTATTATATAGCCGGTGCGCCTGTTAATAATAATAGGAATTCGTATATATATTATTATGATATGGTGAAAGATATGACCATACCATTATGTTCAAAGATGGACTGTGACCATAGGACAGAAGAGTGTGAGGCATATATGTCTAAGGATGCCTGTCTGGGAAATAAGATATGGTATCATAACCAAAGATTATATATGATTGAGAGGACTACAGAAAAAGATATACTTGTTTCCTATGATAAGACAATGAGAGATAAGAAAGAAGAGAAGACGCTATCAATAAATGGGCTGTCAGTTAATAAAAATGATAACAGTGCCTGTTTAACTAATGGTAAATTATATTATGAAATATCCGGAGATAATCAGATATATCTGTGTGCAGTGCCTATAGATACAGATGGGCAGGCTTATATTGTAAAACAGTATGCGAGTGGGTATTATTATCACGAAGTGATTTCATTATATCCAATAGAAGATAAGCTATATGTTAACTGGCTGAGTGGAATATCAGCTGATGAGTATAGATATTATACAGAGCAGATTGATGTGTCAACAGATAAAGTTGTTATTCAGTGTAATATGAATGAGAAGTATCCAGAAATAGCATCGACCATAATATATACAGAATGGTGTAGACAGTCGCGTTTTGATAGTGATGGAAATATATATTTTGCATGCGTAGGTGATAATAAATATATAGTAAGAAAGCTTAATATAAGTACAGGGGATATCAAAGATATATATTCGCAGGAAATGCAGCACGAAAAAGATTACAGGTATGTGAGTTTGAAAAATTATGATGGTAAGTATTTATATATTTATAAAAATGTCAATGGAGAAGCACTTGCTGAAAAGAGCATTGAAGAAAAATTAAAAAAATACGACAATAATATATACATATTAGATACTGATGGTAATGTAAAAGATACTGTAACATTGAATGGAACAGATGATACAGCCGGTGGAAATATTCCAGGTGAATTTTATGGAGGAGATGACAGATGTCTGCTTATTGTATTCAGCAAGTATGATATAAAAGGTCTGGAGTTATCTGAAGAAAAAACGGCTCTTAGGGCAGAACTTATAGAAGAGGCTAGAAAAAATAAAAAGGGAAGTCCAGTTGTCAGTATTTCAGCCATTTTGGATAAATCTCAGATTGGCAGCGGTGCTATAACTTTGGAGCAGATTACACCTGAATAAGTTATGGGTGAGGTGAAGGCGTATGGAACTTGTAAGAATTGTAAGAAAAAGTTTGCTTTGCATAGTGTGTCTGTTTATAGCAATGATATGTATAAGCCTTTATCAGATTAATTATAATCAGGATAGTAAAGTGTATAAGTATTACAAGGAGATTATCGCAGATTATAATAATATTAAAAATGATAACGTAGCATTTACAGCAGAAAAACTTACTAAAACGTATGAACAATATAAGGAAGAAGACAGCGAATATATAGAGGAAGCTGCTGGACTGATTAAGGAAAAAGAAAAATATATCGAAAGCTATAATGCAGATAACCAGTCAAAGAATTATAACAGAATATTGCAGAGTACACTTTTTGGTAATGACAATAGTTTTTATATACTTAATGCGAATAAACAGATTAAGGATAAGGAAAATCGTCCATCTGTTGATGTAGAAATGGTTAATACAACGGCTGTTGAAAAGCTGGTAACCAACAGAACGATGCCTCTTTTGTATATAATTATATTCACAGTTATTATTATCTATTTTACAGAAGAAACAGATAATGGTGTATTAGTACTTGTAAGAACAAGCAGGCGTGGGCGCGTATTACTTCCGATAGTAAGATGTGGAATTATAATTATATATAATATTGTACTTTCATTTCTGTACAACGGAATATTGTATGCTATATATGCTCGTGTATATGGAATTTCTGGCGGTGCATATATACAGAATTCCAAGTTGTTTAATATGTTTCCATATGCTATAAGCATTAACCAGTTCTTTGTTCTATATTGTCTGGTATATGCACTGGCAATGTTTACTATAGGGTTATTCATATATTTTGTAATTAATCTTATAAGTAATTATAAAGTTGCTGTTACATTGGTTATAGTAATATTTTTGTGTGAATATCTGCTATATAATAAAATTCAGTATAATAGCCAGTTTAATGCTTTGAAGTACATAAACATAATAAATATATTGTTTTCTGGAACATCTTATCTTGTGTATGAGAACTGGGGAACCAATGGTTTTATAGCAGATATAAGTACTACTACATTTGTTATGACTGCGGTTATATTCCTTATAAGTCTTGTTGGAAATATAGTTGTGTATTCATCAAAGCATACTATCAGAAAGAAGAATATTATTGATATTATGCTTGATAAAATACATATATTGATACAGAAACTGATGTATAAAATGTCGCTTCTTTTAATGGAAATATATAAGACGCTTGTAATACAGAAGGGAATTCTATTTATAATTGTATTGGTGTATGTGCTTATGACATTTAAAATTCAACGAGGAGTGGATTACACTAATACCAATTATATGGTTAATAAATTCTATAAGGAATTTGATGGACGTGCGCCGGATGAAGATGTGGAAGCCTATATAACAGATTTAAGAGATGAGTTAGAAGAAGCAAAGCAGGATGAAGCTGCAATGTTATATAAAAAGGAGGAGTTGTTAAAAGAGCAGCGTAACATAGATGTAATGCAGACGGCAGTTGATTATGTTAATGAAATTAATGATAACAGGTCAGCATCAGCAGTTATAGTTAATCCAGCCAATTATAATGATATACTTGGAGAAAGAATGTATTCTAGCAATGAGAGCGTGAATTTTATAAGTATTATTATAGTTATATTATTATTTGCAGGGGACTATGCTTTTGAAAGGCAGAATAAAATGACAGCCCATATACGTTCATCTAAAGGAAGAGTAAGGTTATGGAATAATAAAATGTTAAAGGTCTTCATAATAACCACATTATTGTGGCTGATATCAACTATAATTAATGTACATAATATATCTGACCGTTATGTATATAACCAGCTTACACAAAGTATATGGTGTTTACAGATGTTTAAGGATTTTCCAGTTAATATAAGTATTCTGGCATATATTATCTGGTGTAGTGTATACAGGCTTATATGGATGCTTGTTGTTGCATTTACAGCTTATATTATATCTTA
>ULKI01008450.1_pt1 | contig 11679 bp, 9 predicted proteins | sample 1951101 | NCBI WGS metagenome assembly ULKI01 (sample SAMEA4835495, study PRJEB28245) | human gut metagenome | biome: gut microbiome; material: fecal sample | place: Denmark | collected 2008
TATGTAATTTAGGAAATTGATATGATTGAAATTAGACATATTGAAGAGAAGGACCAGCAACAGTTGGCTCATGTCATCCGTTCTGTTTTTGAGGAATATGGCGCTCCGCTGGTCAATACCGTGTATGATGACCCAAGGACGGAGCATATCTTTGATGCAATGGCTGGGAAGAATGCCGGCTATTGGATAGTTGCTGACGATGGGGTTGTTCTGGGAGGCTGCGGTTATTATCCCACGGAGGGATTACCGGATGGATATGCAGAACTGGTGAAGTTCTATCTGTCTCCTTTAGTTCGTGGGCAAGGCAATGGATCTGTTTTGTTTTCGCAGGCCATTGAAGGAGCCCGGAGGGCTGGTTATAGTCATCTGTATATCGAGTCATTCCCACAGTTCTCAGATGCAGTAGCCATGTATGAGCGTCATGGCTTCAGGCATATTCCTCAGTGCCTTGGTGACTCAGGACATACCGCCACCACCATATTTATGGTAAAGGAGTTGTAGGACAACGTCTGCGAATGTAGACTCTTTTTAAATGACCACTGCAAAATAGAATCTCCAGAGAGAAATCGAGTAGCTTATGCTCCTTGGTTTCTCTCTTTTTGTGGATGTGAAGAGTATGTCTTTTAAGAAAAAACAGATTTAAAACGGTCAGAATCGGAAATATTTCTCCAAAATAGATATTTTATTCGAATTTTATTCGTACTTTTGCGTCTGACATTCAGAATTTAGCTTGTTTTCTAACTGCAGCACTTAGGTGAGTGAAAGTTCTTGGATGGAAAAATCCTGAGTCATTTTTGTAGCTTGGGTGCTTATGGAATAAATGAGTGTTGCGGAATTTGGGTGTGCAAAATATAAAATTAAAATATGAACTCTGATGAACAAATTCTCTACGAACTGCTGAAAGCCGGTGATGAGAAAGCATATGGCATTCTTTACAGGAACCATTATGCCATATTGTGTCATTTTGCCAATTTCTATCTACATGATAGATTTTCTGCAGAATCTGTTGTGGAAGATGTTATCTACCACTTATGGGAAAATCGTGAAAGTTTGAATATCACCAAATCCATCAGAAGCTATTTAGTAATGGCAGTAAGGAACAAGTGTCTTGACACGCTCAAGCTCAAGAGAAACCAAAATGAAAAGCCCATATCTAGCTTGTCGGATAAAGCTGGCTATTATATGGATAGCCAAACTGCCGGTGATTCTCCTTATGGAACTCTTCTCTCCAAAGAGCTGGAGGAAAAAGTAATCCAGGCTATTGAAGCTCTTCCCGCCGAATGCAGGCAGGTGTTCCTAAAAAGCAGGATGGAAAACAAGAAAAACAAGGAAATTGCAGAAGAATTAGGCATTTCTGTCAATACAGTAAAGTATCATCTCAAGAATGCACTCAAGATATTGAGAGAGAAACTGGTGCACTATCTTATAGCTTTATCCTTATTTTTGTTAATGAACTGAAAAAGATATATTTTTCACAACACTTCTTTACCACAACATCGTCAATAAGTAAAACGTATCAAGAATATGAACAAAATACAATTTGAAGAATTAGCTATAAGATATTTTACCGGTGATCTCGATTCAGAAGGAATCCTTCTTCTTGAAGACGAAATCCGTCAGTCTAAGGAAGCTAAAAAAACATTTGATGAACTGAAGGAAATCTGGGCAGCCAGTACTACCCATGATGAGCTGGACAGCTACGACTACAAGGCTGCCTACCAGCGTTTCTTGCATAAGATTTCAGAAGGCTCAGATGAAACAGATGAGGATCAGAAGGAAGAGAATCCTCGTTTCTACCATATATATAGGTGGATTGGCGGTATAGCAGCCTCTCTCCTTATATTGTTTGGTGCCACCTATCTGTCTTTTCAGCAAGGACAGAAGAATCTGCAGAGCACCTTTGCTGATATCGTTGTTGCCACTCCTAATGGCTCCAGTACCAGTGTTAACTTGCCGGACGGCTCCATTGTGAAGCTTAATGGAGGTTCCAGTATTTCATATTCGCAAGGATATGGAGTGGATAGCCGTATCGTCAATATAGAAGGTGAAGGATATTTTGAGGTCAAGAAGGATAGTACCAAGCCATTTATCGTCAACTCTGCCAACATCATCGTCAAGGTGTTGGGTACAAAGTTCAACTTCTGTGATTACCCACAGGAGGAGCAGGCTCTTGTAGCTCTTGATGAAGGCAAGGTGAACATGACAAGCGTTGCATCGAAGCAGGAAATCACCTTGCTTCCGAACCAGCATGTGGTGCTTGACAAGAAAACCGGTACCATGACATTGCAGGATACAAAAACTCTGGTTAACAAAGGTCAGTGGACCAAAGGTGTCATTGCCTTTAATGGCGAGTCTCTCAAGGACATAGCAGCTGTATTGGAAAGATGCTATTCTATCAAATTCAAGATATCTCCATCTAAGCAGAACTCACTCCATTTTTATGGTGTTTTTTACAGAAACAGTCAAAATGTGTATGATATCATGGAGGCGCTTGCTGCAACAGGAAAGTTCACCTATAAAATAAGTGGTAAGACTATCATTATTCAGTAGGAAATTGAGGAAAAAAAGTTTTTTTAGAAAAAATATGCTTTTTCACTACCCCTTTTGCAAAATACATCGTCTATAAGCCAAATTTAGCAACAACATTAACAACTTAAACGAAATTTGTTATGGATAAAAAACAAATCTTTCTAACTGCTGCTGCCTTGTGCTTGAACATGAGCATTTCGGCTCAGAGCGTGAATTTGCAGAATGTCACGGTAAAGCAGGCACTTAACAAGTTGCAGCAGACTTGCGGCTATTCTTTTGTTTATGAAGCAAAAGACCTAAACACCAGCAAACGTGTTTCTGTCAATGCATCCAATTGCGCAGAAGCTATTGGACAAGTCCTTAAAGGTCAGGGGGTAACCTATACCATGAAAGGAAAAAATGTCATTATTTCAAAGGCTTCTGTCAAGCACGAAGGTACTCAGCAGGTGGGAAACCAGCGACGTGTAAAAGGTGTCATCAAGGACGGAAACGGTGAACCTATCATCGGTGCTACCGTTAGAGTAAAGGGACATGAGAGCAATGGAACCATTTCTGATCTTGATGGTAATTTCTCGCTTGAGGTATCTCCTGGTGATGAGCTGGAAGTTTCTTATGTAGGTTACAGCACAAAGCTCATCAAAACAGGCAACTCATCATCACTTAGTGTGATCATGAAGGAAGACAAAAAGTCTCTTGAGGAGATTGTTGTGGTGGGCTATGGTACGCAGAAGAAAGTTTCCGTAACAGGTTCCATGGCATCTACCAAGGGTGATGACCTGGCAGCTGTTCCTACTCCTAACATTACCAATACATTGGCTGGCCGTCTCCCAGGTCTTATCTCTTACAACCGTAGTGGTGAGCCTGGTTACGATGACGCTGGTCTTCTGATTCGTGGTGCAAGCACCATCGGCAATGCATCTCCTTTGCTGGTTGTGGATGGCGTGGCTGACCGTGCCGGTTCTTTGGGACGTCTGGATCCTAACGATATTGAGAGTATCACCATCTTGAAGGATGCATCGGCTGCCATCTACGGTTCCCGAGCTGCCAATGGTGTCATTCTGGTAACCACCAAACGTGGTTCAAAAGGTGATCTCAAGGTTCAATATACAGGTAATGTAGGTGTCAGCTCTCCTACTGTATTACCTGAGATGTGTAACTCATGGCAGTATGCAGAGTTGCTGAACGAAATCACTCCAGGTAAGTATTCTGCAGAAGAAATTCAGAAGTTCAAGGATGGAAGTGATCCTTTGAACTATCCTAATATTGATGCATTTGACCTGATGCTCAAGCCTGCTGTTCAAACCCAGCACAATGTTTCTGCCAGTGGCGGCGGCAAGACCGTATCGTATTATGTTTCTCTTGGTTATCAGTATCAGGATAACTATTACAAGAATAGTGCCAACAACTATAACCAGTATAACTTAAGATCAAATATTGACATCACTCCTTCGGATCTCTTGAAGTTCAGCGTGAATGTAGCCTTCCGTCAGGAAGACCGCAACTCTCCTGTTACCGGTTCAGAAGATATCTGGCGCTATCTTATCAAATATAATCCGATGGTGAATGTCTGGTATCCTGGTACCAACTATGGTACGGTATCTTCCAAGCAGGATAACTTCGCACCTGCCACCGGTATGGATGATACAATGGGGTATCAGCGGGACCGTCGTTCTTATCTGAACGCTGACCTCACCATGCATCTGGAGATGCCTTGGTTGGCAAAGGGGCTCTCTGCCGATGCAGGATTCTATGTGGACCGTTCTGATGTATTCTATAAGAATTTCCAGAAGAAGTTCTATCTCTATTCGTATGAGAACAATGACTATGTTCCTGTACAGCAGGGGCAGAATGTCTTGTCGGAGAACATGCACCAGACTTTGGGTATCACCATGAATGCCCGAATCAATTACAAGCGTACATTCAATTTGGTACACAATGTAAGTGCGTTTGTTGCGTGGGAGCAATACAAGAGCCGCTACGACTATCTCTCTGGTCGTCGCCAGGACTTTGTTTCTACTTCCATTGATGAGCTTTTTGCCGGTGATTCCAATTCTGCAACCAATGACGGTACTGCATCCGAAACCGCCCGTCTCAACTACTTTGGTCGTGTAGATTACGACTATGCAGGCAAGTATCTCTTCCAGTTCAACTGGCGCTATGACGGTTCCGAGAATTTCCCTAAGGGTAACCGCTTCGGTTTCTTCCCTGGAGTTTCTATGGGTTGGCGTATTTCTGAGGAAAAGTTTTGGAAAGAACACGTCAAGTGGATGGACTACTTCAAGTTGCGTGCTTCATGGGGTCAGATGGGTAATGACAAGGTTTCTGCATTCCAGTATGTAACTGCCTATACATTCAGCAATCCTGGTGTGTTTGGTGCCAATGGTGGAAAAGCAAATACAGGTTTGCGTCTCAACCGTACCGCCAATCCTAACATCACATGGGAGGTGGCTGATACATGGAACGTTGGTATCGAGTCTAAATTCCTGGATTACTTCAACTTTGAGGGTGACTTCTTCGTAACCAAGCGTAGCAATATCCTCACAGCTCGCAATGCTGCGATTCCAGAGTATGCCGGTCTTTCGCTTCCAGATGAGAACATCGGTAAATGTAAGAGTATAGGAACTGAGTTTACCCTTGGCTACAATCGTCAGCTCAATAAGGACTGGGGACTTCACCTGAGTGGTAACTTCAGCTATAGCCATGGTACAATTGATTATATTGACGAGCCTGCAGAAACCTTGGAATGGCAGCGCCGTACAGGTAAGACCATCGGTACGCAGGGCAGCAATTATCTGATGTATGAGTCTATAGGTATTTTCCGTACTCAGGACGATCTTGATTCCTATCCTCATCTTTCAGATGCACGTGTTGGTGATGTCAAGTTCAGAGATGTGAATGGTGATAAGAAAATCGACGGTGATGACAAGGTTAGAATGGACAAGCCTGCTGTACCTGAAATCATGTATGGCATCAACATCGGTACCACCTACAAGAACTGGAGTCTTAACATGTTGTGGCAGGGTGCGGCCCGAGTATGGCAATATACCTTCATGGAGGCTGGTATCATCGGTAACTTTACCAAGGATTTCTATGACAACCGCTGGACGGAAGACAATCCTAATGCCAAATATCCTCGTACCTATAACCGTGATGCAACAGTTACCGGTGGTGGTAACTACCGTAACTCATTCTGGCTCAACAATGCATCCTATCTGCGTTTGAAGAGCATTGAATTGGCATACAACTGTCCTAAGAGCTGGTTCAAGGGCACTCCAATATCAGGTGTCCGCCTCTGCTTGACGGGTTATAACCTTCTTACCTTTACTGGTATCAAGAATATCGACCCTGAGACACAGGAGAACAGTCAGGGATGGGCTGCATGGAACACTCCACAGTCAAAAGTGTACAATTTCGGAATTAACGTCACATTTTAATTAGAAGAATTATGAAACTATATATTAAGTACCTTACTATAGGATTGATGGCTACCACGATGTTGGCTTCATGTGCTGATATTTTGGACAAAAAGCCTTTGACTGAAATCTCTGACAATGACCTCTGGTCGGATCCTGCTCTCTTGAAGGCATTCGTCAATTCAAGATACAATCAGGTGGGAGTTAATGGTGCAGAATCCATGCAAAGTTCTATTGTGGATGAAACGGAACTTACCTGGTTGCGCGGTTGCGAGACTCATAACTTTGCCCGTTTGAGTCCTACTGACCTAGGTAGAATGAACGGTGCCTGGTGGGGATGGGACAATCGTTCCTGGAGTACCAAGTGGACCAATATTTCCAACTGCAACATCTTCTTTGAGCGTGTGGACAATGTAGGTTTCACAGACGAGGCTGAAAAAACGAAGTTGGTGGGACAGGTACGTTTCATCCGTGCCTTTGAGTATTGGGATCTTATTGCCAGATGGGGTGCCATGCCTATCATTACCAAGAGCTTTTCTATCAACGATCGTGAAGAAATCGTAGGACAGAAGCGCAATACGTATAAGGAATGTATTGATTTCCTGGTTAGAGAATTGGATCAGGCTGCCAAGGAATTGCCGGCTAACTGGAGTGGAGATGACTATGGACGAGCAACCAGCGTTGCCGCTTTGGCCCTCAAGTCGCGTATCCTGCTTTATGCAGCAAGTCCTCTTATGAATGAGGACGTCAAGATTCCTGAGGTGGGATATACCACCCCGGAACCTGACAGATGGCAAAAGGCTGCCAAGGCTGCAACAGAAGCACTGGATGCAGCACAGGCCGCTGGATATGAGCTTTACAACCTGGATGGTGATCCTTCTAAGAATTATCAGATGATATTCATGGACAATACCGCAGCAAACAAGGAAACCTTATTTGCCCGCATGGGTACCAACAGTGCTGGCGGTGAGAGTATTTCCAGCTGTGACCAGTACAACAATCCTAACGGATATGGTGGATGGGGTGGCAACTGTCCTCTTCAGGAGCTGGTGGATGCCTATGAAGTGGTAAAGGATGGTGTTGCCAGCAAGTTCGACTGGAACAATCCGGAAGAAAAGGCAAATCCATATGCCAACCGTGATCCTAGATTCTATGCCACTATCTTATATGATGGAGCCAAGTGGATGACCAGAAATGTGGAAACCTACTTCGATGTTGACAGCAATGGCAATATCACTGGTGGTGGAAAAGACACCAAGTTTGGCAATGACAGTTGGAATGCTTCACCAACGGGCTACAATATGAAGAAGTTTATGGATGAGGGATATGCCTTGAACTCATGGAACTTCTGTGCCCGAAACTGGATCCACCTCCGTATGGCAGAGTTATATCTCAACAAGGCAGAAGCGCTGTATCATACAGGTGACGAAGAAGGTGCTAGAGAAGCATTGAAGCCAGTAAGACAGCGTGCAGGAATGCCTGCTGTCACAGCTACAGGTGCTGATCTGCTGGAGGCTATCAAGAACGAGCGCCGCATTGAATTCGCTTTTGAGGAGCATCGTTACTTTGATGTACGTCGCTGGAAGGAAGCTCCTGAATACTTCGGTTCTACCGTTCATGCCATCACTATCAAGAAATATCCTGATGGAAAGAAGACATATGAGGTGGATAAGTTGAGAAGTGATGTGGGTGGTGACCGTAAATGGGATGACAAGATGTACTGGTTGCCTATCTCGAAGTCTGAGATGGATAAGAATCCAAATCTCGTTCAGAATCCAGGATATAACAAGTAAATATATATCAGTATGAAGAAAACAGTCATAACTTTAGTTAGTTTGTTCATGGTTTTGGTTAATAGCGTCTGTGCCCAGGAGAAGCAAAGCTTCCGCGAGTGGGCACAGACCCCACCTATGGGTTGGAATAGTTGGGATTGCTATGGACCTACAGTTACAGAGAAAGAGACAAAGGCCAATGCCGATTTCATGGCTGAGAACCTGAAGCAGCATGGATGGGAATATGTCGTGGTGGATATCCGCTGGTTTATTGCCAACGACAAGGCTGGAGGATACAATGAGAGCAATCCAGTTTATGTCATTGATAATTATGGTAGATATCAGCCTGCCGAGAACCGTTTCCCATCTTCTTCCAATGGAAAAGGATTCAAGGCACTGGCAGACTATGTGCATGGCAAGGGCTTAAAGTTCGGTATCCATATCATGCGCGGTATTCCTAAGGTGGCTGTGATGCGTCATCTCCCGATTAAGGGAACGAACGGCATTACTGCTGACCAGATTTACAGTGAGGAAGGTAGATGCAAGTGGTTGAAGGACAATTATACAGTGGATGCTTCCAAGCCTGGAGCACAGGAATACTACAACTCCATATTTGAGATGTATGCAGAGTGGGGAGTGGATTTCATCAAGATTGACGACCTGTCTGCACCAGACTATCATCAGCCTGAAATCGACATGATCAGAAAGGCTATCGACAAAACCGGCAGGCCTATCGTGCTCAGTACCTCTCCAGGTGAGACTCCTGTAGCAGCAGCCAAGCATGTGGACAGCCATGCCAACATGTGGAGAATGGTAAACGATGTATGGGATGTATGGAAGGACTTTACACATCTTGTAAAGGTTGCCCATGATTGGTATCCATATATCGGTGAGGGAACCTGGCCTGATTGTGACATGATTCCGCTCGGTCATATTGCCATTCGTGGTGAAAGAGGAGAAGACAGAATGACTCGTCTTACCAAAGATGAGCAATACTCACTGATGACATTCTTTAGTATTTTCCGCTCCCCTTTGATGTATGGTGGTGACTTGCCTTCTATTGATCCTTTCACATTGTCATTGCTTACCAACAAGGGAGTATTGAAGATGCACAGAGATGGTACTAGTGTCAAGGAATTGTTTAATGATGAGCAGAAGCTTGCCGTTACTTCTAAGGACAAAAACAGTGGTGCAACCTATCTGGCTATCTTCAATCTTTCTAATAAGACACAAAAGATCCAGGTTCCAATGAGCTCTATTGGTATCAAGGATACCAAGCGTGCAACCTTGCTATGGTCTAACAAGCAGGTAGGAAAGGTAAAGGGAAAAGTTAGTGCAACTCTCAATCCTCATGCATGTACATTATACAAGCTTGATTAAGGTTGAGAATTTAAAAAATAATTTAGTATTATAATACATGCCTGAACAATAGCTTGTTGTTCAGGCATGTTCGTAGAAAAAACTCTAACGAATATGAAGAAAATCTTTATTTTAATTCTCGTATCCATATTTATGGAAGCTCCATTGTATGCACAAAAGTATTCTATGCAATCTCCTGATGGACATATTGCCTTGACGATCTCAAACCATGAGCAGTTAACCTATTAGGTACAGCTGGATGGGAAAACACTTATCGCACCATCTCCTATGGGATTTCAGTTGAGAGACGAAAAAGAAATGAAAGGCAACTTTATCGTAGAAAATGATGCTAAAGTTAAGAGTGGCATAGAGTCCTGGATACCTGTTGTACGAAATAAGCATGCAGAATGCAAAGTTCCTTGCCAAGAGCTCACATTGAATCTGAAGGAAAATGGTGACCAATATCGTCGCATGGATGTTGTATTCCGTGTAATGAATGATGGCGTAGCTTTCCGCTATACTCTTTATGGTATCTCCAGATTGGGAAATCGGCAAATCACGAAAGAACTAACAGGATATTCTCTGCCTGAGTCTTCAATTCTCTGGATACCTGGTTTTGCCTATGAGAACCAAGGCAAAAGCTACAAGTCCTCCCAGGAAGGTATATTTGTCAAAACTCCTGTAAAGAGCATTAAAACAGATATTCATGCGGGATTACCTGGTTTGATAAAAGTAGATGAGAATAACTGGATGGCTATTACAGAGGCCAATCTAGACAATTATCCAGCATTCTATCTGGGCAGGAGTAAGGAAGCCAAGGAAGGATACCAGATGTTGGACACCAAACTGACACCAATTTGGGGCGAGGACGAAAATGGTGTTAAAGCTAGATTTGATGAAGCTGCCAACTCATCATGGCGTGTTATCATGATAGGGCATAATCCAGGTAAGTTTATTGAGAGTGAGATTATTCGTTCGCTAAATCCTGACTGTGCCCTCAAAAACACAGAGTGGATCAAACCGGGAATGGCGGCTTGGGATCATTGGTGGAGCGGAGAAGTCAAGATGGAACAATACGTCATCAAGCAATATATTGATCTTGCAGCTAAAGAAAAATGGCCATATATGCTTATTGACTGGACCTGGTATGGAGAATTCAATAATCCCAAAGCTGATATAACCAAAGTTGCACCTCAACTCAATATGCCGGAAATCATCCAATATGCCAATTCTAAAAATGTTGATATATGGTTATGGTTGAGATGCGAAGACGCCAACAATAACGATCAGTATAAGCAAGCATTTCCTCTCTATCACAAATGGGGTATAAAAGGCGTAAAAATAGATTTCATGGACCGTGATGATCAGGATATGGTAAACTGGTATCGCCGCATTATTAAGGCAACTGCTGAGAATGAACTGATGCTTGACCTGCATGGAGCCTACAAGCCAGACGGCATTGAACGAACTTATCCACACATGCTAACCAGAGAAGGAGTTATGGGTGGCGAATACTATAAATTCTCTGATAAGATGACTCCGGAACACAATGTAACGCTGGCTTATACCCGCTTGTTGGCTGGACAGATGGACTATACTCCTGGTGGTTTTCTCAATGTAACCCAAAAACAGTTCAAACAGCAATCTCCGACACTTGTTTCGAACACCCGTGCTGCAGAACTCGCAAAATTCGTAGTATATGAAAGTCCGTTTATGTGTTTCTGTGAGCATCCAGACAATGTATATGGTCAAGTGGGTGAAGACTTTTTGCAGAAAGTTCCAACCACATGGGACAATATCAAATTCTTAGGAGGAACACCTGACACTTATATTGCTTTAGCCAAAAAGACCGGTGAACAATGGTATGTGGGCATCATTAACAACAGTCAACAGCGTACCATCAACCTGGACTTGAGTTTCTTGCCAAAGGGCAACTATCGATTAGAATTCTGGAAAGATGGTAAGAAAGCCAATTCTGTGGCAACCGATTGTGAACATAAGATTATAAAGATATCTTCTGCCAAGGCATTGAACGTTAAATTAGCTAATGCTGGAGGATATGTTTGTGTCATCAGTAAATAGTGATTTCTTTATGAACGTGTCGCTCTTCTAGTGGCTTTTTACGTTCAAGAGGGTGTGTCATTCACCAATGATACACTCTCTTTTATATTATATTTCTGTTACTGTGAGAATGTTGGAACGATTACCCCAAGTAATCAGATTGCAGGAAAGTAATAAATTAAGCATTAATAATTTGTTTTTAAAACAAAGTTTTTTCTTTGCCATATAAAAAACTATATTGTAATTCCAGATGATTATGAAGATGTGTAGTTTTGAGATAGAAACGTTTTTTAGAGTACCTTTTGATTATGAAAATTGGTACGAAACCATGACGGTGGAATTGACAGATGAGCAGTTTAACCGTTATTGTGATGCCTTGCGATGATGGGAAGCAACAGATGAGTGGAAAAACTGGGATATAGAAAATGGTGATGATTATTTTATTCACAGAGATCTGCCGGATATTTGGCAGTTGCTTGTTGAATTCGCGATCGCAAGTTCAGCATAGAACTGCAATTTCTGGTAGATGAGAATAAATAATCTAA
>ULKI01004817.1_pt1 | contig 10290 bp, 9 predicted proteins | sample 1951101 | NCBI WGS metagenome assembly ULKI01 (sample SAMEA4835495, study PRJEB28245) | human gut metagenome | biome: gut microbiome; material: fecal sample | place: Denmark | collected 2008
CAGGCAGTACAGCTTATGTTTGGTGAGTCTGGTATTGTTCCAGCAGCATTTGTAGCAATATTACTTAACATAATTCTTCCTAAGGATAAAGCTGAGGAAACGGTTAAAGAAGTTGTTTCAGAAGAAGCAGCAACAATAAAGGAAAAGGCTGTAACTAAATAAGGTACAGCAATTAGCGAAGATACCGGGAAAGACGAATAAGGTCATCAGGAGTATCAATATCATATAATTCATATTCATCCTGTGCAGGAACTAAAACAACCTGTGCAGGATGTTTTTTTGCAATAAAGCCGCCACCCTTGCCCTGTGGAAGATTCATCAGTTCATCATAATATCTGGCTGGGAATATTACAGGAGAACCAGGAGTTCCATTAAAAGCAAGACGGCATATCTTACTATTATTATTGAAATAATTATTATTGGCATTGCTGGATTTATCTGTGCTGTTACAAGCAAAATAACTGCTGTTGTAGTAAATAAATAAAAGGCACAGCAGCTGAAGGCTTGTCTTAGTGATAAGCGGCTGGTCTGATGGAAGAAATAATATCCCTTGGGTGCAGTTGTTTTTCTGGCAGCAGGCTTCATTTAGAATATGGGAAACACCAAGGCGTACCATATCATTTCTGTAAGGCATACTGTGTTTTATACAATGTATATGTTTCTGTTCACATATCTGTACAAGCTCATCATGTCTGGTTACGGCAAGCGTTTCATAAAAGTCTGCGAAACGACTTATATTTATTGCATTTTCAAAGAGAGTGTTGTTGTTGAAGGAGGCTAAAAGCTTATTTGTACCGAATCTTTTTGACATACCGGATGCCATAATAATGCATGAAATAGAGCTGAAGGTATTATCAATATCGATTAAAAGTACATCAGATCTGCTTTTAATACTATCAAGAAATTCCGTGGATTGTTTTCTGATGACAGCTAATACGCGTGAGTTATCAAGAAGATTTTTAATGTTCTCCTGAAAAGGGATACAGGAGCTTTCCAGATAACCAAGCTCGTCAATAACAAATACACTATCAGCAGAGGTCATAAGATGCTTCTTAATGGCAGGGCAGGCGCAGTTAATAAAGCCATCCTCTACGGAGGTCATGTTGTTGCCTTTTTTAGGGGAAACAGGAGTGAGTGTACGTGGTCTGCCAATCACATATTCTTTTCCATCATCTATAAGATTAGATTTAATAACAACTTCTGGTGTGTCTGTTCTGCGGCTTAGCAGATAATTGAAAAAATCAGACATATCCATAGTTTCTTCAATCTGGTTTAAAATGCTGTTTAACAGATATGATTTACCACTTCCCCGCTCTCCCGTAATAAACAAGTGCTTTTTATGGGACATTTTAAAAAAAGTAATTACAGCCAGAGCGTCTAAATAACAATTATCCATAGATTAAGTCACCTCATTTCAGTAAATGCTTTTATAACGTAGGCGTGTCTAGTGTAAATAGACATATATACGCAGTATAGGTATAGGCTATAATGCCACAACTACGCGGTGGGTTTTATGGTTAATGTCAGTACATTCAATGACATTAATATTATCATATATAAGAGACATCTTTTCATTAATAATATCAAGAGAGTCTGTATGTGTATTAATGGTGCTAAGGATTGTCCCAGACTTCATAAGAAGTATATTATCGCAGTATTCTAAAGCAAGCTCAGGGCTGTGAATACACATTAGGGCGCATCTGCCATCGGATACAATACTTCTTATGTGCTGCATAAGAAGATGACGGTTAGAAAAATCAAGTGCACTATCCGGTTCATCGAGAAGAAGCAGTGGGGAAGCCTCTATTATGGTGCGTGCCAGAATACATAACTGCTTCTGCCCTTCGCTTAAAGCTAAGAAGTCTGATTCGTATAAACCCTTAAGTCCAACCATATCAATAGCTTTATCCACACGCCTGAGCATATCTGTGGTGTAGCCTCCAAGTATGTGCATATGAGGATTGAAGCCAAGCAGACATACATCCCTGACGGTCATGCTTATAGTAAGATTGTTTCTTTGGGGAATGTAGCTTATGAGCTGTGCCTTTTTTTTAACAGAGAGGTTTTCAAGTAAGTGTTCATTAAGCTGACATTTTCCGTTGTGTTTTATAAGTCCCATGATGGCCTTAATAAGAGAGGTTTTACCACAGCCGTTATTGCCAATAACAGCATTAAGCTGTCCAGGCATAAGGTCAAAGCTTACGTTATCAACCGCACAGGTGCTGCCGTAATATACTGATATTCCGTCTGCGGAAAATGTATTATTGAATAAATCGGACATCATAACGCCTCCTTTTTATTAGCTCTGATAAGCAGAATGATAAGCAGTGGAGCACCAAGAAGTGAGGTAAATATACTGACTGGCAGCTCTGATGGGGATACACTTCTTGCCAGTATATCAGCAAGTGTCAGTAAAATAGCTCCTGTGAAGCCACTTGTTATGTATGTAAATATGTCATTACGCTTTGTAAGAAGTCTGGCAATATGAGGTGCGATAAGTCCGATAAAGCTTATAAGCCCCGTAACACATATTATTGATGATACTACTAATGTAGCAAGCATTAATATGATAAAACGCAGACTTGTTACATGTACACCTAGTGATACAGCTTCCTCTTCACTTGTAGAGAGAATGAGAATCTGTCTGTATAACAAAGCCATTATAATAAAGCCGGTAAGTGTCGTGAGAAATGGAATAGCAAGGCTGTCTCTTGAAATACCATTAAGGCTTCCCATAATCCAGTATTCGATTGAAGCAAGTTGTTTTTCAGGATCTGCAGCAAGCTTTAGAAACATAAGTATAGTCTGTGCCACAGAATGAATAGCTATACCGGCAAGCACGATAGTATAACTGTTTCTGCCAGGGACAAGATAAGCCGTAAGCAGAGTTATTATGAGTGCTGTAACAGCTCCGATAAAAGCAGATATGGAGATGACTGGAACAGAAGCAGAAACTGCGACTATTGCAAGAGCAGCACCGGCACTTGCACCGGAGGAAACGCCAACGATATCGGGAGATGCCAGAGGGTTTTTAAATATAAGCTGATATATATAACCTGATATTGAAAGCCCAAAACCACCTATAACACCCATAAGGGCGCGGGGAAGCCTGAGCCTTTTAAAGACCATAATAGACATAGTATCACCAGACAGTAAGCTCTTTAATGTGAGTGGATACTGTCCGGTAATGACAGACCATACAAGTACTACTATAAGAAGCAGTACCTGTATGACTGATAAAAGTATAATTTTGTTCCGGTAATTAGAAGTATTTTTGAACATAAATCATCCTTATTTAGCAGGTGTGAATCCATAAAAGCTTTCATAGAATTTAGTTACACATTCTTCATAGAAATCATTAGTAACCTTTTCTGGGTGAAGAACAGAGGCAATATATATGCTTCCTAAGAAGCTTGCTGGTACAGGTGAATCCCATGCTTCTATATCACCAGGAAGTTTTACAACCTTTTTATTCTTAACAGCATTGCAGTCTGCAAGATTAGCATCATTTATAACGTCATCTACTGAGTAAGTTGCATCGGCAGCTATTATAATGTAATCAGGGTTCCAGGCAAGAAGCTGTTCATATGAAATATTTGCCCAGTAAGTATCTGTAAGCTCAGAGGCTGCATTCTTTCCGCCTGCATTGCTAAGTAATGTGTTCTGATACATCTTGCTTCCGGCTGTTGAAAGAACAGAGCTGTTGCCCGCAAGATATACTAAAGGAGTGCTCTCACCTGCAAGCTTGGCTTTATTATCAGCTAAAAATGTATCGATAGAATTGTTAAGTGCATCAGAGCGTCCGATTGTGTTAGTTATTTTACCAACAAGTGTTATACATTCCTTAAGGAGCGTTGCATCCTCAGGATTAACAACAACAGCCTTGATACCAAGACCTTCAAGTGTATCTGCAGCTTTTTTTAACTTCATAGGAAGGAATACAACATCAGGTGCTGCTGCAACACAGGCTTCTGTGTTGAATTCCTTAGCTGTTCCCATATTAGGGAGACTTACAATGGATGGAGCTGCAAGCTTATAGATGTTTCGTGTATTAGCCTTAGCTTCGATTCCCACAAGCTTATCCTTTAATCCAAGTGCAAGGAGAAGACTTGTAGAGATATAGTAAGATGAAGCAATCTTTTCAGGTGCTTTTTCAAAAGTTACTGTTCGTCCTGCCTGGTCGGTAACAGTAAGAGGGTAGCTTGTGCTTACCTCGTTGAATTGTGACATGACATCAAAGGCTGATGTTGAAGCAGCCTGTGTAGTACTGTCGTTTGCAGCAGAACTGCCACATGCTACAGTTGATATAAGCATGAGCACTGCAAGGACTAAAGCAGTTAATCTTTTAAAATTCTTCATATTTATCCTCATTTCTACTTTATTTTTACACATTTTTTATGTTGGCCAGAATATATCTGACAGCAACAGTTAAAAGAAGTGCGCGAATGAATTTTATCAGATTGACAAGGCTTTTACAAGTCAGTATAGTTATATTATGATGATACCAGGGGCAAAAGGTCTAAACCCACATGAGCTTGCTCATAGGTGGGTGAAAGACTTTGGGACCCGCCCCGATATGAGCATAAAAGTGGGATGGTAATCCCACGATATGCGAATATTGGGGAGAATTGTGGGAGTGCGTAGCACGGAACAATTCGTAGGTATCAAAGTCGGGGGCTTTTGACCCCGACATCATTATGATGTAATTAAGAAGCGGTCAGAAAAGAGGTTAAATGTTGTTTGAGCTGCACAGCAGGACTTTTATTTCTGGCATAAGTATGATCAAAATGAGGAGTTTTTATGCTTAATATACAGAATTATAAGAAAGTAGAAAGTATTGAAGAGGCCTACGAGCTTAACCAGAAGAAGGCTAACAGAATTGTCGGCGGCATGATGTGGATGCGTATGGGTGATAACAGGATCAATACCGCGATTGATATGTCCGGATTGGGACTAGATAAGATTGAAGAGACAGATGAAGAATTTAAGATTGGATGTATGACATCACTAAGACAGTTGGAAAACCATAAGGGGTTTAATGAGTATACGAATGGCTGCGCTAAGGAAGCACTAAGGCATATTGTTGGTGTGCAGTTTAGAAATCTTGCGACAGTTGGCGGAAGCATATATGGAAGATATGGATTTTCTGATGTTCTTACATTATTAATAGGACTTGACTCGTATGTAGAGTTATATAAGGGTGGAATAGTTTCCATAAAGGAGTATGCAGCCCAAAGCTATGACAGGGATATTATTGTAAACATTATAGTTAAGAAAAAGCCAGTTAAGATGTTTTATGAGGCAGTAAGAATAACAGAAACAGACCTTCCGGTTCTTACCTGTGCCGGCGTAGGCTTTAGTGGTGCAGGTGAATATAATATATGCATAGGTGCAAGACCTGGAAGAGCTGTTATTGTTGAAGATAAGGAAGGTATTCTTAGGGGCGGAGTAAATGATGAGGCTATAGAGAGCTTCGCAAGGTATGTAAAAGAAAATGTTCCTACAGAGAGTAATATGCGTGGAAGTGCTGAATACAGAAGCCATCTGGCACAAGAGCTTACCAAGAGAGCATTAAGGGCAGTAAATTATTAATAATTAGTTATTGATTATTAATAGCTGATGTATTATTTATATAGAAATGTTAATGTATAGATTTGTTTATATATCGATTTATTAGTGTATGGATTGGAGAATATATGTTAGTAGATATTAAGTTAAATGGAAAGTCGGTCAAAGCAGATGTGGCCTGCGATATGACTCTTTATGATTTCGTGAGGGAGCATGGCTGTTATAGTGTAAAATGTGGCTGTGAGACTTCTAACTGCGGACTGTGTACGGTATTTCTTAACGATAAACCAGTGCTTTCATGTTCGGTTCTTGCTGTAAGAGCAGATAAATGCAGCGTTACAACGCTTGAAGGTTTACAGGAGGAGGCCGCAGAATTCGTTACATTTATAGCTGACCAGGGGGCAGAGCAGTGTGGCTTCTGTAATCCGGGTTTTGTTATGAATGCACTGGCACTTTTCAGGGAGAATCCTTATCCTGATGAAGATGAGATAAAGGAGTTCCTTTCGGGAAATCTGTGCAGATGTTCAGGTTATGAAGGCCAGTTAAGAGGAATTATGGATTACCTCAAGGTAAAAAAGGCGAAGGAAGCCAGTGTAGAAAATAAAGAAAACATAGCAGAGGAGGTGAAGTAATGAAGTCGGTTAATAAAGCGGTAAGAAAAAAGGATGCAATGGAGCTGCTTCTTGGAAAGCCGGTATATACAGATGATATTGCACCAAAGGATTGTCTTGTTGTAAAGCTTCTGCGTTCACCATATGCCAACGCATATGTTAAGAGCATTAATACAGATATTGCAATGAAGGTACCTGGAATAGAGGCAATATATACATATAAGGATGTTGACCAGAATATGAAGCGTTTCACCTGTGCCGGACAGACTTATCCTGAACCAAGTCCTTATGACAGGCTTATTCTTGATAAACACGTAAGATTCATAGGCGACCCGGTTGCTATTGTTGCGGGAGTGGATGAACGTTGTGTTGACAAGGCAATGAAGCTTATTAAGGCAGAGTATGAGGTACTTGAGCCAGTGCTTGACTTTACAAAGGCAAAGGATAATGAGATACTTGTTCATCCGGAGGATAACTGGGAAGCAATGTGTCCTGTCGGAGCTGATAATAAAAGAAATCTATGTGCACATGATGAGTGCAGTAATGGTGATATAGATAGGGTGCTTGAGAGCTGTGATATTGTAATTGACAGGACATATCATACAAAGGCATGCCAGCAGAGTATGATGGAGACCTTCAGGACATTCTGTACAATCGATACTTATGGAAGACTTCATGTTGTAAGCTCTACACAGATAGTATTTCATTGCAGAAGAATCATATCACACGCACTTGGAATATCTCCATCAAAGATACGTGTTACAAAGCCTAGAATAGGTGGTGGTTTTGGCGCAAAGCAGACCTCAGTTTCAGAAATATATCCGGCATTTGTCACATGGAAGACTAAGAAGCCAGCTATGATTATATTCTCAAGGGAAGAGTCATTATCAGCTTCATCTCCAAGACATGAGATGCAGATGCATGTAAGGCTTGGTGCAACTAAGGATGGTATCGTAAAAGGAATAGATTTATATACTCTGTCTAACACAGGAGCTTATGGGGAGCATGGACCAACGACAGTAGGTCTTTCAGGACACAAGTCAATACCGTTATATGGAAAGGCAGAGGCATTCCGTTTTGTAAGTGATGTTGTATACACGAATGTTATGTCAGCAGGAGCGTACAGAGGTTATGGTGCCACACAGGGGCTTTTTGCCGTTGAATCTGCTGTAAATGAGCTTGCTGATAAGCTGCATATGGATCCTTTTGAAATAAGATTTAAAAACATAGTTAAGGAGGGCGATGTAATGCCTGCTTACTATGGTCAGGTAAATACAAGCTGTGCGCTTGACAGATGCTTAGCAAAGGTTAAAGAGATGATTAAATGGGATGAGAAGTATCCTATGAGAAAGATATCTGATACGAAGGCACGTTTTGTCGGAATGGGTATGGCTATGCAGGGCTCTGGTATATCAGGTGTGGATGTGGGAAGTGCCACACTTAAGCTTAATGATGAGGGTGTGTATACAATGAATATCGGTGCTGCTGATATGGGAACAGGCTGTGATACAATACTTGCACAGATTGCTGCGGAGGTGCTTGAGTGCAGTACTGATGACATAAGTGTATTCGGTGCTGATACTGATATATCACCTTATGATTCAGGATCATATGCATCAAGTACAACATATGTTACCGGAAAGGCTGTTGAGAACTGTGCCTTAGAGCTAAGAAACAGAATCGAAAGTCTTGGAGCAAAGCTTATAGGCTGTGATAAGAGTGAGGTTACATTTGACGGAAGCTGTGTAAGCTGTGAGGCTGGAGAGCACAAGGGTGCATCAGTAAGTCTTTGTGATATAGCAACAGCTTCTATGTGTGGCAATGATATGGCACTTTCTGTTACTAATACACATACATCACCTATTTCACCACCACCATTTATGGTAGGTGCAGCTGAGGTTGAAGTTGACCTTGTTACAGGCGAAAGCAGGGTTGTAGAATATGATGCATGCGTTGACTGTGGAACACCGGTTAATCCTAATCTTGCAAGAGTACAGGCAGAAGGCGGAATCCTTCAGGGAATTGGTATGGCAATGTCTGAAAATATCACATATTCTGATAAGGGAAAGCTTTATGAGAACTCATTCCTGCAATATAAGATACCATCAAGGATGGATATTGGACATATTAATGTTGAGTTTGAAAGTAGCTTCGAGGATGCTGGACCATTTGGTGCTAAGTCAATAGGAGAGGTTGTAATAAATACACCACTTCCGGCTGTGACAGATGCACTAAGCCACGCAGCAGGAAAGAGGTTCTATGAGCTGCCTATAACACCGGAGCAGATTGCTATGGCGAGGGCAGAGAGTAATTAGGATTATAATACAGATAAGATAAAAGATAAGACGGCACGATTTATTTCTGGATAAAGGGAATGGTCGTGCTGTTTTTTATGTTTATAAATAAAGTAAAAGCTTGAAGAAATGGACAAAATGAGTGAAAATAGTTTTGAAGAAACAGTCATAATGAGCAAAAATAATCTTGAAGAAACGGACAAAATACGCCAAAACAACTTTGAAGAAATGGGCAAAATGAGTGAAAATAATCTTGAAGAAACGGTCAAAATAAGAGATAATAATATTGAAGAAAGTTATATTATAATATGTATTATATAAAGAAATCAGGGGTGCTTTTAGCACGGTAAAGAATAATGACAATGATATAGTATAGTTCTGAAAGGGGAAGACTATGAATTTTAAAAGAAAAGTATATAGTAGATTGTTAGAATGGAAGGAAAAGTATTCGGATAAATATGCGGTGTTGTTAGAGGGGGCGAGACGAGTTGGTAAGTCTACAATCGCCCAAAGCTTTGGAGAAAATGAATATGACTCGTGTATTCTTATTGATTTTTCAAAAGCAACAGCTAATATATTGGAGTGTTTTGATGATATAGCAAATCTAAATATATTTTTTTTAAGATTGCAGGCGGAAACAGGTATAACATTATATGAGCATAAATCGCTGATTATATTTGATGAAGTCCAGCTATTCCCGAAAGCAAGACAGGCAATAAAACATCTTGTTGCAGATGGAAGATACAGTTATCTGGAAACTGGTTCCCTAATATCTATAAAGAAAAATGTAAAGGATATTTTAATTCCATCGGAGGAAATGAAAATACAGGTGTATCCAATGGATTATCAGGAGTTCTGTGATGCAACGGGGGGAAACTATGAACTTCTTTGTCAGATATACAATACAGGTAAGGCTATTGGACAGCCAACTAATCGTAAACTGATGAGAGATTTAAGAATATATATGGCAGTAGGTGGTATGCCTCAGGCAGTTGAAGCTTATATAGAGGGTAAGAATTTCTCTGAAATTGATATGGTCAAAAGGCAGATTATATCATTGTATGAAGAAGATTTTAAAAAGATTGATGGTTCTGGAAGAATCTCTGCATTATATCACTCAATTCCGGCACAGCTTGCAAAGGATTCAAAAAAATACAGGATTACCGCGGCAATAGGAAAGAAGAATAATTCAAAAACAGAAGAATTATTATATGAGCTGATTGATTCAAAGACTGTCTTACCTTGTTATAATTCAACTGATCCAAGGGTAAGCCTGACAGATACAAAGGACTTTGACAGTTATAAATTGTATCTGTCGGATACTGGATTATTTATTACATTAATGTTTATAGACCGTCCAGTCACAGAAAATAATGTATATGCGAAGCTGCTTTCTGATAAGCTGCCAGCTAATCTGGGCTATTTATATGAGAATCTTATTGCACAGATGATTACAGCAGCGGGAAGGGAACTTTATTATCACACTTGGGAAAAAGACAAAAGCACACATTATTATGAGGTTGACTTTCTGATTTCTGAGGGAAGTAAAGTAAATGCCTTTGAAATTAAGTCATCAGGGGCAGGAAAGCACGAATCTATAAAACAGTTTTATAAAAAATTTTCAAAGAATGTAAGTAAGATATATTTAATATCACAAAAAGATGTTGGAAAAGAAGAAAATTTAATGCTGAAACCATTTTATTTAATGCCATTTCTCATAAAGTAGATGACTATTTTACATTATAAAATACAGGAGTAAAAATTATGCCTAATATATTAATTGTAGAAGATGATATAAATATTAATAACCTTCTTTG
>ULKI01012959.1_pt1 | contig 10192 bp, 7 predicted proteins | sample 1951101 | NCBI WGS metagenome assembly ULKI01 (sample SAMEA4835495, study PRJEB28245) | human gut metagenome | biome: gut microbiome; material: fecal sample | place: Denmark | collected 2008
CTCACTTCCTGTGATACCTCGTTTGTCCGTACTCCCTTCATAGAGATTCTTTGTCATGATACGTTCCAGACGGATGATTTCCGCTTTCACCTCCGATAAACGGTTATATCGTTTTTCAGTAGCCTTACGATAGAGTTGCGGCATAAGAGAAAAATATTTCATGTGCTTTTGCAGGGTAGATATTCCGGGGAACATACGGTCTGCAAAGGCATCACGGATACGACCGATTCCGAGTTCGTCAAGGGCCACAGATTCCGAAGTCATTTTCAGTACTTGCATGACCCGGGTTTGCTCTTCTCTGTTACTGTGTATATATCCTAATTTCATAAAATTGCTAATAATGATTTTTTTATCGTTTCCTGATTCACTGTATCTGTCGTGGAAATGCGAAGCAGGTGAAGTCCTAACTTTGTGAATATCTGATTTTTCAACGCATCACGTGATTGTTGGGCGTCATTCTCCTTATGGAAATGCCATCCGTCCACTTCTATGGCACTGATTGGCTGTTTGGTCAGGGAATTATAGAGCAGGAAATCCACATGTGAGAATGGACTTTCGGCAAATGTTTTTTCTTTATCTTCCAGTTGATTCCAGTCGGCAATAAGTCTGGACAGAGGATAATGACAAAGTACCCCCGTATGGGGAAAACCTAATTCAGCAATGGCTTTTAACAGGATATCGTATATTAGATTCTCTGATATATGTTCGGAGACGGCAGGATGAGCAGCTTCGTAAGCTAGTCTTTCTGTTGTATATTGCTGATAGAGCAAATCAAAAACAGAATGCAACTTACTGGATTTCACTTCAAAATTGTTGTACTGTATATAACTGATTAGCTGGCTGAGATTGGAATCCTCTGGCATTTCATTTCCGTTCGTAATTAGACATAATTTGGTCTTAGCACGTGAAATGGCCACATTAAGCAAATTGGCATCATCCGAGAATTCTGTAGGAGTGTTGTCTACCATACTCATGATGATGGTGTCGCATTCCCGCCCTTGGTACTTATGTACCGTACTGGCTATGTATTTTCCGACGGTTGTATTGATTGCTTCAGCTTGTGCCCGATACGGGGTAATAACACCTATACTTTTCGATTCTACACATTCCGGTAATACTTCTTGCGTAATGACATCTATTTCACGTTGGTTAAAATGTCCTCTGGCATGGTTGCCGGGTACAGTTTGAATCACTTGCAATACATCTTTTTCTCCTTCGTCTGTAGTCATGGCAACCAGTTCGCCATTATAAAAGCGCTGATTACAGAACTCTATAATTTTCGGATGGCAACGATAATGTTCTCTAAGCAATGTTACTGGAGCATCCCGAAATATTTCAACGCACGATTGTAGGAAACTGTGCGTGACAGCATTGTATCGGTCGTCCACTTGATATGTGGTCTGAATAGCCTTCAACGCCAATTTTTCTTCTCGGCTTACCACATTTGGTAACTGTTTGTCGTCACCCACAATCACGGCGTTCATGGCACATGATAAAGCCAGAGCTCCCGTCTTGATGTCCACTTGTGAGGCTTCGTCCATAATCACATAGTCAAATACCATGTCTTTACTTATACAGCTTTTGGCCGAATAAGTGGTACTGAGCACAACCGGATATTCTTTCAGAAATTCTTCTGTTCTGGGCTTAATATCCTTGATTGTAAATTTTTTCCTTTGTCCGGTATTATACCGTTTAGCTATCTTGTCCTTCAATAGTTGCAGAGAAAAGGAGCGAAGTTCTTTCATACTCTTCTGGATATCTATGCTTTGGAGTGCCGAAGCAATCGATTCTAGCTCTTGCTCTAATTCTGTTTTTCGAGAAAAGTAATAGGCCGACTCCAAACTGTTTATGACATCTGTCGCTTTTCTATTTAAAAATGTCAATATTTTAGTTCCTAATGAGAAAGCCCATTGCAATCTGAACCATAAACCTGGCTTATGTCCGTTCTCAACCATCATCTGATAGCAGTTGAGCAATTTCATAAGTTTAGCCGATGTTTTGCCATTCAACCATTTATCTTCTGTTTGGTTGTCTTCCCGCATTTCGTTGTATTTCGATTCTTTTAATAGGGCATCGTATTCTGCCTTTAGTTTGGCCTGCTTGAGTTGAGCATCAAATCCTTGTGAAACGGCTTGAAGTAAGTCTTTTGCCAGATTCTTTGTAGTTGTTTGTTCATCAATTTTCCAACCAGTCATAGCAGGATGCTCTGGCTGGTTGGCGATGAATGTTTCTTTGTTTTGTACACTACCCAGTTTGGCAACAAGGAAGCCTAATTCTTCTCCGTTTAGTTTCTCAGCTACATTCTCTACAGCTGAGTTATTGTTTGATACAACCAATACTGTTTTACCTTTCATCAGCAGATTAGCAATAATATTCAGTATCGTCTGTGTCTTACCGGTTCCCGGAGGTCCTTGAATAATGCTTACCTGATGTGTCAATGCTGCTTCTACGGCCGCTTTTTGGCTGGCATTGCATCCAAACGGATAATAGACTTGTTTGGGCATGGGGTAAGTTGCCAATTTTGTTTTGTCACCTAAGTATTGAGCCAAAGGAACATTGTCTCGCTTCACATCTACCAATTCATATTGTTTGGATAGAATACTTTCATCATCTTCTTCCGCAATCAGTCCTGTTTCAGCAGCTAGTTTACGAAGATAATCCCAAATAGAACCTCCATTTTTGTCAATCGGGGTACGGGTAATATAGACCTCGTTCCCTTCTAGATTCTCATAGTAACTATTGTCATAGGTCACTCGATAAAAAATGTAGCGACCATCTGTAAAACGTAGTAATTCTGCTACATTATTAATATGTTTATTATTGATGTATAGTCCTTTTTCTCCAAGATTGATTGTGTCAGGATGTGTTAGATAAAGTAAACGTGACGGATTGTAATTAAATACACGTGGTGATGACAAAAATCGAACAGTCCAAAGTCCATTCTTGTTTTGGTAAATAGAAGAAACACGTTCGGTGACAAACATTTGCTTGTCGCCTCGTTTCTCTAAATCAACGATCATATACAGTTTTGCGTCCATATTATTTCGAATGAGATACTAAGAATCGAATTTTGAGGCTGTGGCGGAGAAATCATAGCAGAAAACTTGCTTGGTTATGCGAATAAATCAGGCCTTTTTTGCCGTCGCTCTATAACTCTAATTTTTTCTTTAAGTCCTTTATCTTCTTTATACCATAAAGATTCTTTAATCTTAATAGGAGACTCCATCATTCTTTCTATCTCCGCTACAGCCTTCATTATTAGGTCTGTACTGCATATAGGTATTTCTCCCTGAGGGGCATACGAAGCAAGGTATTCTTCAGAGGGATTATATATTCCATGTCGTTTACATACAAGCCATGCAACAGTCTCTGCTTCAAATTCTCGTTCTTTTATGGTTAATTTCCGTCTCTTTGATTCAGTATAAAATTGATGATAACAAAATAAATGTCCTAATTCATGACAGATAGTATGAAATTGCACAATCCTTTCCTGATTTCTATTGACACTTATTATAAAACGAGAATTTACTCTAGCAGATTCTTTATTTACCATAATTGAAAGTTGTTTTTCTTCATATGGAATAATATATCCTCCGTAAGTATTTGCAGCTTGAAATTTATCATCCAAATATATCCCATAAACAGGAAGATTTTTTATTAATATATCCCAAGTTTCCTTTTCGATTTCTCCCTTAGTTCGCTTAAGGCTTTCATCCAATAACTTCATTAGATCAGCTTCATCTAATACATCTAATGCATCAGGAATTTCTTCTGTATCACCATAATCAAAGACACATTGTACGGGACCAAATGGTTTTAATATAATTAATTTCTGTGCATTAACTTTGGGTCGTCGTCCATATTCCTTCCATTTTTTGCCATTAAATACAAATGTAGCACCTGGTTTCTGCATTTGTACAAGCATGGCGTTATAGGGAGCAAGATAACTGAAGTGCCCCACAAAATCAAGAAGTTTCTTAAACTCCTGAGTATTACGATAACTTCTAACTAAGAATTGTAATTCATCAATGTTTTCTTTAAATTCTAACTCTCTTTGTTTTTCTTGTTGCTTAGAGATGAAAGCATTATATTTAGCTTCTATTATTGAAGGAGTAATGTGTTTAAAGTCGTCATAATTAAACGCGATATTAGAAAATTCTGATAAGTTTACCAACATCATATATACAGATTTACAATATGGAATAAAGTCTTTTCCCATATAGTCTGTAAGAGCTATCGCAAATTCTACAAAATTTGGAGTCTCTGTAATTATGTTTGAGGCATATTTAATTGCCTCTGGCATTTTCTTTTCTAAAATATCTAAATTCATTACATTACTACCTTATAATTATCTGAAAATCATCCTATTTTCTTAATAGATAGAGATTTATATTGTAGTTATTCTTGTTCCTCTATTAATTTAAATGCTATAGGATCTGTTTTCATCTGATAAATCTTAATATCAGGGTTCAATGTTTTTGCTAGTTGAGTTACTTTTTCTTTTTCAGTTTGTTCAATATTTACACCCAAATATATAGACTCAAAACACTCAGCTTTCAGTGGCATGTAATGGTGTATCTCTCTCCAATCCCATATCTCTTTATTCTGCTTGGCTTGTTCCGGAGTAAAAGCTGCATACATAGCACTCGGATTCGGCATTACCAGTCTAACCTCCTTCTCATACTGCCAATCCTTTGCTTTTGTTCCCCATTGATAAAAAGCATTATGATGACCATCTGGCCGCTCTATAATATCTCGGTATTGAACTTCAATGACAAGTGGTTCAAGATATAATGTACCAAACATTTGGGGTACGGATTGCATCACTTTATCTATATCAAGTCCTATGCAAACACCTTTGTGGTTATAACAGTAATGGCTCCACATGAGTAATGAATCATAAACCTTCGACAGACTGCAGAGCCATGTTCCATTACGCAAATTAAGAGCATCATTTTCCTCTTTCTCCATCCACCATTCTTTAGGTACCCATCCTTGAAGTTTACTCTCTGGAACATTTGAGTAGTCTATTAATTTAGGATGACAATCAAAGGGATCGTTTAGCTGAGAGGCATTAGTGAATTGGAGATTTTGGTTTCCAATCATACTCTTTGCGCCATTGATATCAAGATATTTATATAGAATATTACTCATGGAAACAAAAAATCAACACTACTCTAATTGTTTTCTATAAACAGAATCCAATGTGTTCCCCTCTTTGTCCTTCCAGTCTGCCCAACCATTAGATGGACGACCTAGGCAGAATGATGAAGCTGTACTTGGACTTGCAAAAGTCTTATCGGAGGTCATTACCAACTTGCCTTCCGAGAAATCAGCATATTCGTGCATTATATTAGTACGCTTTTTATCCCACTTTAGTGAGGGCACAGAAGTTTTAGCAATCACGCTGCCTTTTAAAACAGTAAAACCATTTGAACCATAAATTCCTTTGGCATCACATCCGCGTCCTTTTGTGTAAAACAAATGCTCTGCATGGAATTTAGTTAACTCAAAGATATTACAACCTATGAACGACGCCAAGAACTTAACATCTTCGAAGAACTCATCCATTGCATCACGCTGATATTCTGGCAAATTAGGAGCTTTGGGTGTCTGCTTGTTTTCATTGAGCACAAAAGCGTTTGTTTGCTTTGCTTCGGCAATTGCTTTATGTTCCAAATATTGCACATCAGCTTTAGTCATATCTGCATCCTTTGATACGAAGATAAGAGCCTTTTGCCAGAAAGTCTTTTTGCTGTCATGGTATTTAACACGCTCTTTGAAGTTTTCAGTTTCGCCGATATAAGCCTGTGGTTTTGTTGCCTCATCTTCGCCTATAAGAATATAAAATGCCGGTTTTTGTAGTTTCTCTTGCTCATTAAGATATGCAAGATTAGAGCGTGGCACAACAAACATCTGGCATATCTTATTGCTTATGAACGCATATTGAGTCCCCTTAGGATCTCCATCAATTAGATATGTGGTTACTGTTTTGCCCATACTATTACAATCAAATTAAATCCAATCCCAACTCTTTCAAGAATGCATTATGTTTGTCCCGAGCATCTTCTATTTTCTTGTCTATATCAACAAGCTGCTTATGTACTTCTGCCAAGTTAATGGGAGCCTCTTCTTTTGCGGTACTCACATAGCGGGAGATATTCAGGTTGTAATCATTGTCTTTGATTTCGCACATGGATACACAACGTGAGTATCGTTCAATATCTTTTCTGTATTGGTACGTTTCTACAATTCTTTTTACATCTGAATCACGCAATGCATTCTGCCTTTTTCCCTTCTCAAAATATTCACTTGCGTTAATGAAGAGAACATCGTCATTCTTCTTGCATTTCTTCAGAACCAAGATACAAACTGGAATGCCTGTTGAATAAAACAGATTGGACGGTAAGCCGATAACTGCGTCAATATTGCCATCATTCAATAGTTTTTTACGAATCAGTTCTTCTTTACCGCCTCTGAACAAAACACCATGAGGCAAGATGATAGCCATTGTTCCATCTTCACGCAAAAAGTGGAAGCCGTGAAGCAGAAAAGCAAAATCGGCCGCTGATTTGGGCGCAAGGCCATAGTTCTTGAAACGGAAATCCTTCCCCATTTCTTCTGTCGGCTCCCAGCGATAACTGAAAGGAGGGTTGGCAACAATCGCATCAAATTGCATTTTTTTTGCAGGGTTCATTTCGTTCAGAATATCCCAATCATTCAGCAAAGAGTCTCCATGATGTATTTCAAATTCAGTATCCTTGACTCCGTGCAGCAACATATTCATGCGGGCCAAGTTATAAGTAGTGATATTCTTTTCCTGCCCATAAATTTTCCCGATTCCATGCTTCCCCATTTCGTGACGAACATTCAATAGCAAAGAGCCGGAACCACACGCAAAATCAAGCACACGGTCAATTTTTGTCTTCTTTCCTGTCGTCGGGTCTTGACTATCCAATGACACAATCTTGGAAAGAATGGAAGATATCATTTGGGGGGTATAAAACTCACCGGCTTTTTGTCCGGAATTAGCCGCAAACTCACCAATCAGATACTCATAAGCATCACCCAATGAATCTGTTGAGGTAGAAAACTCCGAAATACCTTTGGCTATTTCTGTAACGACCTTACAAAGCATGGTATTTCTTTCATCGTATGTCTTGCCCAGTTTGTCGGAGTGCAGATTGATTTCCGAGAACAATCCACGGAATGAACTATCGAATGATTGTTCCTCAATATACTTAAACCCTTTTTCCAAAGTGTCGAGCAATTCTTTGTCTTGCGTACGAGCTAATTCTACAATATTACCCCACAAGTATTTGGGTAATATTACATAATGAGCCTTACGGCGCATTTGCTGTTCGAACTCAGTTATGTCATCAGGATTTTCGTCGTACCACATTTGAAGAGGAGTATTGACTTTCACCTTAGCCTTGTCCTCTTGAGGTATTTCCGGATAATCGCTTCCTAACTCCTTTTTCACAGCTTCTTCATATTGTTCTGAAAGATAGCGTAGGAAGATAAACGAGAGCATATAGTCGCGAAAATCATCGGCCATCATGGAGCCACGAAGTTTATCTGCTATGGCCCAAAGGACCTTTCCTAATTTATGCTGTTCTATTGCTGTCATACCTTTTTGAGATTGAAATTGAATTTTGTAATAAGTTTATTATATATGCGAATAATTACCTCTTTATTATCTTGAACTAATTTTCCATCTTGATAATCAAATATATCTTTATGGGCATTAGCATTAATTTGATTTACCATATCATCATCTTCTTCTATAAAATTAAGGACTTGCCCTATTCTTCTATTTTTACCCATAAATGAAGCAATTATTTCCAAGACTTGTCTTAAAAGGCTAAAATGATAACGGTATAGATTATCTGCATCTATATCATCTTTTATTTTTTGTAATAAAAGCAAATGATATAAATAGGCGCCATTATTACGGGATTTCAATTGGTAATTACTTTTATTGTTTTCATCTTTCCTCTTTTCCAATATCCATATCTTGTATTTGTTATATTCTTCTAATGTGAGTTTAGTAGTCTTTCTATCTCCATTATTGTCTTTTTCATAGTTTACTTTCTTCCCAATATATTTATCTGCATTCTCTCCTTTATAGAGCCAATCATTCAATATTGAAAACAATCCCAAGTGGTGCGTTGTTACAATAATCTTTTGGTTATTGAGGATACAATCATCAAACAATTCAAACAGAATACCTGCTGTAGTATATATATTATTGTCATCAAGACTTGAAACTGGGTCATCAATAAAAAAATATTCTATTTTTCGGCTTTCGTCTTCTTTATCACGATCATCTGCTTCCACTTCTTGTTGTTCTTCTTCTCGTTCTTCTTTTTGTTCCTTTATAATATCAAATAAGGCAAGAAAAAAACACCAGATAAAAATTCTCTCTTCTCCTCTAGATATTTTAATAGGCTTTTTGTCAACATCATCCTTTAGAAAAAAAACAATTGAATCAATTCCTAACTCTGGATTATCATCTTTTATGGGATTAACATAGAAGTTATATTCATTATTGTACAATGCCAATCTTTTTAAAATACGTTCCTCGGTTAAATTGTTATGATATATATTTAATTTGCTCGGAACAATATTGAGTTTTATATTATCATTATCCCATCTAAAAAGATCTTCACTAATTGCATTATAACACACTCCTGTTTGATCTCCTTTTTCATCTTTTGATATTTCATTATATTGTATAGATAAACTTGTTTTACCCGTTGCATTAAATGCATATATCAAAATTATATTTTCCGGGGCTTTTCTTAACTTTTGGGCGATATTTTTTAAATCCATATTACAATATATTTGGAAAAAGTTGTTGCATCAATCCTTTCTTATGTTTTTCTAATGATTTAATTCTTTGCTCAGTTGCTATTATCAAATCATCTATTGACGAAAGAAGATCGGCTATCTTTTGTTGCTCTATTGGTGAAGAAGGTATCATCAAAGGACATTCAAGTACTTCGCTTTTTTTTAGGTTAGTTTGTTTGACTCCATCATCAAATGATAGAAAATAGGGATTTCGATTAATCAGATAGAACAATAATTTACTATTTACGTTCTTAGAACGCAATCTGCATATTCGTTGGTTAACAGTATATACTCCTGATTGGTCAACAAAAAAACATTTTGCTATGGCACGACCGTTTGGAACATCACTTAAAACCATCAAAATATCCTCCTTATCAGCTAAGCAGTATGGCGTATTGGTTCGCTTAACAACTTCGCCATCTGTAGAAATAAATTTAGAATTCACGACGATAAAATCGCCTTCATCATCAATTTCATTTTCATGGGCTCTACCATTTTCATAATCTACAACTGCGCCCAAAAGAGTACTTTGCCATTCTGTTGCTTGCTCTTGAAATTCCGGGAATCTCAAATCAGGCACATCCTTTCCTCCAGTAGGAAATAATCTCAGCATCAACCCTTTTTTATGTTCCTTCAATGCATCAACTTTTTGGACTGTTGCTTCAATTAATCTGTCAAGAGAAGATAGGCATTCTGCAATCTTATATTGCTCATTCTCTTTAGGTAGCGGTACTTTTATTCTTTGATATGTTGATATATAGTATCTCTTGTGTTCTTTTGCTTCAAATGTTATTTGATTCATTAACTCATACATGAATCTTAAAATATCTGTATGTCGTTTTGTGTGTAATATTTTGATAGCAGAAGATTTAACTTTAAAGGGAAAATCTACATATTTTTTATCAGTCGTAAAATCATCAAAAATAATAACAGGCAAATTTACATATATGCCAGTAGATTCCCTAGTATATCCTAAAATGAAACTTTTATTCGCAGTTAAGACTGGAATACCTTCTTCACAATATGTTTCTGTTTCTACAATAAAATTGTCTGGACGTTCGTAATCTAATATATTACTTAAGGACTCTACTTCCCAACCCGTTTGTTCACGAAACTCTGGAAATCTTAGAGTCGGAACCATTGTCTTTATTTCATTTCCTTTTTCCATATCCTTATTTTTCATAAGCTGATAATCCTGATATCTCTTCTCCTTCCGCTTTCCGTTTTAATAACGGTATCAAATCCGCCATCAAAGCCGATTCAACTTTGGACCGTGCTTTCCATCCCAAGTTGAGTGGAGCAAGCAAGTCGTTCAATTTTTCAGCATCGAAAATCTTCC
>ULKI01019568.1_pt1 | contig 9931 bp, 6 predicted proteins | sample 1951101 | NCBI WGS metagenome assembly ULKI01 (sample SAMEA4835495, study PRJEB28245) | human gut metagenome | biome: gut microbiome; material: fecal sample | place: Denmark | collected 2008
GGGAATTTTTCCTGAATATGCTCCAGTCTTTGAAATCTACCATCTCCTTTGATATCAATGGAAATCCGGAGTGGAGTGTTGGCATTGGTGATATACAGACACCAGAAATTACCTTGGACGAGATCTTCGCTTATCTCGAACAGGCAGATAAACCTTGTCTGGTGGCGATAGATGAGTTTCAGACAGTTGCAAACTATCCAGAGAAAACCGTTGAGGCGAGTTTGCGTAAGCGAATACAGAATTGTCATAACGCCAACTTCGTGTTTTCTGGTTCCAAGCGTCACATGATGGCTTTGATGTTTACGTCTCAGTCTCGTCCTTTCTATCATAGTTCGAGCATCATGGGACTGGAGGCAATCAATGAGCAGACTTACTTGGCTTTTGCCAATCATCATCTTTCCAAAAATCACAAGGAGATTAGTGCTGAGGCTTTTGCTTATTTATATCATCGTTTCGATGGTATTACATGGTACGTCCAGTATGTTCTCAATATGCTTTATACTTCCATCACCGACAAGCCGTTGTTGGAAGAAGATGATGTTAAGTTTGCGATTGATGGCATACTTGCCCAGCATCGCTTTGCCTATCAAGCGTTGATATACCAGTTGACAGCCAAGCAGAAGCAGGTGCTCATGGCTATCGCTTTTGAAGGTAAGCCTTCTTCCCTGATGTCGCAAGAGTTCTTGCAGAAGTATCATCTTGGTGCAAGCACCGTGCAAGGAGCTGTCAAGACCTTACTGGACAGAGACTTTATCACGCAAGATGATGGGGTATTTCAGTTATGCGACAAGTTTTTGGAGCTGAGTTTAAGGGGATAAAAAAGGAAGCAAATGTATGAATTTTAACGATGCGTTTTATAGAGGTCTAATGAAGCGCTTCGTTAAGTTAGGTCGATTTTTAACAAGTTATAGCTTATATAAATAAGTGCAGAAAAGTGTATCGCAACTATAAAAACTGCACTAAATATAATGTAATATTCTTAATTGGAGCGATGTTAAGTTTAGATAAAAGAAACTAATAAAATCGGCTGGCTAACAGCTTTTATGTGCAGAATTTGAGTTATATATTAGGCTATAATGGTTAAAGGAATATATAAAAGTCAAGTTTATGACGTAAAAAACAAGACTTTTTACTAAATTTGCAGTCGAATAAAGGAGATAAATATGGTAATAGCAAGCCTTATAAAGGAAAAATTGTCATTGACCCCTGCTGGGGTTGTGTTGACTACAAGAGACTTTGGGGTGGAGATGCGGTATCAGCCTGCACTCGCAAAAGCTCTCAACCGCCTTGTGCTCCAAGGCGAACTGCAAAAGATAGCAAAGGGGAAATACTATATTCCGAAGAAGACTATTTTTGGAAATCTAAAACCTGCGGATTCTGAACTAGTAAAGGACTTTTTGGAGCAAAATGGTAAGATTGTTGGCTACATTACAGGAACTACAGCATTTGCATCCATGGGGTTGACAACACAGATAAGTTCATCCATCCTTGTCGGCACAAATAAATATCGGAGACCTATCACAAGGAATGGTGTGAAAATATCTTTTTTGTTACAAGAGAATGCCATAACATCAAGCAATATTCCACTACTTAGAATATTGGATGCTTTGCGCCTTATAAATGAGATTCCTGCTACTTCACCAGATGAATGTGTGACAAACATCCGCAAAGCAATAGTTGCTCTTTCTGAGGAACAAAAACAAGAGTTGATAGAGCTGTCTTTGGCATACACACCTTATGTAAGAGCTTTGCTCGGAGCCATCTATGAGAGTGTGGGACTTGTAACAGAAGTCATTAGTAAAACATTGAATGGAGTGACCAGCTACAAGTTGCCAATCTCTGACAAAGTGTTATCAAATAAAAGAAACTGGAACATCATATGAGATTACATGAAAACAGGGAATTGTTCTCAGACGCATTGCAAGCAGCATCGCAACCTGTTGAGGATGGAGGACTTGGCATCAAGAGCATCTTCATAGAGAAAGACTATTGGATTTGTCGCTCGTTGTCATTGATGGCTGCGAACGACAATGATAACCGTGCCATATTCAAAGGAGGAACAAGTCTAACAAAAGCATATGGTATCGGTAGTAGATTCTCAGAAGACATAGATATTGCTATCTCTGAGGCATGGACGCTCAGCGGCAATCAATTGAAGATGCTGATCAAGAGAACTGCCAAAAGTATGACAGAAGGATTGCAGGAAATGGATATGCCAGGTTTTACGAGCAAAGGTTCTCACTATCACAAGGCATACTATTCTTATCCAAGAGCTATTGATACATTACAAGTAGGTGCTATCAAGGCTGGACAGTTGCTTGTCGAAATTAACTCCTTTGCCAATCCATATCCTTTCCAGAAATGCAGACTGAAAAGTTTTTTGACAGAGTTTTTTCAAAAGACAGGCAACGAGAACTTGATAGAGGAATATGATATGCAACCTTTCGAGGTGAATGTTCTCGACAGGCGCAGAACATTGACAGAGAAATTGGTATCATTGTTGCGTTGTTCCTTGGCAGACAATTATATGCCTGAGTTAACAGCTAAGATACGTCATTTCTATGATTTACATTTCCTCTTGAATGATGCAGAGACACAGGACTATCTGAAAAGTGACGCATTCAAGTCGGATTTCTGCAACTTGTTTGCGCAAGACCAACAGAGATTTGATAAGCCCGAAGGATGGCAAAATAAAGACATCAAGGAATCTCCTATCATCAATGACCTACATAATGTATGGTCTGCATTAAGCAACGTCTATGCAAAAGAACTTCCTGACCTTGCCTATAAAGAGATACCGATGATTGAGAGTATTGAGAATAGTATGGAACAATTGATTTTGTATTTGACAATATAAACAGCCATGGCAAAGAAGTACTACTTCCTTGGCAAAGTTGTACTACTTCTCAATAATTAAAAGAAGGTGTTGAATGGAAATATTCTTGCTTTGGGTCGCCGTTGAATAGATTCTATGCTTTCCTACTCTTTTACCTTGAAAAAATGAAAAAAAGTGGGGAAAGAGAAAAAGTGAAACGAAATAAACAACTTACGATATTTTTTAGTATTTTTGCCGTGTCAATAAGTAAATGATGGCAATTTGAGAAAATAATCGTAAATTTACAATTGTAAACCAAAGATCCTGGAAGATGGTAGAGATAAACGATAGAAGATTGCCAGTAGGCATCCAGTCTTTTGAGGTAATCAGAGAGGGTGGATACCTGTATGTTGACAAGACAGATATCATCTGGCATCTTGCCAACAGAGATAAAAAGTATAATTACCTGAGCCGCCCACGCCGCTTTGGTAAATCTGTCCTTGTTGATACACTCGAAGCTTATTTCTTAGGCAAGAAGGAACTCTTTGAGGGACTGAAGATCATGCAGATGGAGACAGAATGGGTGAAGCGTCCTGTCATCCGACTGGATATGAGTTGTGCAGGAGCTGCACCGGAAAGTGTGCGGAGCTATCTGGACAATGCCTTCCATCAACTTGAGTCGGAGTATGATATTGCAGTACGGCAGGACAGTTCTCTTGCCGACCGTTTTGATGCTATCATCCAGACTGCATACAATAAAACCGGGCTTCAGGTGGCGATTCTCATCGACGAATACGACTCGCCCTTGCAACATTCCTGGAAAACTCCGCAGCATGAAGCATGTACTGCTGTTTATCGTGAGGTGTTTGCCATCCTCAAGGCAGATGACAAATACGAGAAGTTTGTCTTCATCACAGGTATCACCAAGTTTACGCAAATCTCTCTCTTCTCTGTACTCAACAATCTGAGCAACATCAGTTTTGAGCCAAACTATGCCGCCATTTGCGGTATTACCAAGGAAGAAGTCTTACGTGATTTCAAGCCGGAAATCAATAAATTGGCTGCAAAGAACGATTGGAACCTCAACGAGGCTGTGGCACAACTGGCAGCCTACTATGATGGTTATCATTTCAGTCATGAGAATATGGTGGATGTATTCAATCCCTTCAGTCTTATCAATGCCCTGGCAGATTCCAAACTGAAGAACTACTGGGCTTCATCGGGTGCAACCTCCATGTTGCCTAAGTTTGTGGATAATATGGAAATTCGTTTGAAGGATTTTGAAAATTGTCCGGTAGACTGCGATACATTGGAGACTTCCGACGTAACGGGTGGCGGCGCCGAGCTATTCCTCTATCAGTCGGGCTATCTTACGATAAAAGGGTATATGGATGATATCTATCTGCTTGGCATTCCAAACTATGAAGTCCGTAAGGCTCTCTATAGGATTGTTTTGCCTGCCTTGACGTTGAAAACGAATGCCCAAGTGATAACTACTCAGAATATGTTGTTGTACTCGCTGAAGCTTGGCAATCTTCCCGAAGCTATGAAATGCCTGAAAGCCCTCATTGCGGATGTGCCCTACAGCAACAAGAAGCTCGCCAGCATGGACATGGAGGAGCGTTATCGCCTGATTATTAGCACCATATTCAATGCCATCGGTTGCAGGGTGGAAGTGGAAAAGATGATTGCTACGGGTAGGATAGACATGGTGGTGGAAACCACCCAATATATCTACGTCCTGGAGTTGAAGTTGAGCGACAATGGTGGTGTGGATGCTGCAGCAGAGCAAATCAGAGCCAAGCAGTATGCCGAGCCTTTCAAGGCCGACAAGCGCAAGGTCATCGCCCTCGCCATAGAGTTGGATGATAGGGGAAAGGGATTGGTAGAATGGAAGGAAGTTTTTTAAGGTAACTGAATTAAATGGAAGGGACAGATAAGCTCTCACGCAGATTCCTCAGATTTTTGAAGCAACTTTCTTAGATAAATCCTTGTTGGTTTCAAAATAAAAACGTAATTTTGTATAAGATATCCTGCATTGGGTAATCTGAAAGATAGCTTTCATTGCGCTCGATAGTGCTATCTTTGCCTAAGAATTTAGAAAACAAACGATAATGGAACAGGTAGAAGAAAGATATATTAGTTTGCTAACCGACTTTGGTTTCAAGCGAATTTTTGGATCGGCTCCCAATAAGGATTTGCTGATTTGTTTTCTCAACAGCTTGTTTAATGGTAAACAGGTTGTGAAGGATGTGTCGTATCTTAACCCGGAGCATGTGGGCGATGTCTACACCGACCGCAGAGCCATCTTTGATGTATATTGTGAGGGCGAAAACGGTGAGAAGTTCATCGTTGAGATGCAGAACGCTTATCAGACGTATTTCAAGGACCGCTCCCTGTTCTATTCCACATTTCCTATTCGAGAACAGGCACCCAAGGGGGATGACTGGGATTTCAAACTGAATCATGTCTATACCGTTGCGTTGCTCAATTTCAGCATGAACGACGATGCCTTCGACAAGGAAAAAATCCGCCATCATGTGCAGTTGTGCGACACTGCTACTCACAAGGTCTTTTATGACAAGCTTGAGTTCATTTATGTCGAGATTGCGAAGTTCGATAAGAAGCTGGATGAGTTGCAGACGCTTTACGAAAAGTGGCTCTATGCACTGAAGAACCTCTATAAGCTTACCCAACGCCCTAAAGAGCTGTGCGACAAGGTCTTCGACCGCCTCTTCGAGGAAGCAGAGATAGCCAAGTTTTCTCCGCTGGAAATGCGGGAGTATGAAGCCAGTAAAAAGGCTTATCGTGACATTAAGAATTCCGTGGATACAGCCAAGCGCGAAGGAATCGCTGAAGGCATTGAGAAGGGTATGAAACAAGGCATGGAGCAGCGAAGCCTTGAGATTGCCAGAAAGATGCTGGCAAAGGGAATGGATGCAGCGTCGGTGATGGAAATTACTGGTCTGTCGGCGGAGCAGATGCAGCAGCTGAAAGCGGAATTTTAGATGTGCTAACTTCCTTACATGCGAACCTTTTGACATGAATGCCAGTGTAATCGTTCGCACAGATTTTTTTGAAAAAAATACCTTGTATTCGTACCTTGTTTTTTTATATTTTTTATATATTTGCAGCAAAAAAGAAAAGTGAACCAATGAAATCGCCTACGGGCGTTGCAGAAAAGGACTGCAATTCGTTAAACTGAAATATTAAGCAAAGGAAAATTGTTGTTTCTAACTAACTTGTTATTCTTTCAATTAAGAACAATGTAGTTATCCATTCCGATGGAATTCCTTGGTTTTGGAAAACAAGGAAAGTAAAACCTACAGGAGATGACGAGTTAATTAAAAGTTAAACATAAAGTTTAAAACTATAAAAATATGAAGAAAAGATTTACACTAATGATGATGGTGTTATGCTTCTTAATGAGCATACCACTGAAAATGATGGCTTATGACGAAGTTACAGCAGTAAGTCATTATTTAACTAAAACTTGGGGTCCAAATTCCAATTTCATTTTTACCACGACTGATGGTAAAATCTATACTTGTACATTGGATAATGTGCCTTCTGGCACACAGGCTATTTGGTTCCGTATTGTCAAAGGAGGCAAACAGTATGGACCAGGAAATAATTCCTCATCAGACTTGCTTCTGACAGGTACTTATCAGAAGATTTTTGAAGGTACAAATAATGCCCTGAAGATAGTTCCTGCTTCTGGTAAGACTTCTTATACCATTACTTATGATAGTGAAAATAACCAGATTATGTATGATGCTCCTGAATCAGGTGGCACAACTGGTGGTGGCGGTAGCGGCAGCACAACTGAAGAGTGGAATACTGTGACAACGAATCGTCTCACAGAAAAAAAACGTGTATATACTCAGGGTTTCTATCTCGCTGGTAACTTCTTTACCTTTGATAAAGTTGATGGAGAATATAAGATAAATTATGATGATGCTGTGTTCAAGTTCCAGCAGCAGAATGATCAATCAATTGCAATTGCAGAAACTGCATATTATGATGTATATATGGTTGAGATACCTGCTTCTCTTGATGCTCATGCACAGGTAATGTATGTCGATGAGACTGGAAAGAAACAAAATATCTTTGGTCCAGCTTCTGAAAACGGTTGTGGTATTAGTTATACTTATCCTTTAACAGATGCCGATACGGGTTGGAAAGATTTGACAAAATATACAAAGTTTGAAGAGAAAGATAACTATTGGAATTTTGTCAGTCGTAATGAGACTGCCGAGATTTATTCTGATGGTATGTACGAATTGTATATTGCTGTAGACAAGAATACTCATGAGCCAGCTAAGTGGATGATTAAGCATCAAGCAAAGAAGCGTGTGGCATACTTCATCAGCGATGCTCCTGATGCTACAGCTATTCCTCTTTATGATGCTTACAAAAAGAATCAGGATCAATTTGGCAATAAGTTCTTTGCAACAGTCGATCTCGCTGCTAATCGCTCGTATTATGTTATATCCAATTATGTTAACGATAATATATTTGCGAGGTTAGAGAGTTCAGATAGGTTAGAGATTTTAAAGAATTATAAAGTTACTGCTCCTAGTGGTAATATTATTTCTTGTCCAACAACTAATAAATTGTTCTTGTTAGGTAATGCAGCTAGAGATATCGCTCTGACAGATAAAACCAATCAGTTTAATGAGTTCTCTCCTAACGAAAAGCCTATGCCTGGTGCTCGTTCTGGCAAGAATCAGAGTGTTGCAATTGTCGAATACAATCCTTCAATGGGTAATCGTGAGAGTGCAAAGCTTGATAATCATCTTGGTATTCGTGGACAAGTGAGCGTCCGTACAGAACGTAAAGAACTTACCTCTGTATCTTTGGTAGGTGATGCTATTCCTGGTACATTGAATGCGGATGGTACATGGAATTACAAATCTAATGTTTCAGATATGGTTTATGATGAAACTGAGCAGTGTTATAAGGCGAGAGTCGTTACTACTACAGAAGGTTATGGAAAACCATTCAGATTTGTAGGTAACCGTGATCCCCAAATCACTTGGTATGAGAATACTAATACTGATAAAAATAAGATGGCTCAGTATCCTTATAAGCCTGGTGATACAACAGCACCTGGTCATACCGCAGAGGCTAATGATCCTAATCAGGTTAATTATACAGAGAAGGGTGAAAACTCAGAAGAAGATTGGAATATCATCTGGAACCGTCCTGCAGGTCGATGGACAGTACGTCTTTACTTCTATACCTATAGTGATGGTAATGATCCAAAGACTGATTATTATTACACCATTACTGAAAGTAGGGATATGGAGTTACACGATGTAGTGGATGTGGTTTATGGTTCTTCAGACAACAAGCAAATTATAACTAATTTGGGTGACTATAAGTTTATGAGAACATGGAGTGCACAAAAGGCATGGAAGATTTCTGATAAGGTTGATATCTTTGTGGTTAGTAGCATCACAGATGATAAATCTGGTGTTGTTAAGATGACTCTAAAGAATATTAATGAATATGTATCTCAGGTGGACCGTGTGATTCCTCCTAATACTGGTGTGATTCTTGCAACAAAGTATGATGCTTATGGTATACGTGGAGCTAAATTCAAATCTCGTGAAGATTTTACATCCTACAATAATTTGGTAATTCCTATGGAGCAGTATGAAGATGTTGCAGAATATCCGAAGGATAAAAACTTCTTGGAGCCAATTCCTGTTTCACGTGTGATTTCTCCATCTGACGAGAATAATTACAATTATCTCTTTGGATACTATAATACCCAGATTGCTACAGGTAATAAAATTGATTATGCAGCTGATAAATATCTTCTTGGATTCTGGATTTCTAAAGGTAGCAAGCCATATCCAAGTAACAGTAGTTATTTGTCAATACCTAAGGATAAAGCAGCAACAATGAATCGTCTTGGTACAAGTTATGATGATTTTCTATCTGGTGCCCCTGGTGGCAGTGCTAAGAAGGTTCCTGGAATCATATTTGACTTTGCTAATGTTAGCGGTACAACAGGTATCAACGAGGTGGTAAATCAGAGCACTAAGTTGAACAACGGCAAATACTACACCCTGAGTGGTCAGCAGGTAGAGAAGCCTACAGCAGGTGGTATCTATATCCACAACGGCAGAAAGTTCGTGGTTAAGTAAATATAAGCATTGTAGAACAAGTAAGCTAAGAATAAAATGAAAAAGAAATATATACAACCGAATGTTTCAGTAAGTTCTGTAGTTGTGGAGTCTCAACTGTTGGCTGGAACTGGAACTGGAACTGGAATTGATTATGGGCCAGGCGGAATTGGTGGAGGTCTCTCCAAGAAGCACGACTTCTCTTCTTGGGATTTCGATGAGGAGGATGAGTCAGAATCTAATTCCAGCAGCAAGTCACCCTGGGAAGACTGATGATTAGGCTTCATTACATTTTCAGTAAATAGTAAGAATAGGCTAAGAAAAGTGTAAAATTAATTAAAGGGTTAGTTTAATTAATCGCTATTATCATTAAAGAGGGCTGCAGAGATGCAGTCCTCTTTTGTTTTGCAGAGTGTAGAATGTTAAGATATTTATGCAATCAATTGCATATTAATATTCGCAATTTTTAGCATTTATTTTACCACCTTATATATATAATAAGTACTTTTGTGCCAGTAAGCTAACATCTTACCGCATACCATAAACGAAGGAATTAACAATCATATAACTAACATAGATATTCATCACCAACTAAAAATTAATAACCAGTCTATCTTATGAGGAATTTTACATTTAGGTTATGGGCAGTCCTTATGCTCATGTTGGTCTCCTTGCAGACGATGGCTACCGATGTATTTACATCGAATCGTACTGACTTCCGAGACGAAAGTATCTATTTCATGATCACCACGCGTTTCTACGATGGTGACACAGGAAACAATGTGCTCTGCTGGGATAACCAGTCAGAGCAGATCAAAACAAAAGACCCTTGCTGGCGAGGCGACTTCCAGGGTGTCATCGACAAACTCGACTACATCAAGGCGCTTGGTTTCACTGCCATCTGGATTACACCAGTAGTGCAGAACGCATCCGGTTACGACTACCATGGTTATCATGCCATGGATTTCCAGCATGTTGA
>ULKI01021220.1_pt1 | contig 9155 bp, 7 predicted proteins | sample 1951101 | NCBI WGS metagenome assembly ULKI01 (sample SAMEA4835495, study PRJEB28245) | human gut metagenome | biome: gut microbiome; material: fecal sample | place: Denmark | collected 2008
TGAAATTATGAACTTCCGCCGCAACCGCGACCGCGAAGGCTTAATGAAACTACAGGATAAACTAGTGGATGAAACCAAGAAGCGCTGCAAGGAGCAGGGCTACCCAAAGTTTACCGAGGAGCAGCAGAAGGCTTATACTGAAGTAGGCGGAACACCTTTCCTCGATAACCAATACACCGTTTTCGGCGAGGTAGAGGAAGGCCTTGACGTAGTGGAGAAGATTCAAAACTGCGAAACCATGCGTGGTGATAGACCTAAGGAGGATATCAGCATGGATATCTCCGTTATAGAAGAATAAAAGGCATTTCTCGCAGTTCTTTCTACAAAACTGCGAGAAATCTTTATTCAGTATCTACAACTATTCATTCGTATTAAATAAAAACAAACAAATCAAAATGAAAAAGATTCATGGAAAAATGATGAAGGGCACCACGGCCAAGAGCCTGATGATGCTCCTGGCTTTGGCAGGTTCTAACTACTGCCATGCTCAGCAAGCCACTATCGTGGTAAGCAATCCTACTTCCGCATCACGCACAGAGCTTATCTCCCTCAGCATGAACGAGGTGAAGGCGAAACTGGGCAATGCTGCCCCTAAAAAGGGAGAGGCTTACATCGTGAAGAACAAACGAGGACAGCAGATTGGCTCGCAGATTACCCACGATGGCCTTCTGCTCATAGATGCAAGCATACGCCCTCACGGATCCACCACTTACTACGTATCCATCGGCAAGCCTTACCAGCAGAAGACTTGGACCACCGGTGCTCTCTATAAGATAAGAAAAGACGATATCGCATGGGAGAACGACAGATGCGCCTACCGCGTATATGGCCCTGCCCTGCAGAAGACCGGCGAGCGTTCCTTCGGTACCGACATCTGGGTGAAGAATACTCCGGATACCGTGGTTTACGAGCGATACATCAAGGATATGAACGGCAATATCAAGGGCGACAAGATTGATGCCAGGGTAAGAACTATGCAAAAGCAGGAAAAGGCAGAGAAGAACACAGCAAAGGCTGCTGCTCTTGCCAAGCAAATCAAGGCTCTGCAGGCAGAATCGCGCGAAATGGATATCCTCACCTCCTTCCATCTCGACCATGGCAACGGATTGGATCCTTATCGTGTGGGCGCTACCCTGGGATTGGGTGCACCAAGCCTCATGGTGGGAAAGAACCAGGTTCTGCCTTACTGCTACAAGGATTACAGGATATTGGATAACGGTCCGCTCCGCTTCACCGTAGAACTGACTTACAACCCATCTGCCGTAGGCGATATGAAGAACGTGGTGGAGCACCGCATCATCTCGCTCGACAAGGGCAGCAACTTCAACCGGATGACCGTATGGTACGACGGCTTGACCACTCCTACCGATTTCGCCACCGGTTTCCCTATCCACGAGGAGGATACGGAGACGAAGACCTTCGCCAAGGATTACGTAAGCTATGCTGACCCTACGGACAATATCGAGGTAAACCATTCTCAAGTATATGTGGGAGTTCTCTTTCCGGAAGGCATCGACCATACCTACTATCAGCTCTTCGATAAGAAGCACGATGGAGCCACCGGTCATGCCCTCGGCTTGAAGCGTGGCTTGAAGAATGGGGAGAAATACAGCTACTACTTCGGTGCAGCATGGAGCAAATATGATGTAAGAAGCTATGCCGAATGGCAAATCCGCATCAAGGATTATCTGGATGCATTGAAGCATCCGCTCCTGATTGAGGTGAAATAGGAAATATATTAAACCGCAAAAGCGATAAGCCAAGATATAAAACACGAAATAAAAAGCCGCCCTCATATCATTAGAAGAGGACGGCTTTATTGTTTTTTAAATAAAGATTATATTACTTTGTCATCTCGAAACCTACACGCATACCATCATAATTGTTGGCGATACTGCCTACGGCGCTCAATGTAGAGCTGCCCTTGAAGGCACTGAGGGCCTTGATGAGATTGAGCAGCTTCTTCTGGTCGAAGAGAAGACTGATGCCATTGGTTGTCTTGGTGGCATAGCCTGAAGCACTCAGCAGGAGGCCCTTCAGCTGGATGGCATGAGTCTTCTCATCAAAGGTATAGGTGCCATTCCATGCCTTGCCGTCAATCTTGGCAGAGAAAGTACCATCGGTATTAAAGGTGAAGTAGGTATTGGAACTGCTGAATCCAAACTTCTTGTAATAACCTTCCAGCTTATTCTCAACCTTGCTGGCAGCAATCTCGCCACCCGCCTTAGCCAGCAGGTTCTCTGAGGTGAAAGCGCACCCTGGCTTGCTGTACTTCCAGGTATGGCAGAGATCTGCCTGCTTGAATGTACCCGAACCGATTACATTGTTCAGGATTCCGTTGATTATACTTCCTGCATTACTGCTTGAGTTGCTGCCATTACCAGCATTGCTACCACCCAGGATAGCGCCCAATACGCCTGCTACGGTTGCTGCTGAATTGACGGTAGCAGAAGTATTATTAGCGGTAGTAGTGGTTGCTGCAGATGCAGCAGAAGAAGAAGTAGTAGGAGCTGCAGATGCTGTAGACGCAGAAGCAGTAGATTTCTTAGCTGTCGTCTTCTTGGAAGAAGTTCTTTTAGTAGTCTTCTTGGTTGACTTCTTAGTAGTCTTCTTAGTTGACTTCTTAACCGGCATCAACTCAGAATTGGAAGCATTCAGCGCTGCTTCGTTCATAGCGCTAGCATTGCTGCCAGCTGTGCATGCAAGCACAAGGGCAGCGAAAAGAAATACCTTTTTCATTTTTACTTTCTATTTATTTGTTTAAATCTAATTCTCTTATATCATTCGCTTTCTTCACTTTCATATTTCCCATCATAAATGAGGAAAAACTATTATAATAGATGAAAAACAGGAGAAAAGGTTTAATTTGTTGCATAAATGTTTCATAAAACGAATGAAATGTGACGATTTTGTGTCAACGATTGCACATTTTTTTGACATAAATCAAAAAAGAACGAAAAATAGACATATTTTATCAAAAAGTATCCCCGAAAATGAACAGAATATCCTATCTTTGCAACGTTTTAAAAATCACAATAGGTTATGAATGATTTAATTAAGGTAAATTCAGAGAATCAGAATCAGGCAATCGACAGATGCCAGCAGATTCTTAATGAACGCCGCGAGGCGCTTGCCTCTAAGGCAAGAAGAAGAGATTAAGTCTTTTGATTTTTAGCGAACAAGAGACAAGATTCTTCTTAGAAAGAGATTATTTTCAGAATGACATTCGGTTGAGAGATTCTGCTGAATCTATTTTTCCCAACAGGGAGAAAGAATGATTCAGGGAAACAGAACCCCGAAAACTGAAAATGAGAGAGATTTTTCAGAACGACTCTTAAATTTTAAGAGGAACTGAAATTTTTGGGAAAAACAAAAGTTAAAATCCCGTTGTCGTCCATCTTGCATGGTACGTACAACGGGATTTTTTCATTTTCTATCTAATATCCAGATATCCAAATCAGAATTACTTGTTCTTCTCGCCCTTCATGATAACCTCTACATGATTGCCACTCTTCAAGATAACATTCTTGAGGAAGTCGGAAATCTGAGCGCCATCGATTGACTTCACGAGATTCTTATAGTTGCTGTAATTATCAACCTTGTGAAGGTCGAACATACCCAAGGTCTGAATCCAGTAACCGTTGGTCTTCTCATCCACGCCAGCCTGCTTCAAGAGAATCTCCTTTACTTTCTGCAAATCGTCAGCATCAACCTTGGCAATCACCTCGTCCATACCCTTGAAGAAGCATGGGATGGCAACATCTGCCTTCTCTGGATTCAGCTGAGCCATACCGTTGATGGTAATCTGCACCTTGTTGTCTGCGTCAAAGAAAACGCCATAGATGGCACCTGCAGAATAAGCAGCACTCAACTCCTCGCGGATGCTGCGCAGATACTTCATCTCCAGGAGGCGTGCTGCCATATCTGCCAGCACACTGCTCTTCTGGGTATAAGGCATCTTGGCAAACCACATCTCGCGAGCCTGGCTCTGAGGATTCTCCATAGCCTTAGTGAATACATTGCTCACCTTGCCTGTAGCACAAGGCATTGGCTGGTTCTTGATCTTGATCTTCATGCCCTGGTTAGGGAGAGAGGCAATATACTGCTCGATGAGTGGGAGGAGCACCTTCTCATCATAGTTGCCTACAAAGTAGAAAGTGAAATCCTTGGCATTACTGTAGAGCTGATGCCACATTTCGAGACAGGCATCATAATCGATGCTCTGGATGTCGGAAGCCTCAGGAATGCGAGCCAGTTTGCTACCCAGGTAAAGGGTGCTCTGTACTGAGTCCTGATATACAAGCCTAGGGTTATTGCTCTTGTTGGCAAGAACTGTAGTATAGGTATTCTTCATGTTGTCGAATGCCTTCTGATCCTTAGTAACATTGGTCATATTGAGATAAACCAGCTGCATCATCGTCTCAAGATCCTTAGGAGTGGTAGTACCGCTCAAACCGTGACGGAAGGTAGAGAAAGAGAAATCTACACCACATTGCTTGCCGGCAAGTGCCTTCTCCAAATCATTGCTAGAGAATTCGCCCAAACCGCTCAATCCCCATACGGCACTGGCATTCTGCGCATTGATAGGGTCATTCTGATAAGCTGCATAACCGATGTTGGCAGAAGCAGCAAACTGAATCTCATCGTCCTTGAAGTCTGTCTTCTTGATAATTACTTTGGCTCCGTTGGAGAGGGTAAGCTTCTTGAAGCCCAACTGCTTGTTCTCCTCAGTCTTCTTGATTTTGCCTGCCTTAGGTGCCTGAGCCATCAGCGGCTCCTGCTTCACATTGTCCACATAAGCCTCAAGCTTCTCGCTGCGCACCTGCTTCACGATGTCGGCAAGTTCCTGTTCGGTTGGATAAACGGCCCCCTCTGCCTCGTGCATGAACACCATGCTTACAAGGTTGGTATCGGTAGTACAGATCAACTGCTTCACGGCACTGTTAACCACATCTACAGAAAGGCGTGGCACTACCATCTTATAGATCTGAGTTTCATCCTCTACAGAAGGAATTGGCTCGTTAGAGATGAAATGGTCAACATACAGAGTGGTAAACTGCTCATTCTTCATCTTGGCACGGTTCTCGTAAGTCTTGTCAACATGACTCATGAATTCGTCCTTGGCACGCTGATATTCAGAAGCCGTAAAGCCGAAATCATGCACGCGCTTAGCTTCGCGCATCAAGGCAGCATATGCCTCCTTCACCTTGCCCGGCTTAGCCACGCCTACCACTGAGAAAGCATTCTTTGTACTGGAAACCAGATAGTTGCCAATATCACTACCTCCCTGCAGGAATGGACAATCTGCCTCACGGGCCATCTCAGAAAAACGAGCATTGAGCATAGAGGTTGCCACATTCTTCAAATAACCCTCAAGCAGATATGGCAAAGTACCTTTCAATGAATCAGGAGTTGTCTCGTTCTTCATCATGATGTTGATGATGTCATACTGCTGCTCCTTGTTCTTATCCACTACGTAGATGGCTGTATCGTTATCAGCTACAGGAACAGGAATCACCTTAGCAGCATCCTTAGGCACCTTAATGCCTGAGAAAAGCTCCTTGATCTTGCCCTCAATATGGTTAACGTCTACATCACCAACAACGATAATAGCCTGATTATCCGGGCGATACCACTTACGATAGTAAGCACGGAGTGTTTCAGGCTTACATCCGTCGATAACGCTCATCAAACCGATAGGCAGACGATAGCCATACTTCTCGCCTTGATAGAGTTTAGGGAGAGCACGCTCCAACATGAGCTGCTGACCTACCATACGCATGCGATACTCGTTGTGAACCACATCGCGCTCATCCTCGATGGCCTTGGTGGTAAGCGAGATGCCATTGCTCCAATCCTTCAGGATGAGCATACATGAATCTACGGCAGAAACACGTGCAGTAGGCACATCGGTGAAGTAATAAACGGTCTTGTCAACACTGGTATAAGCGTTCAGATTACGGCCATACTCCACACCGATGCTCTGCAGATAGTTCTGGAGGGTATTGTCCTTGAAGTGCTCAGTACCATTGAAGGCAAGGTGCTCAAGGAGGTGAGCCAAACCGCGCTGGTCATCGTTCTCATTAATAGAACCTACTTTCTGGGCGATATAGAAGCTGGCTACATGCTCAGGATAACTGTTGTGGCGAATGTAATAGGTCAATCCATTGTCAAGATGACCAATCTTCACATTCTTATCCACTGGGATAGGTGGCATCTGCTGCGCCATCGCTGTTCCCACAGAGAGCAGCAACAGTGCTGCTGCGAAAATTTTTCTTAATCTCATTCTTCTCTGTTTATTAATAAATATGTAATTATTTGCTATTTCTGCTGCAAAATTACATAAAAATTAAAAGATTTGCAAGCATTTGGAAGATTATCTTTCCAAATGCCTGCAATCTTAACATAAAACTAACATTGGAAGCTCTTCATCCATGAGCCACGGAAGAGGCGGATAAGAAAGAGGATGCCACGGAAGGTAAGCTCCGTAGCCATAGCTATCCAAACTCCCTCCAAGCCATAGCTTTTCGAAAGCCCATAAGCCAGGGTAAGGCGCACCAGCCACATCGTGCTCAAGTTGATGGCGGCAGGCTTCATCGTATCGCCCGCACCCACGCAAACGCTATAGGTCACGATACTCGCAGCAAAGAAAGGCTCTGCAAATGCCTCGATTCGGAGGCAGACTGTACCCAGTTCCCGAATACTCTCCACCGGTGACAGCACCCCTATCATCTCCGGCGCAAAGACATACATCACTACGCCCATCAATGCCATCACTCCCATGCCCAATCCTACCGTCATATAAGCAAAATTCTTGCAGAGATCCATGCGTCCGGCACCATGCGTCTGCCCCACAAGCGTAGATGCTGCGTCGCCGATACCGTAACCCGGCATATAACAAAGGCTCTCAGCAGTGATGGCAAACGAATGGGCAGCAATGGCAATATTGCCCAATGGTGCCACAATCATGGTGCTCACTATCTGCGCACCGCTCATCAGGATATTCTGTATGGCTATCGGGATACTTATCTTGCAGGCGTGCCTTACATATTCCTCTACCCATCTGAACGGTACCCTATCCTGACGGAAATTGAGTAGACGGTTTCTGAATGCCGAAAGATAGAGATTGGGCAAAGAGATGCTGATATACGCCAAAGCCGTACCCATCGCTGCTCCCACCACACCCATCTTCACAATATAAATGAAGAGATAATTGAAAGCCACGTCACACAGACATATCAATACAGCCATGATGCTGGGCGTATGCATATTGCCTGCCGACTTAAGCATCATCTCGGAAATATGATATAAGAACACAAACGGCAATACTAGACTGTAAATCAGGAAATAGCGAGAGGAATTGGGAGCGATGTCCTCACCTCCACCCAGCCAATAAGGCAGATGGGAATGAATGCCTACACCGATAAGCGTAACGAAGAGGCTGAAAGCCACTCCACATATCAGGGCATGACGATATACCTGGCGAGCCTTCACCAGGTCGTTGGCACCAATGAAATGAGCTACCTGCACCGAGAAACCGGTGGCTGCTGCACTCAGCAAGCTACCTATCAACCAGGTTGTTGACTCGATAAGTCCTATACTTGCCGAAGCCTCAGCGCCTAGATGCCCCACCATCGAAGCATCAATAAAAAACATCAGCACGGTAGAAATCTGTGCCAGCATGGAGGGTACACTCAAACCAGCGATGAGATTCAGCTTCTCACCGCCTGTCATCGGGCGCCCTAAGCGGATAGACTCCATCAGATAATCTGTCTTATTCTTGAATAGCATTTTTTCTTCTATTTATGAATTTACACAATCTATTTATGAGTAAAACGTAAAATCTATCAATTTATGATTTAAACGTCACCTATTTATAATTTAAACGCAAAAAAAGGCGACTCCAAAAAGGAATCGCCATTTTTATTTTTTTAATACATGTTTCGTACCTTTGTTTTTCCCAAAACTTATCTCCCACTGAAGCGGGACAGTACTGTCATTAACCTAGAATAAACAACCTATTTAACCTAACAAACTAAATACCTGTCGTCCTTGAATAAACAATCTTTCTTTACCTTAACTAACACCTAATATAAAAAAACTAACAACCTTAAACCTAAAAACTAAACCTATAAAATCTATTACCTAACTAAAAACCTAAAACTCATTTTTTCTGATGCAAAGGTACAACTATTTTTTGAAACTGCAATACTTTTTCCCATAAAAATGCATGAATCCAACATTTTTTGACGTAAACCAAAGATTTGTGTGCGAACACGAACACTTGTTAACACATCAGAAAGGTCTCTTAACACAAAAAAGAAACGTTCCTGAGAATGCCATATCATGCAATCTCAGGAACGCTCCTCTTTATTTCCCTATATAAATAATTAAGGTATGAACTCCCATATATAATAGATATGAGCCCTATATATAAATAAGGTGTAATTTATGAAATCCTTACTCAGTAATCCAAGTACCCTGCTTCTTGCCTGCTTCTACTGCTCTCGAACCAGGTACTACCTGACCAATGCGGTAGTAGCTGTCCAATACTATCTCAAAGCGAAGCATTGAATAGGCAGGAATTGTGCTACTCGAACTCTGGGTTGTGCCATAAGCCAACTGATATGGCATGTAAACCATCCAGCGGTCGCCTATATGCATATTGAGCAATGCAGTGGTAAAACCATCCACAAGGCTATTTACCGCATAAGTTGCAACCTGAGCAGTCGTCTTATCGTATGTGCCATCAAAGGTCTTATCAAATACATAACCAGCAGGATAAGTATCTGTACCCAGCATTCTACCACGATAGCTCACCTTCACCGAATCGGTATACATCGGACAACCGCTACCCTTGCCCTTATCCAGAACATGAACAACGATATAATCAACATCCTTGTAAGTAAGAGAAACTGTATTACCGTTGGCATCCTTGTTAGGCGTCTGGTTTTGCAACGACCAGTTGAGTATCACCTTCCATTCATCGCTGCCGTTGGCTATCTGCTGACGGGCATACGCCAAAGTATCGGCAAAAGCCTTCTCGTTACGCTCCTGCCAGTTTGCATACTCATCTACGGTGTTGTCATCCTCGCTACATGATGACAGTGCGAATACTGCCATCATGAGCAAGAAGAGATATTTAGAAATTCTTA
>ULKI01024831.1_pt1 | contig 8938 bp, 7 predicted proteins | sample 1951101 | NCBI WGS metagenome assembly ULKI01 (sample SAMEA4835495, study PRJEB28245) | human gut metagenome | biome: gut microbiome; material: fecal sample | place: Denmark | collected 2008
CAACCGTAGACGGCCAAGCTTATTGCCGCGAACGCTATAAGGCTCTTGATGCTGCTCCTTGTCATAATAATATTTTTTAGGGTCTAAGAGATTCGAAAAGATGTCGTCTTTCAACCGCTTTGCAGGGTGCGGCCCCTGTGGCCGTCCGCAACCAATTTGGATGCATTGACATATCCGATTTGTCGCTTGTTAACCAGCGCGTAGCATCTTGCGGCGAGGCGAGCATGCGGTCATGGCAAAGGTAAGCATAATAATACTATTTACAACCTTTTTTCGAAGAATTTGTCAATCTTTGCCATTCGAAGATTTTACTATAAGTTCATCTTTTGCCATATTAACAAGGAGACGGCCTATTTTTCGTAGCTTTTCGTCACGAGTGTTTTGTCAACATTCAGAGATGTTGTGTAATGTGGCGCACGATCTTTGTACTCCAAGCCGTTTTATTTTCAATATTTAGCTTCAAAATATGAATTGTCAAAAATAAACCTTGCTTGATAATCAAATAGTTACACTCTTTTTAACAAACGTTTATTTTTCAATTATATTTTTTTTAGCCATCAGATCAAATAGTATCTACAGTTAACGCGGGCCCCTTTCTTTTGAACTTCTTTACCAACCATAGAATAGACCATCTTTCTAATTTCCTTCATGTCCACATCTGGAATTCTGCTTGCTATTTCTGAAATTTTGCTCATGGGATGACTATGCAAGTCTTCCTTGATGAGGGCTTTAAGTACATAAGGCTCTATTGTCTTTAGCGTCGTAACGATGTTGGACTTTGCATTTGCTAATAGCGTAGGGTTGATTTGATAGTATGCCCCTTTGGTTGCCCCACCTTTTGTTATCAAGTGATTTTTGTCTAAATTATCTACATAGCTTCTAAGGCGTTCTTCGGCAGACAGTTGAAGAGTCTTCGACAAGTCGGTTGTCGCAATACGTTTTTCTCTTGCTATAATACCAAAAGCTATCTTGTTCTTTTGGGAAAGCTGATAATTGTGGTCAACGTAATCCATCAAGCGAACAACTTCTTTATCCGTAATCTCTGCACTTTGATAAACTGTGACAGTATTGAATGTTGATTCTATCTCTGGTTGCTTCTTCGCTTCAACTGCATCCAACTCATAAATTAAGTCATAGCCAGAACCCTCGCCTTCCATCAGCCCAAATGCAGTCAGTATCTCAATCATGTTAGGATTACGTCTATGTTTGGTATGAAGGATGTTGTCTTTGGTTACACCTAAAGGGAGACCACCTGGATTGGAGATGCTGATATAACCTGGATATACCTTGATTGTGATGTCGTTGGAGATGGTTCTTGAACTATGAGCCAAACTATTAACAAGCAACTCTCTGATTAAGTTCTCGTTGTAATAGCGCACTGTCTTACGGAAGAGGCCATTAGGCATCTCATAGCTATAGGTCAACTCTACAGCCTTGTCCATAATATCTTCCAAAAGTTCCTTTGGATTAAGCGTGTTGTCACGCCATTCCAATTTATTGGTTTTGTTCTCCAAGTCGTCATATACGATATATTGCACAGTGATAGGATAGCAAATGCGGCTACGCTGTTTGGCTGTACCAATCCATAAGACACCAAGATTAGTCATCTTGTTACCGTCAAGAAGGTGGTACTGTTCGCCAATTTCTATATCGTCGAGCTGCTTGATATGCAGCTTTACTCTATCAGATTGGCGTATATCATTAGCGAATTTAGAGAGATTCGTCTTATTCTCATCTTCCAATTCAAACTGTGTTGGTACAAGTTCCCATTGAAAAGCTCCTTTCTCTTCTCCTACACGTTGAATATCCTCACTACGTACTGGTTCGCATTTGTCTGCGACACGGATGTACATTTTGCCATCAGAAGTGGTGGCATATGAATGGAGTGAAGGGAATACTGTGATGGCAAAGTACTGGCTGCCAGTTTCGTCTGCACATACGTCGCCTACTGCAAGACCAACATTGAAACAAAGTCCACGCAATCTTGTAACGGCACTATTTGCCTCTTCTTGCGGTATAACTTGATTGGGAGCAGGCTTCTTTGTCTTGTCCTCCACGCCAATCATAATCAGTCCTCCTTGTGCATTGGCTAAAGCTACACAAGTGGTGGAGAGTTCTTTGAATCCTTTCTCTCCAGTTCGAATCTTTTGCAGACTCTTGTATTCTATCTTTTGTTGCTCTGTATTCATGTTTATTTATTTCTCCTAATTTTTCCTTTAAATAGACTATCTTTTATCTTATAGTTTTTGAAGCCTTTTAACAATGCCTCTACTATGGCTTTTTCTCCTTCAGAAGTGCAAGGACCTAACATGACTTCAATGTTATCTAAAATTTCAGGTTTCAGAGGTATATCTCTGAAAGTGAAACCTAAAGGATAGTTTTCTTTTAATGATTGAAATGATGCAGAGAACGCTTCTGTAAATAAATTAAAGTTGTCTAAATTCTTTCTCTTTATTATTTCTGCATATTTCGGGTTTACAGGAAAATAAGTTAGTCGGAATCTGCTTTCTTTCTGACAATCCCACTCTTTTCTTTTATAAATACCAATATGACTAGTGTCAATACTTTCCATATCACCTTCTTGTTGAATCATGTCTTTGATATAAGTTTCTGGTGATTGGACATATTGAATATCATAAAGTTTGGCTTCATTATTTATTGCGGTAACGAAGTAGTCATCTTCGAATTTAATCATGGAACTGATAAAGGATTTGAATTTATTATTAATAGCATAGGTAATAAACATATCCTCATCCAAACCAATTCTAACCCCTTTGTAATTTGTGTACATATTCCATAATGCGATATTTTCACTTTCTTCTTTTGTCCAGCATGAGACAAATGAATATTGGCCTAATAGAGTTTTCTGAACACCAGACCCATAGGCTGCTTCGTCAACATCGTCAACATGGTCTAACCTATTGAAACGGATAGTCTTATTCTTTAAAATTAAGGCTAAAGTTTCTATTGATGTATAATGATATATTTTCATTTTTATTATATTTTGTTTCTGTATGGAATAATTGACTTTTTAACAGGAATATTCAATAGCTTAGAACACAAGAGAGCTTTGACTCTTTTTACATTGTTGTCGGAAGCTTGACAAGGACCTATGATAATTTGTTGTAGGCAACTTATTGGTATTCCTACTTCAATGTATGGTGTTGGAAAACCGTCTTTTCCTTTGCGAAATTTGGGCATTTTAGTTGATAATTGTTATTTTCAGGATTATCTCTATCTCTTAAACGCATGAGAGGAACGCCCGGCAATTTGTCAAAGTCGAAGCCTAAACTTATGCCATCTCCATTTTGACCATAGCCGCGCCACATGGTTAAATCATCTTCTTGTTTCGAAAATGAGATAAAATATAAACTTAAACCTCTTTCGGGTTCATTTATTAATTTATAGTATTCTTCCATTAAATTACATGAGTTGTTCAGACAGTAGTTTTCGATAGCTTTTCTAAGCCCTTCAAAATACAATTTACATTCTGTTGGATCATTTTGATATGAAGAATGACCTGCCCACATAATTAAGTGGGTAGGCTCTAAATTGTCATTTTGATGAAACAAAGAATGTTCCATCATGGAGATGAATGTATCCATCGTTGTATAATGATATAATATCATATAAATCCTTTCTTGTATTTTTTAATTATTGTATCCAAATCTGTTCCAGGCATCGAGGACGAGGCGCTTGGTGAAGTATTCTCCGTACTGGCGTATCTCGTTGTCTTTCAGCATATGGAAGACTTCTTTTAAACTGCTTTTCTTCTGCAAATATAAGGCTTTTCTTTGAGGTGTCACAATAAAATGCAAACTGAATTGTATAAAAATGTGCTCACTTGTAAAGAACTACCATGTCAGATAGATTGTTGAGGCTGTCAGAAGGATTGTTGAGGCTGGAGTATAGCTTGTTGAGGCTGGCAGATAACCCGATTTCTCAGTTATCTGCCAGCCTTTATTTCGCTTATATACAACGAGTTATGTCGAAACTGGAAGATATGGCAGATTTTTTTCACGTATAGTGTTATTTATGCTTCGTACTATGTTATTATATGAGATGATGGGCATAGGCGGAGGTCTTTGCTGTAACAACTGCGACGATGCGACCAGTGAAGTATCGGATACGGCGTAGCAGATAATTGTCAAATAAAATTGCAGGAAGCATTCTTCAAGTTAAATGAGAACAGCCATCTGCAATTTTACGTTTATATTATATTGAAGAAACCATCATATTCTTCATCTACTATTATTTTGAAACAACAATCCATTGTCCATTTTTATCACTTCCGCTACGTGTAATGTACCCTTCCTTCCTTAACGAAGTAAGTTCTCTTTTTAACGTTGCAAGCGAAATACCCAGTTTGTTTGCCAAATCTTCTCTTATTATTGATGGACTTTGCTTCATGATAGATAGTATAGTTTGTTGCCGTTCATTTACAGGCTCATTTACAGGCTCATTTGTTGGCTCGTTTTGAATATGGAGAGTCAATTTTACCTGCATAAGTTCGGGTTGCTCCAATAACTCAGGCTTTATCCAATGCTTTTCATTCCATGCGTTTAGAATGAGTGGAAAACCCGAGCCAAGGTTCTCGCCATAGCCTATCATGCGGAACATATTCTGCATACGCTGATTACGTGCCTTTGACTCGCCACCTTTGTAAATCTGCTCAATAGGCAGTTTCAGAAGTCCTGGATTGGTCAGAACAAAACAATCGTCATACTTTTCAACTTTCAGCACTCCATTCACCATAAAATCGGAATGAATAACCATATTTGTAACGGCTTCACGCACAGCCTTGGCTTGAAGCGTATCGTCTTTGCGCACTACACCGTCCATACTGAAAGGGTGAGGCAAATCACGTGTCAGTTTCGGAATGACCATGCGGATAAAGTTGAACAGGTTGTTTTCCCAAGTCCCATCGTATGTCAATCGGTCGCTATAGCGTTGGTCGCCTATCAAATTGGATTTATCAATGTAGTCCATTCGCAGATTGTCGAAACGCTCACGGACTGGCAATCCTTTGCCAAACATTAAATGTCCAGCCATAGTCAGTCCTTCTTTTCCTGTCCTTCGGTCTCGTGTATAACCTCCAAAGTTCGTTAGAAACTCCTTATGTTCTGCCGAGTTCCATTGATGCTCTGGATGCAAGTTCTGAAACATCTGACGGAAGCGTTCCAATGTTGGGATGTCAATGTCGTCCATTGTGTAGTATTCCAACAACAATCCATCATTGCCAGCTTCATTGGCATCACGGAGCATCATCTTCAATTCTTGCTCCGTACAATGATAGTCGCCTTCATGGTTGCGTTTGAAAGTTCCTCTTGACAGATTGTTATTGATATATACAGGACGGACTGTATAATCGGCACGAGGCACGTTAATGGCAATAACCTTCTTGCCGTCAACATCTATCGTCTGAATGTCATCGTCGTACAGAAGATTGATATTCACCTTCTCACGACTATTTACAGTATTCCACAAGTCCTTGCGGATTTTGTCTGCATCCTCAACACCAACGATTTCAAACCGCTTGGTATTGTTTTGCTCGTCCATGTGCTCTACCACACCCAACAGAATGGTTCCACCGTATGTGTTGGCAAAAGCGGAATAAGTGTCCCAAAGAGAATTTGGCACACCTTTCGTCGCTTTCTTACATTCGAGCGTTACACGCTCACCATCAGACAGAAGTTTGTATATGTCATTTATTTTACTCATCACAATCATTCTTCTAAATCCATACATTGCAAAAACAAAGTATAAGATTTGGTTATTTATGCTGTATCCAAGGAGATTGCGTTAATATCCTTAAAACTTTCTCGAAATTTTGTTTCTGCTTTTTTGCATTGAAATCATAGTAATCAGAACTATCTTTGAGGTGTTCTTCGAATAATTTTACAAAAAACTTAATATCACCAATACATGCTTCCCCCCATGTGCAAGAAGGCGTAAGAAAAAATCCGTATGTTTTTTTCTTATATAATTCCATGGCGCTATAAATATCTCCCTTTAAAACATGAAAATCAGCCAAATTTACTTGAGTGATCGGAGAGTCGAGTTCACGCTTTGGCATATATTCAAGGATTTTATCTACATTTTCAAAAAAAGCATTTCCATTACAATTGTCATATATCGACATGATTAGTTTGGCAAAGCTAAGTACATATACTTCTGTAGCAATATATACATGTTCGCAGTTCAGTACTTTAAGTTCTCTTATTCTTCCATCTGCAGCAAACATTCTGAACTCCTTTCGATTAGAACAATATGCATAAAAGTGTGATAATGAGTTCATGCCATGTTTTGTACAATGGCCTAATCCAATATGCGGGGCATCGTAAGTCGCTCCCATCCTGCAAAATACTATGTTGGACAAGAAACGGGTACTATACCCCGAGTTGTTTGAATCGTATGCAATCCATATTGGGTTGCCATTAGCAATGGCATTAAAGAGAATTTCTCTCATCGTATAAAAGTCTTCACTTTGCATACAAGGATTATACTCCCATTGTTTCTCAGAGAACAAGTTTTCCATCGGAACTATATCTTTAATTTCGTCTACTGGAATTTCAAGTTCGTATCCAAGGGGGCTTTTTCCTGTTATGAACTCGTTGCCGCTGTGAGAAACAATTTTTATTTGTTTATTTTTATAGACCCATTGATAACCGTCATTTTTAAGCACTTTGCAATAATCACAATTTATTTGGGCAATTTTATCAATGACAGAAACCCGTTTAGATTGTTCTATTGGAGGCAAAACATCTTCATCAGGCTTAATAAATCCCAAACGCTCTGTATCATAGGTAGCAGAAACATGGTTCGTTTGTGTATCGTCTGTGGAAACATAACCTGGCAAGTTTAGATAATGCTCCCTTGCGTTGTCAGAGGCCATTTGCTCAGCTTGCTCGTAAGTCCACCTTTCTACGGATTCTAATGTATCCTCATCATATTTAATACTCTCGTCATTAGTCAGCCATCTTAGCATACGTTTAATATAGTTGGTTACACCTTCTATATTTTTATGTATTTGCGACTCCGCAAAACGTATTACGCACCATCCATTTCTAATAAAATATCTATCACGTAGATTGTCGCCATTGCCTTTGTAATGAATTGGTTTGCGACTTACAATATCATAAGGTTCATCTACTTCGATGTCTACATATATGTTTCGTTCTTTCCAATAAAGGCGCACGTCAGGCCGATATGAATAATTTCTATTCAATATCGGTAATTTCACATTGTCAAGGACTATAATATTATTAAGTTCCTGACACATTTTGCGTATGCTACTTAACAACACTGGTTCCATAACACCAACTGTTGTTCCTGTTTTATCACGTTGAGGAATCAGAATAGAAGTATCATGCTGCGGAACCTTTACCGACGGAAAACAGTCATGATCCAATTCTCCTTGGAACTTGTCATATAGAAATTTTCCTTCAAAAGCAAGATAATGTTCAGCTACATCCTGCTTATGTTTATATCTCTTTCCTATATTCTGCTTTCCGGACAGAGGACTTGAATTGTTAGGATTAAGTTTTTTGTGGGGTGGCGCTGGATTGATGAATACACGAGGTTCTAATGTTATTATATTCTCTATCGAACCATCATTTTCATCATGAACATCAACGACATTGGTACTAAGTTGTTTCTTAAATTTCTTGTATGGAACAAATTTTACAATATTCTTTGCTGGTGATTTTTTTATTTCTTTTTTTTGAATATCAAAATAAGTTCTTCCCAAGCTTTTAACGATATGAAATGCTCCAAAATCCTTCAAAGATATTCTATGTCCTTGTTGCAATTCTGAAAGTATAGTCTTTATGCAACAGTTTACAATTATTTTGGAAAGACGAATAGAAAATCCTGTTCTTCTTGCCACCTCCCTTATTAATTGTTTCTTATTCATATGCTAATTATTATATATTATCACTATTAGTAAAATAAAAAACACTGAAAATTTTAAATTATATACCGCTTGATATTTATTCAATAGTAATATTCTCAATCGGCCAAAACAAATCCTGTATCTCAACATTCAGATATTTGGCAATCTCCACCAATGTCTCGACATTCGGTTGAATGGTGTTGGTACACCATTTTGAAACAGTGGCAGGGTCTTTGCCCAATTGTTCGGCAAGCCATTTGTTGGTTCGTTTCTTTTCAGCCAGGACAACCTTTAGTCTGTTTATATCTTTGCTCATATCAGTCTTTAATTGTTAGATTGTACAAAAGTAATGATTTCCTGTTAGAATAATGAATAAAGGTGTTGAATTATTATGTTAGATAGTGATATTTGTATTATATAGATTGATATATACATCAATTTATAGAATATGTGAGCTAATCTACCTGACTATAGTTTGTCATTTGGTGACTCATAAAATTGGCGATGTCAAGTGAAATGCAATGAAATTATGAGAAATACGGATGAAAACAACTTGAATTTTGCCAACCACAACAAATTAGCGACGAATTATGTTGGCAAAATGTTGGCAATTTTATAAAAGCAAAAATCCTAACTGCCAATATTCAAGCAGTTAGGATTCTGTATGGTGCGCCTGATAGGACTCGAACCTACACGGCCTGAACCACCAGATCCTAAGTCTAGCGCGTCTACCAATTTCGCCACAAGCGCATTCAACGATGCAAAGTTATGAAAAAAAAACCATTCGGGCAAAGAAAAAGATAAATCTTGCTCTTGTTTGTGCGCTTTTTGTTAATTTTGCGATAAGTGGCATGGTGCTGTGTCACGTTAAACAGAGAAAACCCATGAAGAAAATATTAGCATTGGCACTCGCCGTCTTCGCCCTTGAAGCAGGGGCACAGACCAGACCCTCTTATGAGATAGTGGGCAAGGACACCACTTGCCAGATATTCCTTTACAGTCCTGCTGATGGCGATGGGCTGCACGTGGCTTACTTGACCGACC
>ULKI01024021.1_pt1 | contig 8837 bp, 7 predicted proteins | sample 1951101 | NCBI WGS metagenome assembly ULKI01 (sample SAMEA4835495, study PRJEB28245) | human gut metagenome | biome: gut microbiome; material: fecal sample | place: Denmark | collected 2008
GTTATCCGTTATATGAAATGTCTGAAGAAAATTACCAATCTGGCACTGGCCAATGAATGGATATCCAAAGACCCGTTTATCGGTATCAAGTTCCACGAAAAAGAAGTAATCCGTGAGTTTCTTACTATGGATGAGCTACTGACCATCTACCACAAGGAATTTCCTCTGGAGCGAATCACCGTAGTCCGTGATGTTTTTATCTTCGCCGCCTTTACCGGTCTGGCTTTCATCGACGTGCAACAGCTTTCCCCTGAGCATATCGTAAAAGACAACAACGGAAACCTGTGGATCAGGAAGCCACGTCAGAAAACAAAGAACATGTGCAATATTCCGCTGCTGGATATTCCTTTGGAAATCCTGAGAAAATATGCAGATTATCCTGCCTGCAAAAAGAAAGGAGTATTGCTGCCTGTCCCCTGCAATCAGAAGATGAACAGCTACCTGAAAGAGATTGCCGACCTATGCCTGATAAAGAAGAACCTGACTACACACACCGCCCGCCACTCGTACGCCACATCTGTCTGTTTGGCCAATGGGGTAAGCATTGAGAATGTAGCAAAAATGCTCGGTCACTCCAATATCAAGATGACGCAGCACTATGCAAGGGTACTCGACAGTTCCATTCTGAAAGATATGAATAATGTAAGGAGTGTGCTTTCAAGCAATCTTTCTCGTTAATAGCAACCCATTCAAACAATTCAGAAATTATGTTGAATCATTCTGTCATACGGATAATAAGCCGCAAATTCTGCGGTTAATTATCCGCATGAATACCAGACAAATCTCCGAATCAAAAGAAATACCCATCAGTCGCTTATTTCCTCGCCGTTCATAGAAGTTAGTACAGACTCTATTGAAAGTGAAAAGGTCGAGCGGCTATGCCGTTTCGGACAGAATCTTCCTCTTTCAGAGCGTATTCAGCCCGAAAACCTTTTCCCTTTCACGTCTGTACAATGAATGCCGACGGCAGCGGAAACAAGCGACTGACGGAAAAGTCAGAAAATAAAAAATCAAACAGCATATAGATGGAATTTAAAATCACGTCCAATCTATATGCTGTTCTCAGCACATAAAGAAGGATATTTTTTAGTAATACAATAAAATGGGCAGACGGCAAACTGCGCTCCCTCCAGAAAAATCAATTTTTGTTTTCTGCGACTTTGGCTGTTATTCTCATCTGTTCGGCAAGAGTCATCACATTTGGGATACTGTCATGCGAGAGTAAATCGATGATTTTTTCCACTTATTTGTTTTTTCTATTTCCCGCTATTGTAAATAACATCAAGTAGCTCATTTGCAAGTTTCACATCTGTGATTTTAATAATATTGTCTTCCTCTGTTACATAGCCAAGTATATTGATACTGCCATACCAGGCTGTGGACTTATCTATGACGCACGAGGATAATGATAGTTTCGGTACAATCTTTACATACAATCCCAAACTTTTTAGATAATCCGTCTGACTGTTTTCCTCTGATGTGAGAATTGATACTTGAATACCACTCGCATGAAACTCTCTGAGTGTTTTAACAAATGTGTTTCGTTCTGTACGATAGAGTTTTGGAGAGGATATGACAATAGATTGTCTTGAACTTTTCAAATTTTCCATAAATGCCAAGCGGAACGTACTGCCATTGAAAATCTGTCCTTCACATGACGATGTGTGCAAGTTTTCTGTGTCATCAAACAATGTCGGATTATCTTTTGACAGTACACGATAACCGATGACAGAGTATCCTTTCAGGCGTTTACGATACATGCTCTCACAAACAGGTTCGTGTATATCAATATAGTCGTAAATACGGACATCTTTTTTCCCCTCATTCTCACGGTGCAAACGTCCGGCATATTGTGCCACCAATCCTTTCCATGAGATTGGCAGTGCCAAAAACAGTGTATCAAGTCGTGGATAGTCAAATCCCTCTCCTACATATTTTCCCGTGGCTACTATTACAAGAGGGGCATCTTTGGGTATATCCTGTAACTTTTGTAGCGTTTCTCTCCTATTTTTTGCAGTCCCTTTTCCTGTGAGTTGTATGATGTTGGCTACATGCTGCTTCAACATTTCGGCAAGCAATTCTACATGAGAAGTTCTGGCAGTAAGTATTATAGGTGTTCGGCCTGCAGCCACGACATTAAGAACATCCTCTATTATAAGATTATTCCGTATTTTCGATTCTGCGAGGGATTGTGATAGTGCCGTAAACGATTGTTTATCATCGGTAACAGGTCTATAAGATGTAAATCTCGGCACAAGATAACGTTGGAACGACTGCTTCTGTATCTGTGCCTTGGCATCGGCAGAAAAACGAATCGGACCGCATTGCATAAAGATAATAGGCTGCAAACCATCTTTACGGATTGGAGTGGCAGTAAGTCCATAGACATAATGTGCCGTAACGTGTTTTAATACATTCTCAAATGTTATGGAAGATACGTGATGACACTCGTCTACAATGACCATCCCGTATCCTTTTACAAAAGGCTTGACTTCGTCATTTTCAAAACACGACTGCATAAGGGCTATATCAATAACACCATGCAACGTGTTAGAGGTAGAATCAAGACACCCGACTGGAGAAAATGCCTTCTTCCTTCCTCGTTTCTTGGAAATCCCATCTTCTGTAAAATCTATGTCAAGAAATTCTGACAGGCGTTCATGCCATTGCATAAGCAATGCCTTGGAGTGTACCAGAATAAGTGTATTTGTCTTTCTTCGGGCAATCAGAGCCACGGCTGTAACAGTCTTTCCAAAGGCTGTCGTTGCAGACAACACACCGTTGGGAAATGGCATGAGGGCATTGATAGCGTCCAACTGTTCATCGCGTTCCTTTCCTTTGAATGTTACGCCAATAGGTTTACCATGATTTGTATTATCAACTATTTCATAATCAATTTTGAGAGAATACAGCATGTTGATAATGGCATCCTCACACCCCCGAGGCATTGCAAGATATTCATCGGTAAAATCTGCACGGCAGATAATACGAGGAATGTTATATGTGGAAATACGCATCGCCTGTTTGCTGTAGAATTCAGGATTTTTGAACGCCGCAATATGTTTCAAGTGATTACTAACCTTATCTGAAATAGATTTTAAAGGAATATATATCCTGTCTGATTTATGTATTATAAGTCTGCCGTTAAAGTCTTCCTGGGTCACATCCTGTATGACCGGTATTTCCCACGGTTTATTTTCCGAAGATGTGGCCAATGTTCCAAAATCTTCCTGCTGATGCTGTGTCAATAATGCATCTACGGTACTTTCATCTATTTTTCTTACATTGTATAGGTATGCCCATTGATCCTGGAACGGAAGAAACTGATCATCTATAAAAACGCTGTTTCCTGCTTTCCTAGCTTTTCCCTGCAATGGTAATGCAATGAGATTGCCGAATCCGCCTTCCGGGACTTTATCCTGATTGGGGAAGAAGCGATCGTATGAGTCGAATGTCATCCGCCCGTTACGTTTCATGGCTTCCGTAAGAATTGTATTGCCTAATTTTCTTGCTTTGTAGGCCGGTATGGGTTGATCAAAGAAAATCCATACATGTGCACCATTGCCGGAGCGTGAGCGTTCTATACTGAATGGGATTCTCCACTCTCTGCAAATGGAAATAAATGCCAATACATCGTTCTTATATTCATAAGTGCAATTTTTGTCATCAAAATCAGCACACAGGAAAGAACATTTATTATCAGAAGTAACGACGTACAGACCGATAACATCGCATCCGTTTTCATCTTTACCTTCCAGATGTCGGTATATGTCTTGATTGGTTAACGGGGCAAAATTGCGGTTAGGACATTCTGCACATTTATGCTTTTTCTTGTCACATATTCCTCTGCGCCATTCGTTGATACATACTGGTTGGTAACCACCCTTTTCTGTGGCTTTGTTGAACCATCGTCGTGCAAATACATCATCTCGTCCCTTGAAAAAGTTACGGAACAATGCTATTTTCTCATCAAGAGAGAGTTTGATTGGAGGATATATTATGGAAGAAAATGCTGTACTTTCATCAGCACGTTTGATGGAGGAATACACTATACCATGCTGTGAAAGTATTGACTTCAGTTCTTCATTTTCGGCAAGCAGGGCATTGTATTTAATGACAAGCGCATTGTATTTCTCTTGAAAACTGTCCATCTGTTATTTTGTTGCCATTAAACCACACAGCAATGCAATTCCAAAACTCAGAAACGTTCCGGCAAGGACATATTCTGTTTTTGCTGTATCCGTGTCTTTGAATCGAAGTATGGATTTTGCCGCTATGATAAAACCGATTGCTTCATATTGTCCAATGATAACGAATATGATTGTAAGAATACGCTCTAAATTTCCAATTAACGCTCCTGCATTTTTGATATTTTCACAAGACTGTGTCTCTCCAACTTGATATTTCTTTAAGACCAACTTAATCAGGATGTTTGCAGGCTTGATGCACAATAGTAACGCCAATATGAACAGAGGTATAGAGTAACTGCCATTGTAATCCATTGATTGGATTGGCAACTTTGTTGTAGTGTCAAAGGAAAATGTTACTATAATCAGTATCGCCAAATGAGAAATCTGATCAATCACAAAATTCCATAATCCTTTGGGGCTATATGTTTTGATAACATCTATCACCAGATGAGAAAAAGCAATGGCAAGGGCATAAAATCTGAATTCATAAACAGGAACAACTGCCCATGACACCCCACCGATAATAAGCGAATGCACATACAGGAACCAACTTTTGAATTTCCTTTCCTCTTTCTGTGCACAGTATTTATCATTTTGCAGGTAAAAATCACCTATAACATGTGCCAATAACAGACTTAAAAACAACCAACTATTCATATTCTTCAAAATTTATCTGTTCAAAATATTTTATGGATTCTTCTATACAATACCATTTTGTAGCTGTAGAAGCATTATTTACACTGGCTTGGGATATACCCAGTTTCTTGGCAATGTCTGCCTCTTTGAAACCAAGTAGTTTATAGTAAACGACTTCACTTTGGCGCATAGTCATATCATTTAATATGGCATCGGTCAATAGGGCTATAGTTTGTAAAGGGGCAGATAATTGCTTTTTACTTGTATGAATAGACATCGTTCCCTTATTCAGGGAACTCATTTCCTCAAGCGCACGTCCTGACAGATATATGGCCTCACCATCCCAAATGCCTTGTTCGGTATTCACTATTCTCATACCTCCGATACCAATGGCTATCCGTATTCCGTATGTATGGAAATTTTTCGTCTTTTCATTTTTAGCTGTGGAAAAAGATTTGATGCAGGATTTGATTATAAAGGCTATCCGGAATACGTTTGATACATTTTGCATTACACACTCTATATAGTCCCCTTTTATTTGGCGACCTTCAAAATCAGGATAACTCACTTTTAGCAAGCCAAATAATGATTCTATCCTTTGCTTTAATCCTATAGTTTCATTCACAGACAAGGAAGTGGATGCTACTATATCCGCTGAAATTGTTGCAAACATATTATAGTTCATTGATTTGATGACAAATGTATGAATTTTCTTTTATTCTGCCAAAATTATAGATTAAATAGCCTATAATTATAGAATATAGATAAATGAATCTATAGTAACGATTTATATACAATATGAGCTATAGCAAAAATCTGCACCATTTCATAGACAAATGATGCAGATTATACGGCAAGACAAACATATCCATTATTACCTGTTCCTGTACGTCTCCTTGTACCCTTTCATCAGTGTCTTTTCTATGTCGGAAGCCCGGTAGAGAATCTTGCCGCCTACCTGTGTATAAGGCAAAATGCCGTTGTTGCGGTAGTCCTGCAAGGTTCTCCGGCTCACTTTCAGCAGGTATGCCACTTCCTTGTCTGTCAGCAGTTCATCGCCATAGGCAGACGGTTGCCGCTTTTCCAATAACTTTTCGAGCAGGGCCAGCAGCCTGTCGAAATTCGAGTGGAACGTCTTTACCCACTCGTGGTCCTTTTCTCTGATTTCATTACTCATACGCGTTTGATATTGGTTAGACATTATTCTTGAAACTCGTTCAAATGGTCTTTCCTTTCCAACGGGCTTCCTTGCGTTTGTCCTCCACGTTGCCGACTACCCGTTCCACATCATCAGGACGATAATAAGTCCGGTTCCCGATTTTGGTAAAGGCAAGCGTTCCGTTATCCCTCAAGGTCTGCAAGGTTCTCGGACTGATACGCAACCTGCGGCAGACCTCGTGGTTGTCCATCCATTCACTTGTTCCCTTCCCGCCGTGTTCACGGCACAGATTTTCCACCCGCTGCACGAAGCGATCCAGCTTGGCAGCTATTTCCTCGAAAGTCCTTTTTTCAAAGCTGATGATTTCCATTGTCTTCATTATTTTCTGTTAAACATATATTCTAAATTCCAGAACAGAACAGATCCTTTACAACCGATATTCCATCATGAATCATCGTCCAATTCTCGGCAGGAAATGTGACCGTTTATCCCTGTTCCCACTGCAAATAAAAGCAGTAGGAATCACACTGCAATGGATTTTCAGACCGGTGACGATGCGTTGCCCGGAATGACATCATGTTACATATCGACTGCATACAATGAGCCTTCTTTATAAACGGAATCCGCTTGAACAATCCGGTATGGAAGAATCACTCCGGCAAGTCACGGCAGGCAGCACCGACCACCCAATCTATATTGTGCATAGGGTAACATAATTGCTACAGCATCTCCATTTGCTTGATTCTGTTTACTATACACACTTCCTTTGCTCACGACAACAAGTCAAGGTGCGCACCGAGACCAGTGAGTAAACCGATTAAAATCAAAAATGTATGGTAACAAAAAAGAAATTGACCAAAGAAGAATGAGAGGCTATGACAGGTACGGACATGTCATTCATACTCCCGTCAGATGGCAGCATTGAAACTGCTCTGGAATCATCCTTGAATGATATAGGAAAAGAGAAGTCAGAAAGGACGGTAGAACTGACCGACACCACATCCGAGAACCAGGAACTGTCAACCGGAAAAGAGGAAGCCATTCCCGCGTCTCAGCGACGTATAAGCAGCAGGCAGAGGAAACTTTCTCTGGACGAATACCGGAAAGCTTTTCTTCAGGTGCCGAGAATCGAAGACCGCAAGCCCGTGTTCGTAAGCGGTGAGGTACGTGACAGGCTGGACGAGTTTGTCCGCAGGCTTGGAGGACGCAAAATGAGTGTTTCCGGACTGCTTGAGAACATCGCCCGGCAGCATCTTGAAATCTATTCGGAAGACTTCGAGCAGTGGCGAAAGCTGTGACATTTTCCGGAATGACAGACTTGCTTACTGACTACAGTCATTACAGTATTCAGACAGTCAACAGCCGACCTGAGGGGGTAACGGACAAAACTTCAGTTTTGGGAGTTAGCGAGGTTATCTTTCGGGCATCCCGAAAACCTCGCTCCACTCCCAAAGAGTGGAGGCAATCCGCTCCCGGTGGTCGCAGATTGTGAGAAAAAAATAATTAGAAATCAAACGAAGAAAATATGAATGACAGAAAGAAAAACAGACCGAGGGGACGCCCCAGAGTAAGCGGAGTGTGCAAACTCAGCAAAGCCGTTACAGTGAAATTCTCCAAGATAGACTACGAGCGGCTATGCCGACGCAGCAGACAGGCTAACCTCACGTTGGCGGAATTTCTCCGCGTATCAGCCTTTGAGACGATAACGGCCAGGCACTCTGCCGAGGAAACTGCCGTCATGCGCAGTCTTACGGGTATGGCGAACAACCTGAACCAGTTGACCCGTCTGTCCCATCAGGCCGGATTCCACCGTACCCAAAGGACGGTGACGGAACTCCTGCAGAAGCTCAAGGAGATTATTGTCCGGTACAGGCACGGAGAAAGGAGGCCGTCATGATTGGAAAGATCAAGAAAGGGAAATCCTTCGGCGGCTGTATCCGTTACGTAATGGGCAAGGACAACGCGGAAATCATCGACTCCGACGGCGTACTGCTGGAAAATATCCGGGAAATAACGGACAGTTTCAACTACCAGTGTGAGCTTAATCCGAAGATAAAACAGCCTGTCGGGCATATCGCATTAAGCTTCAAGCCGGAGGACAAGGCATTGCTGACGGATGAATTTATGGCTAAAATAGCCCGGGAATACATGGAGCTGATGGGCATAAGGAACACTCAGTTCATCCTGGTTAGACACCATAACACGGACAACCCGCACTGCCACCTGGTCTACAACCGCATCAGGTATGACGGCAAGGTAATCTCTTCCCAGAGCGATTACAAACGCAATGAAATCGCCACGAAACTACTTAAGGACAGGTACGGGCTGACATATGCCGAGGACAAGGGCAAGACTAACGTGGAGAAACTCCATGCTTCGGAACGTGTGAAATACGAAATCTTCAATGCCGTCAAGGCAGCTTTGAAGCATTCCAAAACATGGAAAGAGTTCAACGATTACCTGCTTCGCCGGGGCATCAGATTGGAATTTGTAAAGCGTACCAGGGAGATAAAAAGGCCGGAAGACATACAGGGAATCCGGCTCACCAAGGACGGGCAGACCTTCAAGGCTTCACAAATCAGCCGAGAGTTCAGCTTTGCCAGACTGAATGCCCAGTTGGGCTGGAAGACTTCGGAATCCCAACAGGAATCCGAACGTAAGGTGCAGCAAAGGATACCGGACGGAGGCCATCTTCTCGAAAGTACAGGACCTGGACTGTTCAGCCCTACAAACGGTACCGCTCCCGAAGAGCCGTTACCTCAGGAAGAACTCTTGCGAAGACGCAGGAAAAAGAGACAAAAAAGGAAAGGTTTCGGATTGTAATCCGTCCTTTCCCATTCAAATTATTCATG
>ULKI01024215.1_pt1 | contig 8711 bp, 5 predicted proteins | sample 1951101 | NCBI WGS metagenome assembly ULKI01 (sample SAMEA4835495, study PRJEB28245) | human gut metagenome | biome: gut microbiome; material: fecal sample | place: Denmark | collected 2008
TTTATATAATAAGGTGTAATCCGTTTTTTTACTGTAATCTCCTGATTCTTCTCCTTTTCTAGTGCTTTTTTATGTTAAATCTATCTGTTGCGTGGTGACAGAATAAAATCTTTTTCTTATATTTGTCAACAAAATAAAGAGTAGACAATTATGATTAATGAATCATTTTCTATAAGATTGCGGGAAGCGCGACAGATGATGGGGCTCAGCATGGATAAACTCGTAGAGCGAACCAACGGAGCCATCACCAAGCAGAGCATCTCCCGATATGAGAAAGGCATCATGCGCCCTAAGCGTGATGCCCTGCAAGCCATAGCCAAAGCCCTCAATATCAGCGAGGAATATTTCGAAGGAACCAATCTCAAGATAGATATGCCTATGCTCCGTACCACCTCCAATGGCAAGTTGTCCGAAGACGAGTTGCAAGCCCTTGAAGCAAAACTCTCGTTTTGGGCAGAGCAGTATCTTACGAAGGAGAAAGAAGCAGGCTTTCCTACCCGGTTCAAGAATCCGGTAAAAGGCACCAAGGTATCAACCCTTGAAGATGCCATCCATGCTGCCGACCTTCTTCGTGAAAAGTGGCATTGCGGTGATGGACCTATCGCCAGTATCCTGAGACTCTTGGAAAGAAAAGGTATCATGATACTTGCTGCTAATCTCCCGGATTATGTCTTCGGAATGAGCACCTGGGCAGATAAGAAGCATCCGTTGATGATTCTCGATTTCAATCCGGAAAAGAGTAGCGTAGAGAAACTTCGTTTCACGGCAGTTCATGAACTGGCTCATCTGCTTCTCCTCTTCCCAGAAGATAGTCCGCTGAGGCTGGAGAAGCGTTGTGATCTCTTTGCCAGTTTCTTTCTTCTTCCCAAATTGGCGCTTATCGAAGAGTTGGGTTCCAAGAAACGTGAGAAGATAACGCTGGAGGAGATGATCGACATCAAGGAACTGTATGGCGCATCTCTAGCCGCATCCATCATTGCCGCCAGAGATTACGGCATCATCACCACTGAGTATAAACGGGTATGGTATGCCGAGCATATAGAGCCTAATCCCCGTGAAATAGGTAATGGCCACTATGCATTTCCTGAGACATTGGGAAGGGAGAAGAGAGTCAATTCAATCATAAAAAGTATGGAGGAATAGAATATGCAGAATGAAAGTCAAAATATAGAATATAAGGAATCATGGGGACGTGGTTTCAAGAAGATTGCCGAGGAGTTTGAACGTGCCAGCTTGCCATTGCCAACGATAGAAGAAAATGGAGGTGGCGTGATGGCGATTATCCAGCGCAAAACGATAGATGAAGTTATCGCAGAGCGTGGCGGGGATGTCGGTGTAAATGTCGGAGACATGTCGGAGATAAATGTCGGAGACGTGTCGGAGATTAAACTGTCTGATAGACAGCAAATTATTGTTTCAATAATAAGGTCTAATCCAACAGTTTCTGCGAAACAAATGTCGGAGACTTTGTCGGTGACTTCGAGAACGATAGAAAGAGATTTGGCGGTAATGCAAAAAGCGGGTTTCATAAGGCACGAAGGTAAAGATAATGCCGGTGTTTGGGTGATACTCGAACAAGGAAATACTAATTCTTAATAGTGTTAGATATGAAGCAAAATAATAATGAACAAATTGTCTTTGAGATGTTCGAAGAGGTTGCAACCGAAAGCATCGCTGAGGCTCGGAATGCATACACCAATGAAGAAATAGATGGGTGCTATCAGGAGGCGAAAGAGATAGCTGATCATGCAAGGAAGAATTTGCTGGAGAAATTGGGAGGTACATAAAAAAATAAATCCCACCGAAGCGGGACTATAGGTTTTACCCTTCGGCATTTCTGCCTTATTGTGATAAGATGTAGGAAATCTTATTTTCTGCTGCAAATATAATATAAAATATTTGTTTATCCAATAAAAAGGTTGTAATTTTACAGAAAATTAATAATTAAGTATATAAAACTATACAATATGACTAAAATACTTGGAATTGATACCGGAACCAATAGTCACGGATGGGCTATTGTGGAAAAACAGGCAGATGAATATCATTTGCTTGATAAAGGTGTGGACATCTTCCAGGAAGGTGTTTTAAAAACAGAAAAAGGCAAAGAATATTCTAAAGCTGCTGAGCGTACAGCTCATAAAGCTGCAAGAGTAAGAAACTATCGTATTAAATTACGTAAGATACGTTTGCTTCGTATTTTAAGTGATGCACATTTGTGTCCACCACTTTCTAAGGTAGAACTTTCTGCCTGGAGACTCAAGAAGGAGTATCCTAAGAATGAATTGTTTATGCAATGGCAAAGTACTGATGATGAATCAGAAAAGACACCATACGCTTATCGACACAAATGCCTTCATGAAAGTTTGGACTTCAGTAGTATAACTGATAGGCATATTTTGGGTCGTGCTTTTTATCACATGATTCAGCGACGTGGCTTTTTAAGTAATCGTAAAGATCAGAGTGCTGATGATACAGGAAAGGTAAAAGAAAGCATCAGTAACCTTACTCAAGAGATGCATGATGCTGGTTATGAGTATCTTGGTGATTATTTTTACTCTCTCTATAATAAAGGAGAGAAGATTCGTAATCATTATACTGCGCGCAATGAGCATTATCTGGCAGAGTTTAAGGCCATTTGTGAGAAGCAGGATTTAGATAAGAATCTTGGTCCTGAGGTGGTACGCCAAATAGAAAAAGCCATTTTCGACCAGCGACCATTAAAGTCGCAAAAGGGACAAGTTGGTAAATGCGTATTTGAGAAGAACAAGACAAGATGTGCTTCTTCACATCCTATGTATGAAGAGTTTAGAATGCTCTCTTTTATCAATAATATAAAGATTCAGACTCCAAATGATGATGTATTACGCCCTCTGTCTTCAGAGGAGCGAGCACTCATTATGCCTTTGTTCTTCCGTAAATCAAAGAAGTTGTTTGACTTTGAAGATATAGCAAAGAAATTGGCACCCAAAAATCAATATGGTTTTTACAAGAAGAGTTCTGATGCCGAAATGCCATATCTTTTCAATTACCCTATGGATACATCTGTTTCTGGTTGTCCTGTAACTGCAGCTCTGATAGATATATTTGGGGAGAATTGGATCGATGCTCTTTGCGAAACCTATACGCTAGCCGATGGTAAAAGTCGTTTGAATGTAGTCAATGATATTTGGCATGTATTGTTCTTCTATACCGATGATACAAAACTTGCAGAGTTTGCTAAGAATCGTCTGCAATTGAATGATGAAGAAGCAAGGAAATTTTGCAAGATTTCTTTGCCGGGTGATTATGCGTCTTTAAGTTTGAAGGCTATCTGTAAGATTCTTCCTTATCTTAGAAGAGGTTTGATTTATTCTCATGCCGTATTTTTGGGTAACTTATGTGAAGTGATGCCGCAATATGAATGGGATATGGAAGAAATGCGTAATGCTGCTATTGAGCATATTATCCATGAAATGAATCAGATTGATTCTAAAGATGTACGTACTTTCGAGGTTTGTATTAAGGAGTATTTGAAGGAGCAGTATCATGTATCTGAAGAGAAGCTTAAGAAGTTATACCATCCTTCTATGATGGAGGTATATCCTAGAGTGCAGCGCACCAACAACCATGGTGTTTATCAGCTTGGTTCACCTCGAATTGATAGCGTGCGTAATCCAATGGCTATGCGTTCCATATTCAGATTGCGTAAATTGGTAAACCGATTGTTGGAAGAGGGAAAGATAGATCAAAATACTGAAATTCATATAGAGTTTGCTCGTGAATTGAATGATGCTAACAAACGTTATGCTATAGCAGCATATACGAAAGAGAATCAAAAAACGAATGATGAGGCTCGCAAGAAAATAAAAGAACTCTTTAAAGATGAAACTGGAAAAGATATAGAACCAAAGGATGATGATGTCTTGAAATATGTGCTTTGGGAAGAGCAGGGACATATTTGCTTATATACAGGTAGGCAGATTGCTATTTCTGACTTTGTAGGAACAAGTCAAAAGTTTGATAAAGAGCATACGATTCCTCGTAGTGTTGGTGGTGACAGTACAAGAATGAATTTGACTCTCTGTGATAGTCGTTTCAATAGAGAAGTCAAGAAAACCAAGTTGCCAACAGAGTTACCTAATCATGATGAGATTATGGCACGTATTAATGTCTGGAAAGAAAAGTATGAGTCTCTTGATAAACAAATACGTAGACAAAAGAAGCTTTCAAAGGGGGCAACTACTAAAGATCAAAAGGATGCTGTCATCCGTAAACGTCATTTTTTGGAATTGCAACGCGATTATTGGCGAGGTAAGTATATGCGTTTCACTATGGAGAGTGTACCTGAAGGATTTAGTCGTCGTCAAGGTACTGATATCAGTGTGATTTCTAAGTATGCTCGTCTTTACTTGGAATCTCTTTTTACGCATGTCTATACAGTAAAAGGCATTGCTACTTCTGATTTTAGAAAGATTTGGGGTATTCAAAAGGCATATAGTAAGAAGGAACGTGTAAATCATGTTCATCATTGTATTGATGCCATCGTTATTGCATGTATCGGCTTAGATGAATATAATAAGCTGGAATCATATTATCATGATGAAGAAAATCATGAATGGTATGGCATGTCAAAGGCTTATTTTAAAAAGCCATGGCCTACATTTGTTGAGGATTTAAAGAATGTGCAAGATGAAATTTTGGTTTATCATTATACTCCAGACAATATGCCTAAGCAAGGACGTCGTAAAATACTTCTTGATGTAGAAGTTGATGGGATCAAAAAGAAAAAGAAGGTCCTTTGTAAGGGTGATGCAGCAAGAGGTTCATTGCATAGCGATACATACTATGGTGCTATAGAGAACGATGGCGTGGTAAGATACGTTAAGCGTATAAATTTGGCTTCTATGAAGGTGACCGATGTTAAAAATATCGTTGATGATGCTGTTAGAGGTATTGTAGAGGCTGCTATCAGAGAAAAGGGCTTTAAAGAAGCTATGGCTGGAACTATATGGATGAATGAAGAAAAGCAAATTCCTATTAAAAAAGTAAGATGCTATACTTCGATAAAAAATCCAATATCTTTCGATAAGAAAAAACAACGAGATTTGTCGGATAAAGAATATAAAAGAAACTATTATGTTACCACTAAGGGTAATTATATAGTTGCATTATATGTTGGTTCTACAAAAACTGGCAAAAGAAAGACATTTTATGAATTTGTGAATATGATGGAAGCTGCTGGTTATTATAAGACGAGTAATGATAAGTCTGTTGTTGGACATAATATAGTGCCACTTGAAAAAGATGATTGCCAGTTGGCTTTTATCCTAAAAAAAGGAACTATGGTTATCTTTTATAAAGAAACAAAAGATGAGGTATGGGATTATTCTCAAAGAGAGACAGTCAGAAACCTTTACTACGTATCCATGATAGAATCCGATGGTAGGGTAACGTTTAAGTATCATCAAGAAGCGAGACGAGACGAAGAACTACCTCGAAATGCTTCTGATACATCAGATATAAAGCCTAAGATAAGAGTCGGTTTGGCTTCTGCAAAGATACTGGTTCAAGGCTATGATTTCGAGATTAATGAATTAGGTGAAATTAAAAGATTAAGATAAAAATGATATGATTAAGCAGACATTATTCTTTTCAACTCCTGTATGTCTTTCACTCAAGAATTGCCAGATTGTAATCTCTTGGAAAGATTGCGACGACAAGATAACACGCCCTATTGAAGATATAGGGTGTGTTGTCTTGGAAAACCAAATGATAAGCATTACTTTACCGCTTCTCAACGAGTTGGTAAAGAATAATGTTGCTGTTATCTTATGTGATAACAAAATGATGCCAACATCTATGTTGCAAAGCTTAAATGCTAATACAACGCAAGCTGAAAGTTTAAAATTTCAGCTTGCTGTTACTGAGCCAATGAAAAAGCAAGCCTGGAAACAGATTATAGCGTCAAAGATTGAAAATCAAGCCGCAGTCTTGGCTCTTGCTGGTAAGAATAAAGATATTCTCAAACCTTATTATAATAATGTTAAGAGTGGAGATTCTGACAATAGGGAGGGATTAGCGGCAAAGGTATATTGGAACAACCTTTTAGGTAACTTTTTCAAAAGAGAAAGAGAAGGATGTCCACCTAATGCTCTTCTAAATTATGGCTATGCTGTATTACGTGCAGCTGTTGCTCGTGCTTTGCTAGGTTCTGGTTTGCTCCCTAATTTTGGCATCTTTCATAAAAGCAGATATAATGCTTTTCCTTTAGCTGATGATGTAATGGAACCATATCGACCATTTGTTGATGAAAAAGTTTTTCGACTTTATGGCAATGGAATTACTGAACTGAATAAAGAATCAAAGGCAGAGATAATGCGTGTGTTGAATTGTGATGTCAATATAGGAAAGGTTAAGCGACCTTTGCAGATTGCTTTGACCATAACAACTGCCTCTCTTGTGAAATATTATTCTGGAGAAATCAAAAAACTTTCATTACCTATTATGACATGACAGAAGATAGACTAAATGCTTATCATATAATGTGGTTATTTGTATTTTTCGATTTACCTGTTACTACGAAAAAAGAGATGAAGGCAGCTTCTCTCTTCCGCAAGAACTTGGAGAAAGATGGTTTCTCCATGATGCAATTTTCTGTCTATATCCGTCATTGCGCATCAAGGGAAAGTTTGGAAGTGCATATAAAACGGGTAAAATCTTTGCTTCCGGAGATAGGAAAAGTAAGTTTGTTAAGTGTAACAGATAAGCAATATGGAGATATCTATAACTTCTGGGGTAAGCCCAAAAGTATTAATAAGAGTAAAATATCGAAAAAAGTTATCAGTGAACCTGTTCAATTGGAGTTTTTTTAGTACTTTTGCATTAGAAATTATATCCTACTCACCATTTCTTATTAGATAGAGTGGTTGTTATGTACTGAAAATCAGTACATTCAAATCTATATGTTGTGGTTTGATGTAGGAATCAAAAGATATACAACGTCCTTCACCTGGTCAACGGTTGGGCCATGTTGTGGTTTGATGTAGGAATCAAAAGATATACAACATTTAAAATTTATAGTTAGTTATGTAAACGTTGTGGTTTGATGTAGGAATCAAAAGATATACAACGAGGTATGAGCAAGGGAGGTATTCAATTTGTTGTGGTTTGATGTAGGAATCAAAAGATATACAACAGTAGATAAAAATGGTAAGGTGGTTAAGAGTTGTGGTTTGATGTAGGAATCAAAAGATATACAACCTATCGGCAGCCTTTTCGCATGCCACCACGTTGTGGTTTGATGTAGGATTCAAAATGTATATTATACAACGAGAATGGCATAGGGGGTACGCGCAGTATCAGGATTCTTGGAACATAGGAAAGAATATGCCCTCTGTAGATGAAATAAAACTTAACGTTAAATAGGCTCTGGGTGGCAAAGAGCAGTTGGTTACAGCTGCTATCGTAGAGAAGTTTGCAAGAAGTATAGGAAACTTTTTTCTTGTTTAAATTTACGAAAATCTATGCCTAATCCCACTCCTATACAGGTGACCCCAAATTGCACAATTATTCAATAAAGGTTATGCTACGATTAGTGAACATATTTCCAATATTTTCAAAGAAGGAGAATTGGAAGAAAAAGTGGTTTGTCGGAATTTCCGACAGACCACTCAACATGGTGCTTTAGAGGGAAAAACGCAGAGCAAAGATGTGAAATACTACAATCTTGATGTTATTATCTCTGTGGGGTATCGTGTAAAAAAAAACGATTCAAAGGTTCATGTTCCTCCTCCTCCAGCCATCGCATTCGTCTCCTTCGGTCATCGGATTCGACTCTTTCGGTCACCGCATTCGTCTCCTCCGGTCACTGCATTCGACTCCTTCAGCTATCGCATTCGTCTCCTCCTGTCACTGCATTCGACTCCTTCAGCTATCGCATTCGTCTCCTTCAGCCACTGCATTCGACTTCTTCAGCTATCTCATTCGTCTCCTTCAGCCACCGCAGCCGTATGTGTCAACTCAATGAAGTAGATGAACTCGTGAAATGAAGTGGATGAGTTCGCATAATGAAGTTCATGATTTCTGCACAATTGCCAATACATGCGAATGGTAAAGCAAAAAGTGGTTTACTCCTACCTTTATGATTCTTATACGAAAATGTTTTTTCTGTTTCTATTGCCACATCTGTCACCTTTGATTTAACTCTTTGATTATAAGTGAATAATGCGTGGCAGTAAGCGGTATTTCTGTTGCCACTTAATGCCACGCATTGCCACGCTCTTTTTTATAAGGAAATGAGTGGGTTATTTCCTAACTACCAGATACTCAGTACCAAATCTTGTTCTTCGGTTCTTCAAACCTTCAATATTCTGAAGCTCTCTGCCCAATTTCTGTATACTCGAAACCTGGAGAGAAGAGCCGAATTTCTGCTTCAAAATGTCGAAAATAGCGGCTGCCATCAGGTATTCGCCATTTTCCGGGGTACTTGCAGGCTCGAAAACCTGCAGAAAACATTGCTTGATAGGGGAAATCTGCTCAAATTGTCTGTTATGTTGCATGATGATGGCGGTTTCCTTGGCGTCGAAATAGGATTTTTCGCCACGCTCCAGAGCTTGCATCGCCTGCGCATAAAGCTGCTCATAGTTCAGTCTGCCACTCACATCGATAGGTCCCGTCAGTTCTACTCCCAGGAAACGGCGGTTGCCGGATGGATCGGAAAGAATATCGGT
>ULKI01018385.1_pt1 | contig 8099 bp, 5 predicted proteins | sample 1951101 | NCBI WGS metagenome assembly ULKI01 (sample SAMEA4835495, study PRJEB28245) | human gut metagenome | biome: gut microbiome; material: fecal sample | place: Denmark | collected 2008
CATATTTTGCCTACATGTTTCAAAAAGATGCATATCTATCTTCAGACGCTGATCAATAGAGAATATCTACAAGTACAATGGAAGATATATCATCTACGACCGCTTCTTCGGGATGTGGTTGAGGAAGAGTACCGGAATAAGAATTAGAATCGCTAATTTCTATTTTGACTATAAGGTTTTCTTTTATTGGGGCATGGCGCAGTGATTTGCGCCATGCTTTTTTGTTGTATGGAGAAAAATGAGGCAATAGCATTTTTTGTAACAGTTCAAAAAACAGAGAAGCATCTTGAAATATTAGTCATACATTTGCAGAAAAGAACATTTAAACTTTCAGAATATGGCAAGACCAATTAAAGCCCCCAATTCTTTATGGCGAAGACGCTAAATGCGAAAAGAAAGCAAGCTATCCCTGGAATCATAAAAGTATCATAATGACGAATCTACTCGCCTTTTATTTTTTTTGAATTGGCGATGTTATAATCCTAAAGTCTCTTGCTCAAATTATATGAGCAAGAGTTTTTTTATCTGTGCAGATAGGCTTCACCCTTCTCTGCTACCTTTGCACAAAAATCACATGTCAAACTTTAAAAAGATGTATTATGCAAAAGGTAATGTTATTCTTAGCATCTATGCTAATCGTATTTAGTTTATCATCATGCAGTAATGATGATGACTCTGCAATCACCATCTCTCCTAAAGAAGTAACCATGAAGGTTGATGAAATCAAGCAACTCCAAACAACTGGTGATATTCAGAAGTGGAGTTCGGAAGATAATTTTATTGCATCTGTTTCTCCAACAGGTGCGGTTACTGCCAATCATGTGGGAGAAACCAATGTCATGGCTAGCGGAAACGGTAATTCTGCAACCTGCAAGATTGTTGTAGAACCACAATATTCGTATTACATAGAACCTCTCTGCCAAGCAGGTATAACAAAAGCTGATGTAAAGAGATTTGAGAAACGTAATCTTCGTTCCGAAACAAGCGATGGACTCTTCTATGATGGAGAAAATGCTCTGGTTTCAGCTGTAGCTTATCAATTTGACTCAAATGGCAAACTGAATTTTGTTATGCTTATGATACCACATCATAACAGCACTGTACTGGCTAAGCAGTTAATCAACTTTCTATTAGAACGCTATAATCCTGTGGCAGACTTAGATGGGGTTTATACCTTTGTTGATGCTAACTCCTTAAAAGATGCACATAAGATTATGTATATGGAGGTTAGCCCTAAAGGTTACTACAACTACATTAGTATTATATATAAAGTGAACACCAGCAAATGACAAAAAAAGGAGTGATGAAGTTGGATTTCCAGCAACATCTCTCCTTTTTTCCTTTTTTATCGCAAAAAAATGAATGATATTGCGAAGAAATAGCTATCTTTGCAATATTATAATAAAATCGCATAAGTATGCCAACAAACAAGAATGCTCAACTGAGATATAAGATACTGGACAGATGTTTCAGTAACTTTAAACATAAATATACAATAGATGAACTCGTTGACGAAGTCAATGAGAGTCTTTCCGACCTTACTGGTCAGATTATCAGTCTTCGCCAGATTCGTGACGACATCAAATACATGCGTGATAGAGTTTCTTATAATGCACCCATTAAAGCATATCCATTTGGTTCCGGTCGCCAATGCTATTACAGATATGAAGACCCTAACTTTACTATTTTCGACAATGAATTGAGTGCAGAAGAGGTGAGTGACCTACGCTCTACTATCGAGATGTTGGGAAAATTCAGAGGAACACCTGCCAACGCATGGCTGGAAGAAGTGATTTCCAATCTTGAATATCGTTTCAATATCAAACCGAATACAGAGAATTTGATTGCCTTCGAAAACAATGAGCAGTTAAAGGGTTTGGAATATCTGTCAGATATCATAGATATGACTATACATCACCAACCTATTACTATTCATTATTGTAGTTTCAAGGGGAAGGAACAGAATGCTATTATCCATCCTTACTATGTTAAACAATATAATAATAGGTGGTTTGTGCTTGGATATAATGAGAAGTACCAATCTCTTTCTATCTATGCCCTTGATAGAATTCAGTCTTTAAAGAAGGCTGACATTACATTCCAAAAGAATGAGGATATCAACTTCAAGGATTACTTTGATCATATCATTGGCGTTACTCTGCTTGATGAGAAAACACCTGTTGAGACTTTTGTCTTGCGCTTTGAGGCAAACAGGTTTCCGTACGTTCTATCGAAACCACTTCATTCTTCACAAGAAATTGTCAGTATGGACAAACATATTATTTCAATCAAAGTTAAGCCAAACAACGAGTTACGCCAACTGATATTTTCCTACATTCCGGATATAGAAGTAATCTTGCCAGCTTGGTTTAGAGAGGAGATAAAGCAAAAAATTGAAGAAAATCTCAAGAAATATTTATCTGTGCAAAATGACTGCACAGATAAGTAGTACCTTTGCATCGTCATTCAGAAATGATGGCAAAAACAGTTAAATGTCTAATTTTTTAATTTCGTTAGTTATGTCACAGAACAATACCATTTCAGTTAAGGCAAAGAATATTGTAGATAACTTCATCAATGAGAACAGATTTTATAGTAAGATTTCTAATACTGATGTGATGAAACATTTCATCATCACCTTGTATGCTCAGTTGCCAAACGCTAAGCCTGAACTTGTTGCACCATTTGAGGATTGCATCTTCCATCTAAATGATTATTTTACACAGGAGGAAATTGATGTACTTATTGCCGAGCATAGCCAAGTTATTAGATATTGCTTTGATAACTCAGACAGCACCTATAGTGTTTACGACGGATACTATATCGAACATAACGATACTATAGAAGAAATGATATGCCATGACCCTCTTATTAATCCCTATAAGACACCAAAAAATCTTATAGAGTTGAGTATGAGATTAAGTGGTAAACGTAAAGATAATGAAAATGTGTATCTTCCTTATACGGAGATTGCAGATTACGCTCTATATAATCCTAATGCTAGTTATCATGTAGAATCAATAGGAAAATATACCATTGGTGACAAAACCACTATATGTAAGAATCGCTATGTTGCATATAGCGAAATTCTGTTAGATAGTTTAGGTGTAAAATCAGATTTTGTCCTTATTGATGATGAATTCAAAATCAATGAGGATAATATGAGCACACGCCCAGATTATGTCTTTTCCTTTAATCCGATGTTCAATCAAAGTAATGGAAATTCTTTTGAGTATGCAGAAAGTATCTGGAGTACATATAATGATATGAGTTCTTGGAATTTAGCCGCTTTCATTGGGAAATCTATCGGAAAAGTAAAGACTGGAGGTTGTCTGGATTTCGTATTTCCATGTGAACTGTTTGAGGCTAAAAGTTTTTGGGACATTTTTTTGATGGTTTTTGAGTCAAAAATAACTTTTAATGCTACATTCATCAATCTTGGCAAAATTTACTATGCTGCAAACTCAGTAAACTGCTTCTTTCTCCATATTGAAAAAGGTAAAGATAACGATGGGATGATACGCTTTTTTGACGCATCATCTTCCGAGTTCCATGAGCATTCTAACTTAAAGGTAGATTTCCTGATGGGGATGCTCTGCAAAGAAGAATGTAATTCAAAATATGAGCAAAGAATACATTTTTCTCAAATTTCAAGTAGTAACGGACGAGTTGCCAACCAGTATTTCGTTGATAAAAATCTTCCAAAACTATCTGCAGGTGAGAAATATATCCCTGTAGGAGAGCTAGTAGAAGTCATTGAATCTGTTAATTATGATAGCTTATTATCTGACCCATCTCTAAATTGGAAAGAATCTGTATATGGCCCAATTAGAGGAACATACGTTCAAGGGGAAAGATTAAGTAGCGATTATTTGAATTGTGACATAAATCTTAAAAATGATATCAGTTCAGCATTTTGCATAGGCAAAAAAATCGTTAAGAGTCCATGTCTCGTAATTGGAACTACTGCTACAGGTACGTTGACTGTTGGAAACATCAAAATTAAGGATAAATATATTCTTGTAGATGAAGACGTTATTGCGTTTAAGTTGAAAAGCGATGCTATAACGGAAGACTATCTTCTAAGAGAACTGACCAGGGATTATTGCACGATGCAAGTTGACATGCTATCATACATGTCAGGTTCTGAAACAGAAAAGTTTTTTGATATAAAGAATGTCGTTGATGTCAAGATTGCTGTGCCATCTATGGAGCAACAAAAATGCATATGTATGGAAGAACGTTTAAGTCAAACTCAGGCATCTCTACATCAGGCAGAAAAGGAAAAAGAAAAAACTGCCGAAGAGTTCAAGCGTGATGTCCACATGAAGAAGCATGCTATCGGGCAAACTCTGTTTAATCTCAGCAACTGGTGGAATTTACTTCAGAAGGCTCGCAAGGAAGGAAATGGAATTGTGGATGATTCGCAAGAAGTTGGTAAAAAACGTAAAACCAAGGTCGTAGATATCTACTCTAACATCCAAATGGCATTAGAGAAATTACAGATGCAAGTAGATAGTTTTTGGCGTGCAGATGGTTTGCAAGTTGAAAGCATGTCCTTAACGACCTTTGTCAAGGAGTACATCAAGGAGCATCAGAGTCCTCTTTTCGTTTATGAATACGACTCGATTTCAACACTTGCCAACAATAATGTGCCAAAAGTTGCGTTTTCTAAACAAGCTCTCACGATGGTGTTTGATAACATCATTAACAATGCTTGCAGTCATGGCTTTGAGAACAAGGCTTCTGAAAGTAACATCGTAAAAATTGAGGTTCAAATGGATAACGGATTACCATATATTGTTATCTCAAATAACGGCAATTCCGTCCACGAGAAAATCAGTTCTGAAGATGTCTTCACATACGGAAGATCTTCTAAAAGTGGGCAAGCTCACTACGGTATTGGGGGATATGAGGTAAGAAACCTCATGCGAGAGTTTCAGGGAGAAGCTGAATTTATCTCTACTCCTCAAGAAGACTTTCCTGTTAGTTACAAGTTATCATTCAAGGAAGTAAGCAACAATGTTTAATTTTAAAAAAGAACATCATGGCAAACGAAATACCATACAAGGTTCTATGGATAGATGATGACTCGTCTATCATAGAAGGATTCCAAATCAAGGCAGAGGACTACAATATAGACCTCTGCCCTGTTAACAACTGGGAGGACGCAGAGAGTCTGTTGAAGGAAAACTTCGAGGAATACTCAGCTATTATTTTGGATGCTGAATGCAAAATGAATGCGCATGATCCGGAAGAATGCAGTTTTATTCATAAAGTACTACCAACTCTGAATAAATTTTTTGGTAAAAGGCAAGCAACCATTCCTTGGTATATACTATCTGCTGGTACTATGGATGGATTTAGTTCCGCTATGGATATCGCTCATTATAATCATTCAGAATATGAGAAAGAATGGGGAAATATGGTTTACTCCAAGACTAGTCCTGCTCAAAACGAAAATAGTCCAGAAAAACTGTTTGAAAACATCAAGAGAATTGCAAGTAACCAAATAGCAAACAAAGTGCTTTTCCGCTATCAGGATACCTTCCAATATATGGGAGAAGGAAAACTTATCGATAAAGAAGCGCGCAACATCATGCTCAAGATGCTTTGTAATCTTTATTATCCAGAAAGCAATCCGCACTTTGAGTATCAAGGCAATCCATTGCGCAAAGTAATGGAGCATGTTTTCCGTGCTGCTCACAAAATGGGCTTATTGCCAAATGAATGTTTTGACAGAGTAGGGCAACTAAATCTTTTGGATGCTAATCGGTTTATGTCGGGCATTGCCACATACCATAGCAAACTTAGATACGGAAAAGAAAAAAACGATAAGATGGGAGTTGAGAACGACACTATATTTCCTAAATATATGGGGTTTATAACTCAGAATATTCTCAACTTTGCTAGTGCCAATTCTCATACAAACGAGATGAACGAATACACCATTGACGATAAAGACTTGGCTATTGATGAAAACGAGAAGGAGTTATTCTTTGGATATGTTTTACAATTATGCCATGTTATCAAGTTCTTTGGCCATTTCGTAGAGACACATAATGACAAGAATACAAATCTGAGTATGATTAAAAAGGCATATCATATTTAAGAACAATTATTAACAAAATAAAAAATATCAATATGAATATAAAAGAATTCGCACAATATGTTATAGATACGGTACAGGACTCTGCAGAGAACAATGATACAGACATCAATACCGAACTCGTAAGATACTATTTGGACTGTATGGAAGAATGTGATGAGGTTAGTGCTCCTGAAATATGCGTATTTTCCGGGGCTAAAGCTAAACTCACAGCGTACGACTATAATGATGAGGCAGAATCACTTGACCTTTTTCTTTTTATACATGCTACACCATTAGCTTCCAGAATTGATTCCAGAGTAAGAACTGGTTTCAATTATCTCCGTGAGTTTTACAATCAATGCATTAAAAAGAAATCACCATTTTATGGATCTGAAAGTGAGTTTACCAGCGAAGTTCAAGATGCAATTAATATTATAAGAGAATCTAAAGGTAAGGTCAATATGATAAGATTTTATCTTTTAACCGATGGTGCAGTTTCTAGCAACGAAATCCACACTCTTAATGAAGACGAGGACGGAGTACTTTATGAGTATCATGTCTGGGATATTGCCAGTATTTACAGACAGGACCAGATTAAGCAAGGCAATGATAAAATTGAAATTGATTTTGAGAATGACATAAAATATTATGTTACCAATAAGAATTCTCAAAATAAGGAACAAATTGCTCCAAAAATCCAATGCCTAAAAGTTGAGGATGATAATCCTAGCGTTGACACTTATCTCGCTATCATTTCTGGAGAGGTACTGGCTAAGATATACAATCAATATCGAACCTTACTCCTTGAAAAGAATGTTAGAGCTTTCTTACGCAATAAAAGTAAGGTAAACCAGCGTATTATGTCGACTATCAAGAAGACACCTGAAATGTTTTTTTCATACAATAATGGCATCTCAACCACAGCAAGTGAAGTTGAATTGAAACAAACAGGGCGCATTCAATATATCACTAAACTGAAAGATTGGCAAATCGTAAACGGTGGACAGACTACGGCATCAATAGCCTGTACTACAGATTGCGACCTAAGCAAGGTGTTTGTGCAAATGAAAGTGAGTGTGGTAAAGAATAAAGAGAAATATTCTGAAATTGTAAGCTCTATTTCGAAATGTGCTAATAGCCAAACCAGCATCAAACTTTCAGACTTTGACTCAGGTGATGAGTATCTTGTAAAATTAGAGAAACTAAGCAAAGAAGAAATTGCTCCCATATCTAACACCAAATGGTTCTTTGAGCGTATGCGAGGACAATACACTGATACAAGAGCTAATTTAAACGAACTTGAGGAAAAGAATTTTAAGAATGAATTTCCCAAGAAACAGATGTTGACCAAGACAGACATCGCTAAAGTTATGACTATTTGGGAAATGAAACCTCATATTGCCTGCAATAGCAGAGAAAAATGTTTTGCTTCTTTCATGTCTTCATTGAAGAGAAACCAAACTGTCATAGATGCAACATATTGGCATAAAATTGTTGCATTGAGTATTCTCTATAAGGACATTGAAGAATGCTTTGAAAAGAGATGCGGTCAAAATGGTTTTAAGTCAAGAACTACAGCCTACACTATGGCGGCGATTTCCCATCTGAGTAATCAAAGTCTTAACCTTACATATATTTGGAAGAATGAAAAGGTACAGCCTCAACTAGAAGAAGTTATAGAAAGAGAAGTCGTTAAAATTAATGATTTTCTCGACCAAGACAATTCCAGATCATTCACCAAAAATGCTAAGTGTTGGGAAGATTTAAAGGATATGTTAGAAGGGCATACCATTCCTGCTACTCTGCTTATTTCTGAAGATGATAATATAGAGGAATATAATGAAGAAGAAAAAGGAATTATCATCCAGGCTAATGCTATCCCAGTAGAATTGTGGGAAGCTATGTTGATTTGGGCAAAGAAAGAGAACAAACTCTCTTTAATCGAAAGGAGACAGATTTCAAATTATATTAAAAAGTTCGAGAACAATAGACTATTCAAAACTATAAA
>ULKI01012523.1_pt1 | contig 7957 bp, 7 predicted proteins | sample 1951101 | NCBI WGS metagenome assembly ULKI01 (sample SAMEA4835495, study PRJEB28245) | human gut metagenome | biome: gut microbiome; material: fecal sample | place: Denmark | collected 2008
TTCGTGTCTGTTTTCTCTTTCTGTCATAAATGATAGCTGTTTAAAAAATTAATACTCTACCCTCTCGGGCAATTCTTCTTCAGATTTATTGGTGTTTTTGAGTTTATGGTTAAAATTACATTCCAGTATAGTTATGCGGAGTTATCGCACGGAGTTCTTTCTTGATTTCCTCACTTACATTCAGGGTCTCGATGAAATCTTTGATAGAGGCTTCATTGATGGCCTGATTAGTACGTGTCAAAGCCTTCAAGGCTTCGTACGGATGCGGATAAGCTTCCCGACGCAGAATTGTCTGGATAGCCTCAGCCACCACACTCCAACAATTGTCCAGATCTTCGTAAATCTTATGTTCATTCAGCAAAAGTTTACCCAATCCTTTCAGTGAGCTCTGGATAGCTATCAGTGTATGTCCGAACGGAACACCGATATTACGCAAAACAGTAGAATCTGTCAAATCACGCTGCAGACGTGATACAGGCAATTTGGATGACAGATGTTCGAACACGGCATTAGCCATTCCCAGATTACCTTCCGCATTCTCAAAATCAATCGGATTCACTTTGTGTGGCATGGCGCTTGAACCTACTTCACCGGCTTTAATCTTCTGCTTGAAGTATTCCATCGAAATATACTGCCAGAAGTCACGGTTCATATCAATCATGATAGTATTGATACGCTTCATGGCGTCAAAGATAGCGCCCAAATTATCGTAATTGGAAATCTGTGTAGTATACTCTTCACGTTCCAGCCCCAGCTTTTCGGCTACAAACTTGTTACCGAAAGCTTTCCAGTCAAATTCCGGATAAGCTACATGATGGGCGTTGTAGTTACCGGTTGCACCACCGAACTTAGCTGTAATCGGACAAGCCTTCAACACTGCCAACTGACGGTTCAGACGATAAGCAAACACCATGATTTCTTTTCCCAAGCGGGTAGGAGAAGCAGGCTGTCCGTGAGTTTTAGCCAACATCGGGATATTTTTCCATTCTTCAGCATACGTCGTCAGCTGATCTATCAGCTTCTGAATCTGCGGATAATATACTTCTTCCAGCGCATCTTTAATAGACAAGGGGACAGAAGTATTGTTGATGTCCTGTGAAGTCAGGCCGAAATGGATAAATTCCTTGTAAGGTTCCAGCCCTCCCAATTTATCGAACTGTTCTTTGATGAAGTACTCTACAGCCTTCACATCGTGATTGGTTACACTTTCAATTTCTTTGATACGCTGGGCATCAGTTTCAGAGAAATTACGGTAAATGTCGCGCAATGACTCAAAACGGGTTGCATCCAGGCTTTTCAGCTGAGGCAAAGGCAACTCACATAAAGTGATGAAATATTCAATCTCCACACGCACACGGTATTTCATCAGTGCGTATTCAGAAAAATAGGCAGCCAAAGCTCCCGCTTTGCTTCTATATCGGCCGTCAATAGGCGATACGGCTGTGAGTAAATCAAGCTCCATCATTGTCGTAAATGTTTTTTGATTCTTATAATGATCATTATTGAGTGTGCAAAAGTAATGCTTTTTCCTGAGTAAACAGGGCTCACATCGAAAACTTTAGTAATTATTTTACAATTATTTCCATTTATTGTAATGAATACGTGAGTCGTCCCATTTATCCTTCGGAGTCTGCTTCCCCATAGGGTATCCTATCGGTATGACACAGAGCGACTTCACCTGCGACGGGGTGTGTAGAAAACGTGACACCACTTCCATACGTTCCCGATACGGATAAGTAGCCGTCCATACTGCTCCAAGTCCTTGTGCCTCGGCTGCCAACAGAATATTCTCGGCAACGGCCGAACAGTCCAAATACCAGTAATCCGACTTGGTTTCATCGCCACATACAACAATGGCCATCGGCGCAGAGGCCAACATCTTGGCATACGGAAGATGAGCAGCTAAAGAATCCAACAACGCACGCTCATCGACGACGATAAATTCCCACGGGCGCCTGTCTTTCCCACTAGGGGCAGCCATCCCTGCCCGCAACAGATTCTCAACCTTTTCTTTTTCTATCGGCATATCCGACCGGTAACTGCGGACGCTCTTCCGCTGCAAGATATTCTGCAGCACTGTCTCTGCATCCGAAGAAGACACATCACCAGCTGTCCGTTGGCAAGAAGCGACAGTCAGCATCCCCGCCAATACAGTCAATATGAACCACATCTTTTTCATTGCGTAACAAATTCTAACGGTTTACCGTATACAAAGATAAATCTTAACTTAGTTACACACAAGCTCTCGCTTTTGTTTTCACTCAGAAAACTATTTAGGAGTTATCCCATATGATGTATATGTTCCTCAGATTAAAAACATATGTTTTCCCAACAAAGGACATACATTTCATCCATACCAAACGTACATTTCCGATATAAAGAACATAATTCCCCTGAGGAAACAAATCCAAACATTGTATCACCCCGTTACCTCAAGACATCAGAACCATACATACACAACGATCCGGACAGCACCAAATAAAAAGGGCTTATCCAACGCATAGAAAAGTTATTATCCGATTAACTGACAGATGACGTAGAAATGACAGAAACAGAGTCTTTCATAAAACTGAACCTGATGACAATCCAATTCAGGCATATGGTCAAGCACTCCCCAAAGAACAAACCAGACCATTAGCCAAAGGAAACCGGTAAGTATTCCATCACATCCTTAATTTTTAGCTTCTTCCAATAACAACGTATCACAAAAAAACGTAACTTCGCGCCGCTAAAAGAAAGAAACATTTTTTTGATAAGAAATTATGGAATTACCTAAAGATCCGATGATGCTGTACAGCCTCATCAACATGAAACTGCGTGACTTTTATCCATCGCTCGATGCACTTTGCGCTGACTTGAATGTCAGCAAAGAAGAAATTGTAACCAATCTGAAAGCTGCCGGCTTTGAATATAATCAGGAGTTGAACAAATTCTGGTAATCGCCGGAAACTTCTGAAATCATAGCGGGCTTTGCAAGAACCTTTTCCTGCAAAGCCCGCTATTCATATGTGTTAGTATATATCAATCTTCCTTGATACGAATCAACAGATTTGAAATAATAGCTGTCAATCCACCCGTAGTAATACCGGATGAAAATATATTCCGAACGGTTTCGGGCAACTGGCACAGAATATCAGGCACCAATTCTACACTCAATCCGAATGAGAAGCTCAATGCCATCACCAGTGTAGCCTTACGGTTTATGTTCTGCGAAGCAATGATACGGATACCTGCTGCAGCTACAGTCCCGAACATCAACAAGGTAGCCCCTCCCAATACAGGTTCAGGCATCAGCGAGAAAACCAGCCCTACCGCTGGGAACAACCCCAATAAAATCAGGAAACCGGCAATAAAATACCCCACATAACGGCTGGCTACACCTGTCAACTGTATCATTCCATTGTTCTGTGCAAAGATGGAATTAGGAAAAGAATTGAAGATACCAGCCAACATTGAATTGAATCCGTCGGCCAGAATACCGCCAGAAGCCCGTTTCACAAAGACCTCTCCTTCTACCGGTTCACCTGAAATCAATGAATTGGCAGTTATGTCACCATAAGCCTCAATAGCTGTAATCAGATACACCAATCCTAAGCCGATGATGGCCGAAAGATCGAACGAGATACCGTAACGGAATGGAATAGGGATATTGAAACCACCATAGCTCTGAACAGCAGAAAAATCAACCATACCGCATATCCATGCCACCACATAACCTACCAATAATCCGATGACAATAGAACTCATACGCAAATAACGGTTGGAACTGCGGTTAAAGAAAATAATCAGTACCAAAACCAAAGCGGCTAACCCTACATGCTGAAAGGAGCCAAATGTACCGTCAGCTTGAGCAACAGCTCCACCTCCACATGCAGAAATACCAACTTTTATCAGACTCATACCTATCAGTGTCACTACAATACCTGAAACCAGTGGTGTAATTACCTTACGGGTATATTTCAGTACCCGACTGATGAGCATTTCTACCGAAGAAGCCATGATGGTTGCCCCGAAAACGGCACTCAATCCTCCAGTCAGACCTGCCGAAATAATAGGACCAATAAACGAAAAGCTAGTTCCCTGAATGCATAGCAGACCACAACCGACAGGCCCTACCCTACGGCACTGGATAAATGTAGAGACCCCCGAAGCAAATAAAGACATAGAAACCAAGAACCCTGTAGACTCCAAATCAAGTTTCAAAGCTCCAGCTATAATCAACGGAGGTGTAATGATAGCCACAAAGATAGCCAATAAATGCTGGAGTGCAGCAAAAATAGTCTCCTTCAATGGTGGGCGGTCATTCAACCCATAAATCAATCCGGCTCCCCGGATAATCGTCTCTTCCTTTCCCATGTCTTATTCTTTGATACGAATCTCACAGTTATCCAAGCTTTCAATAATAGCCAAAGATTCTACATGAATACCTTGAGCACACAAATAATCACCACCGTGCTGGAATGATTTCTCTATCAGAAAGCCCATTCCTACCAGTTCAGCCCCTGCCTGATTTACCAGATCAATAACTCCCTTAGCTGCATTACCGTTAGCCAAGAAATCATCAATAAACAATACTTTATCACCCGGACATAAGTAATCACGGCTGACACAGACATCGTATGTACGGTCCTTAGTAAAAGAATACACTTTGGTTGCCAGCATATTTTCCATGGTACTAGGAACTTTCTTTTTAGCAAATACTACTGGAAGCTCCAACAGATACCCAACCATAATCGCCGGTGCGATTCCACTTGCTTCAATTGTCATAACCTTATTAATCTTGGTACTGGCAAAACGGCGTACAAACTCTACTGCCATTGATTTCATCAGAATCGGGTCCATCTGGTGATTGATAAAATTATCGACTTTGAGGATTCCTCCCTCAAAGCATTTTCCATCGCGTCGGATACGTTCCTTCAGTGCTTTCATTGCTTTACGAAGTTTAGATAATTGACATATTTTTTAAAATTCTGCAAAGTTATAGGTTTTTCCGGAAATCCACGGTATTTTCCCCAACAACCCGACAACAATAGACAAAAAAAGGATGCAGAGGTATCTCCATCTGCATCCTTTATCGTATTTCCAGATATGAAATCAATCCATTTCCTCGGAAGTATGGTTTTCATCTACCCAGATATCATCACCCACCTGACTTTCCCAGTTACCGATACTATTACCTTCTATCAGAATATTTTCCTTTTTCAACCGTATCGTATAGGTATAAAGTTTACCACCTGTATATTCCGATACCAGACCTTCGGTAGAAGCACTGTATCGAATACTGTTCCGGGTATAATCAAGGCTTAACTTCAAGGAAGAAGACAAAGTCACCGGATTAATCAACACCACAAATGTATGACTCTCTTCAGCTACAGTAACTTCCGGAGTCAATGTCAGAACGGACGTAGACGGAGAGCCTGACACTAAACGATCTTCCGCAAAACTGCTTCCAAAACTATAAGTCTGTGTAGTTACAATGTCTTGTCCTTCAAAACTAACCTGATGGATAGTCAATTCATCTTCTACACTGCTTTTATTCACTACAATCTTCAACATAGCATATACATGACGAAATGCATTATCCTCTGTAAAAGAGACTACTCCGGCAGCATCAACATAAGACGTCGTACGGTGTCCCACCAAAAAATCGAACGTACCGATACGCTCCAACTCACCGGTCTGTACAGTCAAATCTGGCATAGGCACTGATGAACGAGTCGCTGTTCCTTGATAAGGATAAAAAGCGCAGAAATGAAAATCCTCCACTTTATTTTCCCAATTCATTTCCGTCTCTGTAGTCCATCCACCTTCCCCATATTCCCAACAGGAAGCCTCATCTCCATTGGGCTGGAAAAGACCAATCCGGTCTGTCAACTCAAAATTAGAGACTCCTTGTTCTGAAGTCGTCGTTCTACTCGTCAATACTCCTGAAGCAATGGATGCTTCCAAAAACATCGGTGCATTACTTTCTTGACTAACCTTTTGCAATTCTTCATTACTCTGGCAGGCAAACAACAGACAGCAGGCTCCTGCCAATAACATCATCCTTTTTCTCATGTGTTCAATTTTTAAACTTAATGAATCTGTAATAACAGAAACGCAACTACTTCAAGAAACTTCCTTGCAAACATGTTTTTTTTCAATGTTCATACTACTAAAAAATAACTTTTCCCTATTTTTGCACAGATACATTTATTTAACTTTTACAAATTCATCCATGAAGAAAGTTTCATTTTTATTCGTATTTATTCTGCTGGCTACCTACTATTCATTTGCCCAGCAAGCCAAGTATGTCTTCTATTTTATTGGAGACGGCATGGGAGTTAATCAAGTACAAGGGACTGAACTCTATCGGGGAGAATTGAATGGAAAAATCGGAATAATTCCGTTACAATTCACACAGTTCCCCTATGCAACCGTTTCAACTACCTTTTCTGCTACCAACGGTGTAACAGATTCGGCTGCTGCCGGAACCGCACTGGCAACCGGCAACAAAACCAAGAACGGGGCTATTGGCGTCCTGAAGGATTTGGAAACTCCGGTCAACAGTGTAGCCGTATGGGCCAAAGAAGCCGGACACAGAGTAGGTATCGCTACCAGTGTAAGTGTAGACCATGCTACCCCAGCTGCTTTCTATGCACATGCAGCCGGACGCAGCAGCTATTACAGTATCGGTAAAGACCTTTACCGGACAGGATTCGACTTCTACGCCGGTTCAGACTTTTTGGAACCTGTTGATAAATCAGGCAAAGACACCGAGAACCTGTATGATTTGGCTGGTAAAAACGGATATACCATTGCTCGTGGTTACAAAGATTATCTGAAGAAAAGCAAGAAAGCTGACAAACTTATTCTGTTCCAGTCGGAAGCTGCTTCCGAAAAGGACCGTTACTCTATCCCGTATGCCATTGACCGTCAGAAGAACGACCTGACACTGCAGGACATTACCCGTTCTGCCCTGAACTTCCTGTCAAAAGACTTGTCGAAGGGATTTTTCCTGATGGTAGAAGGTGGAAAAATCGACTGGGCCTGCCACAGTAACGATGCAGCTACAGTCTTCCACGAAGTAGAAGATTTCGACAATGCCATCAGAGTAGCTTACGAGTTTTACATGCAACATCCGGATGAAACTCTGATTGTCATCACCGCCGACCATGAAACAGGAGGTATCGTATTGGGTACAGGTCCTTACGAACTGAATCTGCAAGTATTGAAAAACCAGCAAGTCAGTGAACAAGGATTTACACGGATTATTAACAACCTGCGTATGGAAACAAAGAATCAGGTTTCTTGGGAAAGCATCCAAAAAGCCTTGAAAGAAAATTTCGGATTCTGGGACACTGTCAAGCTGAACGAAAAACAAGAAGCTCGTCTGAAAGCCGTCTATGAAAAGAGCTTCCAGAATCAGGAAGTCAAACTGGAAAAGAGTGAATATGCACAAGACGAGCCGATTGCTTCAGAAGCCAAACGAATTCTGAATGAAATCGCTTTAGTTGGTTGGACCAGCGGTGGACATTCAGCCGGTTATGTTCCGGTATTTGCCATCGGTAAAGGTGCAGAACTGTTTCAAGGCCGTATCGACAATACAGAAATCCCGTTCAAAATAGCCGAAGCTGCCGGATATAGCCATCCATAACATATTCTGCTACTCGAACGACAAATAAGGAGACAAACGCTCAAGGTCTTTCTCGGTAAACTCCTGAAACAAGGCAAGCTGGGAAAGACCTTTTATTTTCCCCCGTTTCCGACGATATTCTAAAATAGCTTTAGCCTTATAGAAGTCCATATACGGATGGTTGCGTAAACGGTCTAATCCAGCCCTGTTCACCGAAATACGTTCAACCACTGAAGTGTCACACCGAAACCACCGATTCAGCGAATCCGGCCAATGCGACAATTCATTCAACTGCTCAGTCCGGACAAAACCGCCTAATTTCTGACGATAGGCCACAATCAT
>ULKI01023763.1_pt1 | contig 7797 bp, 6 predicted proteins | sample 1951101 | NCBI WGS metagenome assembly ULKI01 (sample SAMEA4835495, study PRJEB28245) | human gut metagenome | biome: gut microbiome; material: fecal sample | place: Denmark | collected 2008
GCCGAAGGGTAAAGCAAAGGTAAAGGGCAAAAGCCTTTTTAAAAAGGATATTAAGAATGAAAACAAGGGAAGGCAAGAAACCAGCACCACGAAGGCAGCGATGTAGATATCTATGTAGAAATGCCCCCTAAGTTTTTCCTGATAGTCCGTCTGAAAGCATACTTGGAAGAACTTCTAGGTTGCCCTGTCGATATTATCCGGAAGCACCAGCACCACAATACCTTCCTGCTCAAGGAAATTGAGAAAGATGGGATTGAAGTGATAGCGGAGCGATAAACACAAAAATGACAACGCTGATTACCCACGCCTACCCATTTCTTTCTGCTATTTTTTTATTTTTTTTCAATAAACTTAAATTTTCCTCTTTTGTTACAACTCGCAGATGGGTATGCTGATCATGGTATAGCACAAATTCTTCGACAAGATTCTCATCTACAAATTTTGTAATGGTACTCATTTGTTCATTCATATTTATCCTTTGATAGAGATATTCCATACCCTTTATTTTCATCCAATTATCAACTAATTCCTCGAAAGTAAGATTATAATGATCTACATGAAAATCTCCTTTATCCAGAATAGATTTCCCAGATAAATCACTATAGACCGGAAGACCTTCCTTAAACTTTTTAAGAATACGATCTCGGAAAGGTTTAATACTTGGTAGTTTTACTGCTGTACGACACGCTGCAGCTATATTTTGCCGCATGTACTGTTCTTTGCGCTCTTAATTGATTGTAACCAATATCCACTTTTTCTCCATTTTCTAATACAAGCCAAAAACACCTTCCATTAGCTCTATGATCTGTTTCTGCAGTTATCTTATATGTAACTACCTGCATTAATCCCTGAGTTTTTATATACCATTCAGGATGATATCGTCTAAAGAAAGTTGTTATAAACGCTGTTTCTTCCTCTGTAGTGCACTCTCCTATTTTATGAGAGTTCAAAATTCTCTTAAGTTCATTTCTGCCTGATGTAAAGTTCATTTCTTTTTCTCCTATTATTTCCTAAATTTTATAATTTCCTTACCCGTCATAAATATAGGCGCACCATCAACATATTCCCTATCGTCTATTCGTTTTTGGGAAATCAGCCGTTGTACATCAAGTTTACCTAGCGTTACTTCTTCGTCAAAGACATAACAGAAATAATTACCCTTTGGCTCACTTGGATAAAGCGTTTCACGCATTCTATCCTCTTTGATATAAGCATGGTGGTGCACATGGAATACACGATACTTATTTTCATGTTCATGGCCGTACTCATAGAGCACAACAAATGATACCACCATCTTGTCAAGGTGCGCCTTAATCTGTCCACCTTCACGTTCTTTACCGACACGGATATTATAAATAAGAGTTCCCTTATCGTTCTTTCCGAGAATCCAATTGAGGTGTGCTTCGTCATGATAGCAACCAACCAGAATCGTTTTATCAAGATAACGCTCAAGATAGTGCATTGTCAGGAACGAAGACGGCACCTGTATACCCTCTGCCAAAGGAGCAACCTCTGGTAATAACGTTTTAGGATCATCACCTAACTTGCATGGCACTACATAAAAAGAATCTTTCAACTGAGAAAGAATAGTTGCATTTTCACCAGCAAACTGTTCCCCGTTATCCAGCGCTAAAGAGTAGTACCTCTGTGTACCTCTATCATCGTAAGGTGTAAATATCTTGCCGAGTAACTGCTGAAAATGGTCTTGGATATATTCCACGCCACTCACTCCTTCCTTGGCTGTCACAGCGTAAAAGTCAAACTTGGAATTTAGCATTTGCTGGATTTCCTTACGGAACATTTTCCTAACCTTATCTCGCCAAACTTTCTTTTCTCCTTGCCCGTTACGCCCATACAGGGCAACAACAAACAGAAAGTTAACATCGTAATGGAACAGGAGCAGCGTATCACGGTCAAACAATCTGTTCTGAAACTGCTTGGAAATGTATCTGTTGTTCTTTCTGTCAGTTTCCTTAATACCGTCTATGGCATAGCGAAACTTTTCGTCCATAGTAGCAGAAATGAAGAAGTTCGGAATGATGTTATATCCTTCTGTTTCATCATCCCGAAGCTTTATACCGGATTCAGGCTTTCTGCCGCTGTTGAAGATATCCAGGTTCCACTGTATCACGTTTCTCGCATAGGTATATTGCTTATAAATGGACTCCTTCCCGAGTTCGTTGCCCATCTTATAATACTTACTGTCACCGATATAATAAGTATTGCTTGATTCGTCATTAATCAAGCTCTTCGCCGTAAAGAGGTGGTCCACTATCTTACCGTCTTCCTGTTTCTTGTCCATTCCGTCAGGCAGCGGATTATCGCCCACCAAGGCATCAATAATCGCCTCAAACACGATATGAAAACTCTTGACAAGCAGATACTCTTTCTGACTGGTATTTACATATATATGATGTGACTTGTCGAAGAAAGCATAGCAGAGTTTCCAAAGCTGCAACGCCTTGTCTGAGAAATACTTATACTTTATCTGATTCAAGCGTACTTTGCCATATCCGTTTCTGTATTTCTCAAACTGTTTGCCCTTTATCAGGTCAAAATTGCAGTTAATTTCTTTAGGAAATCCGTATGTATCGCCAATATAATTGAGAATCGAGAAGAAGATGACAAGCAGTTCTTCATCGAAATTAATCTTGCGTTTCTTGTTGACAGGGTTTAAGTAGATAGCATCCCCTCCCTGGATGATAGCAGAAGTAGTACTGATAGTGCGGGTCCAGTTTATCTTGTTCAAGCCTGAATGGAGGTTCTTCAGCACGAAGAAGAAGAAACTTTTATTGTCCTTATTAAACTGGATTAGCGACAGAAGAATATCAAGGAATGTATTGCTCTTCCGCTTGCTGCTACCACCCACCTGATTAATCATCTTCTGATAAACAATAGTCGAGTCGTTGCTCTTGTCGTTCTTATATACAACGATGGCTCTATATATCCATACAGCAAAGCCATAGAGGAAATCACGCTCCTCTTTTGTCAGTTTTTCCTGACCTTCAGGGTTGATAATATCGTATGGCTGGTACTTGCCAAAAGCAAGTTCCTTGCCATCCATATCACGCAGCAATACTTTAGGAAGAATAAACACGCAGTCTCCTAATAGGGCATTATAATAATACCCTACATAATGGATGGACACCTTGCCCTCTACGTTCTCCATTGCATCGATGCCGTATAATACATCGTGCACATCAGATACATTGTATTGATATTCTTCTATCAGGATTCTCATTTTCCTACTTTTTAAAATCGTTTATTGCAGATAAAAGTCTTATTCATAACATACTTTCAGCTGCAAGTCTAAGCGGTTATCCAACAGCATTACCATGCGGTACATAGTGATGTTGTTAATACCCTTAACAATAAAACAATCGCCCTCCTGGATATAACTATATTCAGGTTTATTCAATATAACCTCATATTTACTCTTTGTTACCAAAGGTGTATGAAGACGATGATACTTCATTTCTGCCGCAATTTTCTCCACCTGTTCTATTCCGATTTTAGAAAGCGTCTTATGATAGGTATCAAACTTATTATTCTCGTTTATGACGGTTCCGTCAGGGAATTCAACAGAAAACACTTTAGAAGTTTTTGGAAGTTTCTTATCGCCTTCGGTTTCAAATCCCTCTTCGCTGTTGTCTTCATCAGCTTCAGAATCAGGTTCCAAATTCAAGTTACTCAGGAATTTAACGATTTTCGTTCCATTCACTTTCACCTGATTATTTTCTACAGAGTAGAACTTGTCAAATGAGAGTTTTTCTCCATCCTCATCTTTAAAGGTATCTCCCTCAAATTCAGAGTCTTTGAACACATCATTCCAAAGATAGAAGATAACCTTGCTGACAAATTTATCGGCACTTATTACACCATCTTTAGCCTTGCAGAAGAAATAGCCTAGCTTCTTGTCTTCTGAATAGGTTGCATGATAAACTTTGTCATTAATAGCCTCAAGGAATTTCCACCAATCATACTGAGCACCATTCACTTCAATCATCCATTTCTTACCAGCATCACTTATTGGCACATAATTCCAGTCCCAACGGCGCTTGAAGGCAGAATCTATCGGGAAGAGACTCTGGTCGCTGGTATTCATGGTTGCCCAGATATAGAGGTTGTTAGGAAGCAACAAGGCGTCACCAGCCAACACTTCGGCTACAATGTCCTTATCGCCTTTAAACAGAGCGTTAATACCCTCCTTATTCTTGATTTCCAGTCCTTTAAATTCTTTTTCGAGCAGTTTCTTCATGTCAGAATCAGCCTTGATAGGATACTCAGAGAATCCTTCATCGCCACGATCGAGCAACTGGAAAAGATCTCCGAAAATCTGGGCACAGTTGCCTCGGTTAATCTCTTCTATAACCAGGAATTCGTCCATAGGCTCTTCGCCCTCTTGTACGTCACAATACTTCTTCCATGCCGCAACGTATGCCTGTAGGAAGGCCTGACTCACGTACTCGTAGACGATTTTATCCTCCATCATTTCCTTGCCGTTTTTATCCCTTACAGGAACGGCTTCAGTACCAATAACAGTTATTACCGGTACAGGCTTAGTAGTAGGCTTATATGCGCCTACAAAAGTGGAATAGTCGGTATCAGGATGGAATGTTGTTCGGATAACATCCTTGCCCGCTGTAAGCTCGTTTATAGAGTGGCTCTTGCCGGTGCCAGGGGCACCGTAGAAGATTTGCTGGAGAGGAATCAAACAATTATTATTACTCAATATCTCCTCAACATCATCTTCTTTCCCATCATTATATGGCGTTGTTACATTTTTAATCTCAATATCAAATATTCCATCTTCTGCTTTTTTTATATGCAGTTCAGAATATTCCCCTGCCATATAATTACGAACAGTAAACTTCGCTTTGCGTTCTTCACCTGTACTATCTAGATAAACGACATCCTGCATCAAGCCATTAAAATAGAAACGATTATCAATTTTTCCATTTTTTTGAACAACATTTTTACGAGCATTCCAGACCTGTGTTATTGTATCTACAGACTTCCCATCTACTTTAAACAAAGCATCAAGTATAGCCAATTGGTCTATAACAAACTTACTAGAATACTCAATAATGCAATGCGTGGCTGACTGATCGAATTTTCTTGGTAAAATTGAAGCTATAAACAATATAGCCTGTGAAAGATTTTCTTTAAAAAATCTTACCGTAACATGTTCGCCAGCACCTTCAAAAAAAGCATAATGCTCATTATCCAAGAACAAATCTGTATTCTTGGCATCACCAGCATTTGGTTGCCTATAGCTGGCATTTGTATCATTTATATGTTTTACAATCTCATCCATTTCTTATAGTTTTATTGATTCCTGTATCATACTAAAGCAATCTACTGGAGAAACTGCAATGTTTAAATCTATAAGTTTCGTCTTACTCTCAACAACAGCAGCATTAAGCTTTTGAATATTATTATTCATCTCCTTCATATAAGGCAAGCACTGTGTGCATATCTTCAGATTAGCAGAAGATTCAGACATATCAAATACTCTATAAACGGAATAATTAGTATCAGCATTCAATAGATTAGCAAATTCAACCTCTTGATTGCTGAAAACAATATTCTGGCTGAAACCAAATCTTGTTGACTTAACATCAACATACTGATGTATATCAGAAGTTCCATTCAAAATAAAATCGTATGGAAAACCAGATTCTCTGCTCTTATTCATCCATTCAAAAGAATCTAATTCCTTGGCAGATTTTAATCTTTCTAGATACTCATTTACCAATTCTTCACCTTGCTTACCTACTAAAGCAATATGCTTTTTTGCCTTATCTAAATCAAACGGTTTATATTTTTTACATACAGCACCCGTTTGAGAGATGATTTCTATCTCCTTTTGAATATCAATACTAGAGTTGTTTATCTTACTCACCATGATATTCTTTAAACCAGCATAAGCCTTATCCTCATCTTTAATGATGCGAACATTATCCTTAACCAAGGTCTTGATAATAGCAAAATCTTCAGAATGACTATTGATAAGCCAAAATACCAAATCTTTATTTTCTAATCCAGACCAAAGGAGATACCAATCTGCACTCTTATCTTCCAAGGCAAACTCTCTAATTTTTGAGACAACGGATTCTTCACCAACTCCCCCTTTTCGTATTTTAGGACTTCTATAAGTTCCATCAGGATTTTTAATTCTGTCAAAATAACAATCCAGTATTTGACAGTAATCCCCATAAACTAACATTGCCGTAGTAACGACATTATCTCCTAAGAATTGAAGGACATCTTCAAATAACCCAATATGAGTCTGATTACTTGACTCACTTGTACCCAATTCTACGCCGCTTAATTTCTTTAAGCCGATGCGCTTTTCAATATCAAAAAAGAAGAAAAACATATCATTCATGAATTATATTGTTTATGATAAGATAATACAAAACTGCATAAATAGTATTTACGCTAACAGCATTTCCTGCTTGCTTATACAGAGAGCCATCAGCAACACCTGCATTACGACCATTTAGTGCAAAACTTGCAGGAAAACCCTGCAACATAAATGCTTCTTCTGGCGTTATTTTACGAATTGGCAATTTTGCCAGTTCTTCTTTTGTCATCGTTTCTACAGGATTTATTTCTCCTTGAGAATCTATGAAATCTTGACTATAATAGTTATCTTGACAAGCTCTATGCATTTTGTGCATTGTAGCTGTCAGAGGTCTAGCTATTCTCATATTTATATCTGAACGAGATTTGAAATTAGCTGACCCATCAGCCAATATGGTTGGTTTGATTTTTTCAGATAAAAAGTATTTTTGATTAACATTTCTCTGAAGTAAATCATTAACTGTTTCATAATGACTAACACTTAAATTAGCATATACATTCTCAAAAGTCTCAGCAACATTTGCACTAGAAAACATATCCTCGAAGTTGTCGGGAAGAGGTTCTGTTGTGGCAAATATCAAAAGTCTATTCCGAGTTTGAGGAAGATGAAAATTTGCAGTATTGAAGACTGCACTAAACACCCTATATCCTAACAATTCTAATTCTTCATTAATTCTATTATAGGTTCTCCCTTGGTCGTGATTTCTTAGATTCTTTACATTTTCAAGCAAGACATATCGCGGTCTTCTTGCTGCAAGAATGTCTATAATACGGAAAAACATCTGTCCTCTATCCTCATTGAACCCAGCCTGCTTTCCCATCATACTAAATGTTTGACATGGGAATCCACCTGTTATCAGATCGAAGTCTGGCAAATTTTCTATATTCTCTGGATTTTTAGTAAATTCAACAATATCCCCCATTGCAACTTCCTCATCCTGCTCTGGCCTGTAATTAGCACAATATGTTTTCACTGCCTTAGGATCTATTTCAGAATAGCCTACGCAGTGAAAATTCATAATATGGTCTTGCGTCAGAAGATCCATCGCTCTTCTAAAACCGCCTATACCTGCAAATAATTCAAGATGTCTCATTTTATAAATTTCATAATGCCATCACCAATAGCTTTGGCAAGTTTTACTGGAACTGCGTTCCCAACCTGTGCATACCACATATTCTGAGAACCAGTTATCACATAATCATCTGGGAAAGTCTGGATACGTGCAGCCTCCCGAGGACTCAAACCTCTTGCATCCCATGGATGTATATACATATTACAATCAAACCTCATGTGAGAAGTTATCGTCTTGCAAATTTGCGTTTCATCCAATTTGAAATATTTATCCTTAAAAATACCATTTCTTCTTTTATAAGGCATAATATCTGCTATTGACTCATGCAAAGAATTTGCTCCTTGCGGCAACCGCC
>ULKI01026514.1_pt1 | contig 7758 bp, 7 predicted proteins | sample 1951101 | NCBI WGS metagenome assembly ULKI01 (sample SAMEA4835495, study PRJEB28245) | human gut metagenome | biome: gut microbiome; material: fecal sample | place: Denmark | collected 2008
GGAATAATAGATAGTTATGACACTGGTAAATCTACGATAGTAGAAATTATTTAGTCCTTATAGACGTCTCATTCGTATCATATCAGTGATATGTGATCTACGATAGTAGAAATTATTTAGTCCTTATAGACAACAAAGATGGGGTAAGTCGTTCTCGATATCTACGATAGTAGAAATTATTTAGTCCTTATAGACGGCCTTGCTGTAAGCCTTCGATTACTTCTGATCTACGATAGTAGAAATTATTTAGTCCTTATAGACCTGCCTTTGCCAGCCACTCACCAATACTCTATCTACGATAGTAGAAATTATTTAGTCCTTATAGACCTGCCTTTGCCAGCCACTCACCAATACTCTATCTACGATAGTAGAAATTATTTAGTCCTTATAGACTCTTATTTTTTACAAAATTACATAAAATCCTTTATATAAATGCCTTTTGATGATTATTTTTAATGGATATTAATCCCCCATACAGAGTTTGTTATATCGTAAAAGCTATGGAAGTGATTAGTAATCAGCAAATTAAGTATGTATAATCAAAAACATAAAGACTTATGTTTATTATTTAAAAGTATACAACATCTTGGTCTCTATGAATAGCATTACCATATTTCGTCAGTTTTTCTGTTTCAATGTCAAAAATGATTACACTATCATCACCAGTGAAATGTTTTGCATAAGCTTCAATCTTAGACGTAAGATTATTAACAATTCTCTTTGTATTCCTTACTTCATACACAGAGAACTGAAGCCGAATGGCACCATTACTTTTAAGCATTTTTGTAAAGTTAGTGCGCATCTTGTCGTCAGAAATATCATAACTTACTATTATCATTTAAACTCGAAAATTGGATATTCTTGTGTTGATTTACAACCCATAAAACATCTATAATATTGTTGTACATATTTAAAAACGTCACTTTTAACAGATATTTGTCTTGTTTGTAGACATCTATTTTGCCAGATATTCCCAATTCGTCACAATAAACGGGGAGCGACATTATATCGCTCCTCCGTGTGGAACTTTTCTTTTCATCAACACCTTGGTGAGCAATGGTGCCTTTAATCTGTGGAGTGGCTTTATATAAGTCTTCGTCCGACTCCATATACACGCTGTGCAAGTATATGGAATACGGACAGAAGATAAAGTCATTCAGCGTTGAAAGCGGAATGTAGTCATTCATTCTTATATGGCTTTTGTTGTGCAAAGTTGAGCCAAGCCTTGTTGGATATGTCGAACTTAAGCTTATCCAACTCCTTCGCTTTTTTTATTTCCCTAATAAGCATCAGTCCCTTGCGGGCAATGTTGTAAGCACCATTGGCATCAGCATTCTCAGGAAGCTGATCACCACAAGAACGACTATCATAGAACACTCCGTTTTCATCTGCCACAGGAGAAAGAATATAATCTTCTTCTGGATTCTTCCTGCTATTACGCAATTGTAGCAGCAATTTCATAAACTGCATCAAAGGTTCGAGATACTTTCGTCTTTTACCTTCCAAATTACAGATTGCATCTTTTAGATTCTCATGAATATCAATGCCTACTTCTTCAAGAATTCTTTTGAATTCATCGGTCAGCGCTACTACTACAGAATCCCAATTATATTGTTTTGCAGGATTTTTAAATGAACGCAAACGCATACCATAAGTACAGAGCGTCCACTTAGTACGTGTACCATGCGCCTTCTGAGTGAATTTATCGTAATCAAATTCAAACTCAAACCAGTCTTTCTCCTCATTATAACGAATCGCATCAAATTTACTAAAGAATTCAAGCGCCTTTTCAGCATTCGTATATCTCGTATCAAAGAGATTGACAAAACCGGTAACTGGGTCTATCTTTGATGTGTTCCATGCAGGAATATAGAACAGGAATCCGCTCTGAGGATCGCTTTTCTTGAAATTTTTAAATCCAGAAGTAAGTTGAAGTGCATGCAACAAACCTCCCGTTTCATTGGCATCTTTATGCTTGTCAACAAGATAGTTAAGCTTGTCTATCAGCATTTTCTCAAACTTCTGATAAACTTGCTTTTCCTTCTTTTGACGACTGCGCATGAATCCCTTATTCAAGTCTTCCAAAACAACTACAGCATGGTATTTCACCATGAGTTGTGTAATCTTATGGATTGCTTGAGACAAATAGCCTTCTTTCAGTTCCTTTATGTTCTCTATGGTCTGCCAACTTTGACTAGCTTTGAGTCGTTTGTCGGCACGAACGTCCAACAAATCGTGGTAGTTGGTACGGTATGTGTTACCATTATATTCATTCACGATTTCGTTGAGAGAGAATTGCTCCTTGATGTTGCCTTGCATGTCAATAACAACAAGATAAAGCAAATGGCGTTCGCCACGGTCAATGCCTATTATATGTGTATCATCAGCTTGTTGCAGATATTCCTTTACTTGTTGGTTGATATTTTCAGAACCAACGCTCGTGAAGTTCATTGTGATTGGCACATGAAACAAGAACTTGTCTTCCGTATAACGATAATCCTTTACGAGGTCGTATTCAAACACACTCTCCTTCTTCTTGTTTTCCTTGTTCTTATTTTGAATAGGATGGTTAGCAGGGTGAGTAGGATGGGTATTGTTGATACTCTTCTTACGATAGAACATTTCTGCCTCTCCGTTAAGTTTATAGACCACATCAGCAAGATTGCGCTCATCAAACAACGCTTTCCAATAAAGGGTATGCATATTGGGAGTACCTTTGCTAAAGTCGGAAAAATCCTTGTTGTATATTTGGAACAGATACATCTTTCCCTCATCTACCAATTTATCTATAAATGAGACAGAAACATAAGTAAAAGATATTGTATAAAAATCACCAATAAGCTGCTTATACAATTCATCTACTGAGTTATATCGTTTTTTATAATGAATATCATAATCTTCAACTTTCTTATACGAAGAAAGAAATTCTTTAGTGAATTTTATCCAAACATTTTTAGCTTGATTATAACCCTTTTTATCAGATGTAAGTTCTAAATACTTTTTGTGGAATTTCTTTGGTCGAGTTTCGTTTTCTTTCTTTCCAAGAACCCAATCTGCCTTTTTCTTATCCCAAACATAATTATTCAGTTCCCAAAGTTTTCGGGTTACATTTAATGGCTTATTCCAATCCTTGGAATCAGACAATAAACAACTTCTTTTTGCATCCTCAACTAACGCTTTTCTGACACGTTTTAATTCTGTCGTACATTTGGGAAGCTGTTTGGAAATATCAAATTGTTTATACACCATCTTCTCGTAGCATTCTCCATCAGAAAGCATGGTCTTGCCTAATAAGTTTTTAGAGTCTTTGTCCATTATGGCAAGATAGTACATACCATTACGGCGCAAAATGATGGCAGCATGATCTTTCTCCTTATTAGCATCCCAACCTTCAAGCAATTGATAATTCTCAAAGTTAAGTTTAATCTTCTTTTGAGAATATGGCTTGCGAGTCATGTAATTACGTACCATATTATACAGTGGTGTAACTGTATCAAGCTCTGTCCACAAAGAAGCCAATTCGCCATAGAAACGTTCGTCCTTATCGCTTTCGTCACCCAGTCCCAACAATGGTTTTACAAAATGCTGCAAAGACTTGATGGCATCCAATAAAGCTTTAACTTTGGCAACATTCGTTTTGTCTTGTGCCAAATTCTTATTTTCAGGATACGGGGTATCTAACAAGTCAGAAATGTCAGTGTAAGCATTCTGAATAAGAGCGAACAGATTCTCACGCTGCATAGTTGGAGTATTTACTGCACCAAGTGTTGCAAAATATCCATCTACAGCGTGTAAATTGTTGTTGTCCATTTCATTCAGGCAGTCGTTGATGTACTGTATGCTAAAACTATCAGCCTTTTTAAATATGTCAGGAATTCTCTTCTCGTAGTCTTCTTCCGATTCTTTACGCTTTCTGGCAAGTTTCTTTTTCTTGATGTTCTGCATAATAGCATTTTGAATAACGCTCCAATTTCCGAACATCTTCTGTGAGATATCTGTTAATTGTGTATCGTTGCGTACGAATATACCATTAAGATTATAATCAGACAATGAGCATAGCAATGACTTTAGCACCTTGTCGCCAAGTACATTTTCGGATAGTCTTTCATAACAGTCCTTGATAGCATCCAAGACTTCCTGATCACTATTAAACTCTTCAGGCAACCATGATATAGCATTTCTATCACTAAGAATCTGCTTAAACAGAGCCTTGAGTTTAGGTAGTTTTTCATCCTTATGGTGCTGATTATATATGTTGATGTATTGATTTATACCTTTTATATTGACATCATTTTCCTCATCGGTCTTTCCACCAATGATGGCATTATAGACATCTATCTGCTTTTGCGTAAGAAGCATATTGTAATAGTCAAGCTGGAACATTTCTTGAATACTCTCCACATTTAAGTATCCAGCAAAATTTGAATACAACTCTTCAATGTTAGCTTGAATCTCTGGCTTTGCTATCGCTTTCTTGAAAGCTTCCATGTTGTCAATGAACTTTGGAAGGTTTTCGTTTATAAGTCGATAAGCAATACCAGTTGACTTTTCTTCCGATGTATACATGTTTTTGCGGTTTTTGTGGAAACCCTTAAAATATGTAGTAAAGCCCGAGAATTCTTTCACAAGTTTCTTAGCTTCGTCTTGCGACATAGAATCAAGTTTGCTTGGTTCTACAGTATTGATAAACTGAATCAAATCAGAATCAATTATCTTATTCTTTTCCTCTTTATCCTTGTAAGACTCAATGAGATTTTTGCCAAACAAATTAGCATAACCCTTGTCCTTTGTTAGTTTATTCGCTATTACAGAGCGAAGATTTTTCTGGATTTTCTTGAATGCTTTGTTTGCGTTTTCATCATTGGATTTTGAAATGTAGCTTTCAAAATATTCTTCCAATGAGTCTTGACCGCCTTTACTTTCAATTGTCAAGCAACCCTCATTTAATACTCTATCGATAAATACCTTATGGTATTCATCAATCAATTTCTTCACTTTCACATAGCTTTGTGCTCTGTGTTCGTCTTCTTCCAACAAACCACTTTTAATTATATTTTTCAAAGTGGCTCCAATAGGCTTTGCCTCAAAACGCAATGTCTTTGAAAGAGGATAAAGTCTTTTAAAATCATCAAATTCCATAGCTTAATATGTTTTTATTTATACTGTTTGTTTATTGTTTCTTGTAGATACATCTTTGCTTTTCATTCTTGCCTCCACTCACTTCTCTCTTGCGATAGTCTCAGGGAAACTATAAACTCCCCAACCGTCTTCCAGTCGATTCTTCTTTATCATCTCGTCGTACCACCAGTCATAGTGTTCGCGGGAGATCATTCGTAAGTCCCATGCGGCATGCACTTGCACAGTGATAGAGATGCCGTATAGCTCCCTTAGGTCGATCATTTCTTCGAGAGTGAGTTGCTCACGATGTTCTGCCCCCATTTCTTCGATGAAAGTTTGCTTGGGGAAGAGGAAGGAATTGGCGAATTTGTTGCACATATTTTCAACGTTGCAGTCGTCGGAGAAATGCAGCAATATATGGGCGAGTTCATGGCAAGCCGTGAATCGGAGTCGTTCGATAGTAGTCTTTTGTGGACGCATATCTACAACTATCAATGGATGACTTTCGTCGGCAAATGTGCTAAGTCCCAAAATGCCATCAGGCAATTCGGTTGAAAGAATCTTAATGCCCTTTCTTTCCATGAGTCTTAATACAGCAGGCAGAGGACCACTGCCACACCTCCATACCTCGCGCAAACGGTCGGCGGCAAGGATTATATCGTCAAGAGTGGAAACGGTTATGCCGGCCAGTGGGTTAGAGAAATCAGACTTCAATCCAACCTTCTTCTCCATAAGCAGATAGCGTTCTGCCCAATAGCTCAACATTGCTTCAAGCTGTTGCAAATCCTCCTCCGACAACAAGTCATCTCCTGTGGAACGAAGCATCGGCATGTCAATCTTTGTTGATTCACCATAGAAATAAGATTCGCTTACACCGAGTGTTTCTGCAAAAGCTTTGACCATATCTGGTTTAGGCTGCATCACACCCCGTTCGTAATTATATATGCTTTGGCGAGTGACACGAAGATTAGCAACCTTCACCAATTGGTCAAGGCTAAAGCCACACATTTTGCGTGCTTCTCGAAGTCGTATAGGAATAACAGATTTGTCCATTAGTTATTTTTGTTTGCAAATATAGGCGAAATAAAATAATCTGTAAATAAAAGAATGGTGATTAACTTTGTTTTAACAGTTGAATCAACATAGGAGAATGTTTTCGGTTCATATTGGCATAATCGGTTCACCCGATAAACATTGGGGATTATCGGGTGAGTCCTTTTTTCTCTAAAAACTTTGGCATTATCAAGTAAAGTGTACTTTTGCTGCAAGAATATGTGTCTTGACACAAAAATTTTCAACGAATGATCTATTTTGAACGCAAGGAATATCTAAATAAGATCATCTCTGCCGAAGGCAATGGGATGATAAAGATTATCACAGGCATCCGCCGATGTGGTAAATCCTTCTAGATGCTCAGATAGTTAATAAGGAGAAGTATTACATTCTTCTTGATGAGGTCCAGATGGTAAAGGAGTTTGAGGATGTACTCAACTCTTATCTCCATGTGGAGAATGCTGAGGTGTATGTTACAGGTTCCAATGCTCGTTTTTTGTCAAAGGATGTAATCACAGAATTCAGAGGCAGAGGTTGGGAAATCCGCATTCATCCATTGAGCTTTTATGAATACTATGAAGTTGTGGGGGGTGAGATGCAACATGCTTTGGAAACTTACTATCTTTATGGTGGTTTGCCTGCCGTTGTACAGATGGGAAGCCCTGAAGCCAAGCAGAACTATCTTCGAGAGATTTATGAGACCGTTTATCTGAAAGATGTATTAGATCGTAATCGCTTGAAGAATCCTGAGGGCATGAAAGAATTGGTACCATTATGGTACGCCCCTTTGATGTAGAATAGGACAAAGTGATAAACAATAGCAGACCATGTCTGTACACATGTTTCAAAAGAATATACACTAAAAAATAGAAATATGAGAAATTTTACTTTTAAAGGATTGTTTTTAACTGCGGTATTTGCGTTGCTTGGTTGCTTATCAATTCAAGCAGCTAACGAAGACTTGATTACCAAGCAGATTACAATCAAGTTGGACGAGGCTGGTACTTTGTCTAACAAGATTGGAAGTAGGAGAAAGTATAATATTACTAATCTGAAGATTATTGGCGAGATAAATGGTACGGATTGGAGAATGATTCGTGAGATGGCAGGAAGAAATTTTTGGGGAGATGTTACAGACGGACTTCAAGCAGAAATGTGTCACCAGATGGACAAAATTATTCGTCACGAATGAAGTTCAATTCACAGACAACGCCATTGGCAACTCAAAAATGCAAGATATTACGGTTGTTGTTCGTATTCTCCGCAACTTTTCATAGCCATATTTTTCTCCCCTATTTTTGAATTTCAAATTTAGGGAAATAAAAGAGTGAATAAATTGCGTACCTGATACTATCAAGTCGTGAGAGTGTTAAAAATGAGATCTGATTTGTTGAAAAACCGAATTTTGTATCGCCGCTTGGAAACAAATCGTTATTTTTGTTCCATAATTCAAAACAAAATAGGCATCAACAAGCTAAAAGTGGTGTTGACAGAAGAAGCACAAGCTTTTTTGGATGCGCAGCCATTCAAAGCTCAACAGAAGATATACTACAACATCTTACCAAAGCAGAAGAAATAAGAAAAGAG
>ULKI01011857.1_pt1 | contig 7545 bp, 4 predicted proteins | sample 1951101 | NCBI WGS metagenome assembly ULKI01 (sample SAMEA4835495, study PRJEB28245) | human gut metagenome | biome: gut microbiome; material: fecal sample | place: Denmark | collected 2008
ACATCCATACAGATGTTGCCTACATAATCTGCCTTCTTACCATTGACCAGACAGTAGGCATGGCGATTGCCGAGACGGCGGTTCAAGCCATCAGCATATCCGATAGGAATGGCAGCGATGACACTGTCATTATCGAGGATGGTCTTGCGACTGTAGCCCACACTATCGCCCGCCTTCACGTTGTGCATCTGGAGAATGGTAGTCTTCAGGGTGCTCACGCAGTTGATGGTCTTGTTGTTGCGGGAGTTGATGCCATAGAGTCCGAGACCCAGGCGGCACATATCCAACTGGCGCTCCGGGAAGTGCTCGATACCTGCCGAATTGCAGATATGGCGCAGGATCTTATGGTCGAAGGCAGCCTGCAACTGTCGGCTTCCCTTATCGAAGAGTTCAAACTGATGGGCAGAGAAGTCATCGAAACTATCGTCATCGCTTCCCACGAAGTGAGAGAAGACAGAACGAGGGATGATGGCATTCTGATGCTTCAGCTTACCGATAAGCTCCTCCATATCGTTTTCAGGATCGAAGCCCATGCGATGCATACCGGTATCGAGCTTGATGTGAACAGGGAATCCTGTAACACCCTCCTTCTCTGCAGCCTTGATGAGCGCATCGAGCAATCGGAAAGAATATACCTCAGGCTCCAGGTCGTAATCGAACATGGTCTTGAAGGCTGTCATTTCCGGGTTCATGATCATGATGTTGCTGGTGATACCGTTCTTGCGAAGGGTGACACCCTCATCGGCAACAGCCACAGCCAGATAATCTACACGATGATCCTGCAGGGTCTTGGCAATCTCTACCGCTCCAGCGCCATAGCCATCCGCCTTGATCATGCAGACCAGTTTGGTTTCCGGCTTCATGAAGGCACGGTAGTAGTTGAGGTTGGCAACCACCGCATTCAGGTTGACCTCGAGGGTGGTTTCATGCACCTTCTGCACCAGCAGTTCGGTAAGCTGATCGAAACCAAACTGGCGGGCACCCTTCAGGAGGATGACCTCATCGCGGAGGGAGGCAAAGACCTCGCTATTGATAAACTCCTCCACATTCGGGAAGAAGAACTTTTCTGAAATCTGAATCGTATCATGCTGTTTGCAGAGTTCCGGACCGATACCGATGAACTTCACTACGCCACGCTTGCGGGCAAGATCGCTCACCTCTTTATATAGCGCCTCGGGAGTCTGACCGCTCTGATAAATATCGCTCAAGATCAAAGTATGGCGACGGCCACGATGATCAGGACGGCGGTTCATGAAGTCGAGAGCGATGTCGAGTGAGTTGATATCGCTGTTGTAACTGTCGTTGATGAGTGTACAGCCATGCTGACCCACCTTTACCTCCAGTCGCATCGCAACCGGTTCGAGCAGTGCCATACGCTTGTCGATATCCTCGGCAGAGAGTCCGATCTTGGAAGCGACAGCAGCACAGATGATGGAGTTCTGGATGGAAGCATCATCGATGAAAGGAATGGAGAAGCTATCCTCTACACCTTTATATATATAGGTGATGACGCTCACGCTCTGCTGCTTCTCAATCTTCTTGACATAGAAAGGAGCCTCAGGGTTCTGGAGCGACCAGAAGAGTTTCTCGCCTTTATAATCAGGATATTCAGCCACCACCTTGGTAATCACCTCATCATCGCCATCATAAACCACGGTTTCAGCATCATGGAAGAGGATGAGCTTCTCACGGCACTTCTCCTCCAGGGAAGAGAAGTTCTCCTGATGGGCTGAACCCACATTGGTAAGAACGGCGATGGTAGGCTGGATGATGTCACGGAGGGCAAGCATCTCGCCAGGCTGACTGATACCCGCCTCGAAGACACCTACCTGGGTCTGCTCGTTCATCAGCCAGACAGACAATGGCACACCTATCTGGGAATTGTAACTTCTAGGACTGCGGGTAACGAACATACTTGGTGAGAGCAGCTGATAGAGCCACTCCTTGACCATGGTCTTGCCGTTGGAACCCGTAATCCCCACGATAGGGATATTGAATTCATCACGATGGCGTTCAGCCAGACGCTGAAGAGCCTCCAGCGTATTGACCACCTTCAGGAAGTTAGCCTCCGGATAATCAGAAGCATAGCCTTTAGGGACATCAGTTACCACAAAGTTTTTCACACCTCTACGATACAGTTCAGGGATGTAGTTATGACCATCATTGCGCTCAGACTTGAGTGCAAAAAACAGAGTTTCCTCTGGGAAACAAAGAGAACGACTATCGGTCAGGATAAAACCGATGTTGGTATCATTGTCTCCATAGCGACGCGCACCTATCAGTGTGGTTACCTTTTCAATAGTATATGTCATTGTCTTAATACTTTAAATGTTCTATATTATGCTTTTGGGCTTTCAGCCCGCCACTAATCCATACTTTTTCTCGAACCATCTTTTCCTTTCTTCCGTTCTGGCGATAAACTTCTGATGTTCCTCGCTATCGGGGTTGAAGGGCTTGTGTCCGAGGGCTTCCCGGATGGGACGCCAGTCTTCCAGGAACAGCTCGGCAGCCTTGCCGAAATAGGTTTCCCGGAATTTCTCCCAGATATATTCTACTGCCTGATCGCTCGGGTGCAGCATATCTTCCTTGTAGAAACGGTAATCACGAAGTTCATCGTTCATGATTTCGTAAGCTGGAAAATAGCTCAACACACCAGGATTCGCCTTCACCAAGCGGTCTGCAGCCAACTGAAGCGTAGCCTTCGAAAGCTGACTTCCATGATAGCCGTATTTGGCATAACGGATGGGGCTTACGGTTATGATTACCTTCAAGCCGGTATCGAAAGCTTCATCTTCCGATGTTTCATCTTTCAAACCTCGTTGTTTCAGCAAATCAATCGCCTTTTGCAGATACGCAGCACATTCCTCTACACTCAGTTCCCTTTCCTCGAAAAGGCGCTGGGGGCGCTTCTGGCAGTTATCCACAATCTCGCCCGTTTCCTTCAGAATATACACGTGGTTCGTACCCAACGTAAAGACTGCCACACGAGGATGCACCCCGGCGCATTTCTCTACCGTATGGAGAATGCTTGCCGGATTATACATCACACCGAAGGGATTCACCGTGGCACGGAAGCGATTCTCCACGAATCGGCGACCCAGATTGTCGGCAAAACAACTGCCCACGAAGAGCATCTGCTCTGCCGGCTGTATCTCGAAGTCGGCCTTCGGAATATCAATTTCTGTTCGAAACAGCATCTGTCTTTTCGTCTTTATTCCTTTACGACCTCTATTTTATTCCTTCGCTGCCTCAGCAGTCTTCTTGCGCTTCTTGATTTCCACTCCTATACCTATTATAATAAGGAGTACAAGAACACCATAGCCGATATAAGCTACCATCTCAGTATTCTTGAGCGACTGAGGATGGAAATCGAGTACCACCTTGTGGTTGCCCGGCTTCACGTTGATGGCACGGAGGATATAATCCACACGTCCCAGTTCTACAGGCTGATCATCTACGGTAGCAGTCCATCCAGGATAGTAAATCTCTGAGAAGACGATGACGCCACCCTTGCTCGACTTCACCTCGTAGGTGAGGTTGTTTGGCTTATACTGGATCATCTTCACCACCGAAGTATCATCCTGCTTCACGCTCTGAGCCAGCTGCTCCTTGAACTTGGCATCAGCCACCGCCACATGACGGAGGTTGACCTTGCCCACGCCATCAATCTCCTCATTGGCATTGTTGACATACTGCACCTCATCCACGAACCAGGCATTGCCGTAGGCGTATGGATTCTGTACTGGAACCGTCTGACCGCCCTGCAAAGGCAGGATGAAGTATTTGGTATTGAGCATGTTCAATACAGGGAAAATACTGTCGCCATTCACCTTGGTCATATCACCACCTGCCTCAGCCACAGCCTTCATCGTCTTCTGCATCTCAGGAGCGATATGTGCATCTATCATCTCCTGATAGCGACGGAGCTTGGCAGGATGATAACCGCCGATGCTCTTGTGGTAATAAGAGGTCTCGTTCTCATTGAAGGTATTGGAAGCGAGATTGAGCACACGGTAATCGAGCGCCTTGTCGCGGCAGATAATCTTATCGGTCTCCGTCATCTGCTGAGGAGTATCGCGCACGTTCTTATCTACGAACATATCATCGTAGAGATAACGCTTGTTCACCATCCACATATCTACGAGACAGAGTACGGCGATGCCGGCAATCATATACTCAGCACCCAACTTCTTCATCTTGTAAAGCAGCAGGAAGGCTGAACCGATGACGATGACCCAGAACGAGCGCCAGCAATCAGAAGTAAAGATGCTCTTGCGAATCTCGATGAGATTGCTCATGAGCGGTCCCTGGTATTCTGCCGGCAACTGCTGCAACGCCTGAGTTTCCTGAACGGAAATGAAATCAGGGAAGAAGACACTCGGCATCAGGGCAAAGAGCAGACAGAAGCCTGCCGTCAGACCAAAGCTGGCATATACCAGTTTGATCTTACTGGTGAGTATCTCCGGCTCATCAATGATTTTCTTCAAAGCCATCATGGCAAGCAACGGAATGGTGAACTCGGCTATCACGAGGATAGAAGCCACCGTTCGGAACTTGGCATACATCGGAATGTAATCAAGGAAGAAATCGGTGAACGGCATGAAGTTTCTACCCCAGGAGAGCAGGATGCTCAGGATGGTGGCAGCCAGCAATGCCCACTTCATCGGACCCTTGACAATAAACAAACCGAGAATGAAGAGCATACATACGAATGCTCCTACATATACAGGACCGCTCGTACCAGGCTGGTTGCCCCAGTACTGTCCGAGCTGCTGATAAATCTGCACGAAGTTAGGATCCGCCTTCTCCATCGCCTGCGTATTCTGGGCGAGAGGTACGGAAGCACCACCCTTGGCATCAGGAATCAGGAGCGTCCAGGTCTCATCAATACCATAGCTCCACTGGGTGATATAGTCTCTATCCAAACCACTGCTGGTCTGGTTGGCAGTATTCTTCTTCACCAGTTCGCTCTTTCCACGCATGGTTTCCTGACCATACTGCCAGGTATGATACAGGTTGGAGAGGTTGAGCGAGATACCGATGAGGGCACCCACGGCACATACCGCAGTCGCCTTGCCGAAGCGGGCGAGTTCCCCCTTCTTGATGGCATCTACCAGGAAGGCAATCACCATGAAGAGGATGATGAAGAGATAATAGTAGGTCATCTGCACGTGGTTGGCATTCACCTCGAAAGCCGAGAAAATGGCGGTGAGGAGCAGACCTTTCAGATACTTACCCCGATAAGCCAGTACCACACCCGCAATCATAGGAGGCAGATAGGCCAAAGCCCATACCTTCCAGATATGACCTGCAGCAATGATAATAAAGAAGTAGGATGAGAATGCCCAGATGATGGAACCCAGCGCCGCCAGCGATTGTCGGAAATCGAAGGCACGGAGCATGATATAAAAGCCCAGGAGATAGACAAACACATACCATACATAATCAGGCAACCACAGATGATAAGCCTTCGTTACCTGACTGAGCACCTGGGTACTGCCGTACGAAGGCGACATCTGATAGGTTGGCATACCACCAAACACAGAGTTGGTCCAACGGGTTGTCTCGCCAGTCTGCTGTTGGAAAAGCTCTTTCTCATGTCCCAATCCCTTGCTCGCCGCCGAGTCGTGTCGGAACAGAATTCGTCCGTCCATGTCGGCAGGCATGAAGTACACGAAAGAGATCACTGCAAAAACAATCACTACCAGAATATCCAGTAGATACTTCTTCAATAATTTCATCTTTTTCTATAAACGTTTATAATTTGGTGCAAAGATAATGAGAAATGAAGACACTACAAAATAATAGAAGAAACTTTTTACTTTTTTTATCGAAGAAAAGACGCAATAGGGTTTTCCCCCTATCATTATAGGGATTCTCACGCTGCAAGATGACCGAAAATCCATACCTTTGCACCAGATAATAATTAAAATCACATCAATATGAAAAGAATCGCATTTATCATGATGGCAATACTCCTGGCAGTGATACCATCAACAGCTCAGAACTATAAGAATAGTAGATATTACAACAAGAAGACGGGACATCTCGACTACAGATACAACCACAGTTATAGTGCTCCATACTTCGGTTTCCGAATCGGTCCGGCATTCACCTACGTGAATTCGGATGATTCCCGTCTGGATGGCGGTGACTGGCAGACGGGCCTCAACGTAGGCGTTGTTGCCGGCATTCCGCTTACGGATACAGCGCCTCTGTATCTGGAGACAGGTCTCTCCTATATAGAAAAAGGTGGCAAGAAAGATCTGGTTTCCGGCAAGAAGATGACCTACGACCTCAACTACCTGCAGATTCCTGCGGTGCTGAAATACAAGTATGATGTAGATGACCACTTCTCCATCCAGCCACAATTCGGCGGTTACTTCGCTGTAGGTGTAGGTGGCAAGATCAAGAACTTTGCCGAGCGAGAGGCCCAGAGTTCCTTCCGCAGCGACAACTTCCGCCGCCTGGATGGCGGTCTGCGCATCGGTTGCGGCATCGGCTACGATATGTTCTATGCTGACCTCACCTACGACATCGGCCTTGTCAACATCTGCCACGACAGTTTTGACAAATCGCATAATGGAGCCCTCTTGCTCAATTTCGGAGTGAACTTCTAATAGAACCATACATTTTTCGCAGTTTGCAATATCATCTTGTAACATTTCTCTGCCTATTATAAAATATAGGTGGGGAAATGTTTTTTTATGGGATTTATTTTGTAACTTTGCACCCAAATTTGAAATAAATCAGTATGAAAATAGGAATTATCGTTGCGATGGACAAGGAGTTCACGCAGCTCAAGACATTATTGACAGAATCGCAGACAGAGCGAAAGAATCATAAGGACTTCGTCATCGGAAAGATCGGCGAAAATGAAGTCGTGATGCAGCAGTGCGGCATCGGAAAGGTGAACAGCGCCATCGGAGCTGTGGAAATGATTGATAATTACCACCCAGACCTCGTCATCTCTTCGGGTGTGGCTGGAGGCGCTGACATCAACCTCAATGTTACCGAAGTGGTGGTAGCTACCGACTGTGTATATCACGATGCTTACTGCGGTGACGAATGCGAGTATGGACAGATTCTCGGTATGCCTGCCCTCTTCAAGACCCCTAAGGAGTATGTAGAAAAGGCACTTGCCATCAATGAACAGCCAGACAACCAGCATCCAAAGATTCATGCCGGACAGATTGTAAGCGGAGAATGGTTCGTAGATAGCAAGGAGAAGATGCGATCTATCCTGGAGCACTTCCCTCACGCTATGGCTGTGGATATGGAAAGCTGCTCCATCGCACAGACCTGCCACATCTACAAGACTCCTTTCATCTCCTTCCGCATCATCAGCGATGTTCCTCTGAAGGATACCAAGGCACAGCAGTACTTCGACTTCTGGGCTAAAATGGCAGAAGGATCATTCAATGTTACCAAGGCTTTTCTCGAAAGTCTTTAGAAGTGTTGAATGTTGAGTGTTGAATGTTGAATGATTCTTCACTCAATATTTAACACCCAACATTCAACACTCAACATTCAACACTCAACATT
>ULKI01000455.1_pt1 | contig 7535 bp, 3 predicted proteins | sample 1951101 | NCBI WGS metagenome assembly ULKI01 (sample SAMEA4835495, study PRJEB28245) | human gut metagenome | biome: gut microbiome; material: fecal sample | place: Denmark | collected 2008
AAAGCATCCCCATCCTGTCATTCCATATGTTATATACATTATAAGACTTCCTGCAAAAGCTAAATTTATAATATTAATGTTTTGATTCATTTTAATACTATATTTAAATCCTTTAAAAATACGTGAGAGAAAATAAAAACACCATAATGAAAATCCTATAATTCCTGTTTCAGCTAAAATTATTAGATGTGAATTATGGACAGGATTGGTGATAAAGAATTCTTCAACATGACCAACTAGATTAGTATTGAATTGATGATAGAGATAGTTTACGTGATTGTTTATTCCTACTCCTAATATTGGTGATTCATGAAAGCATCCTAATGCAAGTAAAAAGTGTAATTCTCTATTTTCAATTTGGGTGTCAATATCTGATTTAAAAAACATATCTGATAAAGGAGTAAATAGAAAAATTACAGCAACAATTAGTAAGCCAGTGATAAATAATATCAAAGTTTTTATTTGTATTTTCTTTCTATTACTATAAATAATATATACAGCTAATAATCCTCCAATGACAGTAAGGTATGAGGTTCTTGAATAGGTAAAAAAAATAATATATATACACATTAGAATGTTTGTTTTACATTCTTTTTTATTATACTTATTAAGAAAACAAGAAAAGAAAAATACAGCACTCATGCAGCAAAATAAGGCCAGAGCACCTGGATGTATGAATGTTCCCATTGCAGAAGCAATATCTCTTCGAAATGCCCAATCGGAACCTTCTGCTCTAAATAAATTACTAACAAAAGTAATGTGTAACACAGGGAATAGGGTGGTAATTATAAATTGTAGCCCTACAGCCCATTTGAAACCATCAAATAACCCTGTTAAAATATCTTTGTAAGTCAAATATTGAGATATGATTTTTAAAAATAGAACTATTTGTACGATTCTAATGTATGTCGGTAATCCTGTGTAGTGTAAGTTATTAATAGGATTAAATAGCGAAATGACTTCTAAAATGCTAAAAACAATAAATGTTTGTTTATTAGATTTTATTTCAGCTCTAAATGGTAGTGGAATAGTATGCGGTTTAAAAAGAATAATTATTATATAGATAATCCAAATTGCATCTATTGCAAAAAAATCGTCAGTAGCTCCCAATCTTATTCCTGAGTATGTATTGATAGAGCCAAATTTATAAATAATACCTGATAAGGGAATGAATTGTATTAATGTACTTAAAAGTAAATAGTGAGGATTTACTCTTCTTTGCATATTATTCCTATATCGTATTATTGATATAAATAAAATTAAAATTATTAAGACATATCTTGCCATTATAACTTGATAAAACTAATTGATGATTTTTTATTTTCTTCTATTATCTGATTGCGTGTGCCAGTATCAATTCTATTGATGTATTCTGGTGAAAATTGTGTTGCGCATGAATATGTTTTGTTAAAACCAAATGTCTGAAATAAAGAAATAAAGCGATTTGCTCCCCGGGCTTCATTCATTATTAATACAAATGGTTTGTTAAATATGATAGAAAAAACAACTCCATGAAATGAATCTGTGATGACTAGATTTGAACTGTCTATTCCTTTTAACCAATCTTCAACACGGTTAAAGATATTATTTTGAGGATTTTTTCCAATGTAGTTTGGATTCAATTGCATTTGCTGAGATATCTTTTTAACCGCATCCATTTTTGAGGGGCTGATGTCTAGAAGATAAACGGCTAATGTATTATCCTTTAAAATTTTATTGTCATACAATAATCTATATTCATCAGGGGATAATAAAAATGTTGGATCAAGAAGATGGATTGCATCACAATGCAAGTTCTCTTTACATAATTTAATGCCCGTCAACTCTCGAACGGAAATCTTATTAAATATTTTACATAAGTCCTGTAGTTTTTTTGTGTCACTAGCTTTTAAATCCCAAGTATCAACTCCGAATGAAGCTGCAAAAGCGAAACGTTTTATATTCCATCCTTTAGCAAAATTGAAAAAATATTCAGAAAAGTTTTCTTTTGTATATTGAAAACGCCAAACTTGATCGCTACCAACAATTAATGCATCAAAATTATATTTTTTTAAGCTCTTATATTCTTCAGTGGAACATATAGGGTGGGTCTCTTGAAAATATTGTTTCTCAAATTGTTGCATGGATGCTATTTGTTTCTTATATTTTCTTTTCTTCCCAGTTATTATTTTGATAGCATCATTTATCTTTGATGCAAATGTTTTTGGCTTGCTAATATGATGTTTAATTACATAAACTTCATGCCCTTCCTCTTTTAAAAATTTCTGCAATGCATAGCATTGTAAAAGGCCACCATAATTATTATTAAATGGTAAAGTTAGAATTCCTATTTTCATTTTTATTCTATTCTAATTAAATATAAGTTTTTCTCAAGACCAACATTTCCGTCATCCCCTGTAAATAATCGACCATCAGGCGCGATAGTTATAGGGTTTATGCTATTTCCTACTTTAAAGTTCTCTCGATAAGTAGGTTTATCATTAACTAAATCAAATATTGCGATGCCATTATCTCTATTATTTAAAAATAAAGTGTTTCCATATTTGGCAATTCTAGTAGGGGATGGATCACCCGATGTATTATTTGTTATATCTGTAGTAGGTATAAAAAATAATTCTTTTGAAATATTAGATAAATCTGAAATGTTTAATTTTAAAAGGCCAGCTGCCTCTTTATATGAAGTTGCATATGCAGGGATTGGTGAGATAGTTAAATACGCATAGGGGTATTGAATTACACTACTAAAACAATTTAATTTCTTTTTTATTGTTAATCCTTTATACATGATGTCGCTAAAGTCTTCATCGCATGCTATATGTATGTTATTTTTATCTGTAATATCCCATATCATGAAACCTGTATAATAGCAACAGACTAACGCATAAGAACGTCCTCCATAATGATAAGTTGTTATTCCTTGCATATCTCTGTCAAATGGTGGCTGATATGTGTACAATAGCTTTGGTTTTGAAGGAGTAGAAATATCATAAAATTTGATGTTATATAATCCACTGACAACCATTATTTGGTTTTCTATAGCTAAACCAGTAACTCTATAATCAAGGTTAATAGTATTTATGATAGATAAATCTGATTTATTTAATATGTGAACCTTGCCATTGACGTATGAAACTTTGTCTATGTCAGATTCGTTAAAATAAAAGTCATCTATTAGTAGTTCTGTATTAGATTGATCTGTAGATAATCCTACAGATACGGTATTGAATTCTTGTACAGGAATGGGGGATTTTTCCAAGTGTGTCCATCCTGTACATTCTGTGTCCCTGAAATATAAATCTGATCCGCTGGGGCTTAAGTGCACTTTAATATTGTACCAGTTCCCTTGTTTAAATATCTGGTTATTGCTATTTGAGTTATTCAGATACATCTTGAAGCCTCCGTTTGTAGCAAGCATATTTATTCGAGATAAACATGTTGAATTGATATAGGTAAGTGGACATTTTAGAATCCCAGAAAATGTATTTGGTATATTTATCCAAAACGAGAACCATCCTTCTGTAATAGGATTAATACTATTTCTCAGTGTTACTTGTGATGTAGTTGAAATATCGCCAGTCCTGAATTTTGCACTACTAAACCCTTTATTTGGGGATGGGCTTCCTGTACAATCATAATATGTATTTACAGATTTTGATATATAGGTTTGTTTTGTATAATATGTGTAGAATTTGAGACTTGTAAAATCATTAGATTCTTTGGAAATAGCACTCCAGTTAACCATGCAATAGTCTCCATTGTTAGTGGTATATTCATTAGTAAGAGCTCCTAATGCTTCTTCTTTTGTAGAATATGTTTTCCCTAAAAATACAATATCATTCTCCCCGTTTACTCGCAGAACAATAGCATTTCTAAAGCCATCACTTCTTGGGTAAGCCTTATAAATAGTCGCGCTATGTATTTTACTAAGATCTCGGTTTACTTTAAATTGAAGGAAAAAAGCATTAATTGTTGAGTTATTTGTTAACTTTTTTTCTGACTCATCACTTATAGAATTCTCAAAATCAAAGCGGATTTGAGGTTTCCATATTTCATTTTCTTCTCATGTGTTTTGTCTAACATTAACATATAAAAGATTGTCATAAAGTGCAATAGAACGTGCTCTTGTATAGTTATCAGTAATATTTGTATTTTCAGATATTAATGTTGGCTGTTTTTCATTGGCATATGATAATTTTCGGATTCCAAAATTACCAATTGCATAAATAGTATTGCCTTCAACAAGAATATCTTCATATCTGCTAGCATATGGATGAATATATGTGCTTATAATTTTATATTCATAGTCGTCAGGTAGTCCTACGCCTGTGCCAGTAAATCCCCCTGTAGATGAGTTCTTTCCTACATAATAATGATATGTATGCCCTGCTTTCATGTTTTTCCCAACCGTAGTTGCTGTATACCACTTATTATTGCTATCTATTAACCTTATAATTATATTTTTAGAAGAAATATCTTGTGGGGCCATCATCATATATACATGTAGAATAGAGTCTTTTTCGACTTTAATGCCTTCATCACCATTTAGTGATAAACGTAGTATTGTATCAGAAGGTGAAGTGTTTTCATTGTAAATAATAGGCTCAATAGATGTCAAATCTACAGTTCCACTTTTGATGAGTGATACTTGATCTTGACTTTTTTCTAATTCAAATCTTACTTGCTTATAGGTCGCGGTAATAGGTGCTTCAAGTTTCATTTCTACAACACAACCAAGATGCGAAAATTCAAATCCAATTTTACCTTCTGTATTAGTTTCGCCGCGTGCCCACATGTAATCATATGAACCTAAATCGCTAAAACTTCCATTTGTTTTTAATGTTTGCCCATTATACGTAATAGGTATTCTAGTTTTGTCTAAAGCTGAGGGAGAATAAGGATAAAAAGCATAATATAAAGAATTTGTAGTTAATGAAAATCCAGAACCATTAAATGTAGCTGAAGTTCCATTATCTGAAATACTTTCTTCATCTATGAAGAAATTCGTTAATCCTTTACTTGCTGAATAAACACCTACTATATCACCATTGTTCCAAGAAAAACTCGTTCCATTCCATGTAGGAGTTAGGGAAGATCTCGTATTTCCCATAAGAGATACATTGACTGTGTCTTCATCTGAAAAATTTTTCACAGTCATTAAAACAGATGAATAAGTTTCATTATCTTCAATTTGTTCTGATACATCTTTGCATGAAAATTGGAGAATGAGTAATAATAAACTTATGAATGTCTGAATTTTTTTTATTTGCATAAATGAATTTAATAAAGTAATTTATTAATATAGTGAAACGAGTTTTTATTGTCTATTAATTGTCTTATTGTAAACCTCTTGCACCTTTGAATGTATAAATACTCTTTCATTTTTTGATAGGCCAACAATATAGACTATAAGGCCGACAGACAAAAAACAAACTATACAGACCGTAAAGAAACGTATAACTGATGCGTCTAAGTTTTTATATACAATAAAAGGCATTATAGTAGAAAACAATACAACAAGAATGACTGGTATATAAATATTCTTTATATATTCTATTATACTTATTTTAATAAGTGGTCGAAGCATAATCATACGTCCAATTTGGGCAATAGCTTCCATAATGAAGTGTACTATAAAAACGGAATAGGCGGGCAGTCCTAGTTTTAGGCATATATATGAGATTGGCAAAATTAATAGAAGAATACCTCCACATACTATTTGATAGTTTTTTACCTTTCCTGTGGCTTGATTGGCAATAATTAGAGGATTAGCTAATGAATAAATTAATGAAGTGCAGATAATAATCCTTAAAAATATAACGGTGTTTTCAGGGACGGTTTTTAGCCAAATTGTTAAAATAAAGTCTGTTTCAAATAGTATAGGAAGCGATATGAAAAAAAGCAAATAAAAAGAAAATCTAGCGCTTCTAAACATAAGCTTGTGCATTTCATTCATTTCTTTTTTCGCGTAAGTCTTGGTAATTTGTGGATTTAGTGCCATTTGAAAATTAAGAACAAAGTTTTGAATAGCACCTTGCACTTGTACTGCGATAGCTCGTGCTGCATTAACAATTGGACCAAAAAATAAATTAAGAAGCATATTCAATCCTTGACTAAATAAAACAGCAGATAAATTTCCAAATACGCTCCATCCTGCAAAGCTAATCATTTCCTTAAATAATATTTTATCCCAAATATGCTTATATATTGTTTCTTTAAAATGTTTATTACAATAGCGGCTATAACAAAAACGTATTAAAACTTGGATGGCTGATAAGAGAAACGCGTAAAGTATTAGTTTATCAACGGAACTAATTATCAGTATATATACAATGGCAAGTTTTAATATTGCTTCTAATATAGATATGTAAGCAAATGCAGACATTTTTTCATGGGCTATAATATCTGCATTGTAAGGAACACTTATTATGACAATAACAGTTGAGAATATAGAACATTGTAATACCCAAAAGGCTGCTTCCATGCGGTCAGCAGGAATTTGCATTTTTTCGTACATAAACCATAATCCAACCGTTTCGCCTAAAATTACTATAATTAATGCTATGAGAATATGTATTTGTAGAGTTGTACTGAAAATCTTTTGTAAATTTTCAAAATTATCTTTGCTAATGCCGAATGTGATATATCTTTGAGTTGCGGAAGACATAGAACTATTGATAAAGCCAAACATGGTTACTACACCACCGACAACATTATAGATACCATAATCTTCAACTCCTAAAGTATTTAAGACAACTCTTGATGTATATAGATTTATAGCCATCATAAATAGCATTCTTAAATACAATAATAATGTGTTTTTAGCTATTCTTTTATTATTTTCTGCAATCCTTGCCATATATGAATATCTTTCTTGCTTGTCTTTTTCTAATTTTATATTTGTATATTTTTGATAATCTCCATTTTGTTATTCTATTTATTTTGCTATTTTATCGATTATTTTTTTGATGATAATATTAATGTCCCCACCCCAAAAAACAAAAGTGTATATTTTATAGTTTTAAAAAGTGGTAATAGTGTGTATTTTTTATGTTTTGTGGGTTATTTTGAGAAATCACTTTTGTGATTTTATGCGTTTATTATGTTGTTGATAACAGATTAATTATGATGTAAAGTTAGTGTATAAAGATTTTTAGCTCTATGTGGCTGTTCATCTTTTGGAGATGTAAATCTGTTATTTTTAAGGACTGCTGATTTTTTGAAAAACTCAACAGTCCTCTTTTTTTCTAAATGATTTATTAGCTTGGATTATTTTAAGGAGAAAATACTTTAATGTTTATTTTTTTTCTCTTTTGATTCAAATCCATATCCATATCCATACCCATATCCGTAACCTTTTCCGTAACCGTATTTTTTACCATAGCCGTAACCATAACTATTCTTACGTTTACTCATGTCAATACCGTTAATTACAGTTGCCAGTTTCGGAAACTTGTGCTCGTTCTTCAGTACGTTGATGTATTCGTAACCGGCTTTCGGGGTGACATCGGCGCGGCAGACATAGACACACATATCTG